>Ga0335069_10012638_pt1 | contig 11868 bp, 15 predicted proteins | sample Lox_Sample_11_FD_206714 | JGI IMG/M metagenome (GOLD analysis project Ga0335069, IMG submission 206714) | Soil microbial communities from Loxahatchee National Wildlife Refuge, Florida, United States - Lox_Sample_1.1 | ecosystem: Environmental > Terrestrial > Soil > Wetlands | place: USA...
GCATCTGTTCGGCGTCAGCACCGGCGTCGCGATCCTGATGCTCGCCGTCGGGCTCGGCCTCGGCGAAGCGTTCAGGCGCCTGCCCGTGCTGTACACGATCCTTGAAGCCGCGAGCGTCGCCTACCTGCTGTATCTCGCGTGGCGCATCGGCACGTCCGGCGAAGTGAAGACTCACGGCGGCAAGTCGCGGCCGATGACGTTCGTCGAAGCCGCCGCGTTCCAGTGGGTCAATCCGAAGGCCTGGATGATGGTGCTGACCGCCGCGACGACGATCCGCCTGTCCGCCGATTACGGCCTGAACGCCGCGTCGATGGCGGTCGTGTTCACCCTGATCGGCCTGCCGTGCATCTGCCTGTGGGCGGCCTTCGGCGTCGGCCTGCGCCACGTACTGTCGAACCCGCGCGCGCTGCGCGCGTTCAACGTCACGATGGCCTTGCTGCTGATCCTGTCCCTGTATCCGCTCGTCGCGCACCTGCTGCCGCGCTGATCCGGCGCAACACCCGCGTTCCCGCCCGTTGAGATTCGCCGCTCGCAGGCGTAGGCTTGGATTCAGGGCGGAAAAAACCGGGTTTTCGGTCGAGCCGCCATTGTCGGGAGAAAACCGATGAAGCCAATGCTGAGGGCCGGCGAGTACATCGAAGGGATGCACTGGGTCGCCGAGTATTACCAGCTCACCCACGACATCCGGGTATTGCGCGAAGACATCGAGATCGGCACGTATTGCGCGCCGCCGACCCTGTTCGGCGAGGAGGAGGACATGGGTGCCGCCAATCTCGCCGATCATCGCTGCCGCGATGCCGCGCTTCTCGCGTATCTGCGCCAGTTCGTCAAAGACCACGACGCGGAAGAATAGCAGCACGCACCGCATCGTCGATCCCCGAAGCCGGCCAATATGTGCGGAGGGGAATGCGCGTATCCGGTTGCACGCGCATCGCGGCCATGCCTGAGCACGACGGCGCAAACCGGCTGAGGAGGCTGGCCGCTCAGTGTCCGAGCGGTTCCGCGCTGCCTGGCGTCTGCTGCGCCACCCCATGCGGCCGCGCGGCCTGCTTGATCAGCAGCGCGACGCAAGACAGCCCCCCCGGCCACCGCAAGCGTCGCGAACACGCCCGCGAACGTGAAATGGCGCCGCGTCAGTTCGGCGACCAGAAACGACCCCGCAATGCCGCCGAAGCGCCCGACGACGAGCATCCACGCGCCCACGGTGCCACGCCCCTGGGTCGGATAAAACGCCGCCGCGAGCGCTGGCATCGACGACTGTGCGGTGTTCATCAGCACGCCGGCGACGAACACGACCAGCACGAGCAACCCGACGTTGCCGACCGCCTGCCCGATCGCGTACACGCTGACGGCCGTCAGCGCATAGCACAGCGCGATCACGCGGTTCGCGTTGAAACGGTCCATCAGCATCCCGCACAGCACAGCCCCGACGCCGCCCAGCGGGAACAGCGCCGAGATCAGCGTCGCACTCTTCGGGGTCAGGCCGGCATCCTTCAGCAGGATCGGCATCCAGTTGATCTTGACGAGCAGCAACACGTGCCTCGTCTTGATCCGGCCGGAACGTCAGCCGGCCCCGTCCTGCTCCTGGAAAATCCTGTCGGCGAGGTGGAACGCCGAATTCGCCGCCGGCACGCCGCAATAGATCGCGGTCTGCAGCAGCACTTCCTTGATCTCGTCGCGCGTCACGCCGTTGTTGCGCGCGGCGCGCAGATGCAGCGCGAGTTCCTCACCGCGGTTGAGCGCAACCATCATCGCGATCGTCAGCATGCTGCGCGTATGGCGCGGCAAGCCTTCGCGCGTCCAGATCTCGCCCCACGCGTAGCGCGTGATCAGGTTCTGGAATTCCTCGTTCGCTTCGGTGCGGTGCTCGAGCGAACGGTCGACGTGCGCGTCGCCGAGCACCGCGCGGCGCACTTTCATGCCCGCGTCGTAACGTTGCTGGTCGTCCATCGTGCGCCCTCCTCAGGCGGTCAGGAAATCGAGCAGCGCGCGGTTGAAGCCGTCCGTGCACTCGATGTTCGAAATGTGCGCGCCGTCGAACTCGACGTGACGCGCGCCCGGAATCGCGGCCGCCAGCGCGCGGCCCTGGTCGGGCGGCGTCGACATGTCGTGCGCGCCCGTCACGACGAGCACCGGCAGCGCGATCGACTTCACTTCTTCGCGCAGGTCGGCGGCGTTCAGCGCGTCGCAGTTCGCCGCATAGCCGTCCTTGTCGACGTGCAGAAACGTGTCGCGGATCAGGTCGTGCAGGCGCGGCTCACGCTCGACGAACGCAGCCGTGAACCAGCGCGGCAGCACCGCGTCGGCGAGCGCGGCCATCCCTTCGGCCCGCGCCTTCGCGGCGCGCGGCGCCCACACTTCCGGCGTGCCGATCTTCGCGGCCGTGTTCGAAAGCACGACGCGCGCCATCCGCGACGGGTAGCGCGCGGCAAGCGCCGCACCGGTCAGCCCGCCCATCGAGATCCCGCAAAAGTGTGCACGCGCGATGCCGACGTGATCCATCAGGCCGATCACGTCGCCCGCGAGCTGCTCGATCGTGTACGAGCCGGCCGGCGCGTCGGAATGGCCGTGACCGCGCGTGTCGTAGCGCAGGATGTTGAAGTGCTGCGAGAACGAACGGATCTGCGGCGCCCACATCGACAGATCGGCCCCGAGCGAATTCGAAAAAACGACCCACGGCGCGTCGTCGCGCGATGCGCGGTCGATCCGGTAGTGCAGTTTCACGCCGTTGACAGTAGCGAAAGGCATCAGATTTCTCCTGGGTTCTGGCTCGCGTAGGCCGCGAGCACGGCATCGACGTAGGCATGGGCCGCGCCGACGTAATATGCGGGGTCGAGCAAATGCGCGAGCGCGTCGCGCGACAGGTGAGCGGCGACCGTCGGGTCGGCCACGAGCACATCGAACAGCGTCGCGCCGCTGCGCACGGCTTCCTTCGACGCGTGCTCGACGACGTGATGCGCGTCGAGCCGGCCGATCTTGTCGCCGAGCGCAAGCATCACGGCCTCGCCGAGGATCAGGCCGCGCGTCAGGTCGAGATTGGCCGCGAGCTGCCCGGTGTTCACGTCGAGGCCGGCGGCGATCTGCGCGATCTGCGCGAGCGCGCCGCCCGTCAGCCGCGCGAGATCGGGCAGCGCATCCCATTCGGCCTGCCAGCCGCCGAGCGCGCGCTCGTGTTCCTGCACCATCCCGGCAAACACCGTCGCGACGAGGCCGGGCGCACGCACGGCCGCCGTCAGCACGGCCGCGCAGCCGACCGGGTTGCGCTTGTGCGGCATCGTCGACGAGCCGCCCTTGCCGGCCGCGGCGGGCTCGCCCAGTTCGCCGACTTCGGTCTGCATCTGCAGCGACACGTCCCGCGCGATCTTGCCGAGCGTGCCGGTCAGCATGCCGAAGCAGGCGGCCGCTTCGGCGATGCGGTCGCGCTGCGTGTGCCACGGCACGGCCGGCAGCGCGAGCCGTAGATCGGCGGCGAGCGCGGCCGTCACGCCGGACGCATGCTCGCGCAGGCTCGCGAGCGTGCCGGCCGCGCCGCCGAACTGCAGCACCAGCGCGCGCGCGCGCAACTCGGCGAAGCGCGCGCGGTGACGCAGCAGCGCATCCAGCCACTGCGCGAACTTCAGGCCGAGCGTGATCGGCAGCGCCTGTTGCAGCCAGGTGCGCCCGATCGCCGGCGTCGCGCGATGGGTGCGGGCAAGGCCGGCCAGCGACGCGCAGGCGGCGTCGAGCAGCGGCTCGAGCACGTCGAGTGTGTCGCGCAGTTGCAGCACGGTCGCGGTGTCGACGATGTCCTGACTCGTCGCGCCCCAATGCACGAATTTCGCGGCTTCGGGGTCGTCATGCTTCACGCGTGCGGTCAGTTGCCTGACGAGCGGAATCGCCAGATTGCCGCCGAGCGCGGCATCGCGCGCGAGCGCTTCGGCGTCGAGCTGGCCGGCGTCGCACGCGCGTTCGATCGCGGCGACCACGGCGGCCGGAATCACCTGCTGCGCGGCGAGCGCGCGAGCGAGCGCTGCCTCGACATCGAGCATGCGCTGGAGGGTCGCGCGAGGCGACCAGATCCGGTTGAGCGGCTCGGTGCCGCAGATGAGGGAGGTCAGACGGGCGCTGTCTTCGAGCATGGCATCAGGAATGGAAACGGGCTGCGCTTATTGTCCAACGAAGCGCACCGGCATGCGCGGCGCGCGCACGCCGGCGTCCGGTTCAGGCAGCGGCCTTTTGCGTCGCGTCGATCAGCGGCACGCCGGTCAGATTTTCCAGCTCGTCGAACGACAGGTCCGTGAAGATCTCGATCACCGCAAGGCCGTCACGGGTGACGTCGAGCACCGCCAGATCCGTGTAGATGCGGCTCACGCAGTTCACGCCGGTCACCGGATACGAGCATTGCGCGACGATCTTGCTTTCGCCCTGCTTCGTCAGGTGCTCCATCATCACGAACACCTGCTTCGCGCCGATCGCGAGATCCATCGCGCCGCCGACGGCCGGAATCGCGTCCGGCGCGCCGGTGTGCCAGTTCGCCAGATCGCCGCCGGCCGACACCTGGAACGCACCCAGCACGCAGTAATCCAGGTGGCCGCCGCGCATCATTGCGAACGAATCGGCGTGGTGGAAATACGCGCCGCCCGTCAGCAGCGTCACGTGCTGCTTGCCGGCGTTGATCAGTTCGTCGTCTTCCAGGCCGGGCGCCGGGGCCGGGCCCATGCCGAGCAGGCCGTTCTCGCTGTGCAGGAAGATCTCCTTGCTCGGGTCGAGGTGGTTCGCCACCAGCGTCGGCACGCCAATGCCGAGGTTCACGTACGCGCCTTCGGGAATATCCTGCGCGACGCGCCTGGCCATTTCATCGCGGGTCAATCGTTTCATCTGTGTTCTCCTGTCCGGGCGCTCAGGCCGCGTGGGTTGCGGCGCGCTCGGCGGCCAGTTCGGCAGCATGCGCGGCTTGCGGCACTTCGACGATGCGCTGCACGAAGATGCCCGGCGTCACGATGTGTTCCGGGTTCAGGCCACCGAGCGGCACGACTTCCGACACCTGCACGATCGCCACTTTCGCCGCGCTCGCCATGATCGGCCCGAAGTTGCGCGCGGTCTTGCGATAGACGAGGTTGCCCCAGCGGTCGCCCTTGTACGCCTTCACCAGCGCGAAATCGGCGTGGATCGGGGTCTCGAACACATAAGGCTTGCCGTCGATCACGCGGGTTTCCTTGCCTTCGGCGAGCTTCGTGCCGTAGCCGGTCGGCGTGAAGAAGCCGCCGATCCCGGCACCCGCCGCGCGGATGCGCTCGGCCAGGTTGCCTTGCGGCACGAGTTCCAGCTCGATCTCGCCCGCGCGGTACAGCGCGTCGAACACCTGCGAATCGCTCTGGCGCGGGAACGAGCAGATGATCTTGCGCACCTGCTTCGCCTTCAGCAGCGCCGCGAGACCGGTCTCGCCGTTGCCCGCGTTGTTGTTGACGATCGTGAGGTCGCGCGCGCCCTGCGCGATCAGCGCGTCGATCAGTTCCGACGGCATGCCGGCCGTGCCGAAGCCGCCGATCATGATCGTCGCGCCATCGTGAACGTCGGCTACCGCCGACTGAAGCGAATCGAAAATCTTGTTGACCATGTCTCTTCCTGATGCGAACCCGCGGCCCGATGCGCGGCCTGTCGATGGAACACGCGCAGCCCGCGTGCCGCGCCGGATCTGTGTCGATCTCCGGCATTTGTTCGATATTAGAACTTAGATTCTATTAGCGAACGTTGCGAGGATCATAGAATCGCGCAAAGCGCGTTGTCAAGGCGGGATGTCTCGGGGGGCGGGAACGGAGGCGGCGCGTCGGGCGCGGGCCGCCGCGGCACGCACGAGCGGCAAAAGCGTGAAACAATGCCCCCGAACCGCGCCGCGATGAGCGGCCGCACTCGATGGAGCGAATACATGGGCAAGAAATCCTCGCGGCCGGAACACGCCGCATCCCGGCCGAGCCGCGAAGAGGCCGAAGAGGCCGTGCGCGTGCTGCTGCGCTGGGCGGGTGACAATCCCGCGCGCGAAGGGCTCGTCGACACCCCGGCGCGCGTCGTGCGCGCGTATGAAGAGTTCTTCGCGGGCTACGAGATCGAGCCGCGCGACATCCTCGCGCGCACGTTCAGCGAAGTCGACGGCTACGACGAAATGATCGTGCTGAAGGACATCCGGTTCGAGAGCTACTGCGAGCACCACATGGTGCCGATCATCGGGCGCGCGCACGTCGCCTATCTGCCGAATCATCGCGTCGTCGGCATCTCGAAGCTCGCGCGGCTCGTCGACGCGTTCGCGAAGCGCCTGCAGATCCAGGAAAAGATGACCGTGCAGATCGCCGACACGCTGTTCGACGTGCTGCAGCCGAAAGGCGTCGGCGTGATCCTGGAGGCGGCGCACCAGTGCATCTCGACGCGCGGCATCCACAAGCCGGGCGTCGAGATGGTGACGTCGCGGATGCTCGGCACGTTCCGCACCGATCCGTCGACGCGGCGCGAATTCCTGTCGATCGTCGCCAATCCGTCGTCTGTGAACCTGACGAATACGTAAATGGAGTCAACGAAGCAAACGGCCGGCGCGCCGGTGGTGCTCGTGACCGGCGCGGCCCGCCGTGCCGGACGCGCGTTCGCCGAGCATTTCGCCGCGCGCGGCTATCGCACCGCGATTCACTTCGACCGTTCGGCCGACGCCGCGCATGCGGCGGCGCATGCGATCGCCGAGCGCGGGCCGGACTCGGTCGCGCTGCAGGCCGACCTGTCCGACGCAGCGCAGATCGCCGCGCTGATCGATGCCGTCTATGCGCGCTTCGGCCGCCTCGACGTGCTGGTCAACAACGCGTCGGTGTTCTGGCAGGATCACTTCCCGGGCTTCGACCTGGCCGCGCTCGACACCGCGTGGGCAGTGAATTGCCGCGCGCCGATCCTGCTCGCGCGCGCGTTCTACGAGCGGGCGCGGGACGCGGGCGCGCAGGGCGTCGTCGTCAACGTCATCGACCAGAAGATCAAGGAAAACTTCCACCGCGACCATTTCAGCTACACGGTCGCGAAAGCCGCGCTCGGCAACCTGACGCAGATGCTCGCGCTGTCGGCCGCGCCGGTGCTGCGCATCAACGCGGTGTTCCCCGGCCTGATGCTGCCGAGCGACGACCAGACCGATGCCGATTTCGAGCACGCGAGCCACGCGTCGACGCCGCTCGCGCGCGTGGCCGGCCCGGACGACGTCGCGCAGGCTATCCTGCTGCTGACGGGGCCGGCGTACAACGGCGTGGATTTCGTCGTCGATGCGGGGCAGAACCTGATCCGCGTCGATCAGGACGTGCTCTACAAGCACCGCTCGCCCGCCGGCAAGCATTGACGTGCGGCGCGCGCAGGCCGCACGCCGCTCCGTCACGGCTTCCCGGATCGGTCGTCTTCGCGGATCTTGCCCTGCGCGACGCTGGTGCCGGGCGGCACGCTGTGCGTGAGCCAGACGTTGCCGCCGATCACCGAGCCGCGGCCGATCGTCACCCGGCCGAGAATCGTCGCGCCCGCGTAGATCACCACGTCGTCCTCGACGATCGGATGCCGCGCGTTGCCCTTGACGAGCGTGCCGTCGCCATCGGACGGGAAGCTCTTCGCGCCGAGCGTGACCGCCTGATAGACGCGCACGCGCTCGCCGATGATCGCGGTCTCGCCGATCACGACGCCGGTGCCGTGGTCGATGAAAAAGCTCGGCCCGATCTGCGCGCCCGGGTGGATGTCGATGCCGGTCGCCGAATGGGCGATCTCGTTGATGAAGCGCGCGAGCAGCGGCACGCCGAGGCGGTGCAGCGCATGCGCGAGACGGTGATGCATCATCGCGAGCACGCCGGGATAGCAGAGCAGGATTTCCGTGATGTGCTGCGCGGCCGGATCGCCCGCATACGCGGCCTGGATGTCGCTGACCAGCAGCGCGCGGATGGCCGGCAGCTGCTCGCCGAATTCGCGCGCGATGTCGAACGCGCGTTCTTCGAGCTCGGCGGGCAGCGTATCGACGTATTCGGGCAGGAACGGCAGCGCGCGGCGGATCTGCTCGGACAGGATCCGCAACGTGCTTTCGAGCGTATGACCGACGTAGTAGTCGACGCTTTCGTCGGTCAGGTCGGGGGCGCCGTAGTGCGTCGGGAACATCGACGCGCGCAGCCCGGTGACGATCCGGCAGATCGCGTCGCGCGACGGAAGCTCGCGAATGCCGCGCGGATGGCGCGTGCGGTGCAGTTCCTCGCGCGATTCGCGCAATCCGGCAACGATCTGTTCAAGGCCCCAGTTTCGGGCAGACGATTTCGACATATGCAAATGCACGCAGCCGCGCACGCATGCGCTGCTGCGAATAAAAAAGTGACGGGTTTCGCAAGATTACCGCGTTTTCCGGCGGGAAGCCCAGCGACCGGGGCCGGGCGGCGACGGCAGGCGCCGTCGCGCGAGGTCAGACCTCGATGCAGCTCGCGTCGATCCAGCGCACCGCCCAGTCGCGGGCATGCGCGATCGCGGCGCCCTCGTCGTTGAACTGCAGCTCGGAAGGGAAGAAGCGGTTCGCCACCAGTTCGCCATCGCTCAATCGCGAGATCACGACATAGGGCTTGAACGAGCCGTCGCTGGCACGCGCCGGCGCGCAGTTCAGCAGATAACCGCGGTGCGTGAAGGCAGTAGTCATGAGTCCGCTCACCTCAAGTCCCTTGCTTTCTTGTTCACTACACGTCCGTTAAGGGTGCCGCGGCGCCGTGTGCGGGCGGAAGCGGTATCCCTGCGTGTCCCCTTGCACCGCTTCGTCGGAAAGAATCATACTCTGTGGACAACGCCTCTTCCAGGCAAAATAAATGCTGACAAAAGGGCTCGCGTCGAGCGGCTGCGGCGGCCGCCCGCCTGCCGTTTCCCGTCGTGTCCGGAACGGGTCTTGCTTCGATCCGGAAGGGTTCGCCGCATGGAGATTCGCGATGGAATCGTCTGATCAAATGCGCACACCGCATCCGCGCAGCGTCGAGCTATGCAACGACGACACGCACGACAGCACCGTGGACACCGACGGCAAGAACCGCGAGGCAGCGCGTCTCGCCCAGGGCGCGGGAATTTCGCCGGATCAGGTCACGACGAGCAACGCATCGCTCGTCAATGCGGTGCCTGAGGCGTCGGACGGCCTCGCCGGGTTCGACAGCCGGCCGGGCGGCAATCATCCGGCGCTGGCATTGCGGGAAGGGTACGAAGTGATCGAAAAGGGCTTCGACGCGCCGCCGCCCGTCGCCGAGGAAACCATCGGGGCCGTGCACCGGATGCGCGGGCGCGAATACTGGCCGGGGCATGTCCGGCGCCCGGAACGGATCATCGAATTGACGACCGTGCGGCGCTAGCGGCCGCCTCCGGGCTGCGCGACCGGCAGCGCCGACCCGAGGCGCGCGCTCGATGAGTGCGCTGCCGAGGGCGACGCGCCGACAGTCAGCCTCCCGCCTGCGTGGCTTTGCCGCGCTGCAAATTCTTCAGCATTCGTTTACTCTCCCTCGCAGCAGCACGCTGCGCAGCAGGCCATCCGGCCGACTCACTTCCCCCCCGCACCTCGGAGACACTATGTACAAGCGAATTCTGGTTGCCGTCGACGGCAGCGCCACTTCCCGCCACGCGTTCGACGCCGCGCTCGCGCTCGCGCAAACGCACGGCGCCGAGCTGCAGCCGTACTACGTCGTCGAAGATGCCGCGATCTACTACACCGTGCCGGGCTACGACCCGACCGTGCTGCGCGACCAGCTGCTCGAGCAGGGCAAGGAACTGGCAAAGGAGTTCAGCCAGCGGATGCAGACCACCGACGTGAAGGGTGAGGTGAAGCTCGCCGAGGCATCGTCGCTGACCGACGTGTCGACGCTGATCCTCGACGGCGCGAAGGCGTTCAACGCCGACCTGCTCGTGCTCGGCACGCATGGCCGCCGCGGCATCCGCCGCCTCGTGCTCGGCAGCATTGCCGAGCAATGCGTGCGGCACGCGGCGCTGCCGGTGCTGCTTATTCCGGCAGCCGCCCACGCGCCTGGTCAGGAAGGCTGAGCACCGCCCGCGGCACCGCGGCGGCGCGATGACACGCCGCAAGTTTCGCGTGCGACGGATCGCGACGTTTTGTCGCCCGACAGCACCAGCTTGCGGTGGGACAATCATCCCGTCGATTCCAATGCCGGAGTAAAAGGATCATGCTAACGCCCGTCGCCGTTCGCCCCACCGTCGCCCACCCGATCATCAGCAACTGGGCGCCACGACAGGCGGCACACTGCTCGTCGTGCGCGATGCGGCACCTGTGCATGCCGCAAGGCCTTGCGCCCGAAGCGCTCACCCGGCTCGAGACGGTCATCTGCGCCGCGCGCGCGGTCAAGCGCGGCGAAGCGCTGTTCCGCGAAGGCGACACGTTCGACAATCTCTATGCGGTGCGCTCCGGCTCGCTCAAGACGGTCGCCGCCCGCCACGACGGCCGCGAGCAAGTGACCGGCCTGCATCTCGCCGGCGAAGCGCTCGGCCTCGACGGCATTTGCGACGACACCCACCCGCGCACCGCGATCGCGCTCGAAGACAGTTCAGTCTGCGTGATTCCGTACAGCGCGCTCAAGGCGCTCTGCTCGGAAGCCGGCACGATGCAGTTGCGCATGCACAAGCTGATGAGCGAGCAGATAGTGCGCGAGACGTCGCAGACCATGCTGCTCGGCTCGCTGAATGCCGAGGAGCGCGTGGCGGCGTTCCTGCTCGACGTCTCGTCGCGCTACATGAAGCGCGGCTATTCGCCGAACGAGTTCAACCTGCGGATGACGCGCGAAGACATCGGCAGCTACCTCGGCATGACACTCGAAACAGTCAGCCGCACGCTGTCGAAGTTCCAGAAGCGCGCGCTGATCGAGATGCAGGGCCGGATGGTCCGCATCGTCGATTTCGACGGCCTGCACCACGTCTGACGCGGCGCCCCGCCGCTCGCGTCAATCGAGAAACAGCGCGGCGCGCGCCTTGAGCGCCGCGCTGAAATCGTCGAGCCAGCCGATCGACAGACGCCAGCTCTGCCAGTACAGCTCGATGTCGACGGTGCGTCCCGCCGACATGTCCACCAGCTCCCCTTCCGCCAATTGGCGCTCGACCATCCGGTCCGGACACATCCCCCATCCGAGCCCCGTCTCGCACGCGCGCAGATACCCGGCCACGTGCGGAATCCAGTGCTGCGGCGGATCGAGATCCGCGCGCGTCACGCGCCGGATGAAACGCGCCTGCAGCCCGTCCTTCGAATTGAACATCACGCATGGCGCGCGGCGTAATGCGTCGCGATTGATCCCCGCGCCAAAGTAGCGCGCATAGAACCCCGGCGAGCACACCGCGCGGTAGCAAATCCGGCCGAGCCGCGTCGACCGGCACCCCTGGATCGGTTCCGCCTGCGCGGTTACGGCGCCCTGCACGCTGCCGTCGCGAATACGCTCCGCCGTGTAATCCTGGTCGTCGATCACCAGATCGAGCAGCGTCTCGCGTTCCGCACAGAACGGCCCTACCGCATCGATGAACCAGGTCGCCACGCTGTCGTCGTTGACGGCGATGCGCAGCGTCGGCCATGCGGCGGCCAGCGCGCCGGGCAGCGCCGGCATCCGGCCGGACAGCTCCGCTTCGAGCAACTGCACGCGCTCGGTGTGGCGGCACAGCAGTGCGCCCGAGGTCGTCGCGATGCACGGTTGCCCGCGCTTCACAAGCACGCTCCCGACCCGCTCCTCGAGCAGCTTCACGCGCTGCGAGACCGCGGACGGCGTGACGTTCAGCTCCTTGGCGGCGCGCTCGAACGAGCCGTGGCGAATGACGGCCGCAAGGGCATCGAGCAGCGCATAGTCCAGCATTAGATTTCCTTAATCAGCATTAGGCGATTTAGCT
>Ga0335069_10012639_pt1 | contig 11868 bp, 7 predicted proteins | sample Lox_Sample_11_FD_206714 | JGI IMG/M metagenome (GOLD analysis project Ga0335069, IMG submission 206714) | Soil microbial communities from Loxahatchee National Wildlife Refuge, Florida, United States - Lox_Sample_1.1 | ecosystem: Environmental > Terrestrial > Soil > Wetlands | place: USA: Florida...
AGCAAGCTACGCTAGTAAGATACAAGCCTATGCAAGAAAAGCCTTTGGAGATCGAGTGTCACAGTGACGCGGACGGAAATTCGGCGATATTCCGTCTGCACGGACCCCTTTTGCTGGGAAACTTCTTTTCCTTCCAGTCCATGGTGCGGAGCGACCCGTCGAAATTGCTGATCATTGATTTGGCGGACGTCCCGTACATCGATTCGGCCGGCATCGGCTGCCTGGTGGGCGCGCATGTATCGCGCGAACATTCCGGGCGCAAGCTGGTGCTGATCGGTGCGGCCGACCGGTTGCTGAACATGTTGAAGGCGACCAAGGTGGATCAACTTTTTTCGTTCGCAGCGACCGAAGCCGAAGCCAAATCGAAGCCCTAACCTGTCTCCAGGTTCATAGCGGTCGGTACGCCGTCTCGTATTGCCGTGCCGCTATCCCGGGGGCGCGGCGGCGGCATGGGTGGCAGTGTCTTGCGCCAGGATCTCGATAACCCGCCGCACGTCCTGCACCTCCGCTGCCCTTATTGGGGCCAGTGCTTCGGCTTTGCACGGCGGGTACAGGATCGCGCGTCCCTCCAGAGAAACGGCGAGATCCAACCCGTCAATCGTTAGAGAACGAAGCGGGGCAGGTTCATTCGCCAGGCGTTCCGCGGTGAACCAGGCCACTTTGCGTGCTGCATCGATGTTGAAGTTGATGATCGTGGTTTCCGATTCAAGGCCGACGGCAGACAACCCTCTGATTAGCGGCGAGAGTGCCGCCATCTGGTCTTCCACGGCGCCCACTTGGGACGCAAGCACTGCGTTTATCTCGTCGAAATCCGGCTGGAGATGCGGCAACTGGTCGCCCGGAGCTACTTCGGCAGAGGCAACGCCCAGGTCGAGGTTGATGTGCGCGTTCATTCCCGCGAGCAGGTGTTGCAGGATGAGGCGGCTGTCATCCTTGCAGGCCTCGAACGCGACGCGCCAGCAGTGGCTGCATTTCCCGCCTGCTTGGTAGGTTTCAAGCGCGTCAAGATAGCGGCCGGCAAACACAACATCGAGCTTTTCCATCAGCGGGCCGTCGGGAAATTGGTGCTTTGCGATGCCGCCCTTCACCGCTCGCGTCACCCGGCGATAGAGCGCGGCAAAGTAGCCGAGACGGCTTTGCTCGTTCCAGGAACGCTCGATGATCGCGTCGAGCGCGGCCAGTACGTCGTCAATGGTGTTCACGTTCATGGTTTCACCGTGAGGCTGCCTCCAGAATACGTGACCGCCTTGTCGGGATGCGCCGACAGCTCGATTCCGGTGCCCTTGCCGTCGCTGACAAACACGATGCGGAAAGTACGGCTGGCGAGCATGCCGGGGAACGTGCCTTTCCGCTCGCCGATCGTGAGGGTCTGCGACGCTTCGTTCCACGAGATGGGGATCGTCGCATACACACCCTTCTCGTAGTCGTACGTATCGTTCTCGTCTTCGTAGAGCGTGAACGCCCCATCCGCTCCGCGATAGACGCGAAGTTCGATGGGATCGGCAGGCTTCTCGGCGGCATACTGAACGTCAGGACCCATCGGAATAATCGAACCCGCTCGCACGAACAGCGGCAGCCGATCCAGCGGTGCGGCAGCGTCAATCATCGCCCCGCCTTCGACCGAGCCACCCGTCCAGAAGTCATACCATTTCGCCCGTGGCAAATACATGCGCTTCGTCGTTGCTCCCGGTTCGGTCACCGGCGCCACCAGCATCGCCGGGCCAAACAGAAACTCATCGCCCACATTCAACGCCCGCGGATCGCCCCGAAAATCCATCGCCAGCGCGCGCATCGGCGTGTAGCTTTCGTTCGTCACCATCCACGCCATCGAGTAGATGTACGGCATCAGGCGATAGCGCAGCCGGTCATAGCTCACGAGAATCTTCTCCGCCTCCGCGCCGTAAGCCCAAAGCTCGTTCTGATCGTTGGTGCGCGTACCGTGAACGCGGAAGATAGGGCTGAACGTGCCGAACTGAAACCATCGCACGAACAGCTCGCGATACGCCGGATCGTCAGGATTACCCGTGACAAATCCGCCGATGTCCGTCGTCCAGTAGGGAAGTCCCGACAGCTCGAAGTTCAGCCCCGCCGGAATCTGCCGCCGAAAGGTAATCCAGTCGGAGTTGATGTCGCCCGACCACGCCGTCGCCGCGTTGCGCTGGCTCCCGGCAAACGCCGAGCGCGTCAGGATGAACACGCGCTTCTTGTCGGTCTCGGCGCGCTGGCCCTGATAAACCGCGGTCGTCGTCATCAGCGGAAACAGGTTGACATAGCGATTGCCGCTGCCAATCGCCAGCTTGTGCCCAAGCTGAATGTTCTCCTCGCGGCCTTCGGTTTCCGGCTCCGTCGTGTCGAGCCACCACGCATCGATGCCCAGCTTGAACAGCCCGTCATCCATCAGCTTCCAGTAATACTTGCGCGCCTCCGGATTGCTCGCGTCATACACCGCCATGTGGTTCTGGTGATACGGAGGCTTGGCGACCACCGTCTTGTCGATGAACCAGCCGTTCTTGTCCATCGTGTCGTACGCCACCGAGCCCGGCTCGAAGAACGGCCACACCGAAATCATCAGGTGAAAGTTCTTGCCGTGAAGCTCGTCGATCATGCCCTTGGGATCGGGATAATTCGAGTTGAAAACGTGCTCGCCTTTGCGGTTCCACCAGAACCAGTCCTGCACCACGTTGTCGATGGGAATCCCGAGCTCGCGATATTTCTGCGCCACCGCCAGCAGCTCAGCCTGCGACTTGTAGCGGTTCTTGCACTGCCAGAAGCCGTAGGCCCAGCGTCCGAACATCGGAGCCTGCCCCGTCAGCTCGCGATAACCGGCGATGACCTGGTCGAGCTCCGGGCCGTAGAGGAAGTAATAGTCGATGGTGTCGGCCACTTCGGAGCTGACGTAGAGCGCATGGACGAAGCGGTTGTTGAAACGGGTGCGCGAAGTGTTGTTCCAAAAAAGCCCGTAGCCGTTGCTCGACACCATGAGCGGCACGGCGATGGCGGTGTTGTCCTGCGAGAGGTCGATGGACTCGCCGCGATAGTTCCATACGCCCGCCTGATGCTGCCCTAAACCATATATCGCTTCGGTCGAACCGTAGCCGCCCAGCGTCATGTAGTCCTCAGCGCGGTAAGTATGCTCGCCGTTCACCGTGACGGGAGTCATCGTCTTCGTGTCGTCGTGAAGCAGCACCTTGCCGGAAGCATCGGAGTAGGTGATCGCGCCAGACTTGCGATCGACGGCGACCTTGAAGGCCGCGGTGCTGAGGCCGACGGAATCGGCGGAGTCGTCCAGCTTCCAGTCAAACTGAGGCCAAGTGGTCTTGATGACAACGGGATTCTGCTGCTGAGGGAACTCGGCCGTCGGCGAGTAGATCAGGTGAATGACGGTAGGCGAGCAAACTTCCAGCTTTAGCGTCCCGACCTTCAAGTGCAGCAGAATGCCGTCGGGCTGTTTCTGAAAATCGGCCACCGGATTCGGGGCGGTCCACTGGGCGACGGCAAGTGTGGCGAGCAGTAAGAGAGCAACCACCAACAAAGCAGGACGGAGAAAAACACGAAGTTTCATGAGTTGGTATCCGTGAGCAACTTGCACGAAGCGTTAGGTTATCAGCACAGGCTAGCGGACGAAACGGTGGATTCAGCGTTCGGGTTCGTTACCAGAAGCAGCGATTTGACCTGTTTTGGGCAGCGAGCTCAATGCGTTCTTGGGGGTGTAGCACGAATCCGCTGGCTCTTTCCCGGCTTGCCGACAATTCGGAAGTTGATGGCGATACGGGCGTTTTCGAGTGCATATACGGCTGTGCCGGAAGTTGTGATTGTTAGGGTGATCTCACCGTCCAACTTCACTGGATCTTAATTGCGCCCGGTTGGGGTCCCTCCTTGCGCTTGCGTTTGGGCGGCACTTCGCATTGATTGCCAGTTGTATACCGGATAGTTCGGGCGCTTCACCGGTGTCGGCGGATGCTGCTGCAGTTCATCGAGAAGCACGGCGACGGCCTTTTCGAGTTGCGGATCGCGGCCCTGGCGCCAAGCCGCTGGGTCGAGTTCAACTTCAATGTCGGGCGAAACGCCTTTGTTCTCGACGTCGAATTCACCAGTGTCTGGATTGAAGATTCCCCAGCGAGGGGCGGTAACGGTGCCCCCATCGATCAGCCGCGGATAACCGCCGATTCCAATCAGTCCTCCCCAGGTGCGGGTGCCGATGAGGGGGCCGGTGCCAAGGCGGCGGAACATCCAGGGCAGCGCATCGCCTCCCGAGCCGGCATATTGATTGATCAGCATAGCCTTCGGTCCTTCAATCGACTGCGGGATGTAGCTGTCGCGACCTTCACGGTTCATGGCGACGGCCAGCAGCGGGCGCTTGAGCCAGTCGACTATGTAGTCGGCGATCCAACCGCCGCCGTTGTAGCGCTCATCGATCACGGCACCTTGGCGGTCGGACTGTGCGAAGTAATAGCGATTAAAGTTGGTAAAGCCGTTTACCGCCGTATCTGGCAGATATACATAGGCGAGTCTGGCTTTGCTCAGTTCATACACCTTCTGGCGATTGCCTTCCATCCACGCTCGAAGGCGGAGAGTTTGTTCGTTGGCGATGGGAACCACCGTGACGGAGCGAGCTTCTTTGCCCTCGGGATCGGGTCCGACTTTCAGCTGAATCGACTTACCAGCGGTTTCCTGGAAGAAGCTGAAGATCTCGTCGCTCCCGTGTAACTCGCGGCCGTTGACCGCGAGAAGATATTCCCCTTCTTTGACGTTGACTCCGGGTTCGGTGAGAGGAGCGCGCAGATCGGGGTTCCAGTTCTCACCACGATAGACATGCCAGAATCGATAGCGATCGTGATCGATCTTGTAATCGGCGCCCAGTAGGCCGCCGCTCACGTGTTTGACCTCAGGACGGTCGCCTCCTAGCACGTAAACGTGCTGTGCTGTAATGTCACCCAGCATGTCGGCGAAGATATAGTTAAGGTCAGCACGGCTCATGACATTGTTGACGTAAGGCTCGTAAGCCGTTTGCACCGCGTTGAGATTCAATCCATGCAAATTCGGATCGTAGAAGAAGTCGCGTTCGATTCGCCAAACTTCGCGGTACATCTGTTTCCACTCGGCGCGTGGATCCACAGCCACTTCCATCGTTTCGACTTTTAATCGGCCATCGGATTCGGCCTTTGGATCCGGGGGCTTGCCGAGGTCGTCGACAGATCTTATAAACCAGGTTCCTTGCGGAGGTCTGCCCGCGGCGGCAGAAGATGCCTCTCTCTTTTCGGGGAGTTGTTCATATAGAACTTTCTGTGCATTCGCCGAAACGAAAAAGTTGCCCACATTCTCGAGCAGTTTGTCGGTCTTGCCCGTGCAAAGATCAAATTTGTGAATTACCGCGGTCCCGCCGCCCTCATCTCCGTCGTTTATGGTCGGGCCTTCGGCCAAATACAGAATGTGAGTCTTGCCCGCGACCATTCCCTGGTAGTTTCGGGGAGGAAAAGGGAGCGCCAAAATTCTCTGGTCGATGTTTTCGAAATCGATGCGGACGATTGGAACTGCCTTTGAACTTTGTCCCGATTCCACTGCAGCCTGCTTATCGTTATCTTTGTCTTTCTCTTTATCGAAATCTTTCTTTGCGGCGGATTCCGGGCCTCCTTCGCTGCCTTTGGCCTGTTCCTCGGCCGAGCACTCATCCTTCTGACCTTTCTCAGCAGCTTCTTTCTCTTTGTCGGATTTGTCGGCCTTTACGGTCTCTTCATCGCTTTGCGGAGCGAGCGGAGATTTCAGGTTTTTATCGAGCACGATCAGATAGCCGCTGCGTGTGACGGGAACCTGGAATGCTCCCATGCTGCTGGCGAGAGTGGGACCCACATCGGTGCTGGCCGTGAAATAAAGGTATCTGCCGTTGCGATCAAAGTTGGCGAAGGCGGCGTCGCTCATGCCATCGGTGACCTGATGCGGCGCCTTTTCCCCGAGGCTGTAAATGAAAACGGCGCGCATGCCGCTGTTCAGTTGGCGAGTGTAGGCTATTTGCTTACTATCGGGAGACCATGCAGGATAAAACCCCTCGCCCGGGCCATTATCGAAGGGGTTCGTATCGACCAGCACCGGCTTACCCGATTCGATGTCGACGTACCAGAGGTGCAGTGCCTTGTCGCTATATGCAATCTTTTTGCTATCAAATGACCAAACCGGGGAATAGAAGAAGCTGGGTGTGCCAAGATTGATCTTCTTGATCTCGCTCAAGCCATCTTGCGAACGCAAGTGCAGAGCGTATTCACCTGACTCGTCGGAGAAATAGGCGATCCACTTTCCGTCGGGCGACCAGGCTGGGTCACGATCAGCGATGGCGGGAGAATTGGTGAGATTGCGGATGTCTCCGTGCTCGACAGGCACAGTCAGAATTTCGCCATGGGCTTCAAACACGGCGCGGGCACCGGTGGGCGAGATGTTTGCTTTTTCAATCTGATCGGCCGCCTTGATGAAGTGTGGGCGAACGGCGGGGAAATCTCCGGCTACCTGGATGTCGATGGCGTGCTGCTTTCCGGTTGCGGGATCAAAAAAGTGAATCGATCCGAATTGCTCGTAGACGATGGCATCGGGCCCCAACGACGCTGACTTAATGTCATAACCGTTGCTCGCGACCGCTTCTGTGACCTGCTTCGTGTCCATGTCGTAATAGAAGAGATTGACCGGACCGTTGCGGTCGGAGAGGAAGTAGATGCGGTTGTCGAGCCACATCGGAGCGGAATCGTTTGAATCCTTGCGCGGCAGCTTTTCGATAGTGGAATCGGACATTTTCGCGATCCAGATAGGCGAGGCAGTTCCACCTCGATAATGTTTCAGGCCACGCTGGGACTCCCAGTTCTCCTTGAAATTCGTGTACGGAACATAGGCAAGATGAGTGCTATCTGGCGAGTAGGAACCTTCTTCGGCCATCGGAAGCGGCAACTCTTCTGGGAGACCACCGTTCACACTGACCGTAAACAAACGGTTGAAGCGCGACCAACTGTTGCGTGGCGAGCGGAACAGGATGCGTTTGCCGTCGCGCGTCCAGCCAACGACCTGATCTCGCCCTGGATGACTGGTAAGACGCTTGGGAATTCCTCCAGTGACCGACACGACGTATACGTCTTCGTTCCCGTCATATTCACCGGTGAAAGCGATCAACGAACCGTCGGGAGAGAAAAAGGGATTGGTCTCTATTCCGATATCGCTGGTGAGATGGCGGGCTTCCCCGCCGTTGCGGTCGACAACCCACAGATCTCCGCCGTAGCTGAAAGCGATCTGGGTCTTACTGACCGCGGGCATTCGCAACAAAGCAGGGACACCGCTCGATTGGGCGCTCGCGGGCACCAGAAGGCATACGGATAGAGAGATCAGAGGAACTGCTGCAGATGACGAAAAGCGGAATCGGCAAGAGGGGAGACGCATAATCGCTCCTTCGCAATCGAGGTCGCTGGCGCACAGGTATAGACCGGGAGCCGAATACAGTTTTTCAGGAAACGAATGACCGCAAGTCTACACCATGGGGCGTTAGCGACTTAGCCCCAGATCCCATCACACTGAATCTGCGTTATTTACTGCCGTTGTGCGTTGCCAGCAGAGAACCATCCACTTTGACGGTATGTCGGCAAGTCTGACTTGTGCCTTCGCGTTCGACGATATGGAAAGTATTGCAAATACTTCAGCCACTGAATTTTGAATTCCCGTTCAAGCGGACTGAATTCCGGATCGCCGGTCACGAGTTCAGCCTTCTTTTCTTTGGCTAGCGCGGCGGCGAAAACGTCGGCCAAGCTCAATTTGGAACGTGCTGCAGGGAGTTCTCCAACAACCCTCTTATCGCAGCGTGATTGCCTGCTCTCCTAACTGCTCATTGATCAGGCGGCTGACGAGGGGCTTCAACGTTTCGCCTGTCTTGGCCAGGACGAAGTCGTTGGCGCCGGGTGACCAGTCGAGTTTGAAGCTGGTGGAAAGCGCCGAGATCCAGATCTGGTGTACCGGAGCGTTAGGAGAAATGACAAACTTTCCCGGTGGCCGCTCGAAGCTGACGTGCAGAGCTCCCGCGTTGTCTTCGACTTCGAAGTCGGCGTCGTCCTCGGCATCGTAGAGGCTGCGCTTGAGGGCATCGAGGGAGGCGTCGGCGTGGCGGCGAAATTCCTGGTCGTCCATGCACTGGATTATAAGGCGTGAGCCCTTCAACTCCCGCTCGCCCGATCCGCAAAGGATGCGGATCGAAAAGATTGGCGAGCGCTCGGCGAAGGGAAGGACAAGGATAGAAAGCTCAAGAATGCACCGCTGAAGCGGTGCTCCACCCGCACGTTCAGTTCGAACGATTGCGAGGACTTCTAAAAGTGCTGTCGCAGTTGGCCGAAGGCGTCGATTTGCAGCAGGCGGCTGTCGCCAAGGTGTTCGAGGAGGTCGGCGCGCTCGAGCATCCAGGTGTTGTCGTGGGGGACGAACACCGCGTGCAGGCCGGCTTCGATGGCGGGGTTGATGTCGGACTTGGGGCTGTTGCCGATCATCCAGGTGAGGTCGCGAACGAGGCCGTATTTTTCGACAACGGTTTTGTAGGTAGCGACATCTTTTTCGGCGACGACCTCGATGGCGGTGAAGTATTCCTTCAGGCCGGAGCGTTCGACCTTACCGGTCTGCTCGGTAAAGTTTCCCTTGGTGACCATGAACAGCTTGTGGCGCTCGGCGAGGTCGGCCAGCGTGGCGGGCACGTCCGGGAGCATCTCCATAGGGTGGTCGGCGATCTTGTAGGCGATGGCGAGAATGCGCTCGTGCAGCTCGGGCGTGACCGGCTCAACTGAGAGTTTCTCGAAGCAAATTACCAATGCGCCGGCGAAGCTGTGCATGCCGTAGCCGTGGCGCTGGATGTTTTCCCGCTCGACGTCGTAGAGGACATGGCGAACTTCATCGGGTGTGTAGTGATGATGGTTGAGGAAGGAAATGAAATCGGCGATGGCGCGCTCGAAGTAAATGTTGTTTTCCCAGAGCGTGTCGTCGGCGTCGATGAGCAGGTTTTGGCCGGCGGGAACGCGCTGAGGGGAAGAGGAGGGCATGGATTCATTCTAGCGGAGGCTCCGTGCGACGTTGTTTGCGAAGCAGTTTTGTGACATGAACAAACACCGGCATGTTGCCGTTTTCGTTCGAAAGAGGTGGTTGCTGATCGCTAGGCGGGTACGGCCGCGTCGCCGACGAAGTCCACGTTGGGCTTGTGGGGGATGACACCGCGCTCGTAGCCCATCTCCAACAGCTTGGTGATGGCCTCGCGACCGTCTTTACCGTAGTCGAGCGTACGCTCATTGACGTACATGCCCACGAACTTGTCAGCCTGCTGCACATCGAGGTCGCGGGCAAACTGCATGGCGTACTGCAGGGCCTCTTCGCGGTTGTCGAGCGCGTATTGAATGCTGTCGCGCAGGGCGTTGCAGCAAGCCTGCGTCAGCGTCGGGCCGAGGTCGCGCTTGATGGCGTTGCCGCCCAGCGGGAGAGGCATTCCGGTGAGATCACGCCACCACTTACCCATATCGACGATACGGTGCAGTCCTTCTTTGCCGTAGGTAAGCTGGCCTTCGTGGATGATGAGACCGGCCTCGAATTTGCCTTCAAGGACGCGGGGGATGATCTGGTCGAAGGGAACGACTTCGGTGGAACAATTGGGCGCGAACAGCTTCAGCACCAGATACGCGGTGGTCATGGTGCCGGGCACGGCGATTTTGACCTGAGCGACTTCGTCGATCGCCATGCTGCGTTGGGAAACAACCATGGGACCATAACCTTCGCCCACACTTCCCCCGCTCGGCATGAGAGCGTATTTGTCCTGTATGTATGGGTAAGCGTGAAAGGAGATAGCCGTGATGTCGTAGAAACCGTCGAGCGCTTTGCGGTTGAGAGTTTCAATGTCGCAAAGCGTGTGGGTGAACTTGAGTCCTGGTACACGGACTTTGTTCGTCGCCATGCCATAGAACATGAAGGCGTCGTCGGAGTCCGGGCTATGGGCTACCTTGATTTCTCGGGGCTTGGTTTGTGAGCTACTCATAAGGGTCGAACGACAGCGAACAGAAACGATTCAGGCAATTCGATGCACGTGCCCGGCGGTAATAGTTTGCCGCTAGCGAGACAGTTGGCGAAGGCGGCGAGCCGCAGCAGCCGCGATCATGACCTTCATCACCTCGGCCGCAACGAACGGAGCCAAGCCAAAGGCGACTGCGCGCTGCCAGCTGCCGGTCATTAGCTGGAGCCACGCGATGCCACTGGCGAAAAGGACGAATTCAGCAACGACTCCGGCGGCGAGGTTGCGGGAAAGCGAAGGTGCACCGCGCTCGGCGAGCCAGCCGGACAGGAAGGCAACGAGCGGATATGACCAGAGATATCCGCCGGTAGGGCCGAGCAACTGGGCGACGCCGCCGACGCCTGCGGGGCTGAAGACGGGCAGACCCATGGCTCCCCAGATGAGGTAGAGTGCGGCCGCGGTAATCCCGCGCTTGCTGCCGAGGGTGAGGCCGACGAGCAGGACGCCGAAATTCGCCAGGCTGAGCGGAACCGGGGTAAAGGGCAACGGCAATGCCAGCCGGGCGCAGACAGCAATGACGGCGCTTGCGCCGACGACGATCAGAATCTGCTTTGCCAGCGACGATGAACGTCCCTGAATCCCGATATCAGTGCCGAAACCAAATTGTGCCATAGCAGTTCCCCCATCTCCACAACTGGCGTTACCCCTTTGGAACGTGGTCATCCGAGTCGGCCCCGACTGGCGCTTCAGGTTCTTCCGGCGTCGGTGACGAGTGGCTTGCCGTTTTGAGATGCAGTCTAACGCGCAGAAAGACGGCTATTCCTACCGCTACCAGCGCAGCCATACATAAGACGAAGAGCACATACAGTGTCTTGATCAACACAGAACATCAGAATATCAGATGGGGGTGGCACTTAGGTTACAGGTAGTGGGGCACATTGAATAGTCGAGAGTAACTCGAACTCCGTAAATAGCTTGCGGCGAGTTACTTCTTTGGGTGGTAGGTTCCTGCCATGGCGGATTCGATTTCGTCGGCGGAGTGGGGGAGAGAGGCGGTGAAGTTTTCTACGGAGCCGTCGGAGCTGACATGGACGATGTCTTCGAGACGGATACCTAGTTTTTCCTCGGGGATATAGATGCCGGGCTCAATGGTGAAGACCGCGCCGCGGGGAATAGGTGCGGTGTTGTCTCCCACATCGTGGACTTCGAGTCCGACATAATGGCCGAGGCCGTGGATGAAATATTGACCGAGGGGCTGGCCGTGCAGGTCTTTGCCGTGGGAGTTGATGTAGTCATAGGCGACTTTGTAAAGCGAGTCGGAACCGCGGCCGGCGAGCGTGCTGCGGCCGGCGCGAAAGGCCTTCATGACGGCCAGCTGAGCTCCGTAGACGATGTCGTAGATTTCGCGCTGGCGGTCGGTGAACTTTCCGGTAGCAGGGGCGGTGCGCGTTATGTCGGAGGCGTACATGGAGTACTCGCCGGCGACGTCCATGACGACTACGTCGCCCGCTTCGATGGGAGCGTCGTCAGCGGAGTAGTGCAGGACTGTGGAATTTGCGCCGGCACCGACGATGGGGGCATAAGCGGGGCGCTCGCAGCCGTGCTTGAGGAACTGATATTGCATTATGGCGTCCACATCGTGCTCGGTGATGCCGGGCTTGATCATCTGCAACGCGGCTAGGTGCGAGGCGATGGAGGAATTGGTGGCGTGACGGATGAGCTCGACTTCGCCGGCGTCTTTGACGACGCGGAGTTGAGCGAGCAGCGGCTTTACGTCGTGCATCGCGGTGCGCATGGGAAAACTATTGGTGCGGCGCAGCCAGGCGAGCGAACTGGCTGAGGGCGAGGGCGTTCCGTCTTCGGATTGGTCG
>Ga0335069_10012642_pt1 | contig 11867 bp, 5 predicted proteins | sample Lox_Sample_11_FD_206714 | JGI IMG/M metagenome (GOLD analysis project Ga0335069, IMG submission 206714) | Soil microbial communities from Loxahatchee National Wildlife Refuge, Florida, United States - Lox_Sample_1.1 | ecosystem: Environmental > Terrestrial > Soil > Wetlands | place: USA: Florida...
CGCCGGCGAGCGTAGCCGCCAACGCCGGCCAGGTGGTTGCGATTCCTATCACCGTCAAGGGCAGCCCCACGCTGGCCTACCAGTGGTACAAGAGCAACGGCAGCGCCGTCTCGGGCCAGACCACCGCGGCGCTCACCTTTAACCCGGTTCAACTCGCCAATGCGGGCAGCTATTACGCCGTGGTCACCAACACTTATGGCCGAGCCACCAGCTCCATCGTCGCCTTGAGCGTGACCGGTCCGCCGGTAGTGGCCCAGCAGTCCCCCACGGTTGCCCACGTATTTGTCGGCACGACCCCCAGCCTGCGCGCGGTCGTCGCCGGGCCCATGCCGATTTCCTACCAATGGACCAAGGACGGTTCGCCGATTACCGGCGCCACGGCCAGCAGCTATGTGCCCGACACATCGGTCACCAGCATGCACACGTATTCGTGCGTCATCACCAATCTCTACTCGACGAACACGCCCAGCGCCTTCAGCCCGATCGCGGTTTCCGTCCTGACGCGGCCGACCGCGCCCTACCCGGTGGCAGTGCTCAACGATCACCCAGTGGATTACTTCCGCCTCGATGAGAGCCCTGACAATGGATCGGGCAATAATGGCTTCCCAGCCTACGACTATGCCGGCGGCCTCAATGCCGCCTATACCAACGCCCTCATTGCCCAGCCTGGATCGGGGTACGATTCCCTGTTCTCCCCGCAAACCGACCCGGGCGAGACGGGGGCCACCCTGGGTGAGAATAACCAGGGTAGCTATGCGGGGAACGTTTCCAGCCTGCTAAGCTTCGCGACCTCCAACGGGTTCAGTGCGGCGTTTTCGATCGAGGCCTGGATCAACAACGCCTACTGGCCCGAAGCTTCGGGCGCGGGCATCGTCACCTGTGGCTACGGCAACGGGGGTGAGCAGTTCAACCTCGATCTCGGCGCTGCGGGCGGCGATTACCGTTTCTTCGTACGCAGCGCAGCCAACCCCGCCACTGCCGCCGCCGCCAATGGCACCAACGCGCCCAACGATGGCCTCTGGCATCATGTGGTCGGCGTATGCGACCAGGCCAACGGAAGCGTCCACTTGTATGTGGACGGCCAGTTGACAGCCAGCGGGACTCTGGCCACCAACAGCGGCATCCTGGGCTGGAATACGCCGCTGAGCATCGGCTGCCGCCAGTCGGGCGCCGGCACGGGCTATGATACGCAGTTCAATGGCAACATTGACGACGTAGCCATCTACAACTACGCCCTAAGCCCGAGCCAGGTCCTGGCCCACTACGTTAGCGCGGGCGTGCCGCCGATCATCACGACGCAGCCCAGCGATGTAACGGTCAACCAGGGCTCCACAGCCACCTTCACGGTGGGCGCGATCGGCACGGCCCCCTTGCAATACCAGTGGTATGACAACAACTATCAGCCCATCCCCAGCGGAACCAGCGCGACGCTCGTCCTGCCGGACGTGCAGCCGAGCCAGGGCGGCGGCTATTATGTCATAGTCAGCAACACCTACATCGCCACGCCCCTGCAAAGCGCCAGCGCCATGCTGAACGTCAACGTCGGCCTGACCCTGGTGACAGATTTGCAGCCGCCGTTCTATATCGGCTATGCCAACCGGCAATTCACCTATACTGTCGGAGTTCAGGGGACGGCGCCTTTCACCTACATCTGGACCCGCAACGGGGTGACCATCCCCAGCGCGACCTCCTCCAACTACACGTTCAGCACCCTGCTCGGCACAAACCTGTACGCAGTCACAGTCAAAAACGCGGACAATCCGGCGGGGGTGATGTCCAGCACGGTGACCAATGTGGGCGTGGCCGCGCCTACGCTCAACCCGGTTGACTACACTTACAAGGCCAGGATCACCTTCGCCGGCTACAACCGCCCGGAGACGCTGGTCAACTTCCCGGCCTTGGTGCGCTTCGGCACCAACCTGGCCGGCTTTGCCTACGGGCAAATGGCCTCGCCGACCGGCGGCGACCTGCGGTTCACGGATGCGACTGGCACGAACCAGATTCCGCACGAGATTGACGAGTGGAACACGAGCGGCACGTCCTCGGTCTGGGTGCAGATGCCGACCCTGGCGAGCACCAATGACACGATCTGGGCGTATTGGGGCAATCCCGGCGCTACCACGCCCCTGAGCTGGAGCACGGATGGAACGGTGTGGGTGCCGCCGTTCGGTGCCGCTGGCGCCTACGAGGTGGTCTATCACCTCAAGGAGAGCGCGCTGCCCTTTGAGGATAGCACGCAGCAGCACCCGGCCACCAACGGCGTGGCCCCCGCGCAGGCGGCTGGCATCGTCGGCACCGGCGGTTACTTCAGCGGCGCGGCCTGGCTGGACGAAGGCAGCAATAACCTGGGCGACAGCTTCACCCTGTCAGCCTGGATCAACCTCGATCCGGCCAACCCGACCGGCTACGGGAATGCGATCCAGCCCATCTGGGCCAACCAGCACGGCGGCTTCGGGATGCCGGGCTTCGCCATGGATGTCAATATCTACCAGAGCTATGATGGTGTCATTGACATCACCAGCGGCATTGGGAACAGCACCGGCTCGGAGGCCAGGACGGCTGCCGGGGCGGTGAGCTACACCCAGTGGCATTTGCTCGAGTCGGCTATGAGCCAGACCAATGGCGGCCTGCAGATCTACCTGGACGGCCAACCCATCTCGTTGGCTTCCGGCTTCCTGCAATCCGGCTTCACCAACCAGGCCGACGTCAACCTGGGCCGGTTCACCGACGGCAGCTTCCAGATGCACGGCATCGTGGACGAAGCCCGTATCCGGTCCGGCATCAGCTCCTCGAACTGGGTCTGGGCCGACTACATGACCGTGGCGCAGAACTCCACGCTCCAGGAATACAGCTCGGTGTTCAGCTCGCTGGTCGTGATCACCGCCTCGGTGGTCAACGCCCAGGTGGTGCTGACCTGGCCGTCCGGCACGCTGCTCCAGGCGCCGAATGTCACCGGGCCGTGGACGACCAACAACGCCACGTCGCCTTACACAGTCAGCCCGACCAGCCCGCGGGAATTCTACCGCGTGCTCGTGCGGTAGTCTTTTAGCAGTAGGATGCAAGATGCGGAGCAGAGGGCGGCCGGGAATAGGTTCCCGGCCGCCCATTCCGTTAGAATTTCAACCACAGATGGACACAGATAGACACAGATACGGAATGCCGGGATCACAGCGCGTGTTGCATGGCGCATGTTGCGTGGCGCGTGTTGCGTGTTCCGGCCCCGACACGGATCACGCACCACGCACCAGTTTGGGCTCGCAGGGACGCTCGCCCTCCCGCGCGCCAGCCAGGAGAGCGTTTCACACGTTTGATCTGTTTCCATCTGTGTCCATCTGTGGTTTTCTCCTGATTGCTGCGCTTGCTGCCGCTGGAAACCTGGTCGCCGCCCCGCTGTCCGACCCGCAGGTGGACGCCTACAACGTGCGCGTAGGCACCGAGACCTTCGCCGGCCTCTACAAGTTCACCACCAACACCCTGCTGGTGGAGACGGCGCAGGCCATCACCAACCTGGGCAGCGACACCATCAAGTTCTACATGGGCAATAACACCTCCGGGCAGAGCGGGGTCACGCTCACGTCCAACATCACCAACCTGCTGACGCTGGCGCGGGACGAGCCTTCCTATCGGACGGTGTTGGACATGCCGTTCCGGCACTTCATCATCTGGGAGTATCCTTTCTCCAACCCCGACGCGCCGTTCCAGGACGGCAATTACACGAGCACCGAGCAGGCCAACGATTACCGGGAGATGTACGACCTGACCTGCTACTTGCTCACGAATTACACGGGCTCGGGCAAGACATTCCTGCTCGGGCATTGGGAGGGCGATGGTTACCTCGACGTGAACAACTGGACTACCAACCCCAGCCCGGCCGTGGTAACGGGCATGATCCTCTGGGAGAACACGCGCCAGAAGGCGGTGGATGATGCCAAGGCCAACACGCACTCCACCAATGTGAGCGTGTACTATTACGCCGAGGCCAACCGGGTGCGGGATGCCATGCTCAACGGCACCAACAACAATGTACGGATGATCAACGCCGTCGTGCCTTACGTCACGAACCTGGACTACCTGTCCTACTCGTCCTACGACGGCATGAACCTGACCAACTCGGACCTCTACACCACGCTCAACTACATGCAGGCGCATCTGCCCACGAACAAGGCCGGTTCGGTGCCCGGCGAGCGCATGTGGATCGGTGAATACGGCTGGGGCGGCAACTCGACGGCTTCGCAGGAACCGCTGAACCGCTCCTACATTCAGCGCCTGCTCGGCTGGAATTACGCCGGCCAGTGCCTCCAGTTCATCCTCTTCTGGGAGATATACGACAACGAGGCCGGCAAGAACTACTGCCTGATTGACTCTAATCATGTGCAGGTGGCCTCGTGGTTCCTGCATCAGCGGTTCATCAGCCAGGCGCGCCTGCTCACCGCCCAGTTCAAAGAGACCAACGGCCGGCTGCCCACCGACACCGAGTTCTCCTCTCTGATGATACCGCTGCTGAACCAGCCGTTGCCGGCGCCAGTCAACCTCACGGTCGCCAACGGCCCCGCCACCGGCGTGAGCTCGAATTCCACGGCCGTGGCGGGTACGGTAGCGCAGGGTATTTACGGCAGCGAGGAGGCCACGCTGTGGGTCTATTACGGCCCACAGGACGGCGGCACCGTAAAGGGCAACTGGCAGCAGGCGATCCTCGTGGCGGTGAACACGAACTTCAATCCCGTCAGCCTCAGCACGACCCTCAACGGGCTCGCTCCGGGGACAACCTACTACTACCGATTCTATGCCACCAATTCCAGCGGCGAGGCGTGGGCGCCGGCGTCGGCCTTCTTCGCCCCGGCCCTGGACCCGCAGGCGTTCGGTTCGCGCATGAAGATCATGCTTAGCGGCTACACACGCGGTGAAGGGCTCACCAACTACCCCGCGCTGGTGAACCTTGGCCCGAGCTTGGCCGGCTTCTCCTACGCGCAGTTTGCCTCGCCGACCGGCGGTGACCTGCGGTTCACGGACGCCTCCGGTCTGCTGCCCATTCCTCACGAGATAGATGAGTGGAACACGAACGGCGCCTCGACGGTGTGGGTGAGGGTGCCCGTGCTGGCGAGCACAAACGACTACGTCTGGGCCTACTGGGGCAATCCTTCGGCTACGAATCCGCCGCCCTACAGCAGCGACGGCTCCGTCTGGACGCCGAACTACTACACCGTCTATCACCTCAAAGAGAGCGGCTTTCCTTATGCGGACAGCGCGCAGCAGCACACGGCGACTTCCGGCGTGGCGCCCTCGTCCACAACCGGCAGGATCGGCCACGGCTGCGCCTTCAGCGGTTCGCAGTTCCTCGATGCGGGCGTAGTCAACCTGGGCAACACCTTCACGCTCTCCGCGTGGGTGAACGTCGCCCCCAACGCTTTCGACATCCAGACCATCTGGTCCAACCAAAAGGGCGGGTATGGTTCGGCGGGGTTCGCCTGGTTCGTGAATACCTATCGGACCAACGACCAGAAGATAGACTTCGCCAGCGGCGACGGCACGAACGGCAACGAAGCGACCACCCCCTACGGCACGGTGAGCTTCGGCCAATGGCACTTGCTCTCGGTCGCGGTCAACCGCACCGCCGGCACGGCCCAGTTCTACAAGGACGGCGTCTGGCTGCAGTCGGGGACGGTAATCACAGACTTCGCCAACCAGGCCGACGTAAACCTCGGGCGGTTTACCAATGCCGACTTCTACTTCAACGGCACGATGGATGAAGCGCGCATCGCCTCGGGCGTGCAGTCCTCCAACTGGGTTTGGGCCGACTGGATGATGGTCGCGTCGAACACCGCCCTCGTAAACTACTCAGCGATCAGCCGGCAGACGCCTGTCCTCTCGATCGCCGGCAGCGCCGCCACGGGTCTCACCCTCACCTGGCCAACACCCGGCGTCGGATACGCCCTCTACATGTCAACGAATCTCACGCCGCCCTTTGTGTGGACACCGGCTACGAACCAGCCCGTGCTGGTCAACTCCCAGTGGGAGGTTGTCTTGGAGCCAGGCACCAATTCGCCCGGGTTCTATCACCTCCAGTCCCAGTGAACGCAGAGGTATCTATGCAGAAGACTTTTAACGCAAAGACGCAAAGGAGCAAAGGCGCAAAGGATCTGGATGTGTGAGTTCATGACCCCGGCGGTCAATGTTTGGCCGGCATTGCCGGGGGCGAAGCAGGGGGGCCTTCTTCGCTTTGCGTCTTTGCTCCTTTGCGCCTTTGCGCTGAATTCCGAGGCGGCCCCGCGCAATGATGGCGCGCTGTGGCGGCCCCGCCTCGCCACCCCAGCCCTGGCCGCGCTGGACAATCCCGCCAACCGGCAGCTCAGCCTCGAATACCGGGCCTCGTCTGCCGCCACCGGCTGGAGCGTCACGATCTCCAACGATTTGAGCGCCTGGAAGTGCCAGGTGCTGAAAGCCGCTTACTCCGCCATCAACCGCGGCATCGAGCCGGGCTGGCAGCTCACCGCGCGCGTGCCCACCAATGCGCCCCCGGAGCTGTTCACGGTCGTCGTATCCTGCAGCGAGAGCGTCAGCGTCCAGGGCCAGGCCTTGAGCGTCGCGCCGTCCTTTACCGCCGATTTCTACATCCTGCACATGGCCGACGAGCAGATCGAGCAGGAGTTCCATAACAACCGCTCGGGCCAGTGGTACAGCTCGGTGGGCACCGCCGAGGAGTTCAAATGGGAGAAGGAGCCCATCAACCTCATCAACCCGCGCTTCGTGATGGCGACGGGCGACCATATTGATTTCAACGGCGCCCTGGACGCCTACAATAACTGGGGCAACTGGGCCAAGCTCTACGGCGCGCGCTACAACTACCAGCCCAGCGGCAAGCGCTACTTCACCCAGCGGGAGACCAGCGACGTGGAGGCCAAGCTCACGAGCCTCTACTTCGCCTACCACGTATTCCGCGTCCCTTACGTGGAATGCCCGGGCAACCATGACGTGCCCCCGCATGACAAATCCCTCAAAGCGCCAGCCCCGCCTTATGTCAACTGGCACTCCCTCGGGGCGTCCGTTTACGAAGCCAACTGGGGCCAACGCTCCTGGTCGTTCCGCATGGGCGACTTCTACGTCCTCATGCATGACTGGAGCGACAGCGGCCTCAAGGCCTGGGCTGCCGCCGATTACAGCGCCGCCCTGTGCGACCCCGGCGTGAAGTACCGGCTGGTCGGACAGCACTACACCACCGACCAGGCCTACGTCCCGGACCGGTGTGACCTGATGCTGATCGGGCACGGCCACACTGCGGCTACCCTTCAAACCTCCCCCTACTATATCTACGAAGACGGCCCCGCTTTCAGATACGGGAGCTGCGGCTTCTTCAACTTCCGGCGCGCCGGCAACGGCTGGACGTGCGACCAGACCGCCTCAGCCCGGAACATGGCGAAAGATGTCTGGCCGCTCTACACCGATAACGGCGTCGTCCGAAAGGTCCGGTCTAACCGGCCCGACGCCATGAACATCACTGAGGCTTCGGTCACGATCACCAACGACCTGCCGGAGAACTTCTACGATGGCCGGGTGCGCTTTATCCTGAGCAAAGGCACCTATGATTCCGTTACCAACGGCACCATCCTCGCCCAATACCCCTGCGGGGCCTGTACGGCTGTGCTGGTCAAAGTGAACATCCCCGCCAGCGGCACCGTTACCGTGACCATGGGACCGGCAGCCCCCGCCCCTCTCCGTGACCACACCGTATCCTCCCCGTGACCTCACCGTTGAACCTCTGCAAACTTTGCAGAGGTTCAACGGTGAGGATACGGCGAGGATACGGTGTGGTGACGGAGAGGTGAGGGTGCGCGTGGGGGCTTGGTGGGCGGCGTCCTGATTCTGGCAACGGACCGGCAACCAAGCCGCTACTGTCCTAAATCGGGACACTGCCGCTGCCGACCCCTTTTTGGCTCTCATCCTTCAATCCCCAGCCACCCTCGGGGCGTTCGGAATAAAGGTTTCCCGAGGGCCCTGACGTCGTTGTCGCTCCGGTATAAGCAGCCGTTTGCGTGTTCGCGATCAAGGGTCGTGCCGGTTTGCTCCCGAGGCGGTCAAAAGGATGACAATGCAAACGGTTGAGGAATTCATGCGAGACTTTCGAGCCGAGCAGATAGCCCTGGCGGAAGAAGAACAGGCACGCCGCCTTCCCTTCTTCCACAGGTTCTACGCAGAAGGCTGCCTTTGGGGTAAAGGAGTTGGCAGGTTAGAGATGGCTCAGTCGCTGAAGGTATTGAGCATTTCAAGTACGGCTACCACGGCGGAGGTGATTACGTCCCGGTTGGCCAACGGTGAGCCGGACCTCTGCTGCGAGATACGCTATCGCTTGGAAGCCCATGGCCAGAGCTGGCGCATTCGCGGCGTGGATTTGCGGTGCTGTTGTGGGGATGGAGAATCCGCTGATGGTGGTTGCCCAACTTGCCATGGGACTGGGTGGAAAGACACGAATGTTCCCTTGGCCAGCATGTCGGGCGGTATTGCCTGAGCCTCGGAACGTATGCGATGGACGCCGAAGGTCGCTTCAGGCGACGCCGGGTTTAGCCCTTCGATCGCCGCCCAAGGCTCGGCCAATCGGCTTCAGCGCACCGGAACAAGACCACCGATGGTCGTGCTCTGCCTGCCAAGTTCAGCCCTTCCCGAGTTGTGAGGCCCTCCGGTATCGTCGTGTCCGGCTCGTTGCTCTCGGTACTACGGCCTCGGCTGACTCCTGCCAACGCTCGGGGCCATTGCTGACCCTCGCTCCCGCCGTTTCCGACGGGGCGCGATGGCAGGTTTCCCTGAGTAAGAACGTGAACTCTCGCTGCACAACCGGACCATTTATCTCCGGAGCTGAACACCGGACAGCGCTGTGTCGTGCCAGCTCGTCCTCTCCGTCAACCTTATATGGTCTTTCTGTTCGTCGGCTCATCCGCTTTGACCTGAGGCTTCCTTCCCACGTAGCCTCGCGACTCCGCAGTTGCCTCGGTCTAATGTTTCGATCATCCTGTCCCTCGTTATGAGAGGCAGCCTGACCGTGTTCGCACATAGGGGACTTGCACCCCATCAGTTCACGCCCATGTCAGGCGCACACCCGCATTGTGGAACGAACGGGAGGCAGCCGTTCGACTCAGACACGAATCGGATGTCAGCGGCGGCTGCCTCCCGTCGCTCACCCCGACGTTGTGCTTCGAGGTTTGTATGACACGCGCTAGCGTAATGCGCTTAGTTGTTCTCTTTGTAATCCTGGCTTGCACCGCGGGCTGCGACCAGACAACCAAGCACTTCGCTCGCACATCCCTCAGCCAGACGGGCTCGGTCACGCTCCCTAGTTCGTTCATCCAGTTTACGCTCGCTGAGAATCCAGGTGCGTTTCTTAGCCTCGGCGCCTCGCTTCCACAATCGGCCCGAAGTGCTCTCGCCGTTGGCCTAGCGATGGGCCTGGCGTTTCTGTTGGTGTATCTCGTCCGCGCGCTCAGCTTGCGCTGGCTCTGCTTTGTCGGCTTGGCACTAATCTGGGCCGGTGGCGTGAGCAATCTCGTTGACCGGTTTTTTCGGCATGGGCTGGTCACGGACTTCATGGTGTTTCGGGTCGGCCCGATCCATACCGGGGTGTTCAACGTGGCGGACTTCGCCGTCGTGGCTGGCATGATATTGCTCGTTGCGTGCTCACGCGCTACTCCACGCCCGGGTGAGGTTCATTACTCGGACAAGGAGGCGGGCGGATGAATCAGCCCAATCGGGGCCGGGGGGATTTCTTTCCCCGCCTCCCACACCACCGGACATGCGGGTCCGCGTCAGGCGGTTCCTGGCGGTCCTGACGGATAGAGCAGCCACTCTTTCTCTGCCACGATGATCGCTGTGCACCGCTGCTCAGTATGAACAATAGTTCCAGCAGTGAAGTGGCATTGAGGGACGGTTGGACCCACGACCTGGACTACCGGCGCTGCTACCAAACCGAGGATGATCTGCAGACCATTCTCCGACTCCTGGCACTGACCCCAGGATGCAGCCTGGTGGATGTGGGCTGCGGCAACGGGGCTTTTGCAATCGCCGCTGCGAACAACTGTCCGGACTGCCAAGTCTGGGCCTTCGACGCGTTGGACTCGGCGATTGCTGAGTGTCAGGCGAAAGCAGCCGGGTTGGAGAACCTGCGGGCCGCGAAGGGCTGGGCGCACGCGCTCCCCCTGGCCACCGCGAGCGTTGACCGCGCCTTGTTTCGGTCGGTGCTGCACCACCTTGCCCAACCGGAAGCCGCTTATGCGGAGCTTGGCAGGGTGTTGAAGCCGGGCGGGCGGTTGGTCTTGCAGGCCCCGTGCAACAACTGGGGCGCCGCGCTCGGGCGGGTGCTCAGCGAAATGATGTTGCTGGCGGACAACTCGCACCGCCGTTTCTATTACCGACCCGCCGAGATTGCCGATGGCCTTCAGAGGGCCGGTTTCTCCTGCAGCGAGCCCGAGTGCTGGCCCTACGAATTCCCCTTTATTGAAGACCACGAGGCTGCCTTCCTTCAGCAGCACGGGGCGGAGAAGGAGCTGCGCCTGCGTCCGCTGCAACCTGGGAAGTGGGGTATTGAGGGTTGCTGGGTCAGAATAATAGCTGGGAATGCCATTCAGCGCGATTGCAGGCCGCGCGAACGCCCTGTTGTTGGTATGCGCCTGATCCGCTACCAACCCGAATTTCAAGAGCCGATGCTGGCCCTGCACCGCAGCGCGATTGAAGGATTCGTTTTGGGCATGACCCATGAGCAAGACGAGGCCGACCTCGTGGCAGTTGAGGATGTTTATCTGCGCGGCCACGGCGAGTTTCTTCTGGGCTTTATTGGCGAGAGGCTTGTGGCGATGGGTGGTTTTAAACGGCTTTCAGGTGGATTGGCCGAGTTGCGGCGGATGCGGATCGCGCGCGAGCTCCAGGGGCAGGGCTACGGCACCCTGTTGTTGCGAGAGTTGGAGCGGAGAGCGTTTCAGTCCGGCATTCGCACGCTTTGCCTGGACACGGCGCGAAGACGCCCGCTGACGCTGGAGTTTTATCGCAAGCACGGCTACCAGCAAGCCGGTCGGAGCTTTTATGGTGCGGTTGAGACGGTCCAGTTCAAGAAGGCACTGGAGGAGCAAATCTGTCTGGATGCGGCCAACCAGGGCGCGGCAGCGAATGGCGTCCCGGCGAAGCGCATTGGTGATTCGAGCGGCAGTGGCGGGCCGCCATCGGTGGGCTGAGCGTTGACCCCGCTACGGCGACGGCTGCGGCGAGAGCGGCGAGGGCGGGATGACGATAGGCGTGCCCGGCTTGAGCCGGCTGAAATTGATGTTGGGGTTGGCGGCGCGGATGGCGCTGGCCGGCAAGCCGTACATCAGGCCGATAGTCTCGGGGCTGTCCCCGGGGCCGAGCACATAGACCTTCCTGGGTGGGGGAGTCGTCGGCGGGGACGGCGGCTCGGGGGGCAGGTCGCCGCCCGTCACCGCGGTGTTCGCCTGCAACTGCTGCAGCTCCAGGCGCTTCATCTCAATGCTCTTCTGCTCGGCCGTCAGGTTGGTGTCCGACTGGATGCGGTTCTGCTCGTCCTGCGCGGCGACGGCGACGGCGTAAATTGCGTCCGCGGCATCCGGGGTGCCGGCCTGTTCGGCGGCGGCGACGGCGTCGCGGTAAACCGGGTCGTGGAGCCGCTGGTAATCCGCGTAGCGGCGCGGGCCGAGCGCCGTCTTAATGGCGTTCTCCCGCTGGTCCTCCAGGGCCTTGCGCTGGCCGACGCTGCTTGGGTCGGTGGCATCGGCCAGCAACTGGATGCGCTGATCAATGGTGTCCGTCGCCCGGAAGACGGCGCGGAACTCGTCCGGGGTCTGGTTGAAGTATTTGAGCTGGCCGAACTCGGTGCGGAG
>Ga0335069_10012643_pt1 | contig 11867 bp, 10 predicted proteins | sample Lox_Sample_11_FD_206714 | JGI IMG/M metagenome (GOLD analysis project Ga0335069, IMG submission 206714) | Soil microbial communities from Loxahatchee National Wildlife Refuge, Florida, United States - Lox_Sample_1.1 | ecosystem: Environmental > Terrestrial > Soil > Wetlands | place: USA...
GTGCTCGTCGGGATGCACCGCGAGGATGCGGTTGTCCTCCACCTCGAACTTGAGACCGCACCCCGCCTCGCAGAGATTACAGCTCCGCAGCACCGTGGTTGCCATACGCTGTCCCTCCCCGATGCTCCATCATTCAACTTCCGCGCCGGCTATCGCAAGGGACCCGGGGGCGGGGCCGCGGTGACGGCGTGCACACCGCCGTTGCACATCGGCAACGGGCCGTTGCACCCTCGCCACGTATCAGCGGCGAGAGTGTCGGCCGCTCACGTCAGGCTGGGCTCGGCCACCGCGCTGATCGCCCATAGCGCGATCAGCGGCGTCACCACGGCACCGAGCGCGGCGGCGAACAGCGCCTTGAAGGCGACGAACCCCCAATAGCTTTGCTGCGTCACACCGAGCACCGCCAGCGCCGCAAGCGTCGGCGGGGCGACGAGCACCGTGCAGACGACACCGAGGAGCGCCCCACGCCACAAGGACGCTGCCGGCAACCACTGCAAGCCCAACGGCGCACCGGCCACCGCCGCGACGCGCCCCGCCCGCACTTGCTGGCGCGCCAACCGTGTGCAGATGAGCGACGTGAAGAGCGGCAGGAGCATGGTCGTGCCGACGGTGTCGCCGGCAATGCTCTGCGACCCCCACAGCGGCACGATGGCGGCGCCGCGAAAGGCCAGCGCTGCGATCAGCGCGTTGAGCACTAGGTTAACGACCACCGAGCCGACACCTTGCTCGATCAACAGAAAGCGTTTGTGCGCGGGCGACAGGTACATCAGGCACGTTTCCGGTAGCTCACCACGCAGGGGCGTACGCCACTCCGCCGATCGGCCGCGGGCGCGGTGTCACCGCCGTGCAGTGTGACGCCATCTTGTACCGATCAACGAGGCGCCGCAAGGCGATGACGTGCCTGGCGAGACCTCATGTGCTCGGCGACGCAGTCCGGGCGCGGCGGCGTTGCAGCAGGGCTCCACAGATGAGCAGGAGAGCGCCGACCCCGGCAAGACCGCGGCCGGAGACTGCGGGCGCCTGCACGGCTGGACGCAAGAAAGCGAGATCCGTCGTATCGGGAGCCTCGGAGTCCGCCGGACCGATAAAGGTCTCCACGCCGGTGGTCGGGTCGATGCGCTGGACGGAGTTGCCGTCACACTCCGTGCCGAAGAGCACACCGTCGCTGGGACGGACGCCGAGCCCATCAATACAAGGGCCGGTGAGGGCTACCGTGGAAAGCGGTAGGCCGGTGGTCGGATCCAGTTGAGCCAGGGTCCCGCTGGAAGTCGCATACAGAGTGCCGCCCGATGCAAAGCCAAGCCCATGGCTGAAGGAACCCAGGGTGGTGTCCCCCACCAGGGTGGCGACTGCCGTCGCGGTACTGATCCGATACAGCATACCATCCTGCGAAATGCCGAAGAGTACGTCGGTTGCCGGCTGGAAGGCGAGATCGGTGATGCGCACCCCATCCGTGGAAACTGAATCGGTCACCGTACCGATGGCCGCGTCGAGTCCACCCGTGCTCGGGTTGATGCGGATGAGCACGCTGGGGTTGCTCGCCCCCGACGGATTATCGACGCCGTAGAGCTGGCCAAAGGAGTTGAAATCGATGCCCGCGAGGACATCGTCATCGGGGGTCGGATCCCCGATGAGGGAAAACACTCCAGTCGTCTGATCGACGATACCGACCGCGCCCACGGCTCCCGTGACGCGGTTGTTCGTGCTCCCATACATCGGCTGCGCGATAACCGGCGCGGCGGTGGCCAGTGTTGACAGCGCCACTATGACCGCCAGCCGTCCAATTTTCGGAGCGTTATCGCGTCGCATCATCCGTTCCCCCTACCCCGGGCACGAAACACGAAAACCGGGCTAGCGTCAAGCCGAAAGCCGGAGGAGGTCGGCGCTCAGGAAGCGTCGCTGTCGAGATGATAGATGGATGAGACTTGCTCGGCGTTGTCGACCCCGACGTGCAGGTCGCGCAGCAGGCCATTATCTATCCCATAGATCCAGCCGCGCACCGTCAGCGGTTGGCCACGTCGCCACGCGTCCTGGACAATCGTCGTGTGCGCAACGCTCAAGACTTGCTCGATGACGTTGAGCTCGCAGAGTCGATCGAAGCGCGCCGCGTCGGATCCCAGCCGAGCGATCTCGTCGCGATGTCGCACGTAGTTGTCCTTGATGGTGCGCAGCCAGTTGTCGATCAACCCGAGCGGCGTGTTGCCCATGGCGGCGTGCACGCCGCCGCAGCCGTAGTGGCCGCAGACGATGACGTGTTCGACGCGCAGCACCTCGACGGCGTACTGCAGCACCGAGAGGCAATTGAGGTCGGCGTGCAGGACGAGATTCGCCACGTTGCGGTGCACGAACAGCTCGCCGGGCAGCAGTCCGACGATCTCGTTGGCCGGCACACGGCTGTCCGAGCAGCCGATCCACAGGTACTTCGGTGATTGCTGGCGGGCGAGGGTCTCGAAGAAAGCCGGGCGCGACCGCGTGATGCCGTCGGCCCAGCGGCGATTGTTCTCCAGCAAGTCTTGCAAGGTGTCCATGCGCGCTGGGGCGACCCTTCGTGCGGCGCCGGCGGGCGTCTCAGCCGCCGTAGAAGGTCTTCTCGCCGAGGTCCTTCAGCCACAGCGTGGCCTCGTCGGCACGCCCGCTGATCTCACGCCCCACTCCGGCGTCGACGACCTGGCCGACGAAGACCGAGTGGTCGCCACGCTCGACCGTATCGACGAGCTGGCATTCGACGAACGCCACGGCGTTGGCCAGGATCGGTGCACCTGTCGAGCCGCTGCGGAAGGGCTGGCCGCCGACGCTGTTGCCGTCACGCTCAATCGACTTGAAGAACGCGAAGGCCATGGCTTGCTGACCCTTGCCGAGCACGTTCAGCGCGAACGAGCCGGCGTCTTTGATGACGCTGTGCGCCGACGAATCAACCTTCACACCGACGACGACCAACGGCGGCTCGAAGGAAGCCTGCGTCACCCAGTTCACCGTGGCGGCACTGATGCGGCCGTCCTTCGTTTCTCCCGTCAACACGTACAAGCCGTACGGGATCATGCGCAGGGCGGTCTTCTTGGCATTCGCGTCCATCGTTTGTCTCTCCTTGTTCGTCCTGATGTACGACCGGAAACGACCCCCACTCTGGCCCTCCCCCGTTCACGGAAATGCTCACAGGGGAGGGAACCTTCACGCGAGGGCATGTCGCTCTCCGAACCTTCCTCTTCGACCGTCTGACGTTCTCCCTAGCAAATCGCTCCGCAATACCGAAGCCGTGTCCGCGCCGACTCAATAGGCAATGGACGGCAGGAAGGCGCCCTGCGGCTCGTTGTATAAGCCGATGCTCATCAGGGTCATCGGCTGGACGATGCGCAGGCCGTGCAGCAGGCACCAGCGCAGCACGTCGGCGTTGCGCGTCGGCACCAGAAAGCCGGGGCCGCCGAACTCGCCGGCGGCGCCGATGAGCGCCTTGAGGTCGGTGTTGGTCGCGGCGACCGCGTGGCCGAAGAAGGCGATTCCGGTGGCGTAGCCGGTAATCTGCCCATCATGCTCGACCACCGTGGCCGCGCCCATCTGGATGGCGTCCGCCACCTCGCCCTCGCGCGTGTGGCCGTGCACCCGGATGCACAGCCGGCTGCACGCGGCGAGGTCGTCGCGCCTGGCGGGGCGCACGGTGTAGCCGGGGATGCTGATCCGCAGCGGCGTGCCCTGCATGCACGACAGCGGCTCGCGCGGATCGAAGCCCAGCTTGGTGTACAGCGACAGCGAGCGATTGTGGAAGGCCGCCTGCACCAGGCGCACGCCCGGCGCGCCGCGCGCGGCGGCGCGCTCGATCATGTGTTGCATGAGTCGTTTGCCGACGCCGTGGTTCTGCGCCTGCGGGTCGACCGTGATCGGCCCGATGCCGGCGATCGGCGAGCGCTCGTCCACCCCGTTGCTCCCGACGATCACCCCGTCGCGCTCGGCGACGACGACGTGGAAGCCCGGATGTCCGAGCATCATCGACAGCACGCCAATGCTCACCTGCACGTTCGGAAAGTCGGGCGGAAAGTTGTGCGCGGTGTTGATGGCATAGAACGCGTCGTAGCAAATCCGCCCGCAGGCTTCGGCGTCCTGCGGCTTACCGTGTCGCAGCTCGATACCCATGACCAGCCTCCTGACAGCCGTGCACGGACGAGTCAAGCGTCTCGCTGCCCGCACACCGAACCTCAACCGCCACGGCGGTGCGGAAAACAGGCAACCCGAACATGACAGACGGACGATTCTGGGCTATTGCACCGACCCCATGAACCCACCGCCCCAGAGACCCGCTCGAGGCAGGAGATGACGACCCACAGCGCACCGCCCAGCAACGCCTTGCCGCGTGACGATCTCCGCGTCGTCATCATTGGCGCGGGCATGGCCGGCATCCTCAGTGCGATCAAGCTCCAAGAGGCCGGCCTCGACTTCGTGATCTACGAAAAGGCGGACCGTCTGGGGGGAACGTGGCGCGAGAACACCTACCCCGGCATCGCGTGCGACGTCCCGTCCCATTTCTACAGCTACTCGTTCGCGCTGAATCCGGAGTGGAGCCAGCATTTCGCACCGGGCCCCGAGATCCAGGCCTACTTCGAAGGCGTCGCCCACCGCTTCGGGGTGGACTCGACGATTCGATACGGCAAGGAGATCGTCCGTTGCGAGTTCGAGGCTGGGCGCTGGCAGCTCGAGGCGTCGGACGGATCGAGAGATGCGGCGGACTTCGTCATCGCGGCGACGGGCGTCCTCCACCACCCGTCCTATCCGGACATCGAGGGGATCGACGCTTTCGCCGGCGCCGTGTTTCACAGCGCCCGCTGGGACCACGATGTCGCGCTCGCCGGCAAGCGGGTCGGAGTCATCGGAACCGGTTCGAGCGCCATCCAGATCGTCACGGCGCTGGTCAACCGGGTGGGGGAGCTGACGCTCTTTCAGCGCACGCCCCAGTGGATCACGCCGATGGATAACGCCCCTTTCACGGAGGAAGAGAAGGCGGTGTTCCGCAAGCACCCGGAGGCGATGCACCAGATCCGCCGCGAGGTGTCGGACCGCTTCATCGCCGGCTTCTCGAATCACCTGTCCGACATGAACTCGCCCCAGCTCCAGCTGATTCACGAATACTGCAAGGCGCACCTCGAGAACAGCGTAAAGGACCCGGTGCTCCGGGAGAGGCTCCGCCCCGACTACCGCGCCGGGTGCAAACGATTGATCCTGTCGGCGCACTTCTACGATGCGATCCAGCGCCCCAACGCGCACCTGGTCACGGAGGGCATCGCGCGTATCGAGAAGACCGGAGTGCGCACCCGTGACGGCCAACTGCACGCGCTCGACGTGCTGGTGCTCGCCACCGGCTTCCGGGTCGATCGCTTCCTGCGCCCCATCGAAGTGGTGGGCCGTGGCGGAACGAATCTCGAGACCGCGTGGCAGGCGGGACCGGCGGCCTACATGGCAATCTCGGTCCCCGACTTTCCGAACCTCTTCATGCTGAACGGCCCCAACTCGCCGGTGGGAAACTTCTCGCTGATCGACGTCGTCGAGCTGCAGTTCGGCTACATCATGCAGCTGATCGATCGGGTTCGATCCGGAGCCTGCAGAGAGATCGGCGCTTCGCGGGCCGCGATGGAGCGCTTCGACACGGAGCGCAGGGAAGCGGCGAAGCATACGATCTGGGCCAGCGGCTGCAGGAGCTGGTACCTCGACGCCGAGAATCTCCCTACGGCCTGGCCGTGGACCTACGACCGCTTTCGCGACGAGATGCGCACGCCGCGACTTGCGGACTACGAGATGCGCTGAACCACTTTGGACCTTGGACTTGCAACTGTGAACTGCGGGCGAAGCCCACGCTGAGGGAGGAACACCATGAACACCGACCACTGTCTACTCGAACGCGAGGGGCACGTCCTGATCGTCACCCTCAACCGCCCGGAGGCCAAGAACGCCCTGAGCAGCGGCATGCTGGCGGGCATGTACCGCGCCTGGCGCATGCTCGACGACGACCCCGACCTGCGCGTCGCGATCCTCACCGGCCGCGGCGACGTCTTCTGCGCCGGCGCCGATCTCAAATCGATGGGCGCCGGGGAAACCGACGACGAGTTCATGCAGCTGATGTCGGAGGTGCCGGACATCCACTGGCAGGCGCTGCTGCGACACAACCGGCCGCTGAAGCCCATCATTGCCGCGGTGGAGGGCTATGCGGTCGCGGGCGGAACCGAGATCCTTCAGGGCACCGACATCCGCGTCGCCGCCGAGGACGCGGTCTTCGGCGTCACCGAGGCTCGGCGCGGCCTCTTCCCGCTCGGCGGCTCCTCGGTGCGACTGCGCCGGCAGATTCCCTACACGCTGGCGGCGGAGATTCTGCTCACCGGGCGGCACGTCACCGCCGCGGAGGCGCTCCGCTTCGGGCTCGTCGGCCGGCTGGTGCCGCGCGGCCGGACCCTCGCCGAGGCGAAGAAGATCGCGGCGGAGATCTGCGACAACGGCCCGCTCTCGATCCGGGCGCTCATGCAGATGCTGCGCCAGGTCGACGAGAGCGTCAGTGAAGCCGACGGGCTCGCGAAGGAGCTCGAAGTCGGCAGCCCGATCTTCGGCACCAGCGACGCGCGCGAGGGCATGAGGGCGTTCAAAGAAAAGCGCAAGCCCGTCTATACGGGCGAGTGACGCGAGCCTATCGATGACACCTCTCCCGCCCAACACGCCGATCGTCGTCGGCATCGGCTTCCGGCAAGAAAAGAACGACGATCCCACGCAGTGCTCGGAGGCCTACCAACTGATGGTCGACGCGGCCCGCAGCGCGGCGGATGATGCCGGGTCGAGAGAGCTGCTCGGGCAGATCGAGTCGATCTCGGTCACCCAGGGCCTCTGGCTCTATCCCAACCCCGGCAGGTTGATCGGCGCGGCGCTGGGCTGTCCGGCGGCGCGCAGTATCGTCGCCGGCCTCGGCGTGCTCCAGCTGATGCCGTTCAATGACCTCTGCCGGGCCATCGCGGCGGGCGAGCAGGAAGTCGGCCTGGTCGCCGGCGGCGAAGCGAAGTACCGCGCCCTGCGCGGCACCCTTACGCAGACGCCAGTCCCGGACACCGAACAGGATGACACCGACCAGCCGGACGTGCGCCACACGTCGCCGGATCCCGTCTGTTCTGACCTCGAGGGCCTGCGCGGCCTGCAGTCGCCGATCGCGCTCTTCGCCGTCATCGAATCGGCTCTGCGCCATCGGCAAGGCCTCACCGTGGAGGAACACAGAGACGCCCTCGCTCGTCTCTATTCCGACTTCAGCAAGGTGGCGGCAGCGAACCCCCACGCCTGGTCGCGTGAAGCGGTAGCCGCCGAGGACATTCGGAACGCGACGGCGACGAATGCCATGCAAGCGTTTCCGTACACGACGCGCCACTGCAGCCAATGGAATGTGAACCACGCCGTTGCGATCCTCGTGTGTTCGGCGCGGAAGGCGGAGCAGCTCGGCCTGCGGCGCGCGCAGTGGATCTTTCCGGTCGCGGCGGTCGAGTCAAAGCACGTGGTAGTGCTGGCGCAGCAACGACGGCTGGACAGCCATCCGGGGACGGTGATGGCGGGCAGGCGCGCATTGGAGCTGGCGGGCGCCTCCACCAAGGAGGTCACGGCGGCGGAGCTCTACAGCTGCTTCCCCTCGGCGCTTCAGTCATTCGCGCTCGACCTGCAGCTCGAGCCGAGCTGCCCGCTGACCGTGACCGGCGCGATGCCCTTCGCCGGTGGCCCGTTCAATCACTTCAGTCTCGAAGGCGTGGCGCGGATGGTCGAGGTGTTGCGCCCGGACACCGCGAGCGCGGCGCCCGGGCGGCGGCTCGGCCTGGTCGCCAATCTGAGCGGCATCTTCGGCAAGCAGGCGTGTGTGCTCTTCTCGAACCTGGCGAACCCCCGGGGCTACGGCTACGAAGACATCACGGCAGCGGTTGCCGAACGGGATGTTCCGCTCCCCTTGAACGGCGCCTACGTCGGTCCAGCAACCATCGTCGGGTACACCGTGGTATTCGCGAAGGGGCAGATCTCGCACGGGGTCGCCATCTGCGATGCGCCGAACGGAGAACGCACCGTCGCCAGAAGTGACGACGAGGCACTGCTCGGCGCGATGATGCGACGAGAGTTCTGCGGGCGCGTCGTCGAGATATCGAGGGAGGGAACCTTCTCTTCCCCACCCGTGCAGGGCGAGTAGAGTGGAAGGCCTGCCTCCCCTTCGGTCGCGGGGCGGGGCGGATCTGTGAGTACGCGATGAGCGCGGCACCCCTGCCACTGTCGACCAAGCTCACCTACGGCTTCGGCTCGGTCGCCGAAGGCGTCAAGGACGCCGCGTTCAAGACGTTCCTCCTCTTCTACTACAACCAGGTGCTCGGGCTCCCCGGCTGGATGGCGGGAGCGGCGGGTGCCATTGCCCTGAGCGTCGACGCGATAGTCGATCCGCTGGTCGGTTCGCTGTCGGATGGGACGCGCACGCGCTGGGGGCGGCGGCATCCGTACATGTACGCCGCCGCCTTGCCAATGGCCACCTGCTTCTTTCTGCTGTTCAACCCTCCCGCGGGTCTGTCGACCTGGGGGCTGTTCACCTGGCTGACGGTGTTCGCGGTGCTGGTCCGGACATCGATGACGCTGTACTCGACGCCCAGCAACTCGATGGTGGCGGAGCTGACGCCGGACTACGACGAGCGCACCTCACTGGTGAGCTTCCGCTACCTGTTTGGCTGGACCGGCGGCGGGATCATCACCTTGCTCGCCTACCTGTGGCTGCTGGCGCCTGGTGGGCGGGTGTCGGACGGGTTGAGGGATCCAGCCGGCTACGCGGCCTGGTCCCTGACGGGCGCGTTCATGATCGCCGGCGCGATTCTGCTGTGCGCCCTGGGGACGCATCGTCTGATCCCGGCGCTCAAGACGCCACCGCCTGCAGGTCGGTTCAGCCTGGGACGGCTGGGGCTGGAGGTGCGCGAGGCGCTGGGCAACCCGTCGTACCGCACGCTGGTGGTGGCGTCGCTGTTCGCATCGGTCGGCGGCGCGTTCACCGACGTCTTCGGCCTGTACATGAACACCTACTTCTGGGAGTTCGCACCAGAGCAGCTGGCCGCGTTCCTTCCGGGGATCGTGCTGGGCGTCGGCGTAGGGGTCGTGTCGGCGCGGCCGATCAGCGTCCGGTTCGACAAGCGGAGCGCCGCGCTCTCCCTCGCAATGGCGGCCGTTCTGATCGGGCCGCTGCCGGTCTTTCTGCGCCTCGCACACCTCACCCCGGCAAACGGCAGCCCGCGGCTGCTCGCCGCCCTGGTCGTCCACGCCGCGTTCATCATCAGCTGTGCGGTGTCGATCGGCATTCTGATCGGCTCGATGATCAGTGACACGATCGATCAGAACGAGCTGCACCACGGCACCCGGCGGGAAGGGGTGTTCTCTTCCGCCATTGGCTTCTCGGCCAAGGCTGCCAGCGGGTTCGGTACCCTGCTCGCCGGGACCGCCCTCGACCTGATCCACTTTCCGCGTCCCACTCCCGGCGCGCCACCCCCCGAGATCAGAGCCGACCAGGCGACAACGCTCGGCTGGATCGTCGGGCCCGGTCTGCTGGGGCTCTGGTTGTGCACGTTGTGGTTCTTGTCGCGGTACCGCCTCACGCGTGCCGAGCACGCCCGCATCCTCGCGGAGCTGGCGCGGCGCGCGCAGCCGGCCGGCTGAAACGGGCCCGGCGCCCAACTGCGAGCGGACACACGCGACATCGTGTGCCAGTGGACGGCGAACGATTGCAGCTACGCCGGAGTCTGGTGTATGACCGCGCCATGCACGCAGCGGAACGGCATCGATGGCCCGTTGCACGGCCTTCACGGCGGGCCGTGCCGTCTCATCCGTCGGCTGCTCCTGAGTCGAAAGGTTGCTCGTGAAGGCCAACTCCCCCAGCGCCACGGCCGAACGCGTCGCCATGCGACGGGCAGCGCACCAAGTGTTGGATGACCCACCGGTCTTCAACGACCCGCTGGCGCTCCGCATCGTTGGTTCGGCGAAGGCGGAGGCGCTGCAGGCGCAGACCGAGCCATCCGAACGCACCCCATTGTCGAGCTACCTGCGCGCCTTCATGGCGGCGCGCAGCCGCTTCGCCGAAGACCAGCTCGCCCTCGCTGTCAGCAATGGGACCCGCCAATACGTCATCCTGGGGGCCGGCTTGGATACGTTCGCGTATCGAAGCACGGACGAGGCTGTGCGCGTGTTCGAGGTCGACCACCCGGCGACGCAGGCGTGGAAGCGCCAGCGCCTCGCTGAGGTCGGCATCGCGGTTCCTCCACACCTCACCTTTGCGCCGGTGGATTTCGAGACGCAGACCCTGGCGGATGGGTTGCGCGCCGCCGGCTTCGACACCGGCCTCTGCACGTTCTTCTCATGGCTCGGCGTCACCCAGTATCTGACCCAGGAGGGCGTGATGGCGACGCTCCGCTTCATTGCCTCCATGCCGGCCGGCAGCGCCGTGGTTTTCGACTACGGGATCTCACCGTCCTTGCTGCAGCCGCCGCAACGCGCGGCGTTCGATGCCCTGGCGCGGCGCGTCGCCGCCGCCGGGGAGCCGTGGCGCACGTTCTTCGACCCCGCAGGGCTCGAGGCCGAACTGCGGGCGTTGGGCTTCGGACAGGTGGAGGATACTGGGCCCGACGCCCTGAACGCACGCTACTTCAAAGACCGGACGGATGGGTTGCGAGTCGGCAGCCTCACGCATCTGATGTACGCGAGGGTTTGACGGCGCGCCGCTCACTCGCCCAGGATCTCGCGCGCGATGGTGAGAATCTGCATCTCGGTGGTGCCGCCGCCGAGCTCGATGAGCTTGGCGTCACGCGCCAGGCGCTCGACGACGTACTCTTCCATGTACCCGTTGCCGGCGAGGATGTGGATCGCCTCGAAGGCCACGAAGGTGCCCATCTCGGCGCAGTAAAGCTTGCCGGCGCAGACGTCGGCAACCGATTCCTTGAGCGTCCGCCCCGCGAGGTAGTCGGCGTAGACGATGCGGCGGCAGTTGGAGACCGCCACGTACATGCGCGCCAGGCGCTGCTGTACCAGTTGGAAGTTGGCGATCGGCTGCCCGAACTGCTCCCGAGTTCGCGCATAATCACGGGCGATCTCGAAGCAGCGTTCCGCGATGCCGTAGGACAGCACCGACAAGCCGCCGCGTTCGACGGCCAGGCTCGACTTCACGTGGTCGCGCTGTCGCACGCCGCCGCCGAGGAGCTGATCGGCGGGGACCCGGACGTCGTCGAGAAACACCTCGCCGGTCGGCGAGCCGCGCATGCCCATCTTCTGCATCGGCGGCCCGGTCGACAGGCCGACGCTGCCACGTGCAACGATGAACGGCTGGATCGACCCGTCGAGCGCGCCGCCGACGACGCGCGCGTAGATCAGGAACAGGTCGGCGTACGGCGCGTTGGTGATGAACGTCTTGCTGCCGTTGAGCACGTAGCCATCGCCGTCGCGCCGCGCCGTGGTCTTCATGCCGCGCAGCGCATCACTCCCCGCCCCCGGCTCGGTAAGGCCCCAGGCCCCGATCGTCTCGCAGCGCAACACCGGCAAGGCGAAGCGTTCGACCTGCTCCGCCGTCCCCTTGCCGAGCACGTTGGCGCCGAAGAGCCCGAGGCTGGCACCGTAGCTGAGCGCGAACGCTGGGCTGATGCGCGCCATCTCCACGGTGAACGTGGTGCGCGCGTAGCGTGCCGCGTTGGCGTCGAGGCCACCAGCGGCGCGCTCGGCCCGCTGCCCGGCGTCGCGGGCGCCACCGAGCATGGCGTCCAGACCCAACGCGCGGTGCATGTCGCGCATCAAGTCGTACGGCAACAGCTCGCCACGCTCCATCTTCGGCACGTGCGGCTCGATCTCGCGCGTGAAGTAACCGC
>Ga0335069_10012644_pt1 | contig 11866 bp, 11 predicted proteins | sample Lox_Sample_11_FD_206714 | JGI IMG/M metagenome (GOLD analysis project Ga0335069, IMG submission 206714) | Soil microbial communities from Loxahatchee National Wildlife Refuge, Florida, United States - Lox_Sample_1.1 | ecosystem: Environmental > Terrestrial > Soil > Wetlands | place: USA...
TGGGTGTTAGTTTGCTGGCCTCAATGTACCAATCGGCTAAATCGTGCCAGACAAAATTATATAAAAGCTCATAGGCTTCACTGAGCCGATAAGACTCAATGGCCTTGGCAATCTCACTCGCTGTCTCCCCTGCCCTGCTGACAATCCAGTGGTCAGCCATGGACTCTGGCTTGGCATCGGTTCGCAAATTGTGCTGGTCGCCAACCTTGTCCTCAATAAATCTGGCAACGTTCCAAAGCTTGTTACAAAAATTGCGGGCCTCCTCCACCCTTCGTCCGTCATAACCCCTGTTAACCGCTGGCGAACGGCCAGCCAGCAGGCCCATACGCAGCGCATCAGAGCCGTGCGTGCTGACAATCTCCATAGCGTCAATCTGATTACCGAGGGATTTGCTCATTTTGGCACCACCTTCGGCTAGTACTAAACCGTGGATATAAACATCAGCGAACGGCAGCTTGCCGGTGGTATAAATGCCCAGCATCATCATGCGGGCCACCCATTGGTGCAAAATCTCGCCGGCCGTTTCCATAAGACTGGTCGGGTAAAACTTCTTAAAGTCCTCGCTATCGGGGTAATTTAGGGTGGCATAGGGCCAAGAACTACTAGAAAACCAGGTGTCAAAAACGTCCGGGTCGCGCTTATATTTCTTACCTTCAACCTCAATAACTTCCTGATTCACGCGTTTATCAAATATCCAATCCGCCGAATCAGCCACATTCTGAAAAGCCGGGATTGGTATCCCCCAAGCAATCTGTCGGCTAATGTTCCAGTCTTTCAGTTCATCAAGATAGCGGATTAGCTGGGTGCGCTTACTATCCGGGTAAAACTTAACTTCGTTCCTCTTTAAGGCTTCCAAGACCGGCTTTTTGAGATTTTGCATGTTCACAAACCACTGCTCTAGCGCTAGTGGCTCAATTACCGTACCGCACTTATAACACTTACCAACCGAGTGGGTATAATCTTCAATACCGCGCAGAAAACCTTTTTTATCAAGTGCTTCGGCTACGGATTTACGAGCTTGCAGCACAGTAAGACCCCTGAATTCTTTGGGGACATTGTCGCTCATCTTGCCCTCGGTGGTAATTAGTTCTATAAGGGGTAGATTGTGGCGCTGGGCTACCTCAAAGTCATTGGGGTCGTGAGCTGGTGTAACAGTCACCACCCCTGTTCCGAAGGCCATATCAACGTGTGCATCACCAATAATTGGGATAGGGGTGTCTGGCACAAGTGGTTGGAGGGCTTGCTTGCCAATTAAATGCTTATAGCGTTTGTCTTTAGGATTGACCATTAGCGCCGACTGGCCCAATTTAGTCTCTGGCCTGGTGGTGGCGATTACCACTTCCCCGCTGCCGTCGGCCAGCGGATAGGCAATATGCCAAAGCTTGGTAGCTTCTTCTTCGTGAACGACCTCTATATCGGAGAAGCTAGTACCGTGAAAAGTACAGTAATTGACAATCCGCTTACCCCTGTAAATCAAACCATCATGCCACATCTGTTGAAAGGTGTTATAGGCCTGGTCCACAACTTTGCTGTCCAGCGTGTAGGTAAAGCGCGTCCAGTCGCAGCTGGCGCCCAAAGCCCGAATCTGTGACTGAAAGTTGTGCTTATTTTGCTCTACGAAATCCCAGACCTGCTTGTATAACTCCTCTCGGCTGAAATCAAACCGGCTCTTCCCTTCCTTGTTCAAGCGTTTTTCATAAACTACCCAGGTCTCAAAACCGGCATGGTCGGCGCCGGGCACAAATAACGTTGGCTTGCCCTGCATGCGGTTATAGCGGACTATGGTGTCTTCAATGGCCAGAGTTAGGCCAAAACCAATATGTAGGTTGGCGTTAGCATTGGGTGGCGGCATAACAATGCTAAAATAGCCTTCCCCGCCCCTGTCAACCGGAATAAAGGCTTGATTTTGCTCCCAAAGGTCATAGATATCGGCTTCGTATTTGTTGGGCTCGTAAGCTTTAGGTAACTTCATCCCGTTAGAAATCCAATCCCCTGCCCGCCGGCCGAACGGCAGAAGTTATATCCTACAAAGTAACTATTTCTAACGGGATTCATAGACTGTTCATCAGTATAACAGAGGTGCTACCTCGTCCACCAGCCTATCAGTTATTCACACTTTTCATATGAAACTGGGCAACTTCCAACAAAGCCTTTTCGTATGAAAGACCGCCAAAAAAAGACTAAAAAATATTTTGTTTTCCCAAACGTTTTTGTTTTCAGATTAATTATAGCAACGCTGTCCAGATAACGCTAGCGCTTACATACTAAGCGAGGGGTCAATATCCAGCGTGTCTATATCCGATGGCGAGATATTCTTGGACTTATAGAAGGCTAAGGAGGCTACCATGGCGCCGTTGTCAGTACAGAGGCCTACATCTGTGTAATCTACCCCTGTTTTCAAGCGCGTTTTTACGAGCCTGCGCAGGGGTTGACTGGCGGCCACGCCGCCGCCGATAACAACCGAGGCAGGGCTGTAGTCCTGAGCAGCCTTTTCTAAGGTGTTGACTAGAGATTCCAAGGCAGTTGCTTGAAAACTGGCCGCCAAGTCGGCTTTTTGGCGCTCGCTAAGGAGTTCTGGCAGGGCCGAAGAGGGCAGGGTATAGTCTTTGCCAACCGCCGTCTGAGCAGCCCGCAAAACTGCCGTTTTGAGCCCGGAGAAACTAAAGTCATAACTGTTCCGTATCTGGGCTCTGGGCAGCTTAAATGCGCTAGGATTGCCCTTAATGGCCATTTTTTCAATGCTGGGGCCGCCGGGGTAGGGGAGGCCAAGCATTTTGGCCACCTTATCAAAGGCTTCGCCGACGGCGTCGTCCAAAGTTCGGCCGATAACCTTGTAATCGTCGTGATTTTTCAGATAAATCAGGTGGCTATGACCACCTGAAACAATCAACGCTAACAGGGGTAGGGCAGGGGGTTTGGCGGGTAGTTGATAGCTAGCTGGGCCCGAAGTTATAAAATTAGCATAAATGTGGGCCTCCACGTGGTTGATGGCATACAGGGGTTTATTGAGAGCCTGGGCCAATGTTTTGGCCGTCACTACGCCCACCAAAAGACTGCCGCCGAGGCCTGGTCCGTAAGTGACGGCAGTAGCATCAATGTCATTCCAGGTGCACTTGGCGCTATTCAAGGCATCCTGAATGACAGGGGTAATTACCTCTAGGTGGCTGCGAGCGGCAATTTCCGGCACGATGCCGCCAAAAGCGATGTGCAAGTCTAAGCTGCTGGCAACGGCGTTACTAAGCAGTCTTTCGCCATTCTCCACCACAGCTGCCGCGGTCTCGTCGGCGCTGCTTTCAATTCCCAGAATTCTCATCAGATGTACAGTATACTTAAAGACATGAATTTTAGGAAAATCGTCAAGAGCTTTATTCCCAAAAAGCTGTTTCGGAGTATTGAACCCTATGGCCACTGGTCAGAGGCAGTTTTGCTCAACTCGCTGAACAGGGGCTCGCCGGCCCGAACCATGAAGGTCATAGGGGTAACCGGCACTAACGGCAAAACTACCACCTGCTTTTTAATCCACCGCATGCTGCATGAAGCTGGCTACAAGGTTGGTCTAATGACCACAGCCGGCTACGGGGCGGGCAACAATATCAAACCGCAGATTGACCATATGACCACAGTTTCTGTGCCCAAACTGATTAAGCGTTTGGAAGAGCTTAAAGGCCAGGGCGTAGAATGGCTGGTTATGGAAACGACCAGCCATGCGCTGGCCCAGCACCGCGACGCCGGCATACCATACTCGGTGGCGGTACTGACCAATATTACCCATGAACATCTTGATTATCACGGAACTTTTGAGCGCTATGTAGCCGCTAAGCGGATGCTGTTTACCAGGACTAATCAGAACAAAAAGGGCCTGCAAACCGGTGTTGTTAATGCCGATGACGGCAGCGCCGGCCAGTTTGTAACATCTATGAAGAACTCCCTGACTTACGGCATTGACCACGGTAATCTGCGAGCCAAAAATATCAACTTAACGGCCAAAGGGGTTAGCTATAAAGCAACTGTCGGGGATGATAGTTACCAGATTAAGTGCCACTTGCCGGGCAAGTTTAATGTCTATAACTCCTTGGCGGCGATTGGTGTGGGACGGGTACTGGGGCTTGATAAAAAAGCGGTAGAGCAGGGGATTGCCGCCCTGCCGGGTGTACCGGGGCGTATGACGGCCGTAGATGCCGGCCAGAACTTTAACGTGCTTGTAGACTTTGCTCACTCGCCAGACGCACTTGAGAATGTCCTGAGGGCCTGTAGGGAGCTGACAAAGGGTAAGTTGATTCTGGTCTTTGGGGCTACTGGCGACCGCGACAAACTAAAAAGGCCTGTTATGGGCGAAGTGGCTGCTAAAAACGCCGACCTTATTTTCCTAACTGATGATGAAACCTACACCGAAAACCCGAAGACAATTATTGACGCCGTAAATAAAGGCATAGAACGGGCTAAGGGAAAGGCTAAGACCACTGTTATTGACAGTCGGCTGGAGGCTATCAGGGCGGCATTTTCCAAGGCCAAAGACGGGGATACGGTACTGCTAACCGGCATGGGGCACCTGACTACCCGTAATATGGGCGGCAAAGAGGAGCCCTGGAATGAGATTGAAATTGCCAAAAAGCTTTTAAAGACTCGCTAGAGTATTGACAAAACTAAGCGTAAGTAGTATAATCTGGCTCGGTTGATTGTATTTATGCAATCATAGTTCATTAATTGCAAGAGAGTTTTTGGGAACACCCAAGGCGAGATTATAGCCCTGCTGTTGGCAGGGCAGTAACCTCGTCTTGGGTAAATTTGGGCAGCAGGGAGCTGTCCGCCCGTTGGCGAAGAAAGGGGCTCACATGCCCAGCTTCAACATCCCGGCCTACCCGCGCTACACCTTCCCGCGTCTCCAGAAGGGGGCGAGCCCGGAACAGATCCTGGAGATCTGCTCCGAGGTTCTCGACAACTTCGGCGACATCGTCGATGCCTGTCACCCGGACGTGCGCAAGAACCTGCTCACCGGCACGGTGAATGCCCGCGTTTGGGCCTTCCACCAGGCCCGCAAGCAGGCCGAGAGCAAGCAGACGGCTGACCTCGAGGTCTACTACCAGAAGCTCGAGGACGCCAGGCTGCTGGCGATGGAGTCGCCGATGGCCACCTTCATGCACCGCACGGTGCACGAAGGGCTGTCGATCGTCGCCGAGCCGACCATGTCCTACGCGGCACGCACCCAGCTTCGCGAGTCGCTGGCGGCCGTCCGGAACTGGGAGGCGGACGCCGAGCAGCACGAGCGCGCATCGGGTAACGGAGGTCGCTCGTCGAGCGACCGTCGGTCTCGCGCTCGCCGCGAGACCGTCCCGACGACGGCGTAGGTCAAGCAGGTGCGGCGGGAGCCATCCGGCTCCCGCCGCCTCCTGTCCAGACATCGACAGATTCAAAAAGGAGAGACAGCTTGACCTATCTCAACCCCGGCAGCGAGCAGCGCCAGCGGACCAGGCACCAGAATGCCCGGCCGAGGAATCGGCGCCGTGACCTCTCGGTTGGGGCACGTGGTTCCGCCTACAGAGACGAGCCGCGGCCCCGCCTGCCTGCCGACCTGGACTTCGCCGAGCAGCTGGAAAGCGAGTTCGGTATCGCTGGCCTGGCCGGCATCCATCTGCCCTGGAGCGAGCAGCCCAGGCCCAGCTGGAGAGCGGAAGCTACCGACCTGCCGGCCGCCCTGGCCGACTGGGAGGCCTTCAGCACCATCCTCCTTCTGGAGGAGGAGCTGGACTACTCCTACTCGGACGAAAGCCAGGAGTTCCACTACGACCCGACGCTCGGCTGGTATCCCTACCAGGTGCTCTACGCCGCCTGAGGACGTCTTTGCCAGGCGGGAGCCACCCGGCTCCCGCCTGCACCCCCTAAACTCTCTTGCAAACCTTTCAAAGTTTTGTAAGTAACAATTAAATCAAGTTGTTAGCTACTAATCTTTGACAAAAACTACAAAATAATGTATACTGTAATCTGTTAAATCAAAAACAAAAAATGCCAGTTGAACAATTGACCGCCGAGCCAACAAGTATCGCTGAAGCTAAACCCGGGCTACAGGATAACTTTGATGAGTTTTACGGCGGCCTAAGACTTGCCTGCGCACTGGAGAAAAGATATTCCTGCAAGGTCTTGGGCGTAGAAGAGAGTCAGCTCCAGGATATAGCGGGCAACTTTGATTATGAGAATCTGCGGGATATGACAGACAAACTAAACGCTCTGTTCTACGGGCGCACCGAGCAATCGGCACGCTACGACGACATTATTGACCAAGCGATTGCCCTTAATGGCGATTCAGGCGAGGCTAGCGAAGCCCTTAGCAACCCGGATATGCTGGGCCTAGCCAAGAATCTGGCCCGGGCCGGTCTACTATTTGAATTGAACTCTAACATGCTTGATATAAGCTCGCGTAAGCACGCAGGGCATCTACACTCCAGGCGAAAACATAATACTGGGGACAGACCCAAAAACCCGGTAAAGCGTTCCGAAAAAGTTAAGCAACTCATAGGTTTTAACCACCTCATACGAGATTTGGTAGACAGCCAAACTGCCGGCCAGCTGCGCCTGGACAGGAAAAGAGCTCACAAATTGATAAAGACTATTCTTCTTGGAAATGAGCGGGCTGCTGGCATTGTTGAATCCGGCGTAGCCCTGGAAGTAGCCGCCAAGCGATTATTAAGTAGCCAAATAGGCAGACTATTTGGCCGGAGTGTAGTTGACTATGGCGACGTAGAACAGGATAGTAAGGGCGGCGACATTGTTGTTTCAACCCCCCATAGAGGGGACATACTGATTGACGTTAAGAAGTTTGCGCCCAGTGAGGTGCGTGAGGCTATGGGCAGAGACCTTGACGACGAACCTGGATATTTCTGGAGAAGCCCTCAACACATTTTTCTTTGGTTGGGCCCAGAAAGAAAAATTGATAATGAGTATCGTTTGCCGCAGGAATTTGCTCAGGTTTCACACCAGTTAATAAATGAGATTTTTGCTCAGCCTGCTGTTGCATAACTTGCACTAAAATTATATAATAACACGTGAAGAAGCCCCGGCCACCGAAAGGAGCCTGTGGATACTTCGGATGCCAGGCCCCCGCCTGGCGTCCCGTGCCGGGAGGTAGCGCGAGCTCTCAAGGCAAATTCCAGTGAGAACCTGGTTGCCCTGAGGGCCGAGCACCCGACGGCGTTTGGGCAGCTTCTGGTGCACGCCGAGTTCTGTGAGGCGTGTCGCCGACTCATCGACGAGGCCTTTCCCGATGGTTTCATCAGTCTCCGACAGGAGAAGGACATCGAGGAAGGACTCACACGAGCAGAAGCTGACCTGCGCGGGACGTCCGCGGAGACGGCCTCGGTGCCGACGACTCCCTCTGAGGGGGAATTCGGTAATCGACAACGGGGGGAGTGACATAGCCTCGCGGCTTATCACTCCCCCCGACATAATTTATAAACGATAGACTTTATTAGAATCGCCGTACCCGCTCGGGGTACGGCTTTTTTGTGTTGGCGGAACCTACACTACCAGCGCGTAGATATTGTCCGCGGTGGGCCCGGGGCGTTTGCGAGTTGCTGCGCCCCGGGCCCTTCCTAGTCCCTTTGGTGATGCTTGGCTAGTGTGACCACGAAGGTCAGCCTAGCTGGCGGGTTTCAAACTCCGTGGTTTTGCCTGGCGGAGCATTGAAACGCGCCTACTTGCCCGCAGCGGGGGCTTCTTGGAAGCCAGCCTCATCCGCAGCCAGTGATTCTTGTGGCTTTGGAAAAGACCCTGCGGAGATAGTTGCGAGATCACCCCCTCGGTCGGCAGTTGGTCGAGCCTAGCCTGCTTACGCACCCGCCGGGTGGCTTGCTGCTTCTTGCGGCGCAGGGCCACTTGGCCAGAGGCCTGGGAAGGCTCGTGGGTGGCCGCGTAGCGGGGCGGCCAAGCATCTGCCGTACTTCCGTCATACACTCCTCCTCGGAGGGTAGGGGACAGGATAAGCCGAGTATAAAATGAAAACTTTATAGCGGTCAAATCTTTATGTTTGTACACAGGCTTGCTTGACAGGCACGTTCATGGTGGTAGTATTTGACTATTCGATTAGGTCTGGGGCAGCCCAGGCTCTCGCTTGTTCATACAAACACCGAATAGGGGAAAGGACTCGCCGATGTGTTCTAGCACGGACGAAGGCGCACGCCATGCGTTGCGTCGTGAGCTGAACAGCCGGTTGGGAAAGACGCGCGAGGTCGCGGAGGAGAAGGTCCGGGCAACACGCCCGACTGCACGCCACCGCCTCCACACGCCCATCCTCGTGGCCGCCTGCAACGAGGGTCTCGTCGATCACCTGAGCCCCGATGACATCCCGCAGGGCACCTGCCTGTCGAGGATCTTCGGGCACCCCACGGCGATTGCCCTCGGGCTGTCCGAGCCCGAGGCCTTCACGGCCGGTAGGGCCGTGGTCAAGGACGCTCTGATGTCCCGCCGGGCGCAGGACGCCAGGGACTTTCAGGCCTTCGCCGAGCAGTACCCGTACGCGGGAGCTGTCGCCTAAAGCGACTCCGTCGCTCCCTAGCCCTAATCGATCAGCTGGTGGTTCGCCCTTCGGGGCGAACCACCAGCGAAACTGCACACACCGCACGCCGGTGTGTTTTTTGATTTAGCGACCAAATATTGACAGACGTTTTGGCACTCCGCTATTATGAGTGCTAGACGAGCACTGTGAGGTGCTGCTTAAATTGAGCGAGTAATTTTTAGGAGGAAGTTTTTTAGTATGGCATCACCACTTCAACCATTAGCTGACTGGGTAGTAGCCCAGCAAGAGGACGCACCTACCAAGACAGCGTCTGGGCTTTATTTGCCTGACAAGTCAACTGAGCGCCCCAAAGTTGCCAAAGTGCTAAGTGCTGGCAAAGACGTTAAGGAAGTTAAAGTAGGCGACCGGATTGTTTACAAAGACTACAGCGCCAAGGAAGTTAAAATTGATAACAAAGAATACGTCTTGGTTAAGTCCGAAGACATAATTGCGACGGTTAAATAGGAGAATATATGGCTAAGAAAGTTTTTTACGATGAAGACGCCCGCCGCCGAATTTTGGGCGGAGCACAAATTTTATATGATGCTGTAAAGACCACCATGGGCCCCAAAGGCCGCAATGTGGTGATTAGTAAAAGCTACGGCGCACCGACTGTAACTCACGACGGTGTAACGGTAGCAAAAGGTGTAGAAATTGAAGATGTGGATGACGAAACTTTGGGCTACAAAGTTGGCGCCGAGCTAATCAAGCAAGCTGCTAGCAAAATGAACGATGTAGCCGGTGACGGCACCACAACCGTGACCGTGCTGACTTATCATATCTTGAACGAAGCCAATAAATTGATTGCCGCTGGCCATAACCCAATGCAGCTACGTAAAGGCCTAGAAGCTGCTGCCAGCGACGTACTGGCAAAATTGGGCAGCTTGAGTGAAGACATTGCCAATAAAAAAGGCCGTATCGCTGAAGTTGCAACCATAAGCGCTGGCGACGAGCAAATTGGCAAGCTAATTGCCGATGTCATGGAAAAGGTCGGCAAAGAGGGCGTAGTTACTGTTGAGGAAGGGCAGGGACTGGCGCTGGAGAGCGAAGTTGTAGAAGGTTTTACCATGGACCGTGGTTATGCCAGTCCGTACATGGTTACTGATACGGCCCGCATGGAAGCCGTTTACGAAAAACCAGCAATTTTGGTAACCGACCAAAAAATTAGCTCTATCCAGGAGTTCTTGCCGATATTAGAAAAACTGGCCACCGCCGGTAAAAAAGATTTGGTAATTATTGCCGAAGACGTTGAGGGTGAAGCCCTTGGCACGCTGATTCTAAATCGCCTAAAGGGCGTGTTTAACACCGTAGCTATTAAGGCGCCAAGCTTTGGCGACCGCCGCAAAGAAATCCTAGAAGACATCGCCATATTGACCGGTGGCGAGCTGATAAGCGAAGAGCGCGGCACGACCTTTGAAAATGCCGAGCTATCAATGATTGGCAGTGCCCGCAAGGTGATTGCCACCAAAGACGAGACTACAATCGTAGAAGGTTCGGGCTCGGCCAGCGCCGTTAAAGCCCGCATAGAGCAGATAAATAGACAGATTGAAGCCAGCAGCAGCGAATATGACCGCGAGCAGCTGGAAAAGCGCCGAGCAGCACTATCGGGCAAAGTGGCCGTCATAAAAGTTGGCGGGGCAACCGAAACTGAGATTGAGGAAAAGAAATTCCGCGTAGATGACGCCGTGGCGGCCGTCAAAGCCGCCCTGGCCGAAGGAATAGTGCCAGGTGGTGGTGCGACTTTAATCTATCTAAGCCAGGGCATCAGAGTAAAGGGTACCGACTCTGAAGCAGTCGGTGCGCAGATATTAAAGAATGCTCTTGAGCAACCGTTTCGTATTTTGCTCACAAATGCTGCTAAAAACCCAGATGAATTTTTGCCTCAAATCCGAACTGGCCAACAAGGCTCAGTTGGGGTAGATGTTACTGACGACACGCCGGGTAAGTATGTCAATCTGAAGACCGCAGGCATTGTTGACCCAACGCGGGTTGCTAAGGAAGCTATCCAAAATGCGGTATCTATTGCCGGAACGGCCATGACCATGGGGGCTTTGGTTGTGGAAATGCCAGAAAAAACAACATCTTCACCTGCGCCTGATATGGGCGGCATGGGAATGATGTAGTATATTAGGAATCAAAGAAAAACGTTGACAAAAAATAAGGCTCCAGAGGCGACAACCTCCTCTGGAGTTTTATTAATATATAATGGCTAGCGAGGTATTTTTATGGCATTATTTAATCGCTCAACGAGCAAGACAGAGTACAAGCAAACCGTTTCAACTGCTGACGGGACCCAGATTTATCATATAGAGAGTAGCGACCAGACGCCGGCGCCAACGAGTAAGAGCTGGCCAATGTTGGTTGCCCTAATCGTGGCGGCTTTAGCCTTCGCGGTCTTAATAGTTTTGGGCGGCAGGTGGGCCTACGACCACTGGCACAAAGTGCCGGCCGCGGCTTCCAGCAAAGACTTGCCACCGCCACCGCCATCGGACCTTACGCCCGGACAATAATTTCTTTTTAAGCGTCGGGCTTTTTGTCGGTTTTGTTCTGAGTGAAGTAGTTGATTTCGTTGACAACGTCTATTAAAGCCTGGGCTCTGGCATTTTGGTCGGATATTTGGCCGGCCGCCTCGTAGGCCTGCTTAATTAGAGCCGGATTGTCGGAGGCCTGAATTAACATCATGGTGGTTTTAAACTTTTCTTCGGGAGATTGGTCCAATTGACCGACTAGTGGTGAGAGGTTTTGCAGGGCCTCCTTCTTGATGTCCAAAAGGTCACCGTCACCGGCTGTCGGGGCAGCTGCCGGCGATGTGGGCTCCGGGGCAAAGGCCGGGTGGCTAGCGATAGGGTTGGGCCCAGCGATAGGGTTAGACATCATGCCGCTGGGCGGCGGCGCACTGGTAGAATAGTCGGCAGGCTGCGGCCCCACCGGTAGGCTAGGCGTAGGTTGATTGTTTTGGTCGTCACTATTTCCGAACATGCCACCCCCTGCTTCTTAGGTTTTAATCATAAATCATTTACAATTATAGCTAATGGTTAGGACAGTTAAAAGTAGATATGCTTGATGATTTAAAATACATTCATCAGCGCGATGGGGAAGATGCCCTTGGTATTGCCGAACGCCAAGCTGCCCAGCTAACTTATAAGTTTGACCACTTGGCCATAGCCGGCCAGTTTGACAACGTAGTTTACGCCGCCATGGGCGGTTCCGCACTAGCCGCCTTACTGGGCCGTAGTTGGCCGGGCTACCGCTTGCCGTTTGAAGTTTGCCGCCAATATAATATCCCGACTTATGTATCTGATAAAACGCTATTTATTGCCT
>Ga0335069_10012645_pt1 | contig 11866 bp, 14 predicted proteins | sample Lox_Sample_11_FD_206714 | JGI IMG/M metagenome (GOLD analysis project Ga0335069, IMG submission 206714) | Soil microbial communities from Loxahatchee National Wildlife Refuge, Florida, United States - Lox_Sample_1.1 | ecosystem: Environmental > Terrestrial > Soil > Wetlands | place: USA...
ATGCAGGAGCATGTCCTCGTGGAAGGGGCCGTGTGATGGGCCTGAAGGTACCGATGGCGGCTGGGCACGGCTATCCGGTAGCCGGTGGCGGACACGGCACGATGCGGGCCGCCGACGCGGACCGCGACCGGGTGGCGGGAATCCTCGGCACGGCCTATAGCGAAGGCCGGCTGTCCAAGGACGAGTACGATGCCCGCCTGGCCAGTGCCTTGTCCGCGCGCACCTACGCCGACCTGGACGATGTCGTGACCGACCTGCCCGCGGCGCAGGCGACCGTGCCGAGCCCGGCGTCACCGGCCACGGTGACCGCGCCGACCGGGACTAACGGGCTCGCGATAGCCAGCCTCGCCTGCGGTGTGGCACAGTTCGCCTTCGGGCCGCTGGCGACCATCCCGGCGATCGTGCTCGGCCACATGGCCCGCAGCCAGATCAGGCGCACCGGTGAACAGGGGGCCGGCCTGGCCCTGGCCGGCCTGGTACTGGGCTGGGGAGCGGTGATCCTGGCCGTCGTTCTCATCGCCGTCGGCCTGGCCATAGCCGCCGCGACGCACGGGGCCATGCCCATGCACTGAGCCGCGGTGCTGCTTCTTAGGCCGCGATAAGGAACCTCTTCGGCCAAGCTTTCACCGGTGATCTGGATCGGCGTGTTCGGCGGCCCGGATCAGCGTCGGGGTCAGGGCGGCCATGGCCTGGCTGACCGGCTCCGGGCCGGCCCGGGCGGTGACGATCCGGACGATCACCTCGTCCAGCCCGGCGGCCAGCCGGGCGAACGCGGCCGGCGCGGGGCCGGGGGGGCCGTAGTAGCCGACCGCCTGCAGCATCTGCTCCGAGGCCGCGTCCACCAGTTCGGGCATGGCCGCGCCCCGGTCCCGCCGGTGCTCCAGCTCGCTCAGCTCCGCATCGAACCCCATCTGGGCGAACAGGCCCCGGTAGCCCGCGCCCTGCGGGGTGCCGGGCTGGCCCATGGCGTAGCTGAGCACCTGCGTGCCGAACGCCCGCCGTGCCGCGGCCACGTCGTGGTCGATGCAGACCCGGATGTACATGGTCATCGGGACCGTGCCGGGTTCGCGGCCGGCCCGGGCAGCGCCCGCATCGATCTGCTCGCGGCTGACCGCAATCCGCTCGGGCGTGGCCCAGTTGAGCAGCGCGCCGTCGGCGATCTCCCCGGCGAGCCGGAGCATCTGCGGGCCGAGCGCGGCCAGGTACACCGGAGCCGGCGGCAGGCCCTCGAGCCCGAGCGAGGCGGACCGCGGCCACCCGGGGGCACCCGGTTCCGCGCCGGTCCTGGCCTGGATCGGCCCGGCCGTGACCCGCTGGCCGGCCAGCAGCCCGCGGACCCCGGTCACGTACTCGCGCATCACCGCGATCGGGCGGTCGGGCAGCCCCACCGATGCCCAGAACCCCGGCCCGTAGCCCCCCGTGCCAAGGCCGAGCACGAACCGCCCCGAGGACAGCTGAGCCAGCGTCGCCGCCTGGACCGCCAGGGCCGGCGCGGTCCATATCCGCGCCGCCGGGACGACGGAAATCCCGGTGCGCAGCGCGGTGTCCTGCGACCAGGCCGCGCAGACGTGGAACGAGTCCGGCACCCCCCCGGCCGGAGTCCACACGCTCTCAAACCCCAGCCGCGCCGCCTCCCGCGCAGCCTCCCGCAACTGGCCGAACGCCAAGCCGAGCCGGGCGTCCAGCCCCACGCCGATCCTCATGACCGGAAGTATGCCCGACGGCACAGCGTCCGGGACGAGCAAGCTCAGGATCGAAGACGCCGCTACCGGTCATCCTCGCGGTACGGGACTTCCTGGCGCTGTTCGAGCACGTCTTCCTCGGGCTCGTCGTCGGGAATATCTGCTGGCGCCGAGGGCTGCTCGCGATCCTCGGCGTCTTGACCGGCATACTCGTCGTCGGCGTACTCGTCCTCGGGGTTGCGCTCACTGCTGGAGGTCATGGCTGCGAGTCTTGCCCGCAGGTGCCCGGGACGCAACCATGCCGCCCGGGTCATGAGCCGTATTCGTCGTGGCGGCGGACCCAGAACTGCGGGTCTGAGTCGGCTGGCTCATCCCGGCCTTTCGGGACGAGATCGAGGAACTGGTAGGCGGCGTTCATCATGTCGATCCCGCGGGCGTAGGTGGAGTACGTGTGGAACACGCGGGCCCCCTCGTCGCGGGCGAAGACGCTGATCCCCTCGCGGTCCGCCAACCCCGGCTCTGAGCCGTAGTTGTAGACGGGGGCATGGCTGGCGACCTGGTCGGAGGAGAACGCGACGCCGAAGTCGTCGTTGAAGTCCGTCTCGCCTGCCGAGACCCAGGGAAAGGACCAGCCCATCCGCTGCTTGTAGGCGGCTATCTTGCCGATCGGCGCGCGGGAGATCGCGGCGAAGGAGACGTCGCGGGCGCGCAGGTGGACCGGGACACCATTGAAGCTGTCGGCCCAGAACGAGCAGTGCGGGCATCCGGCGTCCCACTCCGGCGGGAACATGAAGTGGTAGACGACGAGCTGGCTGCAGCCGCCGAACAGGTCCGGCAGGGTCAGCTTCCCGTCCGGTCCGTCGAAGACGTAGTCCTTGGTGACCTCCTCCCAGGGCAGGTCGCGGCGCTGGATGGCCAGCGCCTCGCGCTGGCGGCTGAACTCTTTCTCCCGGGCCAGAAGGGCCTTGCGGGCATCGGTCCAGTCGTCGTGTGACACGACCTCGTGCCGGGCGTTCATCAGGCCTCCCGCCGTTGATGCTCAACAGATTCGTTGAATATCTCATCTCCTGGCTGCTAAGGTCAACAATGTGATTGAACATTCATCGTCGAATCGGGCGCTCCTGGACCAGACCTACCGGGCGCTGGCCGACCCGACCCGGCGCGGGATGCTGGTGACGCTGCGCGGCGGACCGGCGCGGATCACCGACATGGCGGCCCCGCTGCCCATGTCGTTCGCGGCGGCGGCCCGGCACGTGGGCGTGCTCGAGGCAGCCGGGCTGATCGAGCGTGAGGTGCGCGGCCGGGATCACTGGCTGACGGTGCGTTCGGCCGGCTTCGGGCCGGCCGAGGAGTGGATCGCGGAGCAGGTGTCGTTCTGGTCGCTGCGCGCAGACGCGCTGGCCGCCAGGCTGGAGCGCCGGAACCGGCCCGCAGACCGGCCGTGACCGGGCCGCGGGTGGCGGTGGTGCGACGGGTGCTGGCCGCTCCCCCGCACGTCGTGTTCGACGAGTGGCTCGACCCGGAGGGCATGACCGAGTGGATGTGCCCGCGCCCGGCGCGGGCGGTCACGATCGCGCTGGAGCCCGCGGTCGGCGGAGCGCTGCGCATCGACATCGAGGACGGCGGGGCCTCGCTGTACGTCACCGGCCGGTTCATCGAGCTGGACCGCCCGCGGCGGCTGCGGTTCAGCTGGAGCTGCTCGGACTGGGCGGATCCCGCCGTACAGAGCGAGGTCACCGTGATCCTCGAGGATCACGGCGCCGGTCAGACGCTGATGACGATCGAGCACGAGCAACTGCCGAACGGTCAGGTCGAGCCGCACCAGCACGGCTGGGACGCGATCGCGGGGCAGCTGGACGCGGCGCTCGATGCCAGGGGCGGCTGAGGGCCGGCGCGGGGGCACGCGCCCGGGCCGTTCGGGACTAAACCGGGCCGTTCGGGACTACAGGAACTGGGCCTTGACCTCGACCTTGAGGACCTTGCCGACCTTGGAACGGGGCAGGTCGGGCCAGACCTCGACCTGCTTGGGAGCCTTGACGCTGCCCAGGCGGTCCTTGACGAAGGCGCGGATCTCGTCCTCGGTCACGGCCTGGCCGGGGCGGAGCTGGACGACAGCGGTGACCCGCTCCCCCCACTTCTCGTCGGGCAGCCCGATGACCGCGCAGTCCTGCACGGCGGGATGGGCCAGCAGGACCTGCTCCACCTCGGCCGAGTAGACGTTGAAACCGCCGGTGATGATCATGTCCTTGGCCCGGTCGACGATGAACAGGTAGCCGTCCCCGTCCAGATAGCCGATGTCGCCGGTGTGGTGCCAGCCGTGCCGGGACGCTTCCGCCGTCGCCTCCGGGTTTTTGTAGTAGCCGGCCATGACCAGCGACCCGCGGGCCACGATCTCGCCCCGCTCGCCCGGGCCGAGCAGGTGTCCCTCGTCGTCCATGATGGCCACCGTGGTGAGCGGGGTGGGCCGCCCGGCCGAGGGCAGCCGCTCGGTGGCGACCGAGCCGTCGTCGCGGAAGTGTTCGGCGGGCGCGAGCGTGGAGATCATCATCGGGGCCTCGGACTGGCCGAACAGCTGGCCCATGACCGGCCCGATTGTGGTCAGCGCCTCCTCCAGCCGGCTGGCTGACATCGGGGCCGCGCCGTACCACAGGCACTGCAGGCTGGTGATGTCGGTCTCGGCGAGGCGGGCATGGTCGAGCAGCATGTAGATCAGCGTGGGCGGCAGGAACGTGTGGGTGATCTGGTGTTTCTCGATCAGGCCCAGGAACTCGGCCAGGTCCGGCTTGGGCATGATCACGATCTCGCCGCCGAGCGCCATGACCGGGAAGCACAGCACGCCGGCCGCGTGGGTGAGCGGCGCCAGGGCCAGGTAGCGCGGCCGCGGCCGGAACGGGTAGCTCATCAGCGTCAGCGCGGACATCGTCTCGATGTTGCGGCCGGTGAGCATGACGCCCTTGGGCCGGCCGGTGGTGCCCCCGGTACCGACCAGCATGACCAGATCGCCGGGGGGTTCGGCCTGCCAGGGCTCGGCGGGCTCGGGGCCGATCCACGCCTCGAACGGCGTGGCGTCCGGCGGTTCTCCGTCGAGGCAGACCAGGGTGGTGAGCTTCGGCAGGTCGGGCAGGATCTTGGCTACCAGCGGGGCGAAGGCGGCCTGGAAGATCAGGCACCTGCAGTCGAAGAAGTCGAGCAGGTCACGGTTCTCCGCCGCCTCGTTGCGCGGGTTGACCGGGCACCATACCGCGCCCGCCCGGGAGATGCCGAACACGCAGCCGAACGCGACCGGGTCGTTCGCCGACAAGATCGCGACCTTGTCGCCGGGCGCGATCCCGGCGCGGTCCAGGGCGCGGGCGACCCGCCAGGACAGCCGCTGGACGTCCGCGTAGGACAGCGTATGCCCGGCCGTGGTCAGGCAGGGTGCCCGTGCGCCCAGCGAGGCGCCTTTGTCGAGGTAGTCAATCAGGCGCATGCGTGGCCTACATGCCTATACCGCCGTCGACGGGCAGCCCGGCGCCGGTGATGAAGCGGGAGGCGTCGGAGGCGAGGAAGACCACCGCGTCGGCCATGTCGGCGACCTCGCCGAGCCGGCCGTGCGGGGTGAGCCCGACCACGGTACCGACGCACTCCTCCACGCTCGGGAACAGCCCGAGCGTCACCATGTCCTGCGCGAGCTGGTTGCCCATCTCGGTCGGGACCAGGCCCGGGTAGATGCAGTTCACCCGGATGGCGTAGCCGAGCTTGCCCGACTCCATGGCCGCGACCTTGGTCAGCCGGTCGACTGCGGACTTGGTGGCGGAGTAGACGGCGATGCCGGGGAAGGCGATCGTGGCGGCGACGGACGCGACATTGACCACGGCGCCGCCGCGGCCGACCGGGCCGCCGGGGCGCATGGCGCGGAAGGCGTGCTTGATGCCGAGCGCGGTGCCGAGGATGTTGACGTCAAGCATCGTGCGGATGTCGTCCGATTCCAGGTCGGCGACCAGGCTCGAGATCTCCACGCCGGCGTTGTTGACCACGATGTCCAGGCCGCCGAGCTCGGCGATCGTGCTCTCGATGCACCGCTCCCAGCTGTGGTCGTCGGTCACGTTCAGCGGGAGGAACGCGGCGTCGCCGCCCGCCTTCTTGATCGCGTCGACGGTGGCCTGGCCGAGCTCCTCGCGGATGTCGCCGATGACGACGGCGGCGCCGGACCGGGCCAGCGCCTCGGCCATCCCCGCGCCGAGGCCGCGCGCTCCGCCGGTGACCAGGGCCTTGCGTCCGGTCAGGTCATACACGCTCATGTGGAATCTCCTCCTCGGGACGGCCCTGGTCTGGCTGCCGCACCGCCGCCCACCGCCGCGGAGGGCGGCGGTGCGACGTAGGTCACACTGTCATGCTGTCTTGACAGGCGTCAAGACTTTCTTGGACACTTGTCAAGATTCATTCTGTTCGCGGGGCGTGGCGCGGGATACAGTTGGTTCGGGCTCGCAGGGCGCGAGCCCTTCGGGCGCCGACGGGATGTGCTGTGACTGACGTGGAGGTGGTTTCCCCGGCTCCGTCTCAGCCTGCGGAAACCAACCGGGATCGGGTCTCGCGGCGCCAGGTCGACAAGTTCGCCGAACGGCGCGCGCAGCTGGCCGACGCCGCGCTGCAGACGCTGGCCGAGCTCGGCTACGCCCGGACCAGCCTGCGCGAGATCGCACAGAACACCGAGTTCTCGCACGGCGTGCTGCACTACTACTTCAGCGACAAGGAAGACCTGATCACGCACTGCGTGCGCCAGTACGAGGCGGCCTGCGTGACCCGCTACGACGAGATCGTGGCATCGGCTTCGTCGGCGGCGGAGCTCAGGCGGGAGTTCAGCGCGGCGATGGCGCAGACGCTGCGGACAGACGCGCCGATGCACCGGCTCTGGTACGACCTGCGGAACCAGAGCCTGTTCGAAGAGTCGTTCCGCGCCGACGTGCTCGAGATCGACCAGCGGCGCGAGGAGATGATCTGGCGGGTGATCAGCCGGTACGCCTCGTTCGCCGGGTTCTCGGCCGCGTTGTCCCCGGCGGCGGCGTACGCGATCCTGGACGGGCTGTTCCAGCAGGCCCTGCTGCACCACCTCGCGGGTGACGAAGACGCGGCTGAGGTCTTGCGGGCCAACGTGGTGCGCGTGCTGGACATCCTGGAGGTCCGCCCGCCCTGATCGTTACGGTGTCACGCGATCACGAACGTGATTCGCGCGCTGGATACCCTGGAGGGACGACAAGCGCAGTGGCCCGTTCCCGACCAACACCTGGAGAATGATGCCCAAACGGGTTCGTCCCTACGGCTCGGCGGAAGACGCCGAGTTCGCCGGGCTCGGCCGCAGCCGCCCGGTAGCCGGAGGTGAGCACCTGAGCGAGCCGGGCGGCACGATGACGATGCGGGATATCGCCGGTCAGGCCGCCGAGGCGGTCCGTGAGCTCCGTGACCTGACCTCCGGCGGCGGCACCTTCGCGGGCCTCGACGACGCCCGCGAGGTCATCGCGAGCCTGGAACGGGTGGGTCAGGACCTGCCGCAGCTGTGCGAGCAGCTGGCCAGGATCCTGGTCGTGCAGCGCGAGGAGGGGCAGCTCGGTGCGGGCGCCGATCAGGATCCCGACTTCTGGGTGGTGGAGGCGGTGGAGGCGCTCGCGACGGCGGGCCAGGCCGCGGACATGATGACCGCCGCCCTGGCCCAGGCGGGCAAGACCGCGGGAGAGCTCAGGCCGGCCCGCTGAGGCCGGCGGCCTGGCCGGAGCCCGGGGAGTTCAAGGCGGCGGCGACGCGCTCGACCATCTCGGCGAGGATGGGCTGGGGCGTGGCGAAGTTGAGCCGGACGGCCCCGGCGCCGCCATCGCCGAAGGCCGGTCCGTCTACCACCGTCACGTGCGCGCCGTTGATGAGCTCGCCCGGCGAGTCCGGCAGGTCCATCGCGGTGCAGTCGAGCCAGGCGAGATAGGTGCCGTCGGGCGGACGGTAGCGCACCTGGGGCAGGTGCCTGCCGAGCAGCCGGGCCAGCAGGCGGCGGCTCTCGTCGAGGTAACCGACGACCTCGTCCAGCCAGGCCTCACCGTGCCGGTACGCGGCGATGTTGGCGGCGACGCCGGGATTGCTCGCCCCGCGGGCGGCGAAGAACCCCATCTCCTCCCAGCGCTGCCGGTCGGCCTCGTTGCTGAGGATGACCTGGGCGCACTTGAGGCCGGGCAGGTTCCATCCCTTCGAGGCGGAGGTGGCCGTCAGGGTGTGCGCCGCGGCCGCGCCGGACGTCGACGCGTATGGGATGTGACGGGTCCCCGGATAGACGAGCGGACCGTGGATCTCGTCGGCGAAGACCCGCCCGCCGTGCCGTTCCACCACGCCGGTCAGCTCCGTCATCTCCGGCTCGGTGAAGACCCGCCCGAGCGGGTTGTACGGGTTGCAGAAGATGACCAGGTGCCCGCCGGCCCGGAAAGCGTCCTCGATCGCGTCCAGGTCCAGGGTGAAAAAGCCACCGTCGTCACGCATCCTGACCTGGATGATCTCGCGGCCGAGGAACCCGGGCACGGAAAGGAACGGCATGTAGGCGGGCGTGGGCAGGATGACCGGCGAGCCCGGGCGGGAGAAGTGGGTGATGGCGATCTCCAGCGCCTTGATCACATCCGGGACGTGATGGATCAGGGCAGGATCGGTGTCCCAGCCGTAGCGGCGCTTCTGAAACTCCGCGCACGCCGCGGCCAGCTCGTCGGCCAGGAACGGCGGCAGGTAGCCGAAGTTCGCGTCGGCGGACAGTCCGGCGATCGCGTCCACAATGGCGGGCGCGGCACCGAAGTCCATCTCCGCCACGGCCGCGCCGAACCCGCCGGGCCCCGGAGCCGTCCACTTGAAGCTACCGCGGGCGCGGAGCATCGCCGCGGTCGTGCTGTCGATCGCCTGCCTGAGAGTCCCTGGCACACCGTTATCCTCCCCCGGGCCGGTCCGCGCCTTGACGCCGGCTCGCGCGCCGCCATAGCGTGAGCCCCACCCATGCCGGAAGTGCTCAGCGCGCCGCGTGTCATCACCGGCGCCGAGACCGTGACCGACGGCGCGGTCGTCGTCGGCGACCGCGCCGTGGACTGGGCCGGTCCCGCCGCGGCCCTGCCCGCCGAGTACGCGGCACTGCCCCGGGCGGACTACCCGGACTCGACGATCATGCCCGGGCTGATCGACAGCCACGTGCACCTCGGGTTCGACGGCGGGCCCAGCCCGGCGGCGCGGATGCGGGCCGAGACCGACGAGCAGCAGCTCATCCTGATGCTGCGCAACGCGCGAGACCTGCTCGGCGTGGGGGTGACCACGGCCAGGGACCTGGGCGGCCGGGGCTACCTGGCGGTGGTCGTGCGCGATGCCATCGCCAGCGGCCTGGCGCGGGGCCCGCGGATGGTGGTGGCGGCGAGCCCGATCACGGTCACCGGCGGGCACTGCTGGTTCATGGGCGGCGAGGCGGACAGCGAGGACGACCTGCGCCGCGTGGTCCGTACCCATCACAAGCACGGGGCCGACCTGATCAAGGTCATGGCCACCGGCGGGTTCATGACGACCGGGTCGGCGCCCTGGTACGCCCAGTTCACCACGCGCCAGCTGACGGTGATCGTGGAGGAGGCGAGACGGGTCGACAAGCCGGTGGCCGCCCATGCCCACGGCATCGAAGGCATCCGCCGGGCAGTCGAGGCCGGGGTCACCACGATCGAGCACTGCTCGTTCGTGACCGAGACCAACGAGCGGAGCTTCGACGAGCAGCTCACCGCCATGATCGCCGAGCGGGGTATCTTCGTCTGCCCGACCGTCAACGTCAACGCGCCGTACGTCACCGAGCTGACCGGGATCGTGGTGGGAGAGCACCTGACGACCATGCGGGACATGGGCGTCCGGATCATCGCGGGGACCGACACGGGCATCGACAACACCCCGCACCACCAGTACGCCGGCGGGCTGGAGTACCTGGTGACGCTGGGCTTCCGGGCCGGCGACGTGCTCGCGATGGCGACCACCGAGGCCGCGGCGGCGCTCGGCCTCGGCGCTGTCACCGGCCGCCTCGCGCCCGGCTACGACGCGGACCTGATCGTGGTGCACGGCGACCCGCTGACCGACATCGCGGCCATCGGCCAGCTGCGGCGGGTGATCGCCCGCGGCCGCGACTACATGCCCGACAGCGGCCGCTTCGACGTCAGCGCGCCCGGCACGCCCTTCGCGTCCCCGGACCACGCCGTCAACCTGGACCTGCTCACCCGAGCCACCAGGCGGCGGCAGGCCTAGGATCCGGCCGGGGGCCGGCGCCCGCCGAAGATGACGTGGTCCATCTGCTTCCAGTAGACGTCGATGCCCTCGAATCCCGCGGATCGCAGGTAGCCGAGCTGGGGGGCGAGCGGGGCTATGTAGCGGACGTGGTTGTCCCAGCGCGCCTGCTCCAGCGGCGTCCGGTTCCTCCGCCTGGCCGCCGCCGCGGGATCGTCCTGGTCGTTCAGCCGTTCCCAGGTGGCCTCGACGACGGGATCGGCGGCCCGTACCGGATCGTAGTTGAGGTACCAGCCGCCGGGGGTCAAGTGGTCGTATATCTCGGTGAACAGGCCCTGCTTGCGCTGGTCGGGCAGGTGATGGACGCTCATCGAGGTCACCACCGCGTCCAGCGCGGCGGGGATGGCTGCGGGCCACTCACCGCCGGCCGACATGTCGAACTCGACGTACCGGTAGCGTCCGGCGAACCGCTGCATCTGCCGCTCGCCGGCCCGCATCATCTCGGCCGAGTAGTCGGCGAGGATCGCGGTGCTGCGCGGGCGCAGATCGAGGATCGTCCGCGACGCGGCCCCGGTTCCGGCGCCCAGGTCCAGGACGGTGAACTCGTCCTGTTCCGCGAAGGGAAGCAGCAGGGCCACCAGGCGCCGGTGGGCCTGACGGCCGCGCTCCTGCCGCTCCGCTTCCACCGTCCAGGCCTCGACCGCCTCGGCGGACTTCCAGATGGCCGCGTTGGTATCCGCTGGTTCGCCCATAGGCACAGGTTACAGAGAGGCGATGCGCCGGCCGGTAAGGGTTTCCGGGCGGCCATTCGACTTAGAGGCGTGATTCTTCCCGCTCCCGCCGCACCGCCGCCTGCCTTCGCTTATCTTTACGACCAGGGAGGTGGGCGGTGAGCACGGGAAAATTCTCACCGCACGAGGCTCAGGAGCTTGAAGCATGCTTCCGGGCTCATGCCAGGCATCTGTTCGAGCGCGCTTGCGTGCTCACCCGGGGTGACCAGGCGCTGGCCCATGACCTCGTTCAGGCTGCCTTCGAGGCCGCGGCGCTGACCTGGCAGGTGCTGCGGGGCCTGGCCGAGGAACAGCGGCGCAACTGGCTGTACCGGACCCTGGCCAACATCGCGGTGACCGGCTTCCGCCGCGAGGCGGCCTTCCGCGACCGGCTGCCGCGGATCGAGCCGCTGTACCGGAGGGCCCAGGCCGATCCGCTGGAGCAGGCGTTCTCGTCGATCATGCTGGAGCGATGCTGGCAGGTCATCCGGGGTCTCCCGGAAAGACAGCACGCGGTCGCCATGCTGCGCTGGGGGCTGGACATGAAGCAAGAAGAGATCGCCGCGGTCCTCGGCATGTCCGAGAAGACGGTGAGCGTCCACCTGTCCCGGGTTCGGCGCAAACTGTTCCAGCAGCTTGGCGGCAACTACCCGTTCGACGGTGACACCCCGGACGGAGCATCGTCATGAGGGCGGGCGGCCGCGAGAAGCCGGACTCGCACGAGGACGTCCGGCTCTCTCAGCTCTACCAGCAGATCACCGACTTGCAGGCGCCCCGCTTCGGGGTCGGCTACGACGTCGAGAAGGGCATGGAGCGGTACCGGGCCTGGCTTGACGAGCACGACGGGGAGGCCGAAACCCTTCCGCCGGACGCGTTCTGGGTATCCGGCACGGCGCGCGCGGAGTGGAGCGCGGACCGCGCCGTCGTCGAGCTGTACGCCGAGCAGTACCGGGCTCTGGTGCGGCTGGCGGCGTTGCTGGTCCGGGACACGCCCACCGCTGAGGAGGTCGTGCAGGACGCGTTCGAGGCCATGCACGGCGGCTGGCAGCGGCTCCGCGACACCGAGAAGGCGCTGGCCTACCTGCGGCAGGCGGTGGTGAACCGGTCCCGGTCGGTGCTGCGGCACCGCACCGTGGTGGACAAGAACCTGCAGAAGGCCCCGCCGGACATGCC
>Ga0335069_10012646_pt1 | contig 11866 bp, 12 predicted proteins | sample Lox_Sample_11_FD_206714 | JGI IMG/M metagenome (GOLD analysis project Ga0335069, IMG submission 206714) | Soil microbial communities from Loxahatchee National Wildlife Refuge, Florida, United States - Lox_Sample_1.1 | ecosystem: Environmental > Terrestrial > Soil > Wetlands | place: USA...
ATTGGGCACTTGGTTGCACAACGGAGTCGAAAAACAAAAACAAGCGTGGGCGTCTTGAACAACGAGTGAAGAGACAATCAGACACCCCAGCACGAGGAAACGCATTAGGCTCTCCCTCACTCTGACACCGCTCGACCCAAGTCAGTTCCCCTGGCATCAACACTGCGGCTAACCTCTCGCGGCCAGCGCTCGGGCGGTTCCTCAACCAAGCGAGTCGAGTGGTTTTGCCGACCGCTCCTCGTTTGGGCGTGCCTTCAAAACTGCAACATATCAAACACTTACACCGCACTCTGCACCAAATCGGTACTTTTTGTGTACCTTTTCTGCCCCTTTTGAGCCAAAAACAGCCCCATTGCCACGGCTCTCCGGGGGGCCCTACCGGTTCCTCCCGCGTCGTGCTGGGGCCGGTAGTTGGGGAAGGGACTGCCACCCCGCCCCCAGCGACGCCACTGAGGGCCGTTTCCGCCCCGAGAAACGGCGTTCTGGTCCGGGTGACCGCCGAAACATTCCGGCCCGAGAATGGTTTGGGGCTCCGCTGCCCCGGCTGCCAGTGACGTGAGGGGTCCGTGACGTCACTTACTCGCGCAGACCGGGCTGTCGGGGCTCGCCACAGAAGCAGAAACGCCGCCCCCGGCGTACTCGGAAGCGGCGTTTGGACGGACGGTTGCCTGTGGGTTTACTTAGTGATCCGATAGGTTCGTTCCCCAGCGGCATTCTTCGAAGATTCGATGCTCTCGCCACCCTTGCTGCCGAGGATCGAAACGAACCCGCGAACGGTGTGGGGAAGCCACTGAGTAGCCGCCATGATTTCCGCGAGCGTCGCGCCCTTGGCGCGCTTCATCATGGCGATTACCTCTGTCTTCTTGTTCGCGCGATCGGTTGCCAGCTTGGCATGCTTCTTGACGGCGGGCTTCGCTTTCGATGCTTTCGCTTTCTTGACTGGCTTTCCGCCCTTAGCTGACTTCTTCGGCTTGGTCTCGCTCCGCTGCACCTCGGCGGGCGCATCAGTTTCGATTGTGACGTTGGACATTTGCGTTTCTCTCCTTGACCGGGCTGCGGTCGTCACATGGATCACTCCAGTGCGGAGAAATAGCAAGCCAAATCTTCAACGATCAGGTGATGTGCTTATGTCGGGCGGAAACTGGCGGTACGACTCCCTTTTTATATACGCGACAAAATGCGCTCGGTAGATGCCTATGACACGGCATTCGGCCCGGAATTGTTCTCTCAACTTTCCCTAATGTTTCTGGAGACCCGGAATGGATTCGGAATCGTCCTGAATACAACGTTCGGACCCGATTCAGTCAAATCCATCGTATGGAACTGTTTCACGGAAGCACAGTTCCTCAATTTCGAGCCTTCGATCTAAGGCCATGAGACGACACGTTCGAAACCGCGGCTGGTTTCTTACTTCTGCGCCGTCGCATTCCTTGCAGCAAGGTGATCGATGTAGTACGTGATACCCGTAAACTGCATCTCCTCCCAAGTCTGGTCGCCCCACCGTACATCAACCTTCGGATCCGGATTGGATGGATTATTTATCGAGTTGTCGTAGTGGGCGGTGGCTTCCAGCCGTGAACCCTTCGGCACCGCCAAGGGTTTCGCGAAGGTGTACCACGTCTGCCAATTGAAATCGTAGTGTGGCACGTCGAGCACGATTTCCGAGCGCCCGTCGGGATAGATGAGGCGGTACTCCCAGCTCTTGCCCCGCAGGTGCGTATGCGGGATCAGGGACGTGATATGAGCATCCTCCGTGAATTCGATGGCCGAATCAATCGCCGTATCGGGAGAGCCTGCTGGGAGCATCAGCAGCGGATTCAAGAAAGCACTGGCATGAATCTCCCGTTCGGGAGGTTGCTTGGCGAAGATCAGACCGAGGCTCGTTTGATCCTCGACGGTCTTACCATTGGCCGTGTAGTGCATCTGAAAGACGAGTTGCGAACCGGCCGGGATCTTGATCGCTTCATCCGGTTGGAAAACCATGGGTGGCGAGCCGGGTGCCGTTCCAGCAAGAAAAACGCCAGGCCCTACATTGCGGTTTCTTGCCGCACCGCCTACGTTTGGCCTGTTTCGTTGGGGCATAACCGGCAGTACGGGCTTGAACGCCGATACAATCGCAGTCCCCTCCGGCTGCTTCATATAAACGATCACGTGATGCACGACGCTGCGCACACCCGGCCTGATCTCCATCGCCTGTACCCACTTGTCCTCGGTGAAATTCGTTGGGACGGTGAAATACTGGTAATCGATTGTCCCCTTCGCTTCAACCTCAAAAGGTTGGGGCATCGTCAGTACAACATCCGGCTTTCCGATTTGCCATCCCTCTACAAATTTCGGAGCAGGAGGCACATCTTTAGGATTACCCTCAGGGGCGCCAGCATCGGCCCACTGAATCAAAGTATTCTTATCAGACTCGGTCAGGCGGCGATCATTCAAGAAGGTGCCGCGCGGCTCTGTCGCGTGCCACGGCGGCATTTGGCCGCGCAACACGTATTCGCGAATCGACTTGGCCCAGGGCCTCGCATCATGATAGGTCAGAAGCGACATCGGTGCCGGTTCGCCAGGGCGGTGGCAAGTGGCGCAGTTCTTATAGAGAATTGGCGCCACGTCTTTGGAGAAAGTGGGCACGGTCGCGGCAGCCATATTGGCGGCTACGCCGACCAAGGTCAGCACCGCGCCTCCCAAACCGATTGCGAACGTAAGTACCCTTTTCATCTAAGAGCTCCTTGTCTCTAATGATGGAGCGCGCTGTCGGCGGGCTGGGCCGAAGCACTTCCCTACTTCTGAACTCGTTTCAGATGCAGCATCTCCGTCTTGCCTTCAGGCACGACGCGAATGACCTCCAAGTCGAGCATATCCGACTGCGGTGCCGAGAATCGGCGTTTCACGACCTCAGAGCCTTTGGTTTCGAGGACGACGAGCTTCGGCCCGCTGTACCAAAGGGAGACTTTCGCGCCCTTGCCGGAATCCTTAACCGCACATTCGCTCCCCAACGTATTACATTCGAACTCCTCGATGGTTTGGCTACCGTTGGAATGCGTTAGGTGTATTGCGTCGCCTTTGTTGTCGAGGCTCCAAATGTCGGATTCTGCCTGCCACTTGCCTGAAAGCCTCAATCGATCGGCTTGATCATCCGCCAAAGCCGTAACGCTGAAAATCACCGCCGCGAAGATAGCAAACCGACAAGACATAACGGTCCTCCTTTCAGCCGACACTACTTTAGGTCGGCCACAGGTATCGTAAATTGCGCTGTGTTGATAACGCCTTTCCGCTGAAACTGCACCCAGAGCCTGTAGGTATGGGCCCGAGGGAAGATGATGTTGAACTGCAACTGCGGCCCGCCATCGGCAATGTACGGATGATCATGGATAAGATCGATCAAATCATCGGAAGCCGCAAGCATGTGCGCCCATGCCCCAATGTATTTCTCGAAACCGTCGACGGGGTTGACGTGGAAGAAGAGTAAGGTTTTCATGCCCGCAATCGGCTGAGGAGGATCCGTAGTCAGCTCCACATCCATGTTTTCGCAATGTTTGGTGCCCAATTCTGGCTTCAATTCGGGCGGCGCGTCGAGAGGCACTTGTTCACCTGGTGCACCCGGCACGATGATAGTTCGAGCGATAAGCTGGGGCGTCCCATTTGTCGGATAGAAGTCTCCGACAATTCGATAGAGGCCCGGCTTGGGGAAAACGATATCGAACAGGAATGTCCCGTCGGGTTGAGGCACCGGGTGATCGTGCAGGAAGTAACGTAGATCCTCTCGGACAACAAACATGTGGAACAGCTTCTCATGTACGATCTCAAAATGATTGACCGTTTTGCCAGTTTTGGGATCAGTAATCCGAAAGGTGAGCCGAACCTTGTCGCCGGCCCGAAAGACACGTGGAGTTACATCGGCAGTGAGATGATATTCCATCTCGTCCGGAATTCCGAGTACCAGTTTCATTCCGCATCGAGGGCAGAATCCAGGCTTATCGGACCGCACATCAGCATCCATGGGACAAACATAGTCCTGCGGCCCTTGTGGAACGATGGGCGCCGAGTTTACCGCCGGCGCAGTCCCAGTGCTCGGAACCGGTTTTGCCGCGACTTGCGCAAAGGAGGCAGCCGACGACAGCGCAACACAGCAGAACGAAACGATGCAAATCAGACCGTCTCGCACCCAATCAGCGTAGCAGGTACTTTCTTCGAATCCCATCCCGGCGATACGGGATGCGGCGCTCGTACATATCCGCGGCCTTCAAAGTCTTGTTTTTGATTTTATCTGGAGTTATGTTTGTCCTGGAGGGCCGGTAGTAACGGAAATTTGCTGACGAACTTCGCTCTCTCGATATAGGCAGATTTCCATTCTGCTTACCGGACCCTCCCTCAAGGAACAGGGACGTGCATCGAAGCCGGCCTGAGGGAAGAACGTTGCCGAGCTTACTACCCGGCGCGTGGCTTGTGTTCGCTATGTGCGTCTCTGCCTTCGAGAATTTCATGTCCGCGCACCCTAAGAGCGTTCTCGGGCGTCTATCCGAATACTAGCGAAATGAACTATCACACATTGTAAATGCGGAACCCACATCTATGGAAGCAAACTGGAGTAGTTCTGACCGCTGTTAGTTTGTCAGCGTTACTCGCGTTTGCGCTTCAGCCTTACCTTCAAGGGCAAGCTCATTTTCTCCCTTTCACCCTGGCGATCATCGCATCGGCCTGGTATGGCGGCTTGATTGCCGGATTGGCTGCTACCATCCTGAGCTTCCTTACAGCGGATTTCTTCTTTGTCGACCCAACATTCCATTTCCTCCCAATCCACGCGGTTCATGTCGCCTTGTTCGGACTGTACCTGGTCGTCGGAGTCTCCATCAGCGTGTTGCAGAACGCCCTTTCAAGAAGTAACGCTCGTCTTAGCGATACCTTGGAGCAACTGCAACAAGCCATGCAGCGCTTCGAATTGGCGACACAGCAGGCGGAGATCGGAGTTCATGAGTATTCTCCGAAAGAACAAAAGCAGATCTGGACGCCGGAGATGGAGCACTTATTTGGAATCCAGCCTGGCACGTTCGAAGGTACTTTCGACGACTGGGTTCGCCGCATCCATTCGGAGGACCGCGAGAGAATCGTCGCCGAACGTACGGCATGCATCGAGAGTAGACAGCGGGATTGGAAATACGAGTATCGCGCGCGGATGCCCGACGGCAGCGTGCGCTGGCTTGAGGGACGCAGTCGTCTATTCTTTTCCGCATCCGGCGATTTGACTCAAATCCTGGGCGTTAATATTGACGTAACTGAGCGCCGGAACCTTGAGCAAACTCTGCGGGAACATTCTGAGCGGCTGACGCGCTCGAACGAGGAACTGGAGTGGTTTGCGTATGCCGTCTCGCACGACCTCAAGGAACCCCTTCGAGGAATCACTGCTATGACCGAGTTGTTCCTCCAGCGTACTCACGGGAACGTGGACAAGGAATCGCTTGATTTGTTGAATGTCGTTCTTAGTAGCGCCGAAAGGATGAGACGTCTCATTCAAGAGATCCTGGAACTTGCTCGAGTGAACAATGCTTCTTCGAATACGAGTTCTGAGGTGGATGCCGGCAGTATCTTGCACTTGGCCATCAGAGATTTGGCCCAGACGATTCAGGAGTCAGGAGCAAAGATCAGTGCAGATTCTTTACCGGTCGTTCGGGCAAATGACGCGCAACTCCTTCGGCTATTTCATAACCTGCTTAGTAACGCCATGAAGTATCGAGGCCAAGAAACACCTCGTATTCACGTGTCGGCTTCCTCGGCCACAGGCGAGTGGATATTCTGTGTCAGCGATAACGGTATCGGGATCGAACCGGCTTATCACGAGCGGATTTTCGAAATGTTCCGCCGGCTTCATAGCGCGTCGGAATACGAAGGTACCGGGTTAGGACTGGCCATCTGCAAGCGTATCGTTCAGCGCCATAACGGCAGGATATGGGTCGACTCCCAGGTCGGCAAAGGCTCACGGTTCTACTTTGCGTTACCGAAAGAAGCCGCGAATGTGCCGCCAGCGAACGATAGAAAGCCCGCTGCCAAAGAGAAGCCGGGAGGCAGTCAAACCATGGCCGCGACAGGATAAATAGCGCGCGCCCACCGGAACATGAAAGTATTGATATCAGGTGGAGGCATTGCTGGGCCAACAGTTGCCTACTGGCTCGCGCATTACGGGTTCGAGTGCACCATCGTCGAGAAATCACCGCAGTTGCGAACCGGCGGGTATGTCATCGATTTTTGGGGACTGGGCTTCGATGTTGCGGAGAGGATGGGGCTGCTACCCGGCATTAGAAGCAAAGCATACAGAGTCCGCGAAGTAAGAGTTGTGGATCGGGCTGGAAAGAGGGTAGCCGGATTCCCTGCAGACGCGTTTTCGCGAGTCACCGAAGGGCGCTATGTCAGCCTGCCTCGAAGTGAGTTGGCGGCATTGATTTATGGTGCCATCCAGGCCCGTGTTGAAACAATCTTCGGTGACAGTTTACGTGAAATCGTACAAACGTCTCGTTGCGTCCAGGTCACATTTGAGAGTGGCGCGAAGCGTGATTTCGATCTCGTCGTGGGAGCCGATGGACTTCATTCGCGCGTTCGCGAGCTCGTATTTGGCGCCGAAACTCGGTTCGAGAAATACCTTGGCTTCATGGCCGCAGCCTTTCAAGTCCCCGGCTACAGGCCAAGAGATGAACTGGTGTACGTCATGTACACGGAAGTTGGACAGCAGGTAGCGCGGTTCGCGTTGCATGACGATCGCACGATGTTCCTCTTCACTTTTGCCGATGAAGACAGGCATCCTGCTCTTTCTGCCGATGTCCACGCGCAAAAGACGCTATTGCACGCACGTTTTAGAAACAGCGGATGGGAGTGCCCAAAGATTCTCGAGGCCTTAGAATCTTGCAATGATATTTACTTCGACCGAGTAAGCCAAATACGAATGAATGGCGAGCCTGGATTGTGGACCCAAGGGCGTGTAACTCTCATTGGCGATGCTGCCTCATGCGTCTCGCTTCTCGCAGGACAGGGCACAGCTCTTGCTATGGCGGCAGCCTACATTCTCGCGGGCGAATTATACAGGGCTGCCGGAGACTACACAATGGCCTTTCGACGCTACCAGCAGACCTTCGGTCCATTTATCTGGGCAAAGCAGACGGCCGCGCTCCGTTTTGCCGGTGTTTTCGCTCCCAAATCAAAGCTCTCTATGTTCTTGCGGAACCAAATCATGAACCTTCTCACGGTTCCATGGGTCGCGGACCTCAGCTTCGCGCGTGACTTCAAAGACAAACTTCCGCTTCCTGAGTATTGACGGATTAGTGTGCTGGCCCGTGTTCTTTTGAAAACAGCCTGTACAATAACACGAATAAATATCCGGCAACTGCGCCGTCGACCAGCCCGTAGCCTGTTCCAAGAAGTACGCGTCCTATAGTTCTTGTCGTGTCCGCTCCGGGATAAACGGAGCTCATAACCCGGAGGAATTCTGCACCGTAAGACGGGTAGGCAAGATTGATCAGGCCGACGAGGAACATACACCCGCCCCATAACAAAGCGGAAGTAACGGTGATAGCACCGATTGAAGCTTTCATATTCATTTCCTTCCTTCCACTTTTAGCATAATAAGGAAGTCCAACTAGATAAATCCCGTCTGTTAGGGATACAACGCCAGAATCTTGTATGGAAGCGCAGAGGCTGCATTCAGATGTCTGAGAGTTTCAGCCGGCTCATCCATGCCGTTGCGCTTTCGCCAGCTTCTCAGCGGCGTGGAGATGGTTCTCCACAATTGGAACCATCTTACCGGCGAACGCTTTAACATCAGCGTCCTGACCGTGCGATGCTTCATGTCTGAACTCTGAAAGGACCCTCTCGTGATCCCTGATCTCTTGTCGAATAAATCGCTTGTCGAAGTTGTTGCCCTTCAGATGAGTCAGTTCCGAGATGCTTCGATCACGCCGGACATCGATTCCCTTCGGTATGCTTGCGCCGACTTTATTTGCTAGAACAGTCAAACGTTCGTACGCGCTTGTATGATCGCTCACGAGAGTCTTCGCGAAATCGCGGACCGGCGATTCGGAAGCGCTTGCTTCCGCCATTTGCCCCAGGTGAGCTTGCATCATCTCGATATCAGCGGCATCGTGCAAGAACTTCTTGTCGCTCGTATTGAGTTTGGACGACTGCGCTAGAGCGAACATTCCGAGAAGCGTACCACTTGCAATTGCCGCAAGAATGATCTTCCAAGACATAGATCCCCCTTTTTGTTCAATGGCATCACACACCAGCAGACGAGCAATGCCGTACGCCGTTCGATGTCCGGATAGCAGCGCTTATCCAGTAATTTGAATCGAACGAGCGATGTCGCCTAATCGCTCCGGAACAAATTCCACAGAAACGTTCTTTTGTTGGTCCCGGTTCAAATCCTTCAAAGTGAGCGTTTGTCCGCCGGACCGAATTTTGGTTGATGAAGTCACGCGCATATCGAACGTAGCCCCATGGGGTCCTGTTACAACCACAAGATTCTTCGCAGGGTCCACCAGTATAATCTTGCCCGAGAGGGTCTCAGGCGGCCACACGTTCCGTATCGCCGTTGTCGACGTCTTCGTCTTCGTGGTGTTCGTAGCGGTCTTTTGCGCTGCGCCACAGTTGATGGCGAGAGCACAAGCGCACGCTGCAGCACCAACCGTCTTCCAGATCACGTTTGTCATAAGTTCCTCCATTCTTGCTAAAGACATACGCTCGACCGAAGAAAGCGAAAATCTACGCTCGCACCTCCAGTCACATTATGGACGCCGTGGGTACACTACAAAACATCCCGTCGAAACAGTATTTATCTGAGCAAGTTAGTAACTGTAGGATGTTCTACAAAGTAGGCGAGCAGGGAGACAGATGGCTGTAGACTTTTGGCTGCCTGGACACGTCTGAGATTCGTGAAGAAATTTAGCTCAGCGATCAGGATGGTTTTGCTCGTTGCCACGCCGGCTCTTGCCGTCACGCCGCCGGGTTGTACGGGTAGCTCGTCGTTAGGAAGCTTCAGGCTAATGGTCCGTCCGTTTTCCCTTGGCGCCTCGCTCCCCTTGAAATCGGTCGGGGAGATTACCGCAGGCGCCCGCATCATTTGGGATCCGGTGCGCCTGAGGCAGCCTTCAAGCGATGCAGAAGTCACGACTGTCATCCTCACAGCCAAGGGTAGTCATTTGGTCACCATGGAACCACAGAAGGCAGCGGCAAGAGTAGAGTGGCAGCTCTTTGAAAGGCCGCAGGTGATCGCTCTTGTCTTCGGCCCGCAGGGACTCAACGAGGGTAAGATTCAATCCCTCATCGGCCGCGATACGGAGCTGCTGAAATCGCTCGCGGATTATGCCGATCAAAGTTCACGCGTCGAGTCATTGATACAGGAACTGGCCGATGCGGAGCAATCCGGTGTCGGCACCGACGCGGTGCTGAAGGGGTTCTCGTCTCAATACGGAGTCGCAGCGCCAAAACTTGATATCAAGGCATCTTCAGACCAGCAGGCTTCCATATTGCTGAAAGCACTTCTGCCGGCGGCCAACGCTTACGATCCACTGGGGGCCAAGAACGCTCAGGCGCAGCAATCGGGTGGCTTGGCGGCATCTGTTGCCGGTATGTTTTTCGGCAATCCTGTGGCGCTCGCGGCAGGCGGTGCAGCGCTATTTCAGAACTTGAAAACTGCACTGTTCCCGGATATTGAATTTCGCTCCGCCTTCACGCAATCCGCCGACAAGGACGACTTTGCTCTGTGCACGAAGAGTCTGGCGCCGAAAGCCAAGACGCGTACGGCTTATCTATGGGCGTATCGAGTGCCAGAATACAAGAAACCCGAGCTCTCATTAGACGGACCCGCTTATTTGCCCCTCGGATCGAGATCGAAGATTGGCATGAAGCTCGACAAGGGTTCCAGCGTCAAACAACTGGATTTTGCGCGAGACTGGAGGCTCGTACCCATCGCAGGTGGCGCGCCGATATCTGTGGGAGTGCGGGCACCCTCCGGCAGCGCTCTCGAGGTCGACCTGTCCAAAGTGAACGCACCCGCCGGAGACTATCGCTTGGCCGCGACCTGGGATTGGAGTCCAATAAGCGCCGAGGGAACGTTGCACGTCCATTCCTGCGCTGATTTCAAGGACGTGGCGCTTGCGCCGGGCGAACGTGACCGGCTGGTCGAGGGGAACGGAACAGTTTCGGTAAAGCTAACAGGAACTGACTTTGAGTTCTTGGAAAATGTAGCCGTTGAACCAATCGCGCAAGCGGCCAAACCGGTTGGAGTGTCCTTCAACTTGCCTCTCGGGGAACGCCGTGGACCGCAGGATTCAGTTCGGTTGAATCTCGGCACCGAGAAGCAAGGCTTGTATCGCTTATTACTGGCGCAATCCGATGGAATCCAACACGTACTCCCGATCACGATCTTGCCTCCCAATCCGAAAATCTCCAACTGCCCGATTCGCCTTAACCAGGGGGAATTGCGCAAAGCGATTCAGTTCGAGGGGAGCGGTATGGAGAGGATCGAGTCGATAGCTTCGAAAGCGGGCGAGATCACCGGAGCACCAAATTCACATGGCTGGTCCGGCGAAATTGTCTTGAAATCCGGTTTGGTCACGGGCCAGAAATTCCCGGTGATCATGAAAGTGCGGGGCCTCGAAGCACCCCTAACTGTACGGGACGCTCTGGAGGTTATCGGGCCTCGGCCAAAGATCCGGTCGGTGCGCAAGTCGATTCGAACTGATCTGGGAATCGATGTCGATGCCGATGAATTGCCGGCAGGAACCCCAGTAGGCCTGGTACTTGACGTTGATCAGATTTCCAATGGCGGCCGGCCACGGCTCGAAGTCGCATGCGACGCTGGTGAGTTGCGTAAAGCCCTGACTCTGTCCCCCGGTGAGGTCGACGGCAAGGCCGCGCTCACCTTCGCGGGGCCAGGGGCGCTGTACCTGTCGATGGATCCCGGGGCCGTGGGGTATGCGGGATGTCGCCTAGCAGCGACTCTAATCCTAGACCCGGAAGGACGGTCGGACCGGGTTGTGTTGGGCCGTGTAATTCGTGTCCCGCGTTTGCATAAATTCACACTGACAAACGAGAAGGTCGGAGATTCGAGCTTTGCTGGCGTTCTGGAGGGGCGTGATCTCGACGTAATCGAAAAAACTGGATGGGACGCTGCGCACGGCGTATTTGTGGATTCTATCCCTACGCCTCTCCCCGGTGATTCGGCAGGTCAGACTCTGCGAGTAACGTTGCCATGGCCTGCGCCAGCTCCACACGCACCGCTCTTTATCTGGCTCCGTGGTGAGACCTCCGGCCGAAAGACAGCAATTGGGGATTGACAGTATGACTTGACGTGCTGCAATAACGACGCAGTGAACGAGGTAGTCCGGTGAAGACAACTAAAACAATCCTGTTCCCAACCGATTTCTCCGAGGCTTCAGCGGCAATGGCGGGGTACGCTCGGAGTATAAGCCAACGTTTTGCAGCAAGCATTACGGTGTTGCACGCTTTCGATTTGGTGCGAGATTACAATTTTGCGTTACCTCCCGACACGAGTAACATAACGGAAGGGATCGAGATACCTTATACGCCAGCTCTGGAAGGACTTCGCAAAGAGAGCCAGGAGCGGCTTGAGGAATTCGCACGGAATCAATTTCCAAATATCCAGCATGTTGTGAGGATCCAGGACGGCGATCCTGCCACCGTCATCGAATGCGTGACGAACCGTGAAACCCCGGACCTGATCATGATGGCAACGAAAGGCCATGGTCGATTTCGACGAATGCTGGTGGGCTCCTTAACAGCCAAGGTGTTACATGACCTGGCCTGCCCGCTGTTCACTAGCGCTCACGAGCCTAACCGCTCTGCGCTCCCGAGGGAACCCGCGTTC
>Ga0335069_10012647_pt1 | contig 11866 bp, 11 predicted proteins | sample Lox_Sample_11_FD_206714 | JGI IMG/M metagenome (GOLD analysis project Ga0335069, IMG submission 206714) | Soil microbial communities from Loxahatchee National Wildlife Refuge, Florida, United States - Lox_Sample_1.1 | ecosystem: Environmental > Terrestrial > Soil > Wetlands | place: USA...
CCTAGCGCCAGCGGCGGGCAAGGTGGCTATGCCGATGCGTCGGGCGGCACGGGCACAGGCAAGGGCGGCGGCGCGATCGCGGCATCGGTCGGCGTCGGCGGCGACGGCAAGGGCGGCGGTGCGGGCTGGGGCGGTGGCAGCGGCGGCGGGCATATCCACGTGTCGAATAGAGGCGACGGATCCGCGACAGGAACCAGCACCGCTGGCCTCAGCACGGGCACCGGCACGGGTACCGGCACCGGAGGCCCGGGATCGGCGGGCACGGCGACGGCCTCGGGCGGAACAGGCTCGGGGACGGGAGGCTGGGCGACATCTGCGGGTGGCACGGGCGGTGCGGCAACGGCCAGTTCGGGCAGCGGCGGCGCGGGCGGCACCGGCACCGGCGGTAGCGCGACGAACGGCGGCGCATCGACAACGGCTAGCAACGGCAGCGCGACGGCGGGTAACGGCGCGGTCGGCGCGGTCGGCGGAGTAGGCGGCGTGGGCGGCACCGGTCAAGGCGGCACGGGTACCGGTGCGGCCGGCGGCATGGGTGGCGCAGGCGGAACCAACACAGTCGACGCAGGGACATTCAACATGTCCAACATGATGGCGAGCGTCGGTCAAACCGCGGCGGGCATCATGGTCGCCAACCAGAACAGCGGCATGGCGTCGTTCGTGCAACAGGCAGTGACCGTGCAGGCGAACCTGACCGTCGGGCATTAGGACGGCCGGTCGGTTTCGGCGTGTCGTGCAACATGCCGTGGCGCGCAGGCTGCGCCACGGCTTTCGTTCCATCGCCGACGGGCAGGACGGACGGCAGGCCTCGCCTTCGCCGTCGGGCTTCGTCCCGGTTCCCGTTTGTCGACGGTCACGCAGTTTCCGCTCCCGCGCGTCCGGGCCGGGCAGGGCCGCGCCGCGCACAAGGAGACGCTCATGCGAGCGCGAAAGGCATTTCCGCTGGTGATATTGCCTGCTGTGCTTTTGCTGCCGAGCCTGACGGCTCGGGCAGAGACTGACGCATCACCGTCCGTCGCGGCGGCAGCCCACGCGCAAACCGCGCCGGCTTCTGTCCGGTCCGCGCCGGTCGTGCCAGGGGAGGGAACTGCGCCCGCTCCGGCCACCGTTGCCGTGGCGCCTGCGCCAGCCGCTCAGGCGGACGGCTTCGGTGTCGCGATGTCCGTCGAGCAGCTCGACGCGCATCGGGGCGGCGATGCGCTGATCGGCCAGAATTATCTGACCGGCTCGGTTTCCGACAACATCGCGAGCCGGGTGTCGACGGGCTCGAATGCGATCACCGACGGCTCGTTCGCCAATTCGAGCGGCTTGCCGACGGTCATTCAGAACACGGGTGCCAACGTGCTGATCCAGAACGCGACGGTGCTGAACGTGCGCTTCGGGAACTGAGCAATGAGACATTCCGCCGCGTTGGGGGTGGCAGTGCTCGCGTGCGCGTCATCCGGCCCGGCTGTGCATGCGGACGAGATGACGGTTGTCGATCCGGCGGGCGCCAGCTACGCGATGCACGTGACGAGTCTCAAGGAGGCGCGCTTCAAGCGAACCATCAGGCAGCAGTACGACTTCAGTTGCGGGTCGGCCGCCGTCGCGACGCTGCTGACCTATCAGTACAACTATCCGATTAACGAGCAGACCGCGTTCGCGCAGATGTGGGAGAACGGCAACCAGGAGAAGATTCGCCAGCAGGGATTTTCGTTGCTCGACATCCGGCGCTTTCTCGAGGCGCATGGGTTCGTCGCGGACGGCTACGAACTGCCGCTGCAAACGCTCGCGAAGACGAATACGCCGGCGATCGTGTTGATCACCGAGCACGGCTATCACCATTTCGTGGTCGTCAAGGGAATGCGCAACGGGCGTGTGCTCGTCGGCGACCCGGCTACCGGCACGCGGCCGGTCACGCAGGCGAGCTTCGAGCAGAAATGGGAAGACCGCGTGCTGTTCGTGATCCACAACAAGCCCGGGCTCGCGGTGTTCAACGATCCGCGCGACTGGCGCGTCGCGCCGAGCGCGCCGCTAGACACCGGCATCAATCGCGACGGCCTGTACTTCGTGACGATGCCCAAGCACGGACCGGGCGATTTTTGAGAACCGACATGAGATCCGATACCAGAAAGATCATCGGCATCGCGACGGTTGTCTGCGGCGGGATGGTGCCGATCGGCGCGGCGGCAATGCAGGCCGACCCCGCCGCATCGAAGCCCGCCGACGCGGCGGAAGATCGGAGCTGGCCGGCAGGCGGCGCGGTCGCGCTCAGCGACGAACGCCTGGACGCGATGCGCGGCGGCTTCGATCTACCGGGCGGCCTGACGGTGTCGTTCGGCATGTCGCGCGTCGCGTTCGTGAACGGCAATCTGGTCACGACGACCAGCTTCAACATTCCGGACGTCAGCCAGATCACCGCGCAACAGGCCCAGGCGCTCGCGGCTGCGAACGTGGGCGCGCTGATTCAGAACGGCCCCGGCAACGCCGTGCAGCCCGGAGCGCTGCCGGCGCTGACGGGTGCGTTGATCCAGAACACGCTGAACAATCAGCACATTCAGGCTGTGACCACGATCAACATGTCCGTCAACACGCTGTCGATGTTCAAGGCGCTGAACGTCATGTCGACGCTCAACCAGGCACTCGCCGGCGCGATACCGGGCAGGTGAGCGCTCAGAACGCAATCGGCACGCGCAGCGTGAACACCACGTCCGGCGTGTCGCGCGTGAGGCCTGCGCCGATCGACAGGTTCAGCGTGGTCTTCGGCGACAGCCGGTACGAATAGCCGACGAGCAGCGTGGCGAGGATCACGCGCACCGAACCCGGCACGGTCTGGCCGTTCTGTGTGGTGGGCAGCACGATGCTCTGGTCGTAGCCGAGGCTCACCGATGCCTTTTCGTTCAGCGCGAGGCCCATGCCGATGTTGAAGCCCCAGATGTCGCCGGGCTGCACGCTGCCGATGAAGTCCTTTTGCCCGTTGAGAATCGTGAGGCTGAGGTTGTCGCGCCCGAAGCTGTGCAAGTAGCTGAAGTTGCCGAAGAACACGACCGGGTCGCTCGGAAAGAGCCAGGTGAGGCCGGGCTGGATCGCGTAGAAGCCGGATCCGGTCGGCTGTTCGAGCGGCAGGCCGGTGCCGGTGGTGTTGCCGACGCAGCGCGTCACGCAGTCGGTGACGACGTCGAACGGGCTCTTGCCGGTCGCGCTCTTGAAGCGGAGCCAGCCGATGTAATAGAACTTGTCCGGCCCGCCGTCGTTGAACTGGTAGCGCAGCGTCATTTCGACGTCGCCGAGCGCATGGCCGTTGCTGTTGAACACGTTGTCCTGCGCGGTACCGGTGAAGATCTCGCGGCTGATCGTGTCGTTCGTCGAGTACACGTAGGGCACGCGGACTTCCAGTTCCATCCGGTTGGTGATCCCGTAGCGCGCCGCGACCGCGCCCGTCAGCACGGTCGTCTTGACCTCCCGCACGTCGACCAGGCCGATCAGGAGCGCCGGGATGATCGTGTAGCCGACCAGCGCGACACGGTCGGACGACGAATAGCTGAACTGGAACGACGGCTCGATGACGAACTTGTGTTTCGGCGTCAGCACGCCGGGCTGATCGAAGATCGGCGCGACCGGGGGCGGCGCGGTCTCCGGCACGGGTGCCTGGCCGACCGGCTGGCTCGGCGGCGCCGCAGGTTGCACGTTGCCGGTGTCGCCGCCTGCGGTTGCCGCAGCCGCGGCCGCGCCTGCGGGGGCCGTGTCGGCCGGCGGCGCCGCACCGCTGGCGTCGCCGGGCCCAGTGCCGCGTTTGTTCGCGAGCACCCCCGCGTCCAGCGCTCGGCTCAGGCGCGCGAGATTCGCTTCTTCTTCGGCAAGTTTGCGCTTGAGCGCCTGCAGTTCCTTGAGATGACTATCGACTTCCTGGCGTAGCGCGGAGATGTTCTCCTGCGCCGACTGAACCTCCAGCGACTGCGCTTGCACTTCCGCATGAAACAGCAACAGGGCTGCGTAGGTGATGCTGCGGATGTGACGAGATGGCATGCGCCTCACGGTACGTCTCCATGATCAGGCTTGCAGATTCATCCCCGCTCGACTTCGACAGCAGGCCGGCACGCGCGGCGTTTTGGATCGCTTATATGAATGTCACGTCGACAACGTCACCACGATGTCATGCCCCGCCACGCGAAAGTGCCGAGACAGACTTCAAAAGGCTAGTGCAGCCCCCGTCGAAAACCAACCAGACAAACCCCCGATTGTGTCCGGCGCGCCATACCGGGACCTCGCAGGAACCTGTTCCACCGGGAAACCCACACATCGGCGCGATTCGCCGCATCTGCTGCGCCGAGTGCGCGGCGTCGAATGCGCCGCGCGAACCGGAGTTCACGACGCCCGGCAGCTATCTCCGCTGACCGTGAACGACGACGCGACCACGCAACGCCTGCGCGGCGCGTTCGCTGCGTACCGGCCTCGAAGCGATGCTGTGCGCGGCCGGCGCCTGGCTCGACCCGCGAGACACGTCATCGTGAATGCCCACACGGCCCACGTCGTTCCCGATCCGATGAACTCAGGGCCGCGATCGGCAATCCGCGGCAACGACTCAACCCGTCTGCGTCGTCTCGCTCCGGGCCGACGCGGCCGGTGTCGTCCCGGCGGGCTCGTCGATGCGCAGGAGCCGCCCGGCATTGGCGATCACGATGAACGTGCCGACGTTGTGCAGGATCGCCGCCGCGACCGCGCTCAGCGTGCCGGCCGCCGCCAGGGCGATCACGCCGAGCGTCCATGCGAGGCCGATTGCCGCGTTGGTCGTCGCTGTGCTTCGGCAGCGTCGGCCCAGCCGGATGCAGGTCGGGATGCGCCGCAGGTCGTCGCCGAGCAGCACGACGTCCGCCGACGCGACCGCGATGTCGATGCCGCGTTCGCCCATCGCGATGCTGGTCGAGCCCGCCTTGATCGCCAGCACGTCGTTCAGCCCGTCGCCGACGACGAGCGGGTGGTGGCCGGCGCCGATTTCGCGCATCACGTAATCGAGCTTGTCGTGCGGCAGCGCCTGCGCGACGACCGTGCCGATCCCGGCTTCCGCAGCCAGCTTGCGCGCGACGGGCTCGCGGTCGCCGGTCAGCAGCGTCTGCCGCACGAGGCCCAGCGTCCGCAATTCGTCCAGTGCGTCGCGCGCCTCCGGGCGCAGCGTGTCGGCGAAGCCGAACCACGCGAGCAACCGGCCGTCGAGTGCGAGGCCGACGCAAGGGCCGTCGAATGCGTCGGGTACGGGCGGCAGTGCGCGCACGTGCTCGGCGAGCAGCGCATGACGGCCGAGCACCGCGGTGCCTTGCTGCGTGTCCGCGACGACGCCGAGCCCGCGCAATTCGCGCGTCCGCTCGAACGGCGCGCTCGCGATGCCCGACGCGTCGGCCTGCCGGGCGAGCGCGCGGCTCGCCGGATGCGCGCTGCCCTGGCCGAGCCGCGCGGCCAGCGCGCGCACCTGCGCGTCGTCGGCACCGGGCTGCAGCCACACCCGCGCGAGCTGCAGCTCGCCGTAGGTCAGCGTGCCGGTCTTGTCGATCACGAGCGTGTCGATCTCGGCGATCTTGTCGAGGAACGCGGCGCTGCGGAACAGGATGCCGTGCCGCGCGCCGACCGCGATGCCGGCGATCGCCGTCGAAGGCGCGGCGAGCACCAGCGCGCACGGGCACGCGGCGACGATCACGGCGAGCATCGCTTGCGCGTCGGCGGACGTGAACCACACGATCGCGGCGATCAGCAGCACGAGCGCCAGATAGACGCCCATGTGCCGCTCGAGCACCTGCGTGACGGGCGGCTTTGCGCGCTCCGCCTGCTGCATCAGCGCGATGATCTTGCCGAGCGTCGAATCGTGGCCGGTGTGCGTGACCGCGATGCGCAGCGTGCCGTCGAGATTCAGCGCGCCGCCGAACACGGCGCTGCCTTCGTCGACGTCGAGCGGCACCGACTCGCCGGTAATCGGCCCGTTGTCGACGCTGGATGCCCCGAGCTGCACGACGCCATCGGCCGGGATGCGCGCGCCGGCGACGACTTCGACGAGATCGCCGGCGCGGATCGCGTCGTACGCGACCTCGGCGACGCGACCGTCCGCGCCGACGCGGCGCACCTTGCCGGTGGCGAGCCGGCCGAGCGCGCGGATTGCTTCCTGCGAGCCCAGCACGCTGCGCTCCTCGAGCGCATGACCGAACGTCATCACGATCGGCAGCAACGCGGCGGTCGTCATGTCGCCGACCGCCCACGCGGCCAGCATCGCGAGCGCGATAAGGCGATCGGTCACGCCGTGCAGGCTCGGCGCGCGCAGGCTGTGCCAGGCGCTTGCGAAGACCGGCCCGGCGACGACCAGCGACGCGAGGCCCGCGAGCACCTGCGCGAGCGGCTCGCCGGCGGGCGAACCGTAGCGCCACGCGAGCGACAGCACGAGCAGCCCGCCCGCCAGCAGCGCGAGCGCGACCTGCCGCGTGATCGTGCGCCGTTCCGTCGCGGACAGCGCGTTGACCGCCGGCGCCAGGCCGTCGTCGGCGACGGGTTCGTCCGTCGTTGTGGTTTGCCCGATGCGGGTGCTCATCTGGCGCCTCCCGGCAGGATCAGGTTCGAGGTCTCGCGCGGATCGATCGTCGTCACGCGTGCGGCTTTCGACAGCACGCGCTGCACGCGATCGCGATACAGCCGCGCGAGCAGGCCGGGATCGCCGTTTTCGCGCAGCGATGCGCCGAGCTGCTGGATGTCGAGCGTATCGGTCTGCGCGGTCGCGATGCGCTCCGCAGCGCGCGCCTGCGCATCCTGCACGATCCGGTCGGCATCCTGTTGCGCGTCCTGCCGTCTTTTCTCGGCGGCGGTGCGCGCGTCGGCGATCGTGCGCTCGGCGAGTTGCAGCGACGTCAGCACCGAGTTGAACGCGTTGACGGCGGAATCCGGAAACGCCGCCTGCACGTCGACGCGCGCGACTTCGATGCCGAGGCCCGCGTGCGCGGCGTCGAGCGCGCGCAGATGCGTCGCGATCCGGTCGGCGAGGTCGCCGCGCAACTGCTCGCGCTTCACGGCCATCTGCCGGTCGCCGGCGAGCTGCTCCGGCCGCGCAACCAGGATCGCATCGAGATCGCGTTTGGCCGCGACCTCGACGGCCGACGCGGACACGATCCGTTCGAGCGCCGCGTCGAGGCGTCCTTGCTGCAACACGTAGGCGTAGGGATCGGCGACACGGTAGTAGAGCATCGCGCTCAGCCGGACGGCACCGTTGTCGCCCGTCAGCACGTAGCCGGAGCCGGCGAGCGCGTCGGGCAGCGCCGCGATCCCGCCGGTGGCGCGCGCGCGGAGTTCGGCGGCATGCGCGCGCGGATCGCGGTCGAGCGAGCGGATCGGCTGCTCGAGCACGCGCGCGCTGCCCGGCACCAGCAGCACCGTGTCGAACGGGCTCGGCCACGCGATCACGAGACCCGCATCCTGGGTGCGCACGAACGCGCCGAAACGCATCACGACGGCGCGGCTGTCGGCGGGTATCCGGCGGATGTTGGATGTCGCCCATGCGCATGCGGCGAGCACGGCGATCGCGGCGACGAACCAGAACGACAGGCGCACCGCCTGCGCGCCAGGGCCCAGTGGCGGGGGGGCGGACGCACGGTTCATCGTGCGGCCTTGCCGTGCTTCGGCGCAGCCGCGCCGGGCAGCACCGGGTTCGCGTCCGCCGGGCCTTGCACGAGCACGCGGAACGGCGCGGCGTCGGTGCGCAGGATCAGGTTCGTATTGGTGCCGACGACCGCATCGAGCGTATCGAGCGAGCGCAGCATCGTATACAGCCGCGGATTGCCCGCGTAGCTCTTGCCGTAGATGTCGGCCGCGTCCTTGCGCGACTGCGCCTCGATCTGCGCCGCCTTGACGTTCGCGTCCGCAATCGCGATGCGCGCGTCGCGTTCCGCGTCCGAGCGGATCTGCGCGGCTTCGCGATTGCCGTCCGCGGTGCGCTGCGCGGCGACCGTCTCGCGCTCCGCGCTCATCCGGTCTACCGTCGCGGCGAGCGTGACGGCCGGCAGCGTCAGCCGTTCCAGCCCGACCTGGACGACGCGCACGCCATACGCTGAATACAGCTGCGCGTCGATCTGGCGCCGCAGCGCGTCCTCGAATTCGCCGATCCGCACGCGCTCCGGATCGGTGTTGACGAGCGACGCGAGCTCGAAACCGGCGGACGTGGTCTGTAATGCGGAGCCGACCAGCGAGCGGATCTGGCGCGCCGCTTCGTCAGGCGCGTTGCCGACCGCGCGCACGAAGCGGCCGACGTCGTTCGGATCGGCAGGCACGCGCCACGCGACATAGGCCGCGACGATGATCCGCAGGCCGTCGCGCGTGCCGACGTCCTGCAGCCCGCTCGACGTGGTGTGCAGGCGCAGATCGACCTGCGTGACCGCGTCGATCGGCGCGGGCAGACGCCACGCGAGGCCCGGCTCGAGCAGCACGCGCACCGGCTTGCCGAAGCGCGTGACCACCGACGCCTGGCCGGCGCGCACCTGAACGAAGCTTGCCACCGCGAGCGCGACGATCACGCAGAATGCGGCGAGCGCGATGCGCAGCCGGAACGGGCCGCGCGCGGGCGGCGTGCCGTGCCGGGCGGCGGGAGCGTGGTCATGGCCGTGATGCGCATGGTCATGGGTGTGCGAATGAAACAGACTCACGATGTCACCTTGGAAGCGGCGTGCCCCGCGTGCGACGCGGCGTCGGTTCGACTGCCGCCGTTCGCCGTTCGCGGCATCGCCGGGTTGTTTTTCAACGGATGCCGGCCAGATCGCCGGCGGGGTAGGCGCGCAGATCGACGGTCGAGCGCGTGCCGTCCGCGAGCCGGTCGTCGATGATCGTCATGCGCGCGTTCCGAAGGCCGCGCTGCAGCCTGCCCAGGTAATACTCGAATGGAAATGCCGGGCCGCCGAGCCGGTACGCGACCGTGTCGGCTTCGAAATCGATCTGCTGCACGCGGGCCACCGACAGCGCGTCGCCGGCCCGGGCCTCCGCCTGCGCAACGCGCGAGATCGCCTGCTGCTGCGCGTTGCCGAGCAGCCCGGCGGCGAATCCGCGCGCCTGCGCGACGCTGCCCTGCGCGCGAATCTGCGCGGCCTGCACGTCGTGGTAGGCCGCGGCCGCGCCGGTGGGCGGGTGTACGCTCTCGATCACGACCGCGACCACGTCGATGCCGCTGCCGAGCCGGGCGAGCTGTAGCTGGATCGCGTGCCGCAGGGTGTCCGCCATTGCGCTCTGGCTCGTCTCCAGCAACGACTCGAGCGTATGCGACGCGAGGTAGTGAAGCACTTCGCGATTCGCCGTCGCGCGCACGGTGCCTTCCGGATCGACCGCGCGATAGAGCGCCGCGCGCGCGTCGGCGTCGGTCGCGCCCAGCCGGTAGTCGATGCGCACGTCGGCGCTAACGATCTGGAAGTTCTGCCGGTCGCCGTTCGCACCGGCGATCACCTGCGTCGTTTCCCACGGATGAGGCGCGTCCCAGAGACGGTTGAGCGCGTCCGGCGCGGGACCGTCGGCGGGCGCCGCCGGCGCGTCGACGCTGCCGCGATCGGCGCCGCCCGACACGATGACCTGATGCACGGCGCCGTTGTCGACGACGTGTGCGCGGCCGAACGGCCAGGGCAGGCCGATGTGCGGACCGGGCTGCCAGACCGCGACCGGCGCGCCGAAGCGCTCGTAGACGGCGCGCTGGTCCGGCCCCAGCACGACGACCGCGCTGAGCAGCCACGCGCATGCGAGCGTCGTGCCGGCCGCGGCGGGCAGCAGGCGCAGCAAGCTGCGCAGGCCCCAGTTTTGCCGCAGGTCGATGCCGTAGCGCTCGCGCAAGCCGGTGCCGATCGCCACCCACGGCGCGGGGCGCACGCGCAGCAGGCCGGCGATCGTGCTGGACGGCACGTCGCCGGCGCGCGGCACGGAAAACCACGACAGCACGCCGCGGACCGCCAGCTCCGCGCCGACCGCCGCGTTGAGCAGCGCGGCCGCGCGGATCAGCCAGTCCGCCGTGCCGTACCCGGCGGCGAACCAGCCGGCCGATGCGGCGGCTGCGAGCGCGCTGAAGAGCGCTGCGCGCAGCATGCGCGCGAGCGACGCGGACAAAGGCGAGCGTGCCGCGCCGGCCGCGTGATGGCGTTCTGCGACGAGCGTGGCGAACGCGAGGGCCAGTGCGAGCGCGCCGGCGGCAAGCGCGATGGAAGACGAATTCGCCGCCTGGATTGGCGTCGCCGGCGACCGCCACGCGGTCAGCGCAATCGCGACGGACATGCCCCCGCACGCGGCGAGCACCCAAGGCCGCCAGTCGACTGCATCGACGAGCGCGGGCCACGGGTTATTGTCGGGCTCGGTGTCCGGCGGGCGGCGGATCGCGTGCCGGACCGCGCCGGCGATCGCACGCCAGTCGATGCCGCCGCATGGCCGCGCGGAAGCGCGCTGCGCGAGCGGCACGCCGATCGCGACGATGAAGACATCGAGCCACGCGGCCGCGAGCGGCGCGCATCCGCGCAGGTCGATCGGCGCGCCCGGCACGACGCTCAGCGCGCCGAGGACGACGGCCAGCACCGCGGACGCCCAGCCGATCGGCAACAGCAGGTTGCCGTCGCCGGGCCGCTCCTGCCGGTCGTCGTTGTCGCGATTCGCCCAATGCCCCATGGATAATCCTTACGTGCATTACAAGTTGGCGGGATTGCGCCGGGGCAGGGACCCGCCCGGAAATCCGCGAGCGGCAATGTAGCGCGGCGGGTGATGAAACTCAAGGCGGCAATGCGATCGGGGAAAGGAAGCGTCAAAGGCGATCGCGCAGTCCGGCCTTTTCCGCGCAATTCCGCTTCCGCAACAGAGCGTACCGATGCTCCAGCGGGCGAATGAATGCCGCGCCGAATGAATGCGCGCATAAATTCGGAATTATTGATTCGAAATGGTTGATCTTGAACGTGGAGATCGCGCCGGCGTGCTGGCCGGCGGCGTCCCTGAACTCGCTCTTTGCCGCGGGCAGCAATGTCCGTATGGCTGGCATAGGCGCTGTCATCACAGACGCGCCGCTCCTGCCCATGCGGGGCCCGAAGCATATTTTCCGGCGAAGCAATGTTTCGATCGCGGGATCGAATGCCGGGCGGGCGCGCCGATTGCCGCTTTGGTGAGTAACTCCAAGATTGATTCGGATGTTCTCACCGGGACGACGGTTCCGGTGTCTCTCGATACGCCCTTCCGGCAACGCCTGAGTCCCTACCATGCGGTTCGGCGCGCAATGCTGCAAGCCCCCTTATTGCGCCCGATGATCGGGACGCGAGTAACGCCACTTGCTCGCATTGGAATCAATGTCGGCATCCTTGCGGATGCGCTTTTCGGCCCGTTCGATATCGGCGCGGGCCAGGTCTTCCCGCTCCTTTTGGCGGGTCGCCTGATCGCGTTGATCATGTGATGTGCCTGAATAGTGTTTCATGGAGCCTCCTGAGTGGGGCGTGCTGCGTAGCGGGGAGACCGCGTCGAGAAATCCGAACGGCGGGACGCGCGATTGTGAATCTGCGCGGCGCACATGCCCGTGACATTCGATAGGGGGATGAGCATGACGTGCTCCTGACAGAGCAACTGTCGACGCCGAAGGATTCAACGGAACCGATGCCGTGGCAATAGACAGGCAGATACCTGCAGCGTGCGCGCTGAATGGTGTTGGCGCAAGCGAAATATCGGGAATCGAAACATTAGGTGATTTTCAGTGATGGGCGGGTTGCCGTTCGGCGCGCCCGGGACGACCAATCTGTTGCCGATCGCGCGAGTGGCTGGCGCTGGCGCGCCGGCGTGGTCGAGTACGTGACAAAGGTGCGTTCGTGTCGGGTGGTATCGGTCTCGACGAATCGCGCGCCATGCCATGGCGAATCTTTCGTCCGGCCCG
>Ga0335069_10012648_pt1 | contig 11865 bp, 9 predicted proteins | sample Lox_Sample_11_FD_206714 | JGI IMG/M metagenome (GOLD analysis project Ga0335069, IMG submission 206714) | Soil microbial communities from Loxahatchee National Wildlife Refuge, Florida, United States - Lox_Sample_1.1 | ecosystem: Environmental > Terrestrial > Soil > Wetlands | place: USA: Florida...
TTACGTTTGGAGCAGCTTTCCCGTCAGGGACGGCCTTCTCAACGGGAGCGGCTTTATCATCCGCGGCTCCGCCCTTGTCGTCGGCCCCGGCGTCGCCTTTTTCCTTTTCGGCAGGCGGCGCGGCCTCAATCTGGATTTGTGTTCCGTCGGGCAAGGCATAGCCGCCGACGGTAATCACCGAATCGTTTTCCTTGACCCCCGATTCGATCTGCGCAAGATCCTTGTTCTTGATTCCAACCTTCACTTTGGTCAGGTGCGCTTTCTTGTCCGAACCCGCCAGCATCACGTAATCGCCGGCCTCTTCGGATGTGTACACGGAGGAGGCAGGCACCACCAGCGCGTCTTCTTCGCTTTTGGCAATCACGTTGACGCGCGCGTTCATTCCGGGCTTCAGCTTGGGATTTGGCTTGTCCGAGAGAACCCATACCTCGATCGTCGTGCTTCCGGGATCAAGAGCGGGGCTGACCAGCGTCACTTTGGCTTTGATCGGCTCCTCAAGGCCCGTCAGTTCGATTTCGGCCGGATTGCCGACCTTCAGCAGCACGGCCTCGGACTGCGCGATATGCGCTTTGGCAATCAATTTGGAAGTATTCATTACCGTGAGCAGCGGCACGTTCGCCGTCGCCAGTTCGCCCTGATATTGCGGACGGTCGGTGACGACGCCGTCAATCGGGCTCCGAATTTCCGAATAGCTCAACTGTGCCTTGGCGTTGAGATATTTTCCTTTCGCGGAAGAGAGCTGGCCGGTGGCGGATTTCAGCGTCTGCTCCTTGCCGATCTTTTCCAGGTCGGCGAGTTGCTTCTGCGCCTGCCCGTTCGTGCTGCGTGCCTGGGCCAGAGCTACGACAGCGGAATCATAGTCGCGGCGCGGCAATGCGCCTTCGTCGAACAGTTTTTTCCGCGCGTCGTAAACCTTCTGCTGCGCGTCAAAGGCTGCCTGCGCCGCAGCGGCATCGAGCTCCGCTTTCTGAATCTGTTCCGGCAGGCTCGCTCCAGTCGTGGTGACGTAGCTCGCTTCCGCCTGCTCAAAATCGCCCTTGCTTTGTTCCGCCAGCCCTGCAAGATCGGCGTTCTCCAGTAACGCCAGCAACTGGCCCTCCTTCACCTTGCTTCCTCGCTGGACATAGAACTTCGCGATCGTTGACGTAATCTTCGGTGTGATCACTGCCTGCTCCAGCGGGTAAACGACCGCGTCCGCGCTGACTTCCAGCTCGATCGGTCCACGTTTTGCCGGGGTCACCTGCACGGTTACCAGCGGTGTCGGCTCCTTCTCGGCCCCGCCGCAGCCACAGAGAAGCATCGCGCCTGCCAGGAACCAGGCCCCTTGTACCCAGCCCGGGCGTCCCACTCGCAAAGATTTGTCATTCGCATTCTTCATGGTGTCGTCAGCACCCCTGTCAATGTCTGCAGATTGGCCAGTGCCACGCGATAGCGCACGGCCCCGTCCTGGTAGGCGGCGTTCGCCTGCGCGAAAGTTGTTTGCGCGTCGACCACTTCGAGAACCGTGGCTTCGCCTCCCTGATAGCGCATCGTCGTCAGCCGCAAACTGTCCGCCGCCAATTCCGATGAGCGCTGCAGACCCGCAAGTTCGTTCAAAGCGGTTTCCGCTTCGGAATAGAGCGAACGCATCTCCGCTAGCAATTTGCGCTGCGCATACGAAAGTTCGCGCTTCGCCTGATTGTTTTTGAGCTCCGCGGCGCGCACCTGACTCTGTGTGGCCCCCCAGTTCCATAACGGAAGGGTCAATGAGGCAAAGTAGGAGGAGCCAAGGTTGCTGAATCTCTGATGAGGCGGGTTTGGGTCGACGCTGTATGTTGCGTAGTTCGCCGCGTCAATTCCGTAGAAGTAGTCCAAGCCGAGCGACGGCAAATATCCCGCGCGGGCCGCGTTCAGATCATGACCCGCAGCCTGTGTTGTCGCCAAAGCCGCGCGAATTTCCGGATTGTCTTGCGCGGCCTGAGCTTCGAATTCCGTTTGCGGAGGCAACGCCACGTTTCCGTGCAGGTCGTCGGCAATTTCAAAATTGTCATTGAAATCCGGAAAAAGAATCACGGCCAGGTCCAGCCGGGCGTTCAGCAATTCGAGCTTTGCTTCCTGCAGCTGCCTCCGCCGGTCCTGCGCCTGGAGCTCCGCTTTGATTACATCCGAGTGCGCGACTTCCCCGCCCTTTTCCAGCTCCTCCGTGAGCTTCAGAAATTTCTCGCCTTCCTCCGCAGTGCGCGTGGCCGACTCCAGCTTCTTTTCCGCGGCCGCGGCAGCAAAATAATTCTGCACCACGGCCACCACCAATCCGCGCGCCGCGATTTCCGCGCGCGCTTTGGCGGCCGCTGCCTGGGCCGCTGCGCCGCGGTACGTCTCCCAAGCCGCCACCTCAAGACTCTCGTGGATATTCCCTTGGCTGACATATTCATGCGGAGCGTTGTTGGCGATGAACTTAAAGCCCAGTTGACTGGTGTTAGGCTGCGTATATAACAGCGAAGTATTGAAATTCACTGTTGGCAGCAACGCATCGCGCGCCTGGGCCCGCGCCTCGCGCGCCACCCCCGCGTCCGTGGCCACTGCCTGATAAGTCGGCTCATTCTTTCTTGCCAGGGCGAGGGCATCCTGCAGGGTCAGACGTACAGGCGCACCCGGCGCAGGCTGGCTCGAGGCCGCCATTTTCGCCTGCCTAGCCATCGCTTCCGGCTGCGGTGCCGGCGAATCCGGCTGCTGCGCCGCAGACACTCCCGCAAGCAGCATGATGCCGCAGAGCAGTAATCCCTTTTGGGGTAGGAGATTCAAGGTCTTATTCTCTCGTGCTGAATTCCGGGCAACGGGAAGCGCTACGGACCCCGCCAGTTATCAACATTCAGGCTAAAGAAGGCGAGATAAACACAGGATTAATGGGTGAAGGGGCCATCGGTGGGCACCGGAAGGTATGCGGTAAAGGTTGTCCCGGAAGCGTCGGAGCGCGTCAACGCCAGCCGCCCGTGATGCGCCTCGGCAATCCAGTTGGCAATCGAAAGGCCCAGTCCTGCGCCGCCGGTGTCACCCTCACTGCGCGAGCGCGCCTTATCGGCGCGGAAGAAACGCTCGAAAATGCGAGACTGAAGCTCGGCCGGAATGCCCGTGCCGGTATCGGTTACGCGCAGCACATACTCGTCGCCTTCGCGCCGGCATTCGACGTTCACTTTTCCTCCCCCTGGGGTGTACTTGATCGCATTGTCCAGCAGGTTCAACAGCATTCGCCGCAGCAGGTCCTCATCGGCCTGCACCGGCAATTCGGGCTGAATGGCTGACGTGAGCGTAATTCCTTTGGAAATCGCCAGTGAGCGCGTGCGCCGCAAAACGTCAGTGGTCAGTTCGTCGAGATAAAGTTCGCGCAATTGCAGGGGATACTGGCCGGCATCGGCGCGGGTCAGCGTGAACAGGTCTTCAATGATATGCGCCAGACGCTGCGATTCGCCGCGCAGAATGCTCAACGTTTCGCGGTATTCCGCCGGCGTGCGCTCAGGCCGCGACAACGTGACTTCCGTTTCCCCCTGCAGAATGGCGACGGGCGTTCGCAGTTCATGGGAAGCATCGGCGACAAAGCGGCGTTGCTGCTCGAACGATTTCTCCAGACGGTCGAGCAACTCGTTAAACGAAAGCGCCAGCCTTCCCAGTTCGTCGCGTGGATTGGAGACCTCCAGGCGGTCGCCCAAATGCGATGCCCCCATTCCGCGCGCCTGCCGGGCCATATCCGCTACCGGAGCCAGGCTTTTTCGCGCCAGAAAGTATCCGCCGGCGCTGGCCAGCAACAGCGCAATCGGAATGATCCAGTAAAAAGTGTAGCGAATGTCCTCCATCAATTCGTGCTGGGGATGAAGGGATTGCAGCACGACCAGCTTGAGATTCGGGTTGTCCGCAGAAAGCAATCGCACGTAGCCGCGAAACCCGTTCCTGCCGCCGGGGATGTTCCGGAAGCTTCCCGCTCCCGATTTCTCATAGCCCTGGGCCAATTGCCGAAAATCGCTCGAATCAAAAATCTCCGGTGTAAGCTTCTCAATCCCTCCGCGGACCGCAGGCAGATCGAGCGAACTCAACAGCAACTGGCTGTTGCCATCCACGATGGCATAGACGACGTCCCGGAACCGATGTTCGACCATGGCCTCGCGCGCGGCGTTTTTGACGGCATCGGCGCCTTGCTCGTCTTTCAGCTCGGCATTGAACGTGGCGATATACGTTTCACTGAGTTCCAGGAGGTTGCTGTCCGTACGCTCCACGCTGTTGCGCCAGTAGAGCAGATAGGAAAGCCCCGCCAGCAGGATCAGAAACAGCCCGAACAAGCAGCTATACCAGACCGTCATGCGCGAACGGACGGAATCAAGCATGGGATTTTTTCGTTCCGGCGTGCGTTGGGGCGGTAGGCTTCTTGCCGGGCGCTTCGTTTTCGCAGAGCACGTAACCGCTCCCGCGGCGCGTCTGCAGCAGCGGCTTGCCTTCGTCTTCGCCAAGCTTGCGCCGCAGGCGATTCACGTAAACCTCGATCAGATTGGAGAAGGGATCGAAGGTTTCATCCCAGACATGCTCCGCAATTTCCGAACGGCCGATCACGCGCCCGGCATTGCGCGCAAAAAACTCGAGAAGCGCGTACTCCTTGGCGGTCAGGGGAATCGAGCGGTTCCCGCGCCTTGCCGTTTGCAAAGCCGTGTCGAGTTCCAAATCACCGACGACGATGCGCGGAGGGCGTAGCTCCGTTGGGCGCCGCAGCAGCGCGCGCAGGCGCGCAAGCAGTTCGCGAAATTCAAAGGGTTTCGTCAGGTAATCGTCCGCGCCGGAATCGAGACCCGTGATGCGATCCTCCACGCCGTCCCGCGCGGTCAGCATCAGGATCGGCGTGCGTTGGCCGCTCGTGCGGACGGCTTTGCACACGGCAAATCCGTCCATGCCGGGAATCATCACGTCCAGCACGATTAAGTCGTAATCGTTGATTTCGGTCTGGTAGACAGCATCGTTGCCGTTCGCGACGACGTCCACAGCGTACGACTCTTCGCGCAGCCCCTTGGCGACGAATCGAGCGATGCGCGCGTCATCCTCTACCAGGAGTACCCGCATGCTCGTATCATACGGCAATTCCCTAAACGCTCGCTAAACCGATGATTCGAGGACAGAGCAAGCCTCGCGGGGATAAGGGGAAGCTATCAGCATTGAAGATTTGTATTGGGAAAGTCCTTACTTGTGGCGGTATTCAATCGGCGCGCGTGTCCGGTCCAGCGGATACACCTGAATCTTCCATTTCACAAGGACCGACGTGGGCGTAAAACACATGGTTTTGTCGCAGGCCTGATACTCGAGCTTCCCGGTAATCGGGATTTCCTTGCCGTCCTTCCCCAGTGCGCCCCAGAACCCCGCGCTGGTATTCACGTTCACTTCCTGGCTGATTCGGAAGGCTCCTTCGTAGACCGGCACTTTTTCCTTGATGGCCGGCAAGTACAGGGTCTGCGAAGCAGGATAGTCCACCGAGCCGAGTATCAGATCGGGCGTCGCATCGAGCACCAGTTTGACGGGCTTGTAACCTTGCGTCCCCGGCGCGTACACATGCACATCCGGTGGCAATTGCACCTGTGCGTAGACCGTGATTCGCGTCCCCGGAACGCCGGTGCGGTCAGATTGCTCCAAGGACAACGTCAGATGCGGGGCCTCGACCGTGCCAGTCACTTCCTGCCCCAGCTCGGGGAACAGCTTGGCCAGTATGCTGTTTCCCGTCAGACGCTCCCGGTATTTAGGATCAAAGAATTTTTCCTTGATGATTCCGTCAGGGCCAATGAAGAAATAGCCGGGCCGCGCGAAGCCTTTCTGCATGCCTGTGGCTTCGTGATTGAACACTCCGTATGCACGGATAACATTGGAATCCGGATCCGCGAGCATCGGGTAGGTGATGTTGTGGCGGCCCGCGAAAAATTTCAGAATTTCCACCGAATCGTAGCTGACCGCGGCGAATTTGATTCCCTGCTTTTCAAATCTCGGAATCGCGCCTTGCAGCTGGACCAGCTGCCCTTTGCAGAAAGGTCACCAGTCCGCCGAACGGAAGAACAGCAAAACCGTCCCGTTCGTTCCCTTCAGCGTTTCAAGTGTCTGCACCTTGCCAGATTCGTCGTGAAGCGAGAAATCCGGAGCTTTTTGGCCAACTTCCAGACCGATCACCATCGGGCCGCAAGAGGTGACGTGAATCGTATCTTCCTCGAGCGAGCCGCGGACGGTGACCGTATCCCCAAGATGGCCCGTGACCTTGTCCTGAGGATCCAGGCTATACATCAAACGGTTGGTATCGTCGTAGAGCGCCACCTCTGCGCCCGGGACGATCTTGAAGCATTCCGGGGATTCGTTGAACGCTTCATCGGCGTTGCACGCGCTGGTCACCAGCACACCCGACCACGAGCCTGGCTTCGAGACAGCGTTTTGCCCGGCAACTGTGCTTGTCCAAAAGACAACAGCAATTCCCGCCAGGCAGAGGTTTTTTGTAAAAAGCCGGAACATCGCCGACAGTTCAACGACTCCGTGAGAATTCAGTTTCGTTCGCACTATACGCTCCCGATTTTTTTCCCGCAACTTCACTCCGCCACTTCGGACTTTGCTCCACGCCCCTTCCTTGGCAAGGCCGCGATCTAGGTAGCAGCAAAGCTCACAGAGATCACGGGCTGCGGCTCCAGTTGAAAACACAGTTTCTCTCCGGCCTCCACCCAGATCGGAGGAGTGATCGAACCCGCGATAATCAATTCTCCGGCGTGTAGGGTTTCCCCGAAAAACGAAAGCAATGTCGCCACGTAGCCGACGATCGTGATGAGTTCTCCCGTCAGCGCCTCAAGTTCGGTGGTATCGGCCATCCTCGCGCCATTTCGTTCCACACGCGCGCACAACCCGGAAAGCTTGCCACCTGCACACGAAGCATCACAACCGCCCAAAATCAGATGCCGCTGGTAGATGTTCCGAGCCAGTGTTCCTTCCACGTCCTCGGAGGGATGATCCACATCCGCTACTTCAATAGCCGCTCCGAGTCCCGCGATTGCCGCCATGACCGTTTCCCGACCGGCATTGGGGCCGAGATCCTTTCCGAGATAGACCGTCACTTCCGGCTCAGCGGCCGGTTTGGTCCAACCCGCCAGAGAAATCGTGGAACCCGAGGAAAGCACAGCATCTGCCATGAGAAACCCCACGAGAGGAGCGTTGATTTTCAACCGCTCCATCGCCGCGGGCCCACCAAAGGCGAGCTTCCAACCCAGCGGCTTCTTCCCTTTTTCCATCAACTCGCGCCGCCAGCGAAGCTCCTTCTGCATGCCGTTGACGATGCGGGGGTCTTCCCACGCGTGTGCCATCGCCCATCCGATCTTCGTTCAGTAGCCCTCCGGCGGAATTTCGTAGCCCGCGGCCTCAAGCGACCCTGCGCCGCTCCATCCCCACACGAGCACCACATCTTCTGTCCCCGTATTGTCGAAGCCGTGCCAATGCCCGCGCGGAGTGAAGATCACGTCGCCTTTGCTTGAAAGCTCGCGGCCCGTATCCGTGTAGATGTATCCGCTGCCCTGCAGCACGATGAAGAATTCGTCGCAATTCGGATGGCGGTGCTTGTCATGGCGCGAACCCGGCGGCAGCACGGTCCAGCCGATCAGCAGCTTGTCCGACTGCGCCGTCTTCTGATCGATCAGGAACTGGACCTGCATGTTGATCCAACCTTCGTCTTCCCGGAGCCCGCCCACGCGCGGCACATCGCGCAGGTTTGTTCGGTACGGCTTCATCACGACATTCCTCCCAGCTTGCGGTACACCTCGTACACCGTTACGAAATCGCGTTCGCGCAAACCCAATCCGCGGCAGGCGTTCAGCATTTCATTCGCCGCCGCACCCAAGGGAACGGGCACGCCCATTTTTCGGCCCAGATCTAGCGCCAACAGCATGTCTTTCTGCTGCAAATCCACGCTGCCGTAGGTTGCATCCGATATGTGTCCCTCCAGAATCAGCGGCGCCCGGTACGCAATCACCGGCGACGCAATAACGCTCTTCAGCATCGCGTCCACGGCCACTTCACGTGGCACGCCTCCTTTTTCCGCCAGCGCCACGCCTTCGCAGAAGCCGATGACTTCGATCACCAGCGTCATGTTGAGCGCGACCTTGAGTTGAATCGCCAGGCCCTGTTCGCCAATGTGCGTCACCTTCGGCCCGATGGCCAGCAGCACGGGTTGAATGCGCTCGAACGCTTCCTTGCTCCCACCCACCATCAACGAAGCTTTGCCCTGACCTATTGTGAGCGTGGTGCCCGAGATCGGCGTGTCCATCATCGTCAGGCCAGCCTTGGCAAATTCGCGGGCAGTCTCGCGGCTGACCTCGGGATCAATCGTGCTCATGTCGCAGTAGATGCCGTCCTTGCGCAGCCCCTTGATGACGCCAGTTTCGCCGAGCGCGATGCTTCGCACGGCCTCGGAGTCCGTCACAATCGAAAGTACGACGTCGGAACCTGCTGCAAGATCCCGCGCCGAATTCGCCCAGCGCATCCCCAGCTTGAAAAGTACCTCACCTTTTTCTTTCGAGCGATTCCAGCCGGTGACCTCGTGCCCGGCCGCGAGCAAGCGCGGAACGATTGCCCGCCCCATGTCGCCAAAACCGATAAATCCCACTTGCACCGCACACCTCCAGTTCCTGCCGCTCCAAGCGTACGCTTTCGTTCTCCCGCCGCAATTAGTGTTTCAGATGTTTGTCGAAATAATCCATGAAGATATCAAACGTCTTCTGCTGGATCGGGTCGGGTTTGTAGGAGCCGTCCGGCTGATTCATGATGAAGACATATCCGTGCACGGGGTGATCGAAGCTGGCCCATTGCACATCCTTGCCGGCCTCTTTCATCCATTCATAGGTCAGCTTGAAAATTCCCTGCTGGTGATCTGTATCCCGCCCGAAAATAAGGATCGGCGTGTGGATGCGCTCGATGCGTTCCATCGCTTCCGCTTTGTTGGCGTTTTTCCGCGCCACTTCAATGTCGTTGTACTGAATCTCGTTGTTCTTACGCGGAGCGGTGGGCCCCGTGTTTACGGTGAGAAATTCGTGATCCGCGGGCTCAATACAAACTCCCGCGCCGAAGGTGTACTCGCTCGCGGCTTTCATAATCATCTCTCCGCTGTGGCTCACGCCCATCGCACCCACTGCGTTTTTGTCCACGTAGGGCAGTGTCTGCAGGTAGCGGATGATGGTGATCAGGTCTTCGTGATCAAGCGTCGGCCCGGATTTGAGCATGCGCCGGTCGCCGCTGATGCTGTCCGGCAAATTCTGCGGAGGCTTGGAGCTCTCATAGGCATAAGGAATCTCGTTGCGGTAGTTGACTGTCACCACCACATATCCCCGGGCGATCATGCGATCCTGCATCTGCGAGAGCCGCGTGGAGAGGTCTTCCACTTTTAGCATGCCCTCGCGCCCTTCTCCCCATCCCATCGTAATCACGGGGAATGGTCCCTTGCCTTCCGGCTTGCGCACTAGGATGGGCACGTAGATCTCGTCGCGCGTCAGCACGAACGTGTAATCCCCAGGCACCTTTGCGCCGCTGATCTCGTCACGTTTCACCACGTAGCCATGTGGCGGAATCGCTTCCGCTGCCGGCCTCCCGGTATTGAGTTGGGCCCGAATCATGACTGCCCTCGAGGGCAAAACCGCCGGAACTGCCAGGACCGCCCCAATCACCCAAAGAATCCCCTTATACCGAAACTGCATGGTTCACTCCCGTTTTAGGATTGAACGAATCTAAAATGTGCGTGGATTGTGGTTCTACCACCTGACCTTTGCGTCCGTCAACCTTTTTGCGCTACCCTCTCCCCTGTTCGACTTTGAATTCTCAACCGAATCCACGAGGGCCTATGAAATCCACCATCACGCTAGGAAGGGCAGTGCTTCTCTTATTGGCCTGCTCGTCCCAGCTTTGCTCGCAAACCATCTCGGACTCCGAGCCGCGCCCTCTGGTTCTCACCGAAGCTATTCCTACCCCAGGCGTCCAGGGGCGATTCGATCATTTCGGTTTCGACGGAGGCAACCGCCTTTTCGTCTCCGCGCTCGGCAACAATTCCGTGGAAGTGATTGATATCAGCGCCCGCGTCCGCGACCGTTCGCTCACCGGCATTCCGCGTCCACAAGGAGTGGTCTACGCACCCGACGCCAAGAAGCTTTTCGTGGCCAGCAGTCAGGGTGTGCTGCGAATCTATGACGGCACAAATTTCAATCTGCTCAAGGAAATCGATTTTCACGGCGACGTGGACAATCTTCGTTACGATCCCTCCAAGCATCGCGTTTACGTTGGCTACGGCGAAGACGAAACGGGCGCGATCGGCACAGTGGATGCCCTCGCCAACGAACGCCTGACGGAAGAATACAAACTCGGCGCACACCCGGAGTCTTTTCAGCTTGAATCACAAGGCCCGAATATTTATGTGAACCTCCCCGATTTAAAGCAGATTGCCGTTATCAATCGCAAGACAGCCGCTATCACCCGCTGGCCGATGAGGCTTGAGCACAACTTCCCCATGGCTCTCGACGAAGCGGATCATCGGCTGTTCGTGGTCACGCACGAACCCGCGCGTCTCGCTGTGTTAGACACGGCCACCGGCCACAGCGTCGCCGAACTTCCCTGCGTTCAAGATGCCGACGACATTTATTACGACTCCGCACGCAAGCGAATCTACATTTCCGGCGGGGAAGGATACATCAGCGTCTTTCAGCAAGCGGACACTAATCACTACTCGCTTGTCGTTAAAGTTCCCTCCGCCCTTGGCGCTCGCACTTCCGGCTATTTTGGGAAGGGCCACAAGGGATTCGACCGCTACTTCGTGGGAGTCCCGGCGCGCGCGGATCATGGCGCCGAAATCTGGCTCTATACGGTTCAAGACTGAAGGCGGGCTGAGGCTTCCGTTCTCCACCGCTGATCGGCCGATGTCACGTATCGGAAAACGGCTAGAGCGTTCTGAAAAGCTCCGCGCCGGACGACCCAATTGCGCTTCCAAATTCCTGCAAATAGGAGCGTTTTGGGCGTGAGATTGGTCTGTCCAATGTACCAGTTAGGCTGGTTCTATCGCTCGCCACCAGTTATTTCGCTTTGTAAGAGAAAGGAAACAGTTGACAATCTGCCCCGTATGATGGTACAGCGGCTATACCTATTGTGCGGGATTTCCTCCCGAGCAGGGGATTTTACAGGGGTGTGTCATGCTGAATTGTGTCGTTTTGAAAAGGTCCGTTGAGGTTTTGGCTGTCTTCCTCGTCGCCCTTCTTTTCTCGCTCCCGGCCTCTCCTCAGGGCAGCACCGGGCGCATCCTCGGAACGGTAACGGATCAGTCTGGCGGCTACGTCGCGGGAGCGTCCGTAACGGTAACAAACGTTGCACAAGGGGTTTCTCGCACTCTCGCGACTGATTCCTCGGGCGCCTATGTATTTATTAGCCTTCTGCCGGGCACTTATACCGTAAAAGTGGAAGCAAAGGGCTTCAAGGTTTTTGAGCGTCAAAACCTTCTGCTCGAGGTGGGCAAAGACTTGACCGTGGACGCAACTCTCCAGGCAGGCGCTATTACCGAAACCGTCACCATCACCGAGGAAGCGCCTATGGTGGACACGACCTCAACCACACTCGGCGGCACGATCAGCAACGAGATCATCAACGATTTGCCCTTGAATGGACGCAACTACCAGAACCTGATCTCCCTGCGCCCTGGTACAGCTGTTTATCCCGGTGGCGGCCCATGGACACAAACCACCAACGGCATTCGCCCGGAAGATACCAGCTTCATCGTCGACGGCATCACGAATGACGAAGCTTTCATGGGGCTCAGCGTCACGAACGCTGCCGCAGTCATTGGCGACGCCGCGACAATTCTCCCGATTG
>Ga0335069_10012649_pt1 | contig 11865 bp, 14 predicted proteins | sample Lox_Sample_11_FD_206714 | JGI IMG/M metagenome (GOLD analysis project Ga0335069, IMG submission 206714) | Soil microbial communities from Loxahatchee National Wildlife Refuge, Florida, United States - Lox_Sample_1.1 | ecosystem: Environmental > Terrestrial > Soil > Wetlands | place: USA...
TCGTCGCACGGTGAGTGTTGATCACACTCGACATCGCCTCGCAAACCCGATCAGGATTATCCAACTCCAGCCCAGAATCCGCCGCCCTGCGCGGGCGGCGGATCTGGCGATTAGGGACACCCCCTAGTCGACGCGCCCAGTGTGATGCCGGCCGTGGGCGGGGCTTAAGCACTCGGCGCCAAGGGTCAACCTCCGAATGGGTCCATGACGCCCAAGCGAAGGGCGGAACCGGGTTTGCCAGATCGGGGCGCCCCGCTCGTTACGAGGCGAGAGCTGGTCCGGTGGATTCGCCCTTTCGGCCCGGCCCAGCCACGCCTTCATCCGCTTAAGGAACGCAACTGCCTCGGCATCGCGGGCGAGCGAGCATTCTACGCCTTGGCCTTGGAGGCTTTGACGATGGTGCTGAATAGGAGCCTGTCGATCCAAGATGACTTGTCCGGTTCCTCGGGCGAGTGCAGCAGCGCATCGGGGGCCGTTCCGCCCGCGACAGCCTGCATGTTAGCGTCGTTCAGTTTCCGCAGCGTGCTCCTCTTCTTCGGATTTCGCATGGCAAGTCCTTTCGTAGGCATTTGCAGAGTCCCGCCCCACTGCCGGGGTTTGGACAGGGCACGAGGGAGATCCTGACGGCAGACGCGCGTCGAACATAGGGGCGAGCGGCAGGGGCGGGCAGCGCGCCTCCGGGCACGGTCGGAGGGTCGAGGCGGATGCCGGCCACGGCCCAACCGTAGCCACCGCGTCTGCCATCAGGGCGTGCGCTGCTTCAAGACCCGGCAGGAATCCTCGACGCCGTTAACGCAAGAGAGCTGGGTCTGCTGCAGCTCCCGGCACTCAGCCGTATCGGAATACCCGAATCCGGCCGACACGCCGAGAACGGCGCCAAGGGCGGCAACCCCGACGCCCACACCGATCAAGGCAGCGGCCTCGCTTTGGCTCATGGTGCAAATTCCGCTGCTGAGAGTTGGGTTGGTAGGGCAATTGTTCGAAGCACCCACAGCGATGGCGCCGACACCGCCAGCCAGCAGGAGCGCCCCACCCACCGTATCAAGTACCGGTGATGCCACGGACGTGGTGCACTCGGCCGGAGGCGAAGGGGCGACGGGTCCGGGCGGGGCCTTGTGAACGAACATCCACGAGCGACTTGGAACGCGAACGACCAAGCCAACGCGACAGCGAACCAGCGGTTTGGTCCCAGCATGACGCCCTCCCCCCCCAGGAACTCGTACTCCAAGCGCGAAGCCCCCGAGTGAGCCTTGCGGCGCCCATCCTTCCCGACGAAGACGAGGCGCGGGCGTCCGATCTGACTCAGACGGAACGCCACCACGTCCTCGGGTTACCTCGCCGAGCGGTTGGCGTGGGTCGTGTCGGCGCACGGCCGCGGGCTGACGAAGGCGCGGAAGACCCGCCTCTCCCCACTATCCGTCCGGGCGGGCGAGATCCTCGCCTCGCTAGCGGAGCGGGAAGACGGGTTCGTCTTCGGCGAGCTCGGCGGCCCGCGGCGCGCCTTCAAGCGGGCGGCGAGGGTGGCCGGGATCGAGCGGGCTTGGATGCACCTCGCCCGCCACCTCGGGAGCACCGCCATCGGGCGCTCCGGGGCTGGCGTCGCGGACCTGATGCGCTTCGGCGGGTGTCGAGCGTGAAGATGGTCGCCCGCTACACGCACGCGGACCACAAACGGATGCTCGCGCTCCTCGACGGCATTCCGGGGCACAGTCGGAGCACACTCCCCCCCGCAAAGGCGACGGGCGAACCCGCGTGACCGGATTCGCCCGTCTTTTCGCTGCGATTTGGTGGACCCGACCGGGATCGAACCGGTGACCTTCTGAATGCCATTCAGACGCGCTCCCAGCTGCGCCACGGGCCCATGTTCTCAAGATGGTGTCGCCGCTTCGTCCTCCAGACGCCTCAGCTGATCCCGGTGAGCCGCCAGCCGCTCGGCGAGCGCCTCGACCTCCCGCATCAGGTCCCTCAGCCCCTCGGGAACCACCGCCCGTCCGTCGCGCGCCAGCTCGTAGAACTGCTCGCCGAGGTCCGAGTACCTTCGGTCGAGTTCGCGACGCGCGAAGGCGGCGTCCAGCCTCTCCTTCCCCATCTGGGAGCGGCGGACGATCCGGTCGCGGAGGTGGGTCAGGAAGCCTCGGATGGTCACTGTCTCCCCCGGAGCGGCCCAAGTCCGCGGCGGGAGGAGCTTTCTAACGCTCTGCGGCGCCGCTCGTCAAGCACTTGTCGGCCCCGCGTCCGCGTCTTCCCCGCCTCCCCACCGGCCAGCCGCGCCCCGTTCTCGGCCCGCCGCACGAGCCGCGCCATGAAGAACCCGGCCCCCGGGTGGAGGTGGGGCCAGCGCCTCGCCTGCACCTCCAGCGCGAACCCCGGGTTTCCCCGGAGGAACTCCTCGACGACCGCCTCGCCCTCCTCGCGGAAGAGTGAGCACGTGGCGTAGACGAGCGCACCTCCCTTCCGAACGCGGTCCGCTGCCCGGGCGAGGATCTCTCCCTGCATCGCGGCGAACCGGGCGACGGCGCCGTCGCTCGCGCGCCAGCGCGCGTCCGGCTCCCGCGCGAGCGCGCCGGATCCGCTGCAAGGCGCGTCGACCAGCACGCCGTCGAAGGGCCCGGCGGGCTCGTCGGCCGCTACCGCCACCTCGAGCCTCGCCCGCGCCGCCCGCCGCGGCAGCGCCCCGAGCCTGCGGGCACTCGCGTCCCACGCCGTGACGCGGGCACCCAGGGCCGCGAGGCCGATCGCCTTGCCACCGCTTCCGGCGCAGAGGTCGAGCCAGGCCTCGCCCCGACGCGGACGGCAAAGGTCGACGACCGCCTGGCTGCTCTCGTCCTGCACCTCGGCGAGCCCGGCCCGGAACGGCGAAGAATCGAACACGCCCGCACGGTCCGCCACGACGACCGAGAGTTTCCCCTCACCCTCCCGCGCCGGGATCCCGCCCTCCTCGAGCGCCGAGATCACCTCGGCACGGCAGGCCCGCGCCGCGTTCACCCGAAGCGTGAGGCCCGGATCCCGGTTGAGCACCGAGAGGCACGCGTCGGCGCCTTCTCGTCCCAGCACATCGACGAGCCGCTCGGCGAATCGGTCGGGCACGCTGTGGCGGAGCCCGAGCGCCGTCGCCGGGGCGGACGGCGGGGCGAGCGGGTTCCCGGCGGCGTCCGTGGCGAGCGGCCCGCCGGGACCCGGGCGAGGCAGCGCCTCGGCCACGCGGGCGAGATCGCGGTCCCCGATGGCGCGGGGGCGCCTCGGGCCCGGGAGCCGGAGCTCGCGAGCGACGGCGCGCGGCGCATCGCCCAGGACGGCGACCCGCCAGGCGAGGTAGCGCAGGAGCGCCCGATCCGCGGGGATCGCCCGCGGGGCGCCCGCGCGGACGAGGGCGGCGTCGCAGACGCGCAGCCACCGGGCCACCCCGCGAGCGGCGGCGGCGGCGTGGCGGCGTTCCTTGGGACCCAATCCGGGGTGCCTCGCGAGCGCGGCCGCGAGGGCGGGGCCGAGCGGGCGCGACCCGTCCGCGCCCTCGATGGCCGCCAGCGCCGCGGCGACTGCCCGCCGAGAGCGCAGCTCGCGCCCTCGCGCGGGAGCTACTTCTTCGGAGCGGCCTTCTTCGCGGCCTTCTTCGTCTTGAGCCGCCTCTTCCAGCGCTGGCGACGCTTGGAAATCATCCGCATGTGCTTGCTCTTCGAGCGTGCCATCCCTTTGACCTCGCCGTTTGGGGTCCGAAAGTCGCCCAGCTATAGCACGGCCGCGCCGTCGCGCCACGACTTCTCCGCTCCGCCGCGCGCCGCGGCGGTCACTCCTCGGCCTCCGCGGCGCCCTCCCCGCCGTGCGGGTCGCGCCGCACGCCGTTGCCGCCCGCGCCCTCCCGCACGGCCGCCCGCCGGGCCCTCTCCCGCTCTCGCTCGCGCTCCTGGTGGCGGCGGATCCCGAACGAGAGGATCTCCCCGATGAGGTCCCGGTACGGGAGCCCGGCCGCCTGGGCGATGAGCACGAGGTCGCTCCAGCCCGGCGTGAGGCCCGGGAGCGGGTTCGACTCGATGAAGAACACCCGGCCCTGGGCGTCCATCCGGAAGTCCAGGCGGGCCACGTCCCGGCAACCGAGCGCGGAGAAGCATTCCCGGGCCGAACGCTCGAGCCGCTCCGACTCCCGCTCCGACACCCTCGCCGGCACCTCGTAGCGGATCCGCCGGCTCCACTCCTGCTTCATGTCGAAGGAGTAGACGGGCGTGGCATCGCCAGCGTCGAGGAAGACGATCTCCATCGGCGGGAGGACGCGCGGGCGACGCTCCCCCAGCAGTCCCACCGTGAATTCCCGGCCGGCGATGTACTGCTCGACCAGCGCGGGCTGGCGGTACTTCTGGACGAGCTCTCGCGCCATCTCGCGGAGCTCGACCTCGTCGTGGACGACGGACTTCCCGGTCACGCCCTTGGAGGTCCCCTCGGCGACAGGCTTCACGATGAGCGGGAAGCGCTGCATCTCCCGCGGCAACCGCTCCTTGCCCGTCGACATGACGAAGTAGTCGGGGGTGAGCACCCCGTGGGTCCGGACCATCCGCTTCGCGAGCGCCTTGTCGAGCGACACGGAGAGGGCCGCCGGGTCCGACCCCGTGTAGGGGATGTCGAGGAGCTCGAGCAGCGCCGGCACCTGCGATTCGCGGCTGCGTCCCCGAAACCCCTCGGCGATGTTGAACACGAGGTCCACGGGCGTCGAGGCGAGCACGAGCGGCAGATCGCTCGTCGCCTCGAGGTCGACGACCTCGTGGCCGTAGCTCGCGATGGCCTCCCGGATGGCCTGGAGGGTCTCCGGGGCGTCGTACTCCGCCTCCTCGTCCTGGTCCCCGGCCGGATCGGGGTGGATGCGCTTCACGTTGAAGGCAAAGCCGACCTTGAGCCGCTCCGTCCGGCGAGGCCGCCCGCGCCGGCTCCGCGAGACCTCCAGGTTCCAGCGACGCTCGGCGCTCCGGATGACCGCCCCGAGGACGCCGTCCACGTGGAGCCCCTCGAGCGCGGCCGAGGCGTAGATGCCGGCTCCCGGCTGGAGGGAGGGGAGCGCGTTCACCTCGAGGAAGTAGAACCGGCCGTCCTCGCCCAGGCGGAAGTCGATGCGCCCGAGGTCCCGGATCCCGAGGACGCGGAACACGGTCGCGGCGCTGGCCTGGAGGCGGGCGGGCTCGTCGCCCGCGAGGCGAGCCGGGGCGCGCACGGAGACGTAGTCGTCGAGCGTCGTCTTGAGCTCGTAGTCGTAGATGGCGTGGCGGCGCCCCTCCCGGGCGCGCTCGTCGATCTGGTACTCCACGGGCCGAAGGACACCCCCGCGCTCCTCGGCCGCGGCCTCGAGGAACGGCACGGTGATGTCGCGCCCGCGGATGAACTCCTCGACCAGCACGCCTGCGGGGTAGCGGTCGAGCGCCTCCCGGACGACCTCGTGCAGGCGGCCCGCGTCCTCCACCACCGAGTCCTGGGTGATGCCCTTCGAGCTCCCCTCGAAGTTCGGCTTCACGATGACGGGGAGGCGGAGCGCGGTCGGCACGAGGCGCGCCGCCTCCTCGACGTACTGCCAGCGCGGCGTGAGGACGCCGTGCTGCTGGAGGAGCAGCTTCGTGAGCTGCTTGTCGAGCGTGACCGCGAGAACCCAGGCATCGGAGCCCGTGTAGGGCATCCCCAGCTCGTCGAAGAGCGCGGGGAAGAACGCCTCGCGGAATCGCCCGCGCCGGCCCTCAGCGGTGTTGAAGATCAGGTCCGGGCCGAACGCCTCGAGGCGGGTCGCAGTGCGCGAGGCCGGGCCGGAGACCTCGATGCGCTCGACCCGGTGGCCGAGGCGCTCGATGGCCCCGGCGATGAGATCGACCGTCTCGCCGGTGTCGAACTCGGCCTCTTCCTCCGAGTCGGAGAGGCGCAGGTTGTGGGTGAAGGCGATCCGCATGGCCGACCGGCTCCGGCCCTAGGCGGCGCGGGCTGCGGGGGCTCCCGCGGTGCGCCCTGCCTGCCCGGGGGGAGCCGGCGACATGGGGAAGGAATGGGTCGCGACGACCTCGATCTTCGTGACGACCTTGGCGTCCACGACCTGCGTGTCGGCGAAGATGTCGCCGATGCGGATGCCGAGCCGGTCGGTCCACACCATCCAGGCCTCGAAGGCGACCACCGGGACCCCGACGAGGACGAGCAGGATCCAGCCGAGCGGGACCACGTAGAAGAGCGCGACGAGCGCGAAGTCGGCGTTCCGCAGCATCGACTCGCGGTACCCGGCGGGAGCGCGGTGGGGAATCTGCATGGCGCGGACGCCGAAGATGCGCTTCCCGAGGGACTGGCCGTGCATGAAGCCATCGGCGAGAAGGAGGTAGACGACGGCGAGGATCGCGCCGAGCTCGTGTCCGAGCTGGGCGAGCGCGATGGCCAGGAGGAAGTCGAACCCCCGTGCCAGGCCCCTCAGCATCAGGTCGGCCTTCGGGTACGGGGACCCCTCTCGCCGCGCCTCGCGCATCTACCGGCCGGAGCGCTTCCGCTCCGCCCCCCCGGCGGTGAAGAAGAGGTAGGCCATGGCCGGCCGGTGCGACCCCTCGCGCACGACGAAGTGGATGGACTCGAAGGCGTAGCCGTCGCCGGCGCGCTCGTTCAGCACCTGCTCCAGGCTCTCGGCGGTCACCGGCGAGACCTCCGCCACCCGGTAGCGCCCCTCGCCGCTCCCGCTCAACGCCGCCCCCCGGTGAGCAGGCGGGCCGCGTCCTTCGCGTAGTAGGTGAGGACGAAGTCCGCACCGGCTCGCCGGATGCAGAGCAGCGTCTCGAGCACCACCCGGTCCTCGTCGATCCAGCCCGACTGCGCGGCGGCCTTGATCATCGCGTACTCGCCCGAGACGTGGTACGCGGCCACCGGAACCTGGACCGCGTCGCGCACCATCCGCACGATGTCGAGGTAGGGCACGGCGGGCTTCACCATCACCATGTCCGCGCCCTCGGCGACGTCGAGCGCCACCTCGCGCAGCGCCTCCCGGGCGTTGGCGGGGTCCATCTGGTAGCCCTTGCGGTCCTTGGGGATGCCCGGCCCCTCCCGCGGCGCGCTCTCGGCGGCGTCGCGGAAAGGCCCGTAGAAGGCCCCCGCGTACTTCGCGGCGTAGGACAGGATGGGCACGTCCGGGAAGCCCGCGACGTCGAGACCCTCCCGGATGGCTGCGACCCGGCCGTCCATCATGTCCGACGGGGCGACGATGTCGGCGCCGGCCCGGGCGTGGGCCACCGCCTCCTTCGCCAGGATCGGGAGCGTCAGGTCGTTGTCGACGCCGAGGTCCTGGCGGCTCCCCCCCGCCTTCGGAGGGCGCAGGATGCCGCAGTGGCCGTGGTCGGTGTACTCGCAGAGGCAGACGTCGGTGGCGATGACGAGGGTGGGGAGCTTCTCCCGCAGGGCGCGGATCGCCCGGGGGACGACCCCGTCGTCCGCGTAGGCCGAGGTGCCCCCCTCGTCCTTGTGCTCCGGCACGCCGAAGAGGATGACCGAACGGACGCCGACGTCGAAACCGGCCTGGGCCTCCGCCACGAGCTCGTCCACCGACAGCTGGTAGACGCCCGGCATGCTCTTCACGGGGTTCCGCACCTTCGTGCCCGGCACGACGAAGAGCGGCCACATCAGGTCGTCCGGGGAGAGGCTGGTCTCCCGGACGAGGGATCGAATGCTCTCGGTCCGCCGCAGCCTGCGGGGGCGTTCCTGGGGAAACGGCATGGGCGCGTTCTAGCGCAAACCGTGGACGCGGGAAAGCCCGCAGCCCGGCGACGGCGCGCCCCTCACGGCGGCCCGTGCGGATCCACTTCCCGGATGACGAGACCGCTCGGGATCTTGGGGTGGAACCACGTGCTCTTCACCGGCATCGTCAGTCCGGCGTCGACGACCGCCTGCACCTGCCACATCGGGGTGGGGTTGAGGAGGAAGGCCGCCTGGCATTCGCCGCTCAGCGTGCGCGTCACCGCCTCGCCGGCATCGCGCAGGTAGACGAGATTCTCCTCCCTGTCCTGCGACTCCTTGGAGAGACCGAGCAGGCCCTCGAGGACCACGGCGTGGAGGACGCTGACGTCGAGGTCGCGGAGCGTCGGGTCCGCCGGCAAGGGAAGGCCCGAGAGATCCGCGTCGGCGCGGAGCGTGACCAGTCGGGCTCGCCGGTCGTCGGCCGTGACGAGGAGGAAGGACTGTGTCTTTCCCGCGTGCTCCGCGAGCCGGGAGATCGCCCACGCCCTCCCCGTCGGCCGCCGCATGTCCTCCTCGATGTCGTCCACCTGGAACCAGCGCGCGAGCCCCGCCACGAGCGCCTCCGCGCGGAGGCCCGGGAGGTTCCGGAGGAGCCGGTGGGTCGGATAGATGACGAGTCCGGGGTCGCTCGCGGCGAGGAGGTACATGAGGACGTAGCGATGCCCGGCGCCCGGTGGGAGCCCGGGCTCGGCCCTGTCGACCTCGTCGCGGAACCGCAGCGCCGCCGCGTAGCGGTGGTGTCCGTCGGCGATCGTGACCCGCCGGTCCGCGAGCAGGCGCTGCAGCACGGCCACCGCGGCGGGGTCCTCGAGGCGCCACAGGCGCTGCCTCGTCCCGTCGTCGGTCGTGCCCTGGGTGACGGGGGCGGGGGCGAAGGCCGGGGCGAGCGCCTGAGCCACCTCCCCTCGCGGATCGTCGAAGATTCCGAACACGGGTGACAGGTTCGCGCGCACGCGGCGCAAGAGCTCGAGCCGGTCCGCGAGCGGGCCCGCGAGCGTGTTCTCGTGGGGCCGCACCGGGCCGTCCTGGAAGTCGTGGAGGCGGACCGCCGCGACGATCCCGCGCCGGACCCGCTCGCGCCCGTCCGGGGTGAGAAACGTCTGCTCGAGCGGGTAGACGGCGGGCGACGGGTCCCTCTGCAGGACGCCCGCCTCGAGCCAGTGGCGGAACGTGGCGGCGGAGCGGGCGTAGCGGTCGGCGCCCGGGCCGTCGCCCGGCCGCTCCGGCTCCAGGATGACGCGCACCACGTTGTTCGGGGAGCGCGCGGCGAGCGCCTCCCGCTGCGCGGGGGAGATGACGTCGTAGGGGGGCGCGATCGCGCTCGTCACGTCGCTGCCGCCCAGGGCGTAGCGTAGACCGCGGAAAGGCGCGACGGCGGGCATTAGTCGCGGGACCCTAGATCAGCCTTCCCCGGAGGGCAAGGCGGGGTGGGCCGCCACCGCCACCACGTCCTCCCAGGGGACGGCGCCGGAGCGGACGAGGGACAGCGCGTCGCCCTTCACGGCGACCACGGTGCTCGGCAGACCGCCCGGAACCGGGCCTCCGTCGAGGACCGCGTCGACCGCAGCCACGATGGCCGGGTCGAGGTCGGACACGCGGGTCACGGGCGGGCCTCCCGAGACGTTCGCCGAGGTGGACACGAGCGCCCCCCCCGAGAGGCGGGCGAGCTCGCGCGCGACCGGGCTCCCCGGAACGCGCACGCCGACGGTCCCGCCGCCTCCGACCTCGGCGGGCAGGCCCGGCGCCGCCGCGCAAACGATGGTGAGCGGGCCCGGCCAGAAGCGGGCCGCGAGGGCCGCCGCTGCCTTCGGGACGCCGGCCCAGACCCCGAACGCCATGTCGACGTCCGCGGCGACGAGGGGCAGCGGCTTCCCCGGAGGACGGAGCTTCGAGGCCGCGAGGCGCCCGATGGCCCGCACATCGCGAGCGAGCGCTCCCAGGCCGTAGAAGGTCTCGGTGGGGTAGACGGCGAGCCCGCCGCGGCGCAGGGCGGAGGCGACCTCGGCGACGTCGCGCGTGACGAGCGCCATTCCCGATCCCCTCCCCTAGCGCCAGCGGCGCAGGCCCCACAGCCCGCTCGCGAGAAGGACCGCGTCGGGCGCCCAGGCGGCCGCGGCCGGCCCGAGCCTCCCCGATCGGCCGAGCGACCACGCGAGCCCCTGCAGCCCCCAGAAGACGACGGAGACCCCGACCGACTCCACGAGCGAGGCGGTCACGTTCCCGCGGCGATCGCGCCGCAGGGCGAGCGCCAGGGCCACGAGCGCGGCGGGTACGGCGGCGCAGGGGTAGGCGAGCTTCCGCTGCCACTCGAGCTCGTAGTCGGTGGTGGCGAGGCCGAGCCGTCGCCGCACCGCGATCTGCGCTCCGATGAGCGCCCGCCGCATCTGGGCAGGCGACCCGGGCCGAACGGCGAACGCCTCCGGGTCCTCGTCGAAGCGGTACGACCTCCGCTCGAACCCGTCCATCCGGAACGCGTCCTCGGGCCAGAAGGTGCGCTCCTCCCCGTCCTCGAGGATCCAGTCTCCCGAGGGCCCGGGAAGCATTCGCGCCGCGTCGATGCGCCGCTCGAGGTGGAAGTCGTCGGTCAGCTCCAGGATGGTGACGCGCTCGAAGCCGCCGCCCTCGACGGCACCGCGCAGGTCGTAGATGCGGCGGCCGCCCCGTCCCCGGAACCATCGCTTCGGCTCGTGCCAGCGTCGGAAGCCCGAGCCGCCCTGGAACCTCGTGGCGACGATCTCGTCGGCGCGGGCGGCCGCACCCGCGGCGACGAGGTCGTCGAAGGCGATCATGCCGACGGCAACGAGCCCGGCCACCGCCAGGATGGGCGCCGCGACGCGCCAGGGTCCGAACCCGAGGGCACGCATCGCGTCGTACTCGCGCGTGGTCCGGAGCCCCGAGGCAGCGAGCGAGGCACCGAGGAGCATGGCCGCCGGCGCGGTCTGCCAGGCCACGGCCGCGGCTCGGTTCAGGTAGAACTCGAGAGCTCCGGCGAGCCAGCCCTCGCCGCGGAACAGGTTCGCGTTCTCGGAAGCCTCGACGACGAGGAAGAGGAGGACGACCGCGACGAGCGCACCCGTGAAGGCGGCGAGGGCGCGCCTGGCGATGTGCAGGAAGAGGGTCACCGGCCAACCCCGATGCCCCGGCGCGAGAGCCGGGCGAGGAGCACGGCCGCGAGCGCCAGGCAGGCGAGGTTGGCGAGGTTCGGCCCGAGCCACGGGGGCAGCGCTCCCCGGTGGGAGAGCTTCTCGCCGAAGCGGAGGAGCGCGTAGTAGGCGACGACCGCGAACAGGGTGACCCCGTACCCGAAGGCCCGTCCGCCACGGCGCGCGCCGATGGGAACGGCAAGCAGCCCCAGGACCAGGATGCCGAGCGGGACCGCGATGCGCCGGAAGAAGAACGTCCGCCAGCCGCGGGCGAGCTCCTCCGAGAGCCCGCCCTCGGGCGATCCCGCCCGGAGGATCTCCGCCGGGGTGAGTTCGAAGGCGGAGCCCGTGAGCCGGTTCCTCTCCCCGAGCGCCTGTCCGAGCCCGAGGTCCACGGCCGCGCGGTCGAAGCGGGCGACGACGTAGTCCCGGTCCCCCGACTCCTCCCGGTGCAGTTCCCCGCGGTCGAGGACGAGCCGGAGGCTTCCCCCGGGCGCCGGCTCGAAGCGGCCCCGCTCCGCGAGGGCGAGGACCGGGGCGCGGGGGTTCGACCGGTCGGAGATGAGCACGTGCCGGAAGCCGCCCGGATCCACCTCCGCGGCGTAGAGGGTGATGCCCGGGATGTCCTCGTAGAAGACGCCGGCCCGGACCTCCCCCTGGAGGTTGCGCCGGATGACGTCGTCCACGCGTCGTCGCGCGTCCCGCAGGCCGGCGGGGGCCACGTGGAGCGCGAGGAGGAGCGCCAGGGCGGCCACGGCCGTCCCCAGGAGGAGCGGCACGCGGACCAGCCGGACCGGGGAGATACCCGCCGCGGACAGCGCGATCACCTCCCGCGAATCCGAGAGGCGCCCGACCCCGAGCACCGCCCCCAGGAGGAAGGCGATCGGGAGGACGTACTCGAGGACGTGCGGGACGAGGTCGGCGAGGATGCGGGCCACGTCCCAGAAGCCCACGCCTCCCCCGAACAGGACGTCGGCCTGGGAGAGGAGCTGGGAGG
>Ga0335069_10012650_pt1 | contig 11865 bp, 11 predicted proteins | sample Lox_Sample_11_FD_206714 | JGI IMG/M metagenome (GOLD analysis project Ga0335069, IMG submission 206714) | Soil microbial communities from Loxahatchee National Wildlife Refuge, Florida, United States - Lox_Sample_1.1 | ecosystem: Environmental > Terrestrial > Soil > Wetlands | place: USA...
CAGCTCCCGGTCCTCCGCCATGTCGATCGCCTCGCGCGAGGCGCCGATCAGCTCGCAGGCGAACTTGTCGAGCACGCCCTCGCGCACGAGGTCGAGCGCGCAGTTGAGCGCCGTCTGCCCGCCCATCGTCGGCAAGAGCGCATCCGGGCGCTCCTTCTCGATGATCCGCGCGATCGTGCGCCAGTGGACGGGCTCGATGTAGATCGCGTCCGCCATCTCCGGGTCGGTCATGATCGTGGCCGGGTTCGAGTTCACGAGCACGACCCGGTAGCCCTCTTCGCGCAGCGCCTTGCAGGCCTGCGCGCCCGAGTAATCGAACTCGCACGCCTGGCCGATGATGATCGGGCCGGCGCCGATGATCAGCACGCTCTTGATGTCGGTGCGCTTCGGCATGGGTCGGGAACGTCCTCAGCCTTCGGCGACGCCGGTCTGCTCGGGCGTCACCTTGGTCTCGCGGGCGCGCAGCTGCGCCTGCAGCCTGCGCAGCATCAGGTGCACGAAATGCTCGAACAGCCCCTTGACGTCGTGCGGCCCCGGGCTCGCCTCCGGGTGGCCCTGGAAGCCGAACGCCGGGCGGTCGGTGAACTCGATCCCCTGCAGCGACCCGTCGAACAGCGAGCGGTGCGTCGTGCGCACGTTCGGCGGCAGCGAGCTCTCGTCGACCGCGAAGCCGTGGTTCTGGCTCGTGATCAGCACCCGCCCGGTCTCGAGGTCGTGCACCGGGTGGTTCGCGCCGTGGTGGCCGAACTTCATCTTCATCGTGCGCCCGCCGGCGGCGAGCCCGAGCAGCTGGTGCCCGAGGCAGATGCCGAACACCGGCACGTCGCCCTTCAGGAACTCCTGGATCGCCGCGATCGCGTAGTCGCAGGGCTCGGGGTCGCCGGGCCCGTTCGACAGGAAGATGCCGTCGGGGGCGAGCGCGAGCGCCACCTCCGCGCTCGTCTGCGCCGGCACCACCGTGACGCGGCAGCCGTGGTCGGAGAGCAGCCGCAGGATGTTGCGCTTGATGCCGAAGTCGTAGGCGACGACGTGCAGCCGCTGCGCGGCGCGCACCGGATGCTCGGCGGCGCCGTTCCAGTGCGTGCCGTCGTTCCACTGGTACGGGCGCTTGACCGAGACGACCTTCGCGAGGTCCATGCCCTTCAGGCCCGGGAACTTCTTCGCGGCCCGCACCGCGGCCGCGGCGTCGACGGTGTCGCCGGTCATGATGCAGCCGGCGAGCGCGCCCTTCTCGCGCAGCGTGCGCGTCAGCTGGCGCGTGTCGATGTCGGCGATCGCGACGAGCTTGCCGCGCTTGAGAAAGCTCTGCAGCGACTCGGCCGAGCGCCAGCTCGAGTGCAGCAGCGGCAGGTCCCGGATCACGAGGCCCGCGGCGTAGATCGCGCCCGCCTCGAGGTCCTCGGGCGTCGCGCCGGTGTTGCCGATGTGCGGGTAGGTCAGCGTGACGATCTGCCGGCTGTACGAGGGATCGGTCAGGATCTCCTGGTAGCCCGTCATCGCCGTGTTAAAGACTACTTCGCCGGTCGTGTTGCCCTTGGCACCTATGGAAATACCCCGGAAGACCGTTCCGTCTTCCAGGGCGAGTACTGCAGGCATCGTCAAAGGCGCACTCCCGTGGCGCGGGATCTACCACCGGTTCTCGGCCGCAGATGCGCAAAGCGGGTGGAGCCTTGATGAAGACTCCGCCCGCTTAGGTCTTACTGCGTGGAATTCGGCCCGGGCGCGTATTTTACGGCAGCCGCCCCCTGCGCACCAGCCCGAAGGTGTCGGCGTCAGCCGAATCCGAGCACATCCCCCATCGTATAGCGGCCGGCCGCACGGCCGCGCAGCCACTCGGCGGCCCGCAGCGCCCCGTAGGCGAAGGTCATCCGGTCGTGCGCGCGGTGGGTGAGCTCGAGCCGCTCGCCGGGCCCGGCGTAGATCACCGTGTGCTCGCCGACGATGTCGCCGCCGCGCACGACCGCAAAGCCGATCGAGCCTTGCCGGCGGGGGCCGGTCGCGCCGCTGCGGGCCGGGGTCGCGACCGACTTCAGCTCGGCGCCACGGCCGATCGCCGCCGCCTCGCCGAGACGAAGCGCGGTCCCGGACGGGGCGTCGACCTTGTAGCGGTGATGCGCCTCCAGCACCTCGATGTCGTACTCGAGCGGCAGCGCGGCCGCTGCCTGCTCAACGAGTTGCGCGAGCAAGTTAATGCCAAGGCTCGTGTTCTGGGCGACGAGCACCGCGATCGTCCCGGCCGCCTCCTCGAGCGCCGCCTGCGTCGGCGCATCCAGGCCCGTCGTGCCGACGATGATCGGGCAGCGACGCGCAAGCGCCGCCTCGAGGTTGCCGCGGACCGCGCCCGCGACCGTGAAGTCGAGGGCGACCTCGGCGCGTGCCAGGGCCTCGGCCGCGCTCGCGGTCACCTGCGTCCCGAACCGGCGCGCGAGCCCCGCGACCTCCCCGACGTCCGATCCGAGCGCCGGGCTCTCGCGCGAGGCCAGCGCGCCCACGAGCTCGAACTCGGTGCTGTCGTGGATCGCGTGCGCGAGGCTGCGCCCCATGCGCCCGGTGGCCCCCAGGATCGCGATCCGGACCGGTGTCAGCGCGGTGTTCACTCGCCGATGCTCTCGAAGAACTTCTTGACCCCGTCGAGCCAGGTCGCCTCGCGCGGGTTGTGGTGCTTGGGGTTCTTCCGCAGTGAGGTCTCGAGCTTGCGCAGGAGTTCCTTCTGCTCGCTCGACAGGTTGACGGGGGTCTCGACCTCGACGCGGCAGTAAAGGTCCCCGGTCGCGCCGCCGCGCACCGGGCGCACCCCCTGGGACTTCAGCCGGAACACGCGCCCCGACTGGGTCTCCGCGGGGACCTTGATCGAGGCGTGCCCGCCGAGCGTCGGGACGTCGATCTCGCCGCCGAGCGCGGCGGTCGTGAAGGCGATCGGCACCTCGCACGAGAGGTCGGCACCGTCGCGCTCGAAGATCGGGTGCTTCCTGACCGCGACCTCGACGTAGAGATCGCCGGGCGGGCCGCCGTTCCTGCCCGCCTCGCCCTCGCCCGACAGCCGGATCCGGTCGCCCGAGTCGACACCCGGCGGCACCTTGACCTGGAGCGTGCGCGCACGGCGCACGCGGCCCTGGCCGTAGCAGTGATCGCACGGCTTCTCGATGATCTGGCCGCGGCCCTTGCAGCGCGGGCAGGTCTGCTGGACCGCGAAGAAGCCCTGCTGCATCCGGACCTGGCCCGCGCCGCCGCAGGTCGTGCAACGGGTCGGCTGGCTGCCCTTCGCGGCGCCCGAGCCCGCACAGTGCTCGCACTCGCTGAGCGTCGTGATCTCGATCTCGGGCGAGTGGCCGAACACCGCCTGCTCGAGGTCGAGCTCGAGCTCGTAGCGCAGGTCCGCGCCACGAAACACCTGGCGGCCGCCGCGGCGGCCGCCGCCGAAGATGTCCCCGAAGACCTCGCCGAAGATGTCGCCGAAGACCTCGCCGGGGTCGACGCCGCCGCGCCCGCCTTCGAGGCCCGCGTGGCCGAACTGGTCGTAGGCGGCGCGTTTCTGGGGATCGGAGAGGACCTCGTAGGCCTCCTTGGCCTCCTTGAACGCCTCCTCGGAGCCGGAGTCCCCCTCGTTGCGGTCGGGATGGTGCTTCATCGCGAGGCGCCGATAGGCCTTCTTGATGTCCGCCTCGCTCGCGGTGCGCGGCACCTCAAGGACCTGGTAGTAGTCGCGCTTCGCCATCTCGCCTCGCCCCCAACAACGTCGCCGCCGCGGGCGATCGGCCCGCGGCGGCGCTTCTTATCGTGCCAGGACCTGCAGGCCTCGCTCAGGCCTTGCGGTCCTTGCCCTTCACTTCCTCGAACTCGGCGTCGAGCACGTCCTCGCCACCCGGCTTCGAGGAGGCGGCACCGGCCGCGGCCTCGGCGCCGGCCGCGGAGGCCCGCTGCAGCACCTCGCCCGCGACCGTCGAGAGCGCCTCGGCCTTGCGGTCGACGATGTCCTTGTCGTCGCCGGCGAGCGCCTTCTTGAGGTCGCCGAGCGCCGACTCGATCTTGGCGCGATCCTCGCCCGCGACCTTGTCGCCCAGGTCCTTCAGCGACTTCTCGACCTGGTGGTGGAGCGCATCGGCGCGGTTCCGGGACTCCACGAGCTCGCGGAACTTCTTGTCCTCGGCGGCGTGCGCCTCGGCGTCCTTGACCATCCGCTTGATCTCGTCCTCCGAGAGGCCGGACGAGGCCTTGATGACGATCTTCTGCTCCTTGCCGGTGCCTTTGTCCTTCGCCGACACGTGCAGGATGCCGTTCGCGTCGATGTCGAAGGTGACCTCGATCTGCGGCATGCCGCGCGGCGCGGGCGCGATGTCCGTGAGGTCGAAGCGCCCGAGCGACTTGTTGTCGCTCGCGCGGTCGCGCTCGCCCTGCAGCACGTGGATCGTGACCGCCGGCTGGTTGTCATCGGCCGTCGAGAACACCTGCGTCGCCTTGGTCGGGATCGTGGTGTTCTTCTCGATGAGCTTGGTCATGACCTGGCCGAGCGTCTCGATGCCGAGCGACAGCGGCGTGACGTCGAGCAGCAGCACGTCCTTGACCTCGCCCGACAGCACGCCGCCCTGGATCGCGGCGCCGACAGCGACCGCCTCGTCGGGGTTGACGTCCTTGCGCGGCTCCTTGCCGAAGAAGTCCTTGACCGCCTTCTGCACCATGGGCATGCGCGTCTGGCCGCCGACGAGGATCACCTCGGCGATGTCGGTCAGCGAAACGCCCGCGTCCTTGACCGCGATCTTGCAGGGCGCGATCGTGCGCGCGACCAGGTCCTCGACCAGCGACTCGAGCTTGGCGCGCGTCAGCTTCACGTTCAGGTGCTTCGGGCCGGACGCATCGGCCGTGATGTACGGCAGGTTGATGTCGGTCTGCTGGCTCGAGGAGAGCTCGATCTTGGTCTTCTCGGCCGCTTCCTTCAGGCGCTGCATCGCGAGCGGGTCCTTGCGCACGTCGACGCCGGACTCCTTGCGAAACTCGTCGGCGATGTAGTCGATGACCCGGCGGTCGAAGTCCTCGCCGCCGAGGAACGTGTCGCCGTTCGTCGAGAGCACCTCGAACTGGCGCTCGCCGTCGACCTCGGCGATCTCGATGATCGAGATGTCGAAGGTGCCGCCGCCGAGGTCGTAGACCGCGATCTTGCGATCGCCGCCCGCCTTGTCGAGGCCGTAGGCGAGCGCGGCCGCGGTCGGCTCGTTGATGATGCGCTTGACGTTGAGGCCCGCGATGCGGCCGGCGTCCTTGGTCGCCTGGCGCTGCGAGTCGTTGAAGTACGCCGGGACCGTGATCACCGCCTCGGTCACCGTCTCGCCGAGGTAGTCCTCGGCGGTCTTCTTCATCTTCATCAGCACGCGCGCCGAGACCTCGGGCGGGGCCATCTTCTTGCCCTGCACCTCGACCCAGGCGTCGCCGTTGTCGGCCTTGGCGATCTTGTAGGGCACGAGGCCGACGTCCTTCTGGACGACGTCATCGGCGAACTTGCGGCCGATCAGGCGCTTGACCGCATACAGCGTGTTCTGGGGGTTGGTGACCGCCTGGCGTTTCGCCGACTGGCCGACCAGCACCTCCTCGTCCTTCGTGAAGGCGACGATCGAGGGCGTGGTGCGGTCACCCTCGCTGTTCTCAATCACCTTGGGCTTGCCGCCCTCCATGATCGCCACGCACGAGTTCGTCGTGCCGAGGTCGATGCCGATCACCTTACCCATGCGAGTGCTCCTCAAGCGGATACGGAATTCTTGCTGACGTACATGCGGCCGAAGCGGCCGTTGTCAAGCGTCCGGGGCGCGCGCGACGATGACGCGGGCCGGGCGCAGCACCCGGCCGTTCAGCACGTAGCCCTTCTGGATCGTCCGGACGACCGTGTTCGGCGCCAGCGTCGAGGAGGGCTCGGCCAGCATCGCCTCGTGCTCGGCCGGGTTGAAGGGCCTGCCGGCGGGGTCGAGTTCGACGATTCCGGCCTTCTCGAAGGCCTTCAGCAGCAGCCGGTGGGTGGCCGCCTGGCCCTCGATGAGGCTCTTGAGGTCGCCCGAGCCCGCGTTGGCGATCGCGAGCTCAAAGCCATCGAGCGCCGGCAGCAACTCCTGCGCAAAGCGCTCGAGCGCGTAGCGCTGCGCGCTCTCAAGGTCGCGGCTCGCGCGCTTTCGGAAGTTGTCGAACTCGGCGAGTACGCGGACATACTGATTGAAGTGCTCCTCGGACTTCTGCTTGGCCGCCGCGAGCTCCGCCGCGAGCGCCGCGGCATCGGGCCGGAAGCTGTCGTCGTTGAGGACGGCGGTCGCCTCCGGGTCGGCGGTCTCCACGGTCGCGGGGCTGGGCTTCGGGTCGGTCATCGACGGATCTCCACGGTCAGGCGTCACGCCGGCGCGGAGGATGGGGGCTTGCGGCCCTCATTTCAAGGGCTTAGGGCAACCGCCGAGGAGGGCCCTCAGCGGGTCTGGTTGAGCGCGGACCCGAGGAGCCGCGCCGTCAGGTCCACGATTGGAATGACCCGTTCGTAGGCCATCCGCGTCGGCCCGATGACGCCGAGCACGCCGACCACCTCGTTGCCGATCGTGTACGGGGCGGTGACCACGGAAAGGTCGTCGAGGATCTGGTAGCCCGACTCGTGGCCGATGAAGATCTGCACGCGATCGGCCGACAGGCACTGGTCCAGCAGATGCAATATGTCGCGTTTCTCGTTGAAGGCGTCGAACAGCCGCTTCAGCTTCTCGACGTTCGAGAGCTCCGCAAAGCCCATCAGGTTCGTCTCGCCGGCGATCACGACGTCGACCTGTGCCGGCGCCTCGGCCTCGGGCGCGAACATCTGCTGCGCCATCGAGATCGCGTCCAGCATCATCTGGTTCATGTGGGCGCGCGTCTCCTGCAGCTGCGCGAGGAGCACCGCACGCACGTCGGTGAGCTCGCGGCCGCGGAACTGCTCGTTGAGGAAGTTCGCCGCGCGCCGCAGTTCCTCGACGCTGAAGCGCCGCTCGACCTCGAGGATCCGGTTCTGGACCTCGCGGCCGTTGACGACCAGGATCGCGAGCACCCGCCCCTCCGAGAGCGCCAGGAACTCGATGTGCGACACGGACGCGTGCGCCTGGCGCGGCACCGTCACGACGCCCGCGAGGCGCGTGAAGTTCGACAGGAGCTGCGAGGCCGAGGCGACCAGCTGGCGCGGGTCGTCGCTGCGCTCGCCGAGCCGAAGCTCGAGCGCGCGCGTGAGCTCGCGGTCGACGTCGGTGGTCGGCTGGAGCTTGAGGAGCGCATCGACGAAGAATCGATAGCCCTTGTCGGTCGGCACGCGGCCCGCGGAGGTGTGTGGCGAGGCGACGAAGCCGAATTCCTCGAGGTCGGCCATCACGTTGCGCACGGTCGCCGCGCTCACCGGCAGACCCGACTCGCGCGTCAGGGTCCGCGAGCCGACCGGCAGGCCGTCGCGGATGTAGGCCTCGACGAGCGCCGTCAGCAGCCGCTGCGCGCGCTCGGAGAGCACCGTCGCCCCGCCGCGGTCGAGGATGGAGGCTTCGCGCGAATCACCGGGCATCGTGAATAAGCCTCTGTGCGCAAAAGACTTTCGGACCGTCGGTCCGAATCTAGCGATCGGCCGCTCAGGGTGTCAAGGCGCAATGACCGACGGCGCCCGGGGGCGCAAGGGACGCGCCGCTTATTCGGTCGCTCGCGCGCAAAATGCACGGGCGCTGCCGATCGGCAAAGCGCGCGTGCTAAGTTGCATTCCCGCATGCAGCGCCGCTTCAAGACCATCGCCCTGATCGGCCGCTTCGCCGATCCGCTCGTCGTCGAGGCGATGCAGGGGCTCGCCGCGCACGCGGCCTCCCGCGGCGTGCACGTGCTCGTCGACGACGCGGGCCCGATCGCGGGCAGCGCCGCGATCACGCCGCTGTCCGAGCGCGAGCTCGCGCTGCGCGCCGAGCTGCTGGTCGCGGTCGGCGGCGACGGCACGCTGCTGCACGCCGCGCGCGCCGCCGACGGTCGCGACGTGCCGCTGCTCGGCATCAATCGCGGGCGCCTCGGCTTTCTCGCCGACATCAGCGCCGCCGAGATGCTCGATCGCTTCACCGACGTGCTCGAAGGGCGCTACAGCACCGACGTACGGCACCTCTTGAACGCGCGCCTCATCGACCCGTCCGAAGGCGCCGAACGCAGCGTGCGGGCGCTCAACGACGTCGTGCTGCAGAAGCGCGAGACCGGCCGGATGCTCGACTTCGAGAGCTGGATCGACGGCCGCTTCGTCAACACCCATGGCGGCGACGGCTTCGTGATCGCGACCGCGACCGGCTCGACCGCCTACGCGCTGAGCTGCGGCGGCCCGATCGTGACGCCGAACCTCGATGCGCTCGTGCTCGCGCCGGTTTCGCCGCACACGCTCTCCGACCGCCCGATCGTCGTCTCGCGCGCGTCGGTCATCGAGATCCGGCTCGTCGCGCAGGCCCCGGTACGCGCCCAGGTGACCTGCGACGGCGTCGTGCTCGGCGACCTGCCGCCGGACGGCCGGCTGATCGTCGAGCCCGCCGGAACGACGGTGACGCTGCTGCATCCGCCGGGCTACGACTACTTCCGGATCCTGCGCTCCAAGCTCCACTGGGGACGTGGCGCGCGCCACGCGGCGCGGGACGGCTGATGCTGACGCACCTGCAGATCCGGGACTTCGCGATCATCGACGCCGCCGAGCTCGAGCTCGGCGCGGGGCTGACGGCGCTGACCGGCGAGACGGGCGCGGGCAAGTCGATCCTCGTGGACGCGGTGCTCGCCGCGATCGGCGGCCGCGCCGGGGCGGATGTCGTGCGCCACGGCGCCGAGCGTGCCGAGGTCAGCGCGACATTCGACGTGCGCGGCAACGCAGCCGCGCGCGCCTGGCTCGAGGAGCAGGCGCTCGAGCACGAGGGCGAGGTCATGCTGAGGCGCGTCGTCGGCAGCGACGGTCGCACGCGCGCCTACGTCAATGGCCAGGCGCAGCCGGTCAATCAGGTGCGCGCGCTCGGCGAGCTGCTCGTCGACATCCACGGCCAGCAGGAGTTCCTGACGCTGACGCGCGCGGCGACGCAGCGCAGCCTCCTCGACGCGCACGGCGGCCATGCCGAGCTCCTCGCCCCGGTCGCCCGGCTCGCCGCGCAGTACCGCGCGATCGACGCCGAGCTCAGCGCGCTCGCCGCCGCCGCCGCCGAGCGCGATTCGCGGCTCGAGCTGCTGCGCTACCAGGTCAGGGAACTCGAGGCGCTCGGCCTCGAGCCCGGGGAGCCGGAGGCGCTCGCCGCCGAGGCCCAGCGGCTCGCGAACCGCGGGCGCCTCGCGGAGGCCGCGCAGGGCGCACTCGCGCTGCTCTACGAGGGCGACGGCGAGGATGCGCACGCGCGTGCCGGTCGCGCTGCGGCGACCTTGCGCGGCGCGCTCGAGCTCGACGAGGCGCTGAGGCCCGTCGGCGCCCTGATCGAGGAGGCGCTGATCCCGCTCAAGGAGGCGGGGCGTGAGCTCGCCGGGTACCTCGAGTCCCTCGAAGTCGACCCGCGCCGCCAGGAAGCGGTCGAGACGCGCATCGCCTCGATCGAGCAGCTCGCGCGCAAGCACCGCGTGCCGCCCGGCGAGCTTCCGTCGCAGCTCGCCTCGCTCGCGCGCGAACTCGCGATGCTCGAGCACGCCGGCACCACGCTGACCGAGCTCGAGGGGCAGCGCGCGGCGCTGCGCCGCGACTACGACGCGGCGGCGGCGGCGCTCGGTCGGGCGCGCCTCAAGGCGGCCGACGAGCTCGCGCGGGCGGTGACCGCGCTGATGCGCGGCCTCGGGATGCCGGGCGGCGTGTTCGCGGTCGAGGTCACGACGCCCGCCGAGCGACCGGTCGACCCCTCGGGCGCCGAGCGCGTCGAGTTCCTCGTCAGCGCCAACCCCGGCCAGCCGCCGAGGCCGATCGCGCGCATCGCCTCCGGCGGCGAGCTCTCGCGCATCAGCCTCGCGGTGCAGGTCGCCGCGGCACACGAGACCGGCGGGCCCACGTGCATGATCTTCGACGAGGTCGACGCCGGCGTCGGCGGCGCGGTCGCCGAGATGGTCGGGCGGGAACTGCACGCGCTCGCGCGCCGCGGCCAGGTGCTGTGCGTGACGCACCTGCCGCAGGTCGCGAGCCAGGCCGACCGGCACGTGCGTGTTGCGAAGCTCTCCGACGGGCGCAAGAGCCGCACGGTCCTGACGTCGCTCTCGAGCGACGAGCGGGTCGAGGAGCTGGCGCGGATGCTGGCCGGCGTCGACGTCACCGCCGCCGCCCGCGAGCACGCGCGCCAGATGCTGGCGCGGCCGAAGGCGGCGGCGCGCTCGGGTGCCCGGCCGCGCCGTCCCGGCCGCTCCTAGACGCCGCGTGCCTTGCGGTTTGGGCAGTTCGGGCGCCGGCAGTGCCCGTAGAGAATCAGCGCGTGGTCGGCGACCGCGAATCCGAGCCGGTCGGCAGCCGCCGCCTGCAGCGACTCGATCGCCGGATCGCTGAACTCCTCGACCTTGCCGCAGTCGACGCAGACGACGTGGTCGTGGTGGTCCCCGCGGTTGAGCTCGAACACCGCCGTGCCGCCCTCGAAATGGTGGCGGGTCACGAGGCCCGCGGCCTCGAACTGGGTCAGCACGCGGTAGACGGTCGCGAGGCCGATGTCCTCCTTGAGGTCGAGGAGCTTCTTATAGATGTCCTCGGCGCTCAGGTGATGGACCACCGCGCCCGCCAGGATCTCGAGGATCTTGAGGCGCGGGACCGTGACCTTGAGTCCGGCCCGGCGCAGGTCCTGGCTTTCCACGCAGCTGCCCTCGCGGTTCGGGTATGATCCGCCGCCATTATCCACCGCAGGCCGTGCCGGACCAAACCGCGCGCGGCGCCGACGCCCATCCCATGCGCATCTCGAACGCCCTTGCCGCCGCCGCGATCCCGCTCGCGCTCGCCCTCATGGGCGGCTGCATCTATCGCGTCAACATCCCCCAGGGGAACTACCTGGAGGCCAAGATGATCGACCAGCTGCAGGTCGGCATGACCCGCAGCCAAGTGCGCTATGTACTCGGCACGCCGATGATTGCGGATCCCTTCCATCCCGACCAGTGGGATTACCTCTACTATTTTAAGGAAGGGAAGACGCGCAAAGTCGAAACGCGGCTTGTCGTCGTCCATTTCACCGACGAGAAGGTCTCGAAGGTCGAACGGCCGGAGGGCGAGTTCAGGAACCCGACCGTGCACACGGCCCCGGTGATCTAGCGCCCTTTCCCCATCGTCCGGCCCTCGCGCGCGAGGCGCCGGCGCGTCTCCTTGGGATCGGCCGGCAGCGACCGGTAGAGCTCGACCCGATCGCCCGCGGCCAGGACCGTCCCCGCGGCGACCTTGCGACCGAAGATGCCGAGTGGCGCGTCTTGCGCGATGCCCGGATGGCGCTCGCGGATGCCGGCGCGCTCGACCGCCTCGGCGGCCGTGGTCCCGGCAGGGACCAGGAGCTCGATGACGGTCTGCCGGTCGCGCTCGGCGTAGGCGACCGACACCCGGATGTCAGGCGCCGCCACGGTAGACCTCGCGCGCACGACGCACGAACGCGTCGACGAGGGAGTTCCAGGTCGACTCGAAGAGCGGCCCGAGCACGAGGCCAAGCGCGGCGCTCTTGAACTCGAACTCGACGAAGAGCTCGACGCGACAGCCGCGCACCTCGCCCGCCGGGTCCGCGGCCCGGATCGGCACGAACGCCCAGCTGCCGGCGAAGCGCGCAAGCGGCCCCGCGACGAGCGCCATCTCGATGTGCTCCCCGGGTCGCATCGTGTTGCGCGTCGTGAGCGCGACGCGCACCCCGGCGCGCTGCATGTCGACCGTCGCGGTGATCGAGTCCGCGCTTTCCTCGAGGACGC
>Ga0335069_10012651_pt1 | contig 11865 bp, 5 predicted proteins | sample Lox_Sample_11_FD_206714 | JGI IMG/M metagenome (GOLD analysis project Ga0335069, IMG submission 206714) | Soil microbial communities from Loxahatchee National Wildlife Refuge, Florida, United States - Lox_Sample_1.1 | ecosystem: Environmental > Terrestrial > Soil > Wetlands | place: USA: Florida...
GTCGGGGTCTTGGTCGCCGTCGGGGTATCCGTCACCGTGGCGGTATTGGTAGCCGTCCTCGTGTTGGTGGGGGTGAAGGTATCCGTCGGCGTATAGGTGTCGGTCGGGGTTTTGGTCGCCGTCGGGGTATCCGTCACCGTGGCGGTATTGGTCGCCGTCCTCGTGTTGGTGGGGGTGAAGGTATCCGTCGGCGTATAGCTGTTGGTGGGGGTGTTTGAAGGCGTTGGGGTGTCGGTAATGGTCGCCGTGTTGGTCGCCGTGCGGGTGTTGGTGGGGGTAAAGGTGTCGGTCGGGGTTTTCGTCGGCGTGGGAGTATCCGTCACCGTCGCCGTGTTCGTCGCGGTACGCGTATTCGTGGGGGTAAAGGTATCCGTCGGGGTGTAAGTGTCCGTAGGGCTATTCGTGGCTGTCGCCGTATCGGTGATCGTAAAGGTATTCGTAGCCGTACGGCTGTTCGTGGGCGTGAAAGTGTCCGTCGGGGTATTGGTGACCGTCGCGGTATTAGTGGGGGTACGGGTGTTGGTTACCGTAAAGGTATTGGTGGGCGTCGTGGTTCCAGTCATGGTGTTCGTGTCGGTCGGGCTCAAGGTAGCCGTGGCAGTCGCGGTGACCGTGGCCGTATTGGTGGCCGTCCGGGTATTGGAGGGGGTGAAGGTAAAGGTTGGGCTAAAGGTATCCGTGGCGCTGCTGGTGGCGGTACGGGTATTGGTCACGGTGGCCGTGGAAGTAGAGGTGTTAGTCGGTTGCGGGGTGAAAGTAGAGGTGGCGGTGTTCGTGGGGGGAATCGTCGCGATGGCGGTGTTGGCCACTGTGGCGGTGGCCGTATTCGTAACGGGAGGAATGACCGTAGCCGTTGAGGTGGCTGTGCTGACAGCCGTAGCGGTGGCGGTGGAAGTGGCGGTGACAGTGACCGTATTGGTCGCGGTGCGGGTATTCGTGGCCGTCGAGGTGGCGGTAGCCGTGGCGGTCACCGTATAAGTGCTGGTCGCGGTAGTGGTTCCAGTCTGGGTGGCGGTGGCCGTGGCGGTCCGTGTGGCGCTAGCGGTGGCGCTCGCCGTAGCGGAAGCGGTAGCCGAGGCCGTGGCGGTGTTCGTGCGGCTGGCCGTGGCGGAAGCGGTGGCCGAGGCCGTCGCGCTGGCGGTGGCGGTGTTCGTGCGGCTGGCGGTAGCGGAAGCCGTGGCGGAATTAGTGGCGGAAGCGGTGGCCGAGGCCGTCGCGCTGGCGGTGGAGCTGTTGGTCGCCGAGGCGGTGGCAGTCCGGGTGGCGCTGGCGGTCGCGGAAGCCGTCGCCGAGGCGGTGGCGGAGGCCGTGGCGGTCCGGGTGGCGCTGGAAGTGGCTGAAGCTGTTGACGAAGCCGTCGCTGTATTGGTGTAAGTCCGGGTGGGGGTGGGAGTCGGAGGACAATTGCCCGTGAACTGGAACTTTTGGAAGGTCGCCTTGCTATTGTTCCACTGGGAGAGACCCATGTAACCGCTGGAGCAGCCGCTACCGGTATAGGTCGCGGAAGCGGAAGCCGAGGACAAACCCGATTGGCTTGTCGCGATTTTCACGACGTACTGGCAGGAAGCGTTGATATCCACCTCGACCCAGAAGGGACAGCCGTTTAAGGCCCCGTTGCCGAGGGTCGTGGTGGTTTGGGTGGAGCTGTTGCCGCCGGTGTATTTCACCCAGTACATGGTCCCAGCGTTGGAGGCCCCGTTATTGAAGAACTGAATGCCATAGCCATTGCCGGTCGTCGGGTCATATCCGAACACCAATCCGCCAAAGGTGCTCCCGTCCACCGGTTGGCACATGGATACCTGCAAGGTGCCGGGTCCGCTTTGGACCGTATTATTAATGAGGAAGTTGTTGATGGACCCATGGGAACAGCAAGTGGACAGCGAAACCGATCCCCCGCCCATCGCCCAAGTGCCTTCATCATAAGGGACCGTCCCGGAATTCCAGCCATAGGGTGGCGCCCCGCTTCCAGTAAAGCTGGTGGTCACGGAGCACTGCTGGACAGGGTTACAGGAATAATCGGCCACGACGGCTTGCTGCCACATGGTGGTCTTGGCCGTCTGGGTGCCGATATGGAGGCCCCACTCCAGGGTTTGGGCTCCTCCCTGGAAGTTCGACCCCAAGTTGTAGTTGCGGGCCGAATCCTTAGGCCCACATTCCAGGATGCCAGAGGGTCCGTTCCAAAGCGCGGGGCTTCCCGTCCCGGAGGCGGGGCCCGAACCCCATGTTTCTACCTGGTCCGCGTCGCCGTTGAGGGCTCCCTCATTACACTGTTGCATTCCGCCCACCGCCCTTAAGCTCGTGCTGGTGGTGGAACAAGTGAGCCCCAGGCAGCTCCAATTCAACCGGGTGTCCGGCGGCGCCGCCCCATCCACCACGGCTCCGTTTTCCTCGATGTGCCAAACGTTGTTGCCATCCGAAATCGCCACCGCGTTGGTGTTCGTTTCCCCCGGCACGGTGTAAAGCACCAAAAGCGAGGTGCCCTGGCAGGAATCGGGATTGCCGCTCGTGTTAAGGGTGTAGGATCCACTGTTGATCCCGGCGAAGCTGTAGCGGACACTGTACCAACTTCCTCCCAAGCCATGGCCATTGGAGGTAACGGGGGCGCCAGGCAACACTCCCGCGCCGCTGGAACCACCCGGGCTCATGCTGATGGAACTAGTGCTATTTGAACTACCCGTATATTCCACGTAAGCAAAGGTGGTGACAGGCACGGCGCCAGCTGGCAGGGCAACGTTCATCGCTTGACCGCAGGTCCCGCCTACCAAGATGGAATGTAAACCCGGGCCGTAAAATACCGGCATGGTTTGGGTTTGGGCATAACTGCTGGGCTCGCTGCTTACCGCGCAGTTCTTGGTGCTGATTTGGGCGAGGGCGGGAGTGACCGACAAAAGGAACAAACCCATGAGGAATAAGCCTGTCCAGGGATGGGGACGGCGGGAGGACATGGGATGAATTTCTTCACTTTTGCTATTCATCATGGCTTCTCAACCTTCATCATTCTTTTTTCAAAACGTTTTAAGGCAGTTTGGCTTAACTTTCCCTTACTGTATGGACGGTCAAAGAACCCTTTAATCCAAAAATTCTAGCCGGGATTTTAAAGCCCTTTCATGCCCATCGGCTTAAAACAAGCATCCAAGGGCATTTATACTGCATGAACAATACCACTTTGGCCATGAATAAAAGCCCTTTTTCGCATGAAAATAAGGATTTTTAAATATATTTGCCGCATCAATTTTTTATTTTGGATTAAAAACCAAAAGAAACCCAAATAATCTGTCAATAAACTGCCGACTTTATTAAAAAACCTACCCTAATAGGCTTTCATAATCTGATCCCAAATCAGAATATTTTAAGGCGGACTTAATGCTGGACCAGGATTTGGGCCATTCTCCTTCCCTCCACCCCGCCCTGGGCGTTCCTCAAGTCCACTCGCACGAAATAAATGCCGCTCGAGAGGCCCTTCACGTTAAGGGTAGCTTGGTTGGCGCTTGAAGTTCCTTCAACTGTCTTTAAAAGTTCCCCCGCCACGTCATAGAGCCTCACCACCAGGGTATAGGGCGTGACTGAATTCATCCGGACCGTCGTGACGGTCTCCCCGCCGCGTAGGACATTAGGGCCTACTGTGAGTTGGCCTTCATTGCCGGGATTGTTGGAAGTCTCCACGAGGACGCCCTCTGACACCGTTTGATCCGAACCTTTCCCGTCCGAGTAATGGATCTCGATTTGGTAGTGGCCATTGGTCACGACGCTTCCCATGTCGCTCTTGCCGTCCCAAATCACCGTCAAACCGTTGGAGGCAGTGATAGAAACCTCGTTAGTGCGGTTCGTCGCCGAGGGGTCCAGCAAGGCCGCGGAGAGGCTCACCCCGTCGAGGGCCCCGCCGCCGGCGTCATCCGCCCAGGCATAGAGGTGGCGCACGATTTCCCCCGCCTCGTTATAAACATTGACCGTTACCCGGGCGATGGACCGGCTGACGGTAACGGTTTCCGACACGCTCTTGTCCACCCCATAGGGGTCAAGATTGTCCACCTTGATGAAGTACTTCCCGTTCGTCACCGGGTTCCCATCCGAGCCCGTTCCATCCCAGCTGGCGATTTTTTGGCCATCCACCACAACGTAAACCACCCCATGCACGCTCGTGATGGCCGCGCTATCGGCCAAGTCAAAGCTTGAAATGGGCTGGGAGAGCTGTTGTACCCAGATTTCCTTCACCAATTCCCCCGTCTCGTTATAGACACCCACGTGCACCATATAGAGGGTAGAAAGAGTAATGGTTTTGCAGGACTGCTTGGTCCCGGCCAGGCTGGCATAGGCCAGTTGGGCGCAGTTCTGGATCGTGTCCCCCTGCTTGACGTAATCATCCACCCTCGCCTGGTAAGTCAGGGTGTAGGTGCCGACGCTGAGTGTCGTGAAATTCCAGGTAAGATTCCGGGTGGAATTGTCGTAATTCCCCGCGCCTCCCGCCGGGGCCGGATCCATCCCGACATAGACCAAATGATCCTGAAGATGGTCGGAAACCTGCGTGTTGAACGCCGGGCTTCCCGACACGGTCAAGGTGAGGCGGTAGGTGATCACGTCGCCGCTCTTGGCCACCGCTTCGGAGGAATCTTTCGAGATTTCCACGTCGGGCGTAAGGGTCGGGGTGAAAGTAAGCGTGTAAGTCGGCGTGAAGGTGTTGGTGGGGGTCCAAGTATCCGAAGGGGTGGAAGTGGCCGTGGAAGTGGGGGTGTTCGTGAAGGTTTTCGTGGGGGTCGGGGTATCCGTCACCGTCGCCGTATTCGTGGCGGTACGGGTATTCGTGGGAGTGTAGGTGTCAGTGGGCGTGTAGGTATCCGTGGGGGTCTTGGTGGGGGTCGGACTATCCGTCACGGTGGCGGTATTGGTGGCGGTGCGCGTATTGGTCGGGGTGAAGGTATCGGTGGGCGTAAAGCTGTTAGTCGGGGTGTTCGTCGCGGATGGTGTGTCGGTCACCGTGGCTGTATTGGTGGCTGTCCGGGTGTTCGTGGGGGTAAAAGTATCGGTTGGGGTAAAGCTGTTGGTTGGGGTGTTGGTGGGTGTTGGGGTGTCGGTAATGGTCGCCGTGTTGGTCGCTGTCCGGGTGTTGGTGGGAGTGAAGGTATTCGTCGGGGTGTAGGTTTCGGTCGGGGTATTTGTGGGCGTTAGGGTGTCGGTAATGGTTGCCGTATTCGTCGCCGTGCGGGTATTCGTGGGAGTGAAGGTGTAGGTAGGGGTATTGGTGTCCGTGGGGCTGTTGGTGGCGGTAAAGCTGTTCGTGACCGTAGGGGTATTGGTCGCGGTCCGACTGTTGGTGGGGGTGAAGCTATAAGTGGGCGTGTTGGTCACGGTGGCGGTATTGGTGGGGGTCCGGGTATTGGTCACGGTGAAAGTGTTGGTAGGCGTCGTCGTGCCGGTCATGGTGTTCGTGTCGGTCGGGCTCAAGGTGGCCGTGGCGGTCGCGGTCACGGTGGCCGTATTGGTGGCCGTCCGGGTGTTGGAGGGGGTGAAGGTAAAGGTCGGGCTAAAGGTATCCGTGGCGGTGCTGGTGGCGGTACGGGTATTGGTCACCGTGGCCGTGGAGGTGGCGGTGTTGGGCGGCGGAGCCGTGAATGTCGCGGTGGGGGTATTGGGGGGAGGAACGGTGGCGCCGACCGTGTTGACCGCCGTGGCGGTGGGGGTGTTGGTATTGGGGGGAACCACGGTCGCGGTAGCGGTATTAGCCGTCGTGGCCGTCGCCGTATTGGTATTGGGTGGAACCACGGTGGCCGTCGAGGTGGCGGTGTTGGCCGAGGTCCGCGTCGCGGTGGCCGTGGCGGTGGTCGTGGCCGAGGCCGTGCTGGTCCGGGTGGCGCTGGCGGTAGCGGAGGCCGTCGCCGAAGCGGTGGCGGAGGCCGTGGCGCTGTTGGTACGGCTGTTGGTGGCTGAAGCCGTCGCCGAGGCTGTCGCGCTGGCCGTGGCGGTGTTCGTGCGGCTGGCGGTGGCGGAGGCCGTCGCCGAAGCGGTGGCGGAATTGGTGGCGCTAGCCGTGGCGGTGCGGGTCGCGCTGGCGGTGGCCGAGGCGGTGGCGGTGGAGGTCCGGCTGTTCGTGGCGGAGGCTGTCGCCGAGGCCGTCGAGGTTCGCGTGGCGGTGTTGGTGGCGGCCGTAGTCGCGGTGGCGGTGTTGGTCCGGGTCACGGTGGGGGTGTTGGTGCGGGTGGGGGTGGGAGCCGTGCAGGAACCCGACACGGTGAAGGCCGCGCACATCTGCATGCCGTTGTCGAACCGACCGTTCTCGTTGCAGTTGAGCGAGGCGGTGTCGTGGGTGGAAACCCCTACGTTCACGTAATAAGTTCCGGGCGTCATCCCCGAGGGGATGTTGTAGGTGATCTGCCCGACTGTCCCGGAACTACAGCTGGAGCCGTTCTGGTAAGTCACGCTCGACAGGAGAAAATTATGGTCGCAATTCTCGGTGTGGGTATGGCCTTGGGTGCAAAGGAGGAGGCCCTTGAATTCGCTGTTGCCCAGGGGGCCCGCGCAGGAATAGTTGGCGTACCAGTAGTCCACGCCGCTGGCGTAGCGGTGGCCGATCTGGGGCGTTTGGTCGGGGACGCTGGAGACGATGACGTCCTGGAAATTGTGGACGTCCCAGCCCTGGAGGTAACCCCCATTGTTGTTTCCCTGGCCGCCCGTGGAAGGGCCGCCGCGGAAGGCGGTGAAGCCGCAGGCGGAGGACACCGCCATGATAAGCGCCATTTGGGAGTTGTCTTTGCAGTCGCGAAGCAGAACGTCGATTTTCAAAGGACAGCCCGGCGCCACCACGCCGCCGTTGCCGAGGATGATCTGGTCAATCAGGGCTTCTTGGGCAAAGAGAAATCCACCTGGGGCTAGGGCGCAAAAGGCAATTAATAGAATCAGCCACAGCCTTTTGGGGCCGGCGAAACCGGTTACAAGCCCAGGATTTTGAGTCCTGCATTTTTGAGAATTACTTTTCAAAGAGTCACCTGAAATCGCTATCAAAAAAATGTGAGTAATAAAAGCTAAGGGAACCTTCCCACCCAACAATAGATGATCCAAAAGTCGGCGATTTATTCCCGAATCACCTTTAATCTTGTTAAAAAATTTAGCACAAATGGGCTCGAAAATCGGCCCTGAAAACGTTTTTTAACACTGTAGTTACACCTTAAAACAGCCCAATCTATCTTGGGATTTGAGAAGTGGGGTTTCAAGGTCCCATTTTTTTCCTGCTTCAAGGCTAATTCATCCATTTTAATCCCCTATCAACCTCCCCAAACACCCAAGGACCCTTTAAAGTGAATCGGCTTCAATCTCCCTAACTTAGGGCCTGGGGAATAATTGTTCCTTTCCAAACGGATGAAAAAATGAAAAAAAATGACCACTATCCTTCCCAATCAATAAAAATTTCATCCTTTCTTTGGGTCCTTCTGGTCATTCTCGCCGCCATTTTTTATTGGGGGGAACCCCGCCGCGAAAAAACAGGTTGGACCGCCTGCGGCGAAAACCCGGGCGACGCCTTCGGCACCAAGGTGGCCCCCGCCGGCGACGTGAATGGCGATGGTTACGCGGACGTCGCGGTCTGGGCGGAGGATTACGACGGCAATCGGGGCAAGGTTTATGTTTATTGGGGTTCCGCCAAGGGACTCTCCCCCACTCCCGCCTGGAGCGGCCAAGGTGAATCCAAGGGGGATGAATATGGCCACAGCTTTGGCGGGGTGGGCGACGTCAACGGCGATGGCTTTGGGGATTTCATCGTGGCGGCCCAGGGCTACGGGACTTCTTCCCGGCCCGGCCTCGGGAAAGCCTACCTTTACGCGGGCTCCAGCGGCGGATTGGTCCCCACCCCGGCTTGGACCCAGGTAGGGCACGCCAAGGAGGAATTGTTTGGGGATTGTTCCGGCCCCGCGGGGGACATCAACGGCGATGGGCTTCCCGACGTCATCATCGGCGCCTACGGTTTCGACCGTTTCCGGGGCGCCGCCTATCTTTTCCACGGCTCAAGGACGGCCTATCTTTCTTCCCAACCGGTTTGGCGGGGCGAGGGGGAGGCGCCGGGCGATTGGTACGGTTACAGTGTCTTCTCAATCGGCGATGTCCGGCACGACGGCTCCACTGGGGTCCTCATCGGGGCCAAACAGGCCGCCAAGGGCGGTCTCCCGCACGTGGGAAAAACTTACGCCTATTACGGCGGGAAAGGCCGCCTTCCCTCCAAGCCGTCGTGGGCGGTGGAGGGGGAAAACCGCCAGGACCTTTTTGGTTGGCGCGCGATTTCCGCGGGGGACGTGAATGGGGACGCTTTCAGTGACGTGGCCGTGGCGGCTTATTCCCATAGCGATTCCAACTGCTCGTACTGCGGGAAGGTTTATCTTTACGGCGGTTCTCCCCAGGGCTTGGGAAGGGATCCCGTTTGGACGGGCTCGGGGGAAAAACCCGGCTCCCTCTTTGGAAAATCGATCGCTTCGGGGGATTTCAACGGGGACGGGTACACCGACTTAGTGGTGGGATCGCCCGGTTGGGAAGGCCAGCGTGGGAAAATTTATCTTTTTCTCGGTGGGCCAAAGGGTTTGGCCCGCGATCCCGTTTGGGTCATGGAAGGGGAAAACACGGGGGATAATTTTGGGGCATACGTGGCCAACGCGGGCGACGTGAATCGAGGCGGATTTCCCGCCCTCTTGGTGGGGGCTCCCTACGCCTCGGCGGAAGGAAAAAAATCAGGGAAAGCTTATCTTTTTTATGGCGGCAAGGGCGGGAAACTTTACCCCCAGCCCCGTTAAAACCGGGTCAATTAAGTTCGATCGGCGGTAGCCCTTGGGCCGGGCTGAAATGCGCCAGCAGGAAAAGGGGATTCACCCACCGGTGTTTCGGTGAAACAACCGGCATACCGGCCTTGAAGGCCAAAAGGGGTCTCCGTTTCGCGGCTATTTTGTTTTTCACCGGCCGGTTTTTCATGGCGGCCCTCCCTTTTCCGGTGGTCACAATTCCTCCATCCGGTCCACCAGGTCCTGGACGTTCCGGATGATGATCTTCCCCCGCTCCGTGGCCACCAGCTTCTCCCGCTCCAGGCGCACGAAGGTGCGGATGGAGGATTCCACCGTCGTTCCCACCATGTCCGCGATCTCCTTGCGGGTGAGGGGGATGGTATCGCCGAACTCCTCCACCAAGTTCAAGAGCACGTGCAGGATGCGTTTCTCCACGCTTTCCTGGTCGAAGGTCTGCATTTCCTTCGATTGCCGCAGGAGCTTCGAGAGCTTCGCGATGATGCTCCTTCCGACGCTGGGGCACTTGTCCATGAAGGCGAGGAAATCCTTCGCGGGGAAGGAGACCACCGTGGCGTCCGTCTCAGCGATGGCCTGGCAAAGGTGGGTATCCCCGATGAAAGAGGAGGTCCCAAACAGGCCGTTGGCCCCCACCATGGCCAGGATCATGTCGCGTCCCCCCATGGAATGGATGACCTCCTTCACGTGCCCTTCCTTGACGAACCAGATGAACTCCGCCGGGTCGCCTTCCAGGAAAATGGACTCCCGCTTGGCGTACTTTTTCTCCCGCATCCTCGGCTCCAATCCGGCCAGCAGGAGGGGCGGGACATTTTTGAACAGCTCCATTTTCGAGAGGAACCCCCTTGCGTCGGTCTTGGGCAATCCCGTCTTGTGCGTCATGGTCAGCATGTCATCCTCCTTGGCAACGATTGGGCCCGGTTTCCCGGGCCGGGTGAATCTTCAACTGTTCGGGGCGTCCCCCCGCAGATAGGCGGCAATGATTCCGGGCAAAGCCTGGGTGTCGATGGGCTTGAGGATGTAGCCGTCGCAGCCGGCGCGGCGGGCCCTTTCCTCGTCCCCCTTTTGGTCGATGGACGTCAGCATCAGGATGACCGGGCTTTTTCCCCCCAGGTCCTCCCTCAGCTTGCGGGTAAGTTCAACGCCGTCCATGCCCGGCAATTGGTAATCCATGAGCACCAACTTCGGGTGAAAGTATTCCAGAGTCCGCAGGGCGTGCTCGGCGTTGTTGGCGGTGAGGACCTGGTAGCCTTCCAGTTCCAACAGCCTCTTCTCCAGTTTCTGGTTCATGGGGTTGTCATCGATGATCAGGATGGGTTCGCCGGACATGGTTTTCGCCGCCCCTCGGTGCGTGAAATGCCTTACAGCAGGGGATTGAGAGCAAGGGAAATGCCAGGGAAAAACCCCCAAAAACCTGGATTTTGCGGGGTTGGGATCGGGAAAAAAACTGGGTTATGGCGCGGGTGCCATAGCTGAAAAACCATACGTGGAAAGGAAAAAGCGGGAGGTCAGTCTTCCTTGGCGGGGATGCCGTATTTCTTGACCTTCACGTGCAGGGTTTTGTAGTCGGTCTTGAGGATCTTGGCCGCCCTGGCCTTGTTGCCGCCGGTGGACTTGAGGACGTTCCGGATAGCCTGCTTCTCGGCTTCCTCCACCGCCCGAACGCCGATTTCCTTGAGGGATAAACCCGGCGGAAGGGGGACTTCCACCGGCCCGGACGATGCCAAGGAGGACTTGGAGTTCCCCGTAAGGGCCTTGACCTGCGCCTCGTGAACAACCGTATCGGGGGTCAAAAGCACCGCTTGGCGGATGACGTTACGCAGTTCCCGGACGTTGCCCGGCCAGGCGTGGGCCGACAGGCGCTTTTCGGCCTCCGGTTCCAGGGTGGAGACGCTCCGCCCCAGCTCGAGCGCGGCTTCCTCGAGGAATCCCTGGGCCAGGAGGGGTATGTCCTCCTTGCGGTCCTTCAAGGCCGGCAGTTGCAGGGTGAACTCAGCGAGGCGGTAGTAGAGGTCCTGGCGGAATTTCCCCGCCTTGGCCTCTGCCTCCAGGGGCGCGTTGGTGGCGGCGATGAACCGGACGTCGATGGGGATGGCTTTCTCGGCCCCGACCGGCTTCACCTGCCTTTCCTGGAGCACCCGCAGGAGCTTTGACTGCAAACCCATCGGGAGATTCCCCACCTCGTCGAGGAACAGGGTCCCCCCCTGCGCCACGACGAGGAGCCCCACCTTTTTCCGGTCCGCTCCGGTGAAGGCGCCCTTCTCGTGGCCGAACATTTCGGACTCCAGCAGGTTCTCCGCCAGCGCTCCGCAGTCCACCGCCACGAAGGGCTTCTCCCTCCGGCCGCTTTCCTCGTGCAGGGCCCGGGCCGCCAGTTCCTTGCCCGTGCCCGTCTCACCCTGGATGAGAACCGTCAGGGCGGAGTTGGACACGGTCCGGATCTGGGTGAGGATCTCCTGGATCGCCCGGCTCCTGCCCAGGATGCGGCCCAATGCCGGGCCCTTGCCCGCCGATTTGCGCAGTTCCTCCATCTCGGCCAGCAGGTCGTGCTTCTCGAAGGCCCTCTGCAGGGTCACCAACAACTGGTCGTTTTCCACGGGTTTGGTCAGGTAGTTGTAGGCGCCCAGTTGGGTGGCCTCCACGGCCTTGCGCACGTCGGTCACGCCGGTGAGCATCAGCACCGGCAGTTGGGGGCGGGCGCGCTTGAGTTTTTGCAGAACTTCCATGCCGCTCATGTCGGGAAGCTGGAGGTCCAGGATGACCGCACCCACGCTGTCCACGGCGCGCTCGAGCCCCAACCTCCCATTCTCGGCGGTGATCACCTCGTAGCCGCCCACCTTGCCCAGCACGGCGGTCAGCAGTTTGCGCTCGAGGGGGTCGTCGTCGATGACCAGGACTTTTTTCATTGAACACCTTTAAAAAAATTTAACCACCAAGACACCAAGTTCACCAAGTAACGCAAAAACCAATTTTGATGAATAAACATCTTTCAGACCCGTTTTTCTCTTCGGCCGTTCTTGGTGCCCTTGGTGCCTTCGTGGTTCGGATCTTATTTTAAAAATCCGGCGATCTGGCCGGGAAAGGCCTGGGTATCGATGGG
>Ga0335069_10012652_pt1 | contig 11864 bp, 6 predicted proteins | sample Lox_Sample_11_FD_206714 | JGI IMG/M metagenome (GOLD analysis project Ga0335069, IMG submission 206714) | Soil microbial communities from Loxahatchee National Wildlife Refuge, Florida, United States - Lox_Sample_1.1 | ecosystem: Environmental > Terrestrial > Soil > Wetlands | place: USA: Florida...
ATTCCGGCGATGTATTCCATCACCAGAAAGTCCACTCCCTCCTGGGTGTCGAAGTCGTAAATGGTGGCGATGTTGGGGTGGTTCAGCTTGGAGAGCGCCAGAGCTTCCTTGCGAAAGCGCTTGCGGGCAGATTCGTCGCCCAAGGTTCCGGGAAGAAGCGTTTTGATGGCGACGTCGCGCTCGAGGTGCTCATCGTAGGCACGAAAGACTTCTCCCATGCCCCCGGCACCGATCTTTTCAGCTATGCGGTAGTGGCCGATTACCCGGCCAAGAAGCACGCCTTGGCCGACTGCCTGGTTCTCCACTGGAGAAGACGCTCCTTCTCCCCGCCCACAAGGCAAATCCTACGGCGCGACTCCAAGGCAAGTCAATGTAAACAAACTTGCTATGCAACAGGGACTTGAGGACCGCCTTCCGCTGGAGGTGGTCAATTGGTGAAATATCGCCATTACACTCATTATGCGGAGCCCACAGGCCGAAGAGCGAGTCCGTTCCAGTGTGTTATCACATCGTCTTCATTGTTTCCGTTTCTTTCCCCCGAAAAAGGGGTTCGCGGCGGCCTGCTTCATCCACGAGGCTACTTGCTGTTCGTCGAAGTCGTTCACGGTTTTCAATTCGACGCCTCGCGTGGACTTGCCCGTCCCAATCGGTACCACGGGCGGTATAGGCTTGATTTCCGTGCCGCGAATGAACATCAGCTTCACATGGCCGACGAAAGCACCGGAGGAAAAACACCAGCCTCCGCCTACTCCGTAGTACGCCATCCCCCATTTCACCGCGCGTTGCAGGCTCGGCAATGCTTTAGTGGCCAGAACATCGATACGCTCCGCGATAGCGCGTTGCGGTTGCGGCAAGCTGGCGATGTAGTCGAACACAGGCTTGTCGCCTTCCGCGGCCTTCGCATCGCTTGCTTTGCCGGTCATGGCGACCAGCAACTTCGAGCTATTTTTGCTTTTGACGTGAAGCTTGGGGATACGCTTTTTCACTATTTCACCACGTCACCAGAAGTTCGTCTCACAGTTCGAATTGCTCGCCTAGTCAGGGCAGTTCTTCCTGAATGCTCATTCCGCAATATTCCAACACTGCGCGGCAAACGGCCGCGAGGTCAAATGGTGAAAAACCGCCATCTCACTCATTGACCACCACGCAAAAGCACGGATGACCCATCAGCGCGCATTTGCGTGATCGGGGTTCTCCGCCGGAACATACTTCACCGCTGCCGTGCGTTCCAGCTTGTCCCAAGCGAACTTGCGGCCTTCCAGCGCGCGCTTCAGCGTCTTGAAAAGCACAATCGAAAACAATTGCCGGTAGGCAAACCGCTGCAGCCAGACCTGGCTTAACAGCAGTACATCTTCCTTGTCATCCGGCCGACGCCGCTCCAGCGCAAATGCAATGGCCGATGCGATGAAGTCGATCACCAGAAATGCAAAGAAGAAAGCCACCAGCTTGTGGAAGCTCGCTGGATCCGTCGAATCCGGATGGAAATGCTTCTGGATCAAGTACCAGATTGTTCCCACCGCAAACATGATGTCGATCAGGGGCGAGACCAGCGGCAACAAGATCTGGAAGATCACGATGTTCGGTAGTGCCACCCATCCCAGCGCGCCTTTCCGTGCCATCACTCCGCGATGCTTGTACACCGCCTGGAGAATGCCAAATGACCAGCGAAAGCGCTGCCGCATCAACCCGTTCGAGTTTGTCGGCGCTTCGGTATAGGCCAGGGCCATGTCTTCATACTCGACCCGGTAGCCTAGGCGCAGTAGCGCCATGGTCAGGTCGGCATCTTCGGCCACCGTATCGGTGTGATACCCTCCCGCTTCCCGTACCGCCGAAACTCGCCATGCACCAATCGCGCCCGGCACCACGCTCACCGCGCCCAGCACGTCCAATGCACGGCGCTCGAAATTCTGGCTCGTGATGTATTCCAGCGCCTGCCAGCGCGTCCACAAATTCACACGGTTCCCTACTTTTGCATTCCCCGCGATCGCGCCCACCTTAGGATTGATGAAATGCGGCACCAGCCGGGCGATCGCGTCGCCCGCGATGATCGTGTCCGCATCGATCCCCACGAACAACTCGGCATCGCCAATATGCTCGATCCCGTAGTTCAGGGCTTCTGCTTTCCCGGAGTTCGGCTTCCCCAGGATCAACACCTTCCCTGCCGCCGACTCAGCCGCGAACGCCCTGCGCGCGACTTCCAGCGTACGATCCTTCGAGCCATCATCGATCACAACGACGCGCAGGTTGGGATAGTTCGAATTCAGAGCCGCTCGAACCGTTCGCTCGATCACCTTCTCTTCGTTGTAAGCGGGTATCAGCACCGCAACCTTCGGCTTGTAGGAAGCCACCTCCGCCGGCTTGCCAAAAATCTTTTCCCGCAACCGGTCGTAGACCGCCGCCGCTCCGATAAAGATCAAGCGGCCCGTCATCAGCAGATCGCCGACCAAGAAGATCCACGTAATCGCGACGATCCCGGCATCGAACAGCCAAAATCCGAATCGGTCCAGCCGTGCCGCCCAACGCTCTCCTCTCGGCAATGGCGCCATCACATCCGCCCGAGTCTTGCCGAGAAGATCGTAGACGGGCGCAATCTCATACCCCCGAGCGCGGATGCCATCAATGATCATCGGGAGCGCGCGCACCGTCTCCGCCCGGTCCCCGCCTCCATCGTGCAGCAGCACGATGTTCCCGCAGCGCAGATCATCGATCTTGCATGGCGGCAGATGCGACAACACATAGTCGCGAATCTGCTCCGCAGATCTTCGCGGATTGTTGCTCCAATCGTTGGGATCAATGCGGTTCCCGACCGTGATGTATCCCATGTCCTGCGGAATCTCGAGCGGCCGTACCTGGTCTGCCGTGTCCGGCTCTTCATCGATCGCGTACGGCGGCCTCATCAGCGTCGCCCGCACTCCCAGCAGGCTGCTGAACAGGCGCTCGGTCAGGTTCAACTCCACCTTCATGTACGAGGTTGAGATATTGCTGACGTCGGGATGCGTAAACGTGTGATTCCCGATCGTGTGACCCTCGCGGTCGATTCGCTTCACGATTCCCGAGAACTTGTCCGCTTGTATTCCGATCAGGAAAAACGTCGCTGGCGCCTGTTTTTCTTTCAGCACATCCAGAATCTTCGGTGTCCATTCCGGATCGGGCCCGTCGTCAAACGTGAGCGCAACCTTGTTCGGACTGTACCCATATCGGCCTACCCGGTACGGTTCAGGTAACGTTTGAAACACTTCGTCGGTAATCAGCTTGCTGTCGGAATCGATCGTAAGGTCGCGCGTTCCGTGCGCAGGACGGTCCTCTACCCGCAGAATTTCTCCCTGGCCTTCCATGTCGACGTCGGCGCCCGGTGGCACATCCTTGAGCCTGTCGTTTGCCCCCGGATCGCCTGGCATGTCCCACACTCGCCATAAGGAGCGATCTTCCCCACCAAGCCTCCATAGCGCAAAAGTCCTGATGCCCAGCGTCTGCGCCGCCCGCATATGATTCACAGCGGTCACGGCATCGAGAAACCAGATATCGTGACGGAAGCTGCGCTCATCCAGGTAGCTGAAGTGTGGATTCAACGCCTCGTCGTCGAATGAGACGTCCTCGTCCGAATCCCGCGCCGCCAGCCAAGCTTCCTGCACGCTGACTGTGGAATCGTGCTCCCCTTCCGGCAGCGTGCCTGACTTCGGCTTCTGCACCCAGTCATATCCGTAATTCGCAATGGCGCAGATGATCTTGTCCTGCGGGATGATGCTCTTCGCATACTTCAGGTTTTGCACGAACCAATCCTGCGACGCTACCGGGCCGGCCGTCGCCCCGGGATAGTGCTCGTCGTAGTTCATCAGCACTACGCCATCGGCCGCTTTCGCCACCGCCGCGTAGTCGAATTCGTTGTTGCGCGGCGGCACTGAGACGTAAAGCTTCATCCCGCGGGCGTGCAACTCGTTCGACAACTCCTGCAGCAGCGCGACGTACCCAGGTTGTCCGCTTGCGGGAAAAGCCTCGAAATCGATCATCAGTCCGCGGTATCGTCCGGAAGAGAGGAACTGTGATGCCTGCTGCAGGAAACGCGATCGCGCGCTCGGATCATTCAGGAACCCGACAATGTCCCCCACCCAGTTCGCCCCGTCGAAGTTATTCACCATGGGGAAAACTTCCATTCCCGGGTCTTCCTGGTTCAGCAGCGGCATGACGCGGTCGTCTACCGGACGCACGCTCGCCCCCTGCACCACGTCGAAAAACTTGTTGGTCTGGTCGTCCACCCCCTGGAGCCGGCCGTCGGTGGTCAGGACGTGCAGCCAATCCGGATACAGGATGTCAATCTGCCGAGCGTAATCTTTCAGCGACGAGAAGCTCGCCGCATCCCACGGCACATAAAATGCCGCTCGGATGCCTTCTTCCTGGTTCAGTTTCACTTGCGAAGCTGCCAGCTTGGACTTGCGATGGGACCGCGCCGCCAGCTTTTTCAGATGCTCGCGGGCCTTTTCCCGCTCGCTTTCCTTCAGCGCCTTGAAGGCGCGCTTTTGCGGGGAAAACAGTAGTTCGGGAAGCTGCTCGTCGCGCAGCGCGGTGAAGACGAAAAATATGATCAGTGCAGAAACGACAATGGCAGCTCCATCAATGAAGCGCCGCAGGCGTTTCCACCGTGCGCGTTGCGGATCATAAAAGACTGGCTCAGCCATGGAGTGAAGTGTTCATCGTATGCTGCGGATGGCACACGGTCAATTGCGACGAGTCAGGGTGAGCTGCTGGCGCTACTAATGTTCGATGCAATTTTTGCACCGGAAGTTATCGCCAAGCGCTATATTCCGAATGTGCTCGATCTGCTGCGAAAGAATGCCCGGTTTTTCCTGATCGCGATTTCTGCCGCACTGGCTTTCCGCTTTTTCTTCGTCTTCCAATTCCCAGCCGTCGTAGACGACTCCCGGCTCTATGCCAACATTGCCGATAACTGGCTACACCATGGCGTCTACGGCATAACCAATTCCGGCGTAATCATGCCCACGCTTTCGCGCCTGCCCGGATATCCCGCGTTCCTGGCAATGATTTTCGCGCTTTTCGGAATGGACAATTTCCGCGCCGTCCTTTTGATTCAGGTGCTGTTTGATCTTGGCACTTGTTTACTGATAGCAGATCTTGCGCGACGCCTTTTATCGCCACGCTCCGCCAAAGCCGCATTCCTGCTCGCCGGGTTCTGTCCTTTCCTGGCGAACTATGCCGCGACAGCACTCACGGAAACGCTCGAGATCTTCTTCACCGTTCTCGCTTTCGACCTGGCTCTAGCGGCCATGGGACTCGGCTCGGGCAGGCAACGCTCCGTTGGTATGTGGATTGGCTGCGGGTTCTCCATCGGCGCCGCCATCCTGCTTCGCCCCGACGGCGGCATCCTCCTGGCGGCCATCGGGGGATTTTTATTGTGGCAATTGGCCGTCAGCCTGAAATCAGGCACCGAGCGCGGCCTGGCAATTACATGGATCCGTGCCGGAGTCCTGGTTGCTGTCGGCGCGCTCCTGCCGCTCGTCCCATGGACAATCCGCAACCTGCACACGCTCCATCGTTTCGAACCGCTTGCACCGCGTTACGCCAACGATTCCGATGAACCGGTGATGCCAGGCTTCAATCGCTGGGTCAAAACCTGGACCGCTGAATATGTTTCCGTCGAAGAAATCTACTGGAACGTTCCTGGCGAAGACATCGACATCAACCGCCTGCCGCATCGCGCCTTCGACTCGCAGCAGGAAAAGATTCTTACGGCGCAGTTGTTCGCCGACTACAACCGCGACCACGACCTCTCCCCGGAACTCGACACGCGCTTCGGATCACTCGCCACCCAGCGCATCCACGCCTCGCCGTTGCGGTACTACATCTGGCTGCCCACATTGCGCATTGCCGATATGTGGCTGCGCCCTCGCACCGAGCTTTTCCCAGCCGATCCGCGCTGGTGGGAGTTCAACGATGACGCCAAGTGGATCGCCGTCAGCCTGGTCTTCGGCGTGATCAACCTCGCTTATGTTTTGATGGCCGCTGCAGGATGGTGGCGCTCGCGCGAATATTTCGGCATCGGCCTATTCGTTTTTTTTCTGCTGCTGCGTTCTGCGTTTCTAGGTACGCTCGAAAACCCGGAGCCTCGTTACACGCTCGAGTGTTATCCCGTGGTCATTTTTCTGGCGTCTGCTCTATTTAACGTCAGCGCATGAGCCCTCGCAGGCAATTCACAACCACGCTACAAAACATTCTTAAATCGTTTCACAAGCTGAAAAAAATTAAAATTTCGTCTTGAATGTTCTCACGACGAAGTTGCACAATACCGCCCCAACAGGTCCCCAGGGTTCGAACTCGGTCTGCCGCATCACTCGCCGCCTGGGAAAACGTCAACCATTGACGCCCTCTTCCGGGGTTCAAGGGGAGCATGATATGCGTTTTCAACTTCAGATTTCGGCAGTGTTGGTTGCATTCTTCATGGCAGTTTCCGCCTGCGCTTCAGCGCAATCTGCCACCACGTCTCTTCACGGAACCGTCACCGATCCGAAAGGAGCGGTGGTCGCAGGCGCAACGCTGACTCTTCGCAACGAAGCGACAGGTTTTTCCCGAACCGTCCAGAGCGATGACCAAGGGTCATATCAATTCCTGGAAGTTCCTCCCGCCACTTACGTGCTGACCGCGACCGCCGGAGGTTTCGCCACCATTAAGCGCGAGAACGTCGTGCTGCAGGTGAGCAGCCCGGCCACGGTGAATGTTGCCCTGCAGGTTGCGGCAAGTTCCGTCATCGTGGACGTCAGCGGCGAAGCCCCCATCGTCAACACGCAAGACGCCACTCTGGGAAACAACTTCAACGCGCGGCAACTCGTGGATCTGCCGACCGAGGGCCGCGATCCGGTATCGATCTTGAGCCTGCAGCCGGGCGTCGTTTACATCGGCAAGAATGTTGATCAGACTAACGACAGCCGTGGCGGCGCCGTCAACGGCGCACGCAGCGACCAGACTAACGTCACCCTCGATGGTCTCGACGACAACGACCAACTCAACGGATTCGCCTTCCAGGGTGCGATGCGCGCCACTCTCGATTCCCTGCAGGAGTTCCGCGTCACGACCAGCAACTATGACGCATCCGCAGGACGCTCCTCCGGCGCACAAGTCAATCTCGTCACCAAGAGCGGCACCAACGCCTTCCATGGATCGCTCTACGAATATCATCGCCCTTCGTTCACCGTGGCCAACGACTGGTTCAACAAGCAGGCAGAGCTTCGCGCCGGATTGCCGAACGTCCCCGGACACGTCTTGCGCAACACGTTTGGCGGATCGGTCGGCGGCCCCATCCAGAAAGACCGCCTCTTTTTCTTTGCCGCTTATGAGGGACAGCGCACTGCCGACCAGTTGCAAACCACGCGCGTCGTTCCCACGCAGAGCATGGCGAGCGGATTTCTCAAGTATCTTTGCAACCCCGATCCATCGGTTGATCCCAATTGCGTCATTCCCAACAACGATGTCTACAACATCACCGACGGCGGCACCGCGTTTCCGGGCTTCAACGTTGTCACTCTAAGTCCTGATCAGATCGCTTCGCTCGATCAGGGCTGCTCGTCCAATTCCACTTGCCCGCCCACGCCTGGAAATCCCGCAGGCCCGGGCCCCAACGGCAACATCGCCAACCTCGGCGGCGCAAATCCAGCCGCCTTGTTCGCAGGTTATCCGTTGCCCAACTCCACCAGTGGCGGCGGGGACGGCCTGAACACCGCCTCCTATACCTTCCCCGGCAACGATCCCATTCGCCTCAACACCTACATCTTCAAACTCGACTACAAGATCTCTGCCAACGGCAACCACTCCTTGTTCCTGCGCGGAAACCTGCAGAATGATCACGAGGCCACTCCGCCGCAGTTCCCTGGCCTTCCTCCCAACGAGATCAAGACCAACAACAGCAAGGGTATCGCCGGTGGCTACACCTGGATCGTACGCAACAATCTCATCAACAACTTCCGTTACGCTTTCATCCGTCAGGGGTTGGGAGATGTCGGGCTGAACAGCCAGCCCTTCAACCGTCTCCGCGGCCTCGATGACACGATCGGTCTGACGCCAACCATCCTGACCAACGTTCCCGTACACAACTTCATTGACGATGTTTCCTGGACGAAGGGCAAGCATACCATTCAGTTCGGCACGAACTGGCGCCTCATTCACAACAACCGTCAATCCAATGCGCAAAACATTTCTGAGGGATACGCCAACCTGTACTGGATGAGTCCGTCCTTTATCTCCGGCACAGGCGCCAGCCTCGATCCCGCACTCGATCCCACCTTCCCGGTCGTCGATTCTTCCTTCGGCACGTCTTACGACTTCGCCGCGGTGCAGTTGATGGGCATCATGAGCCAGGTGTACACCACCACCAACCAGGACAAGAGTGCCAACATGATCGCCCAGGGCGCGCTCGTCCCCCGTCACTTCCGCAACTTCGAAGGCGAAATGTACGTACAGGACAAATGGAACGTCACCCCCAACCTCGTCTTCACCTACGGCCTGCGCTATTCCCTGCTGCAACCGCCGTACGAAGCCAACGGCAATCAGGTTTCCCCCAGCGTCAACATGCACCAGTGGTTTACCAATCGCTGGAAGAATATGTTGCAGGGAAATGTGGTCCAGCCGGATCTCTCGTTTGATCTCTCCGGGCAGGCGAACGGCAAGAAACCCTACTGGGCTTGGGACTACAAGAATTTCGCTCCCCGGTTCTCCATTGCCTACTCGCCGCACGCCGCCAGCGGATTCCTCCACTCCATCTTCGGAGATGCCGGCAAGAGTTCCGTTCGCGTCGGCTACGGGTTGTACTTCGATCACTTCGGAGAAGGCGTCGTCAACTCTTTCGACCGTCAAGGTTCCTGGGGGCTGACTACCACCATCAGCAATCCAGCCGGCTACCTGAGTGTGGATACTGCCCCTCGCTTCACGGCTCTGCTGGGCGAATCCAACCTTCCGCCGAGTCCTGGAGTGCCCAGCCCGCATGGATTTCCGTACACGCCCTCCAACGATCCCAACACCTACGGCTTAGCCATTGCCTGGGGTATTGACGACAATCTCCGAACCCCTTACTCGCACGTGGTCGATCTCTCGGTAACGCGTGACCTGGGCCACAACTTCGTTGTGGAAGCGACCTACACCGGAAGATTCGCGCGGCATCTCTTGCAGGAAGTGGACCTCTCAGCACCGCTCGACCTAGTCGATCCCGGCAGTCATACCGACTACTTCACCGCCGCTCAAGCGCTATCCAAGCAGGCATACCAGGGTGTGGCTACAGACGATGTTCAGCCAATTCCCTATTGGGAGAATCTCTTCCCTCAAGCCGCGGGAGCCGGACTTCTGTCCGGCGTTGATGGGAACACCACCTGTGCGGGAGATTCAAGTCCTGGCAACCACACCGCCACACAGAACATTTACGACTTGTACTATTGCAACCTGGGCAATGAAACGCTGGCGCTCGAAAACCTCGACGCTTTCTGCTTACCTGCCTGCGCCGGCACCGGATCCAACAATATCGGCGGATTTGTAGGCTCGGCCGGCACTCCCTTCCAGCTCTACCAGGACCAGTTCTCGTCACTCTATGCCTGGCAAAGCCGCGGGAACAGCAGCTACAACGGATTGCAGATTAGTCTCCGCCATGCCATGGCTGCCGGATTGCAATTCGATTTTAATTACACCTACTCCAAGTCGATTGATGTCGGCTCGAATGCGGAGCGGGTCAACGCCTTCGAAGACCAGGGCGTGGCCTATAACAGCCAGGTCATCAATACCTTCTCGCCGAATCTCTGGCGAGCTCCCTCCGACTTCGACACTACACATCAACTCAATGCCAACTGGGTATGGGATCTTCCCTATGGCCGAGGACGCCATTGGGGCGCTTCTTCCAACCGCTTCGTGAATGCCGTTCTCGGCGGGTGGGGTCTGAACGGACTCGCGCGCTGGACCAGCGGCTTCCCATTCTCCGTGCAGGCGGGCGCAGGATGGTCGACGAACTTCGAGCTGAACGGTTCGTCAGTAGTGATTGGGCCCAAACCGAAAACCGGCGTGTTCCGCGATTCCACCGGGGACCCGACAGTATTCAAGGATCCGCAGAGCATCGTCTGTGCTTGCGGCCCAGGACCGTGGAGCAATGCGACGTTCCGCGCCACCATGCCCGGAGAAGCTGGCGCACGCAACAATTTCCGCGGCCCCGGTTACTTCGGGATCGATGCTGGCGTCGCCAAGACCTGGAACTTCACCGAAGACAAAACCCTGAAATTCTCCTGGGAGGTCTTCAACGTGACGAACTCAGTCCGCTTCGATGCTGCCGGCTCTCTCATCGCTCAGGACCTGGTCGACATCACGGGCTTCGGAAAATTCAACTCAACCCTGACCAGCCCACGCGTAATGCAGTTCGCGCTACGCTTCGGCTTCTAGACGTCATTTGCACGGAGATCAGAAGGGCCTTTTGAACTCGAAAAGGCCTTTCTCTTTGCGGGCTTGAATGTCAAGGACTGTTACTGAACGGCTCTTGGATTTGAGGGGGCGGTACGGCCTCTGCCGCGCCGTTTGCACGCCAGAGGGGGCGCTTTAGCCCTGAGGGGAGTCCGCTTACGCCAGCGGCGAGTCGCTCATGCGGAACTTCGTCCGCACATGCTCCGAGATGAGTTCAATTGCGGAACGATTCTTGATGGGATCAGCCTGGGCCAGGTACTTCATGGCCTCAACCAGCAATCTCTGCCCGTCAACGTATCGAGGATCGGATGTGCGTTCCCGGCGTTTATTTCCTAGCTGAGGAGGGACTGGAATCGTAAAAACTTTGGCCATGAATAAACCTAACTAAAGTTAGGGGGTCAGTATAGCGCCCCTTGTGCAAATCTCAGCACTTTTCTTCCCGTTTGCTTTCAATCACTTAGCCTTTTGGCGATATCGTCTGCGTCTTACCAGTCGTCTTCAGTTTGAACACATCATCCGGGATCTTCTTCCCGTTTACCTGCACCGCGCTGTACTTGGCCAGCCGATAGTCTCCCTGCGGCGCCAGGAACTGCTGCTGCACCGAAATCCCCTTATCCAAATCGATCCAGAGTACGATTTGCTTATAAGTATTGCGCACCCTGTCCGACTTCGGAACCAGCTGCAGCTTGGCCGTGGCGACTCCGTTGATGGTCTCTTGCCCGCCGTAGGTCACGTCGAACGCCTTTGTCAGTTCCTGCCCACTGCCGCCGAACCCCAGCACCAGATAGCTCTCGAATTCCGACCGGTTCTTCCCCAGGTCGTACACGGTCACCTGATCGGGCTTGGGCTGATACATCCGGATCTGCCCCTGGTTGAAAAGAATGAATTTGGGCTCCGCCTTCAGCGACTTCGCATCGCTGCCCGCCTTTTTCACCTCCGCCATCATCTCCGTATCTTTTCCGTTGCGCCGGTAGTAGATCGTTCCCGTCTCGACATCGTCAATCTCGTCAATCACCTTTTCGTAAGTGTTCCACTCGAAGTCCGCCTGCGCGCTGCGGAAACTGGCAGCCGTCTGGTCCATCTTCTGCAGGACGCTATTCAACTGGGTGGAGTTCTGTTGAGCAACGAGGGGAGAGCTGAGAAATCCGAATGCAATAGCGAGGAACGCAATGGAGGGAGTTTTCATTCCGGATCCGTCTTTCAATTTCCTGAGAACCTGGGCTACTCCCGCTTAGCCATGACTTTGTAGCCTTGCACGTGCCCTTTATTATCGGTCAACGTCTCGTAGCTGATGATCGAAATCGCCCCCGAGATCGGCTCGATAATCCGGAGTAACTGTTCCCGTACGGAACTCTCGTCCCCGGGCGTCACCGCGCTCGCCTCAACTTGATACAGCAAATCACCTTGGGCGTTCGTGGTGACCACTACCT
>Ga0335069_10012653_pt1 | contig 11864 bp, 13 predicted proteins | sample Lox_Sample_11_FD_206714 | JGI IMG/M metagenome (GOLD analysis project Ga0335069, IMG submission 206714) | Soil microbial communities from Loxahatchee National Wildlife Refuge, Florida, United States - Lox_Sample_1.1 | ecosystem: Environmental > Terrestrial > Soil > Wetlands | place: USA...
CCCAGCCGGCGCGGGGGCCCACCCAGAACATGTAGAGGCCGCCTTCGCTCTGGAAGCCGAGGAGGACGGGGACGTCGGCGCCCCAGCCGAACAGCTGGCTCAGCGACACGTTGGGCAGGGCGGCGTTCTCGACGTGCCCGTAGAGCGCCGCCGAGCCGCCCGCGCCGACCGAGAGGGCCCAGTGCGAACCGAGCTCGAAGGACCGCCGGAGATCGGCGCGCACCGCCCGGCCCGTGTAGACGAGGCCCCCCTCGAAGTGCTGCCCCACGCCGACGCGCGCTCCCCCGTAGGGGGCGAGGCCGGGCCCGACGGACGCCTCGACGAGAGCGCCCTTGGCGAACGTCGGGTCGGACCCGGGGGTGGTGGGGGCACCACCCGTGGCGGCGGCGTCGGCCTCCGCGGCCGAGACGGCGCTCGAGAGCCCGCCCGCCGCGACGTTCGCGCTGAAGCCCGCTTCGGCCCGTATCTCGCCGGTGTCCAGCGTCTGCGCCGGGTGCAGCAGCGGCAGGCCTCCGCCGCATCCGCTGCTCAGGAGCAGGAGAGCGGCGAGGCCGAGGAAGGCCACCGGTGCGGCGGCGGCCGTCACCCCGCTTGCGTTGGCGCGCCGAGCAAAGCTAGGGTCGCGCCGGAACGGAATGCTTCGCACTCTCTTCCTTGTATGCGCAGCGGCGACGCTGCTCGCGGCGGGCATGTTGCTGGGCGGGTGCACACCGCACATCGGCGACCACTGCCAGCTCAACACGGACTGCTCAATAGACGGCACGCGCGTCTGCGACAACTCGCAACCGAACGGCTACTGCACTTCGTTCAACTGCGTCGCGAACTCGTGCCTCGACAACGCCGTGTGCGTCATGGTCAACGCCAGCGTGCCGGGCTGCCCGTACAACGACTACCAGTCGCCGTCGCGAACGCACACCACGCTGTGCCTCGCGCACTGCAACCAGGACTCCGACTGCCGCACCGGCGACGGCTACGTGTGCCGCGACCCGCAGGAGCCTCCTTACAACGCGAAGATCATCGACAACAACCCCACGAGCAACAAAGTGTGCGTCGCGCAGTCGAACTCGGACGCCGGCCTGAGCGTTCCCGAGCCGGACGCGACGCCGCCCGTGTGCATGCCGTACCTCCCGGAGGCCGGCGCTTCCGACGGGAACGTGGACGCGGCGACCGATTCGTCCGGGGACGCAGAGCCCGATGTCGCCGGGGGCGGGTAGGGGAGGCCGCACGGCGCGGGTCCTCGTCGCGCGCGCCGTCGAGGCGCTCGCGGTCGTCGTGGCGCTGGCGTCCCTCGTCTTCTTCGCTCTGCGCATCTTGCCGGGCGACCCGGCGCGTCTGGTGCTCGGGGACGGGGCGAGCGCTGCGGAGCTGGCGCGGGTGCGGGCGTCGCTCCACCTGGACGAGCCCCTGGGGGCGCAGTACCTGCGGTTCCTGCGGGGCCTCGCGACGATGGACCTCGGCGACTCGTTCCGGCGCCCGGGGACGAGCGCGATGTCGCGCGTCGCGGAAGCCGTGTGGCCGACGGCGCAGCTCGCGCTCATCGCGGTGGGCATCGGTGCGGTCGTCGGGATCGCGGCGGCGATAGCGGCGAGCGGTCCGTGGCTGCCGGTGCGCGCGCGAGTGTGGATCGAGCGAGGGCTCGTGGCGGTCGCGGCGGCGCCGCTCGTGGCTTTCGCACCGGTGCTCACGTGGGCGCTGGCGGCGCGCGCGCGCATCGTGCCTCTCCCGGGCGATCCGGATGCGGGGCCGGCGGGGCTTCTCTTCGCGGGTGCGCTGCTTTCGCTGCCGCTCGCGGCGCACGTCGGTCGCATCGCGAGGGCGGCCCTGGTCGACGTGGGGCGCGCGCAGTTCCTCGCGGTGGCGAGCGCGAAGGGGGCGCGCCCGGTGCGCGTCTGGGTGCTTCACGCCCTGCCGGCGGTGGTCGGACCCATCGTGACGGTGGTCGCGAGCCAGCTCAGTGCGCTTCTCGGGGGCGCCGTCGTGCTGGAGCGCATGTTCGAGCGATGGGGTCTGGGCACGCTGATCCTGGAGGCGTATTCGACGCGCGACCTGCCGGTGCTCGAAGGAGCCGTCGTGGCTGCCGGCCTGCTCTTCGTGATCGCGCAGGCGCTGGGGACGGCGCTGCATGCGGCAGTCGACCCGCGGGCGAGGGGGAGCACATGACGGGGTCGGGGTCGAGGTCCCGGTCGGGGTCGCGGTCGCGACTGTGGCGGCTCGCGCCTCTCACGCTGGTCGTGGTCGCGGGCGCGGTCGGGGGGATTCTGGCGAGCGAACCCGCTGGTCGGCTCGATCCGGAGCGCTCGTGGTGCGCGCCTAGCGCCGCGCGCCTCCTCGGTTGCGGCGAAGCGGGTGTCGACCTCCTTCCGCTCGTATCCACGGCGGTGCTCCGCGGCGTCGTCCTCGCTGCAGTCGTCGCGCTCGTGGGCTTCGCCATCGGTACGCCGCTGGGAGCAGCGGCGGCCCTGGCGCGCGGCCGATTCGAGCGCGGCGTCGAACGAGCGTGCGACCTGATGCAGGCGTTCCCGAGCTTCATCCTCGCGCTCGCCGTGTTGAGCGCCGTGCGCGCCCCCTCGCGCGTGCACATCGGCGCCGTCTTCGCGCTGACCGCGTGGGCACCCTTCGCCAGGCTCGCCCTCGCCCAGACCCGTGTGCTCCGCGACGCGGCGTTCGTCGAGGCTGCGGTCGCCCTCGGGCGAGGACGCGCGGGAGTCCTTCGTTCGCACATCGTCCCGAACCTCCTCGGCGTGGTCGCGGTGCAGCTCGGGTCCACCGCGGCGGCCATCGTGGTGAGCGAGGCGGCCCTCGCCTTCGTCGGCCTCGGCCCGCGCGACGGCGTATCGCTCGGTGGAGTCCTCGACCAGGGCGTCGCCGCCATGCTCCGCGCCCCCCACGTGCTCGTGGTCGGCGCCCTCTCGGTCGCCCTCACGAGCGCCGCGATGCTCGTCGCGGGCCGAGCCGCGGAGCGCTAGACGACTCGACCTCGACCACGACCGCGACCTCCCCGCGACGTGCTAGACCCCGCGTCGATGTTCACGCCGTCGGCTCTGCCCAGGAACCTCGAGGCGAGCTTCCGCGATCTCGCTTCGGAGCGGCCTGCGACGCGCGCCTCGGCCGTGCGGGACGTCGTGCGCCATGCGCTGCGCAGCGATGCGACGCGCGCGCGCGCCATCCCGCTGCTCGAGCGGGCCCTCAAGGAGGACCAAGCGCCGGGCGTGCGCGCCGAGGCGGCTGTCGCGCTGGCTGACGTGGCGGCGGGCGAGGCTCTGCCGACGCTCCTCGTCGCGGTCGAGGACGATGACGCGCACGTGCGCCAGATGGCCCTCGCGGCCATCGGCGAGATCGGGGACGCCCGCGCGACGCAGCGGCTCGAGCGCGCTCTGCGCGATTCGCGACCCGAGGTCCGCTACCAGGCCGTCATCGCCTACGCACGCGTGGCGAAGGATGATGCGCCCGCGGTCGCCGCGGCGCTCGTGCACGCGCTCGACGACGAGGACTCGGCCATCCGCTACATCGCGATGCGCGTCGCCGAGGAACAGGCTGCAGCCCTCCGTGACGACAGGCTCGCGGCTCGCGCCGCGGAGCTCGTGGAGGGACCCGATGCCGCCGTCGCCGTCGTCGCGGCGCTTTACCTCGCGCGTCTCGGACGTACCCCGGGAACACGAGTCGTGCTCGACGTGGTCGCCGAGCGACGCGAAGTGCCGGAGCTCGAGGACGAGCAAGCCTGCGTCGAAGCCGCCGGCGAGCTCGAGATGCGCGACGCCATCCCGTTCCTCGAGAGGCGCGTCTGGGGCCGTCGCCGCGCGCTGCGCACCATCTTCTCCTTCGGCGCCGGCGATCAGGCGAGCTGCGCCTGGCACGCTCGCATCGCCCTCGCGCGCATGGGTCACGAGCGCGCGCGCGAGGACATCCTGCGCGATCTCGGCTCCTGGCGGCGCGAGACCCGTGAAGCCGCCGTCGTCGCCGCCGGTCGTGCGGGCATGAGCGAGGCGCGGTCGGCGCTCGAGAACCTCGGAGGCTCGGTCGATGTGGCTCTCGTCAGAGAAGCACTCGTCCGGCTCGGCGTGGGCTGAGGGCGTCCGCTACGACGCTCGCGCCGCCGCGGCGCGCGCGAACGGCGGACACGGGCACCTCGAGAGCTGGTTCCTCAAGGCGAACGACCCGCGCGGCCACCGCGCCGTGTGGCTCAAGTGGACCATCTGGGCCGGCGTGCGTGCGCCCGCCAGCGCCGTCGCCGAGGCGTGGGCCGTCGCCTTCGGCACCGCCCGGGGCGGGCACGTCGCGACGAAGACCACCGTGCCGTTCGAGGCCGCGCGCTTCTCGCGCGAGGGCATCGACGCCACCATCGACGGCTGCACCCTCACCCGCGAGTCCGCGCGCGGTCGCGTCGAGAGTGGCGGTCGCACCATCGCCTACGACCTTCGCATCGAGCCGATCGGCGCGCCGCTCGTCCACTACCCGGCGCGCTGGATGTACGAGCGGTCGCTCCCCAAGCAGAAGCTCCTCTCTCCCGTCCCCGACGCGCGCGTCACGGGCAGCGTCGAGGTCGATGGCGAGCGCTGGCAGCTCGACGCGTGGCCCGGCATGATCGGACACAACTGGGGCACCCAGCACACCGAGAGCTACGCGTGGGCCCACTGCAACACGTGGGACGACGGCGACGACGTGGTCCTCGAGGGCTTCTCGGGCCGCGCCCGCATGGGCGGCGTCCTCATGCCGACGGCGACCATGATCAGCGTCGTGCACCACGGCACCGTCTACCGCCTCACCGATCTGCGCTCGGTCACGCGCAATCAGGGCAGCATCTCGCCGCGCCGCTGGCGCTTCCGCGCGCGTTCGCGCCGCATCGACGTCGCGGGCGAGCTGTGGGCGGACACCGAGGACTTCGTCGGCCTCTTCTATCCCAATCCCGACGACACCATCTGCCACTGCCTCAACTCGAAGCTCGCCCACGCCGAGGTCACGCTGCGGATCGAGGGGCGCCCCCCGCGCACGCTGCGGAGTCAGCGCGCGGCGCTCGAGATCGGCACGCTCGACCCGAACCACGGCGTACGGATGTACGTGTAGATGGACTCCCGCAAGCTCGAGCGAAGCGAGAGTGCGGAGTCGCGCACTGGACGCGCAGTGCCCGCCATCGCATCCGTCGTCGGAGGCCTCGCGGTGGCGGTGTGGCTCGGCGGGCTCCTCGCGCTCGGCGCGATCGCGGCGCCGCTCGTCTTCGCCAACGTGAGCTTCCCCCAGAGCGCCGACGCGATGACCCTCGTCTTCCGTCGCTTCGACATGGTGGCCATGACGTGCGCGGCCATCGCGATGGCTTCCGAGGCCACCAAGGTCGCTGCCCGCGTCGCCTTCGGCCGCGCCGACCACCTGCGCGCGGGGCTGACGGTCGTCGCCGCCATCCTCGCCGTCGTCGAGGGTACCCTCGTGTCTCCGCGCATCGCGGCGCTCCACGGTGCCGGTGTCATGCGCGGCATGGGCGTCGCGGGAGAGACCCTCTCGCACCTGCACGACATCGCCGAGGCTCTCGGCAAGACCGAGCTCGTGCTTCTCGCCATCGTCCTGGGTCTCCTGATCGTTCGCCCGGGTGCGAGGTAGCCCGCCGTCGCGGGTGACTGCCCCATCCAGTGCGCCGAGTCCGACGCGGCGCGGTAAACGCTGGTGGCATGTGCCCCTACGGCGGCGCGGCGCATGCGGGCGCTCGGCGCTCGGCTCTCGCTCGGCTCTCGGCTCTCGGCTCTCGCAACCGAGGCCGCGGATTCGCGGCGTCAGGAGGCACGTGCCATAATCCGTGTCGGCTTGCACTTATCGAGGCTTCTCGCAGCAGGGGGGGCGCTGACGCTCCTCGCGGCGCTGTTCGCCACGGGTGGGTGCACGACTGTCGTCGCGCCGGGGGCAGCGGGCGGCGGCGGCGGCTACGACGCCGGGACGGGCGCCGACGGTGAGGGCTCGAGCTCATCGGGAGGCGGCGGATCGAGCGGCAGCAGCAGCGGCGGCGGATCGTTCGATGCGGCCGCCGCATGCTTGCCGGGCGACGTGACGACCTACGCGCCGCAGTACCACCCGGCGACCGGCGCGTATCTGGGCCAGTGCAGCGACGTGGACGTGAAGAGCTTCTTCTCCGACTGCCTCGGCTCCACCGCCACGCCCGACACCTGCAACGCGTTCATGAACGACGCGGGCGCGGGTTGCGCCGCCTGCCTCCTCACTCCCGACTCCGACCCGAAGTACGGCCCCCTCATCGGGCACGGGTCCTTCGTGACCGCCAACGTCGCCGGGTGCATCGAGCTCACCGACGCGACGACCGACGGCCTCGCATGCGCGAAGGCCGTGCAGGCGCTCGGCGGTTGCGAGCTGCTCGCGTGCGAGGCCAACTGCGACGTGCACGACGCGCAGTCCCTGAACGAGTACGACACGTGCGCGTCGTCGGCCGATCAAGCCGGGTGCGAGACGTACGCGTCGGCGTCGTCGTGCGTGCAATCGCTCCAGGAAGCCGGCGACGGGGTGGCGCAATGTCTCGCGTCGGACTTCGCGACCTTCTACTACCTGGCGGCCCAACTCTTCTGCGGAGCGGCGCCGGCGGTGGACGCAGGCGCGCCGCCCTACGATGCGGGGTCGCCATCACCGGATGGCTCGACGGCGAGCGACTGACCGGCTACGAAGGCCGGTGACGTGCGACGCCTGATCCTTCCCCTGTTCCTCGTTCTGACCTCCTCCGGCTGCGGTGGGTGCGTCGGGGACGACTCGTCCTCCACCAGCGGGGGCGGAAAGCCCATCGACAACGCCGGCGCGGTTCATCAAGGGTTGCTTCACAGGCCCCTGCGTCCGATTTTGCCGGCTGTCATGCCGGGCGCCTCGGCTGCAGCCCCCGCGTCGGCGGCCCCTGCTGCGCCGTCGGCTCCGCCGCCCGCTCCCTCCGGCTCCGCCGTGCCGTGATCCGCGCGTCGGTGCTCGCGGTGCTCGCGGGTGCGCTGCTCGGGTGCAGCAGCTCCTCGTCCGCCGGCGGCGGCGGCACCGAGGACGCCTCGTCGGGCGACGCGCCCTTCGACGTGACGCAGCCGCACGATGCGGGCGCCGACGCCGAAGCCGGACCGACGGGGCCCGACGCCGCGATCGACGGCGCATGCGAGCCCGTGAAGGGCGCGTGCTCTCTCGTGCTGCAGAACTGCGCCTCGGGCCAGCAGTGCACCGTGAACGCGAGCGACATGACGGCGTGCGGACCCACGGATCCGGCGCAGCACATCGCCAAGGGCTACCCCTGCTGCCCTCCGGCCGCTGACGCGGGAGCACCGGATCCGTGCCTCCCCGGCCTCGTATGCATAGGCAACCCGTGCGTGGGCGACGCCGGCGGAGGCGGCCGGTGCACCCCCTATTGCTGCGCGGGGGACGACACGCCGTGCGGCACCACGCCCGAGGGCTTCCCGGGGCACTGCGACGAGACGGTCGTGGACAACACGACCCGGGTACCGCTCTACGACGTGTGCGAGTACGCGCCTCCGTGCAAGCCGCTCGGCATCCTTCCGTGCCCCTCCGGGTACGCGTGCCTCGTGGACGACCCCTCCGGCGACGCCAAGTGCACGCAGGTGTTCAACGGCGGCGCGCCCCCGGCTCAGGAAGGGCAGCCCTGCTCGTACCGCAACTCGTGCGTCGACGGCCTGATGTGCCTCCAGCGCACCTTCGCCGACGGCGGCGGGCTCCAGGAGTGCATCCGGCTCTGCTACACGGGCAAGGGAAGCCCGCCGTTCGACGCGGGCGTGCTCGACGGCGGCCCCGGCAGCGGCGGATGCGACCAGGGCAAGACCTGCACGGCCGCCGCGAACCTCTTCCCGCCGTGGCTCGGCGTGTGTCTGTGATAGACGAGGGGGCCGTGAACCCCGAGGAGCTGCGCGACGACGATCCGGACATCGCGTTGCTCACGGTGCTGCGCGACGACGGCTCGGCCGATCCGGAGACGGACCCGCACCTGCCGGCCGAGACGCTGATGCGGGCGTACCGCGAGATGCGCCGTCTGCGGATCCTCGACGCGCGCATGATCCTGCTGCAGCGCCAGGGACGCGTGGGCTTCTACGGCGCGGCGCACGGGCAGGAAGCGGTGCCCATCGCGACGGGGCTCGTCGTCGGCTCGGACGACTGGGTGTTCCCGGCGCTGCGCGAGCAGAGCGTGATGCTGGTGCGCGGCTTCCCGCTGCGCGCGTTCGTGGCGCAGGTCTTCGGCAACTCGGGCGACGTCAACCGCGGGCGGCAGATGCCGAGCCACCAGTCGGGGCGGGCGGTGCACCAGGTGAGCTGGTCGTCGTGCATCGGGCCGCAGCTCCCGCAGGCCGTGGGCGCCGCCTGGGCGATGCGCGCGAAGAAGAGTGGTGCGATCGCCATCGCCTTCTGCGGCGACGGCGCCACCAGCCAGGCAGACTTCCACGCCGCGATGAACTTCGCCGGCGTGTGGGGCGCGCCGTGCGTCATCGTCTGCCAGAACAACCACTGGTCCATCAGCGTGCCGACCGAGAAGCAGACCGCGTCGCGCACGATCGCGGTCAAGGCGCGCGCGTACGGCATGCCCGGCGTTCGCGTGGATGGCAACGACGTGGTCGCCGTGCACCGCGTGATGAAGGAGGCGGTGGACCGCGCGCGCTCCGGGAGCGGTCCGACGTTCGTCGAGGCGGTCACCTACCGCATGGGTGCGCACTCCACGAACGACGACCCCACCCGTTACCGCTCGCAGGCCGAGGTCGACGCCTGGGCCAAGAAGGACCCGCTCGACCGCCTGCGCCGCCACCTCGTGCATCTAGGGCTGCTGAACGACGAAAGCGATGCGGCGCTCGAGAAGGAGCTGGCGGCCGAGGTCAAGGGCGTGGTCGACGAGGTCGAGCAGCTCCCGCCGCCGGCGCGCGAGACGCTGCTCGACGACGTGTACGCGGAGCTGCCGTGGAACCTGCGCGAGCAGCTCGACCAGTTGAGAAAGAGCGCGCCCGCGCCTACACACTGAGGGCCCGCCGCAGGCGGACCGACGGCCCGAAGGGCCACCAGACCAGAGAGAGGGCCCGCCGCAGGCGGACCGACGGCCCGAAGGGCCACCAGACCAGAGACCGACAACCATGGCCGAAAAGACCTACGACGCGATCGTCATCGGCGGCGGGCCTGGGGGCTACCCCTGCGCCATCCGTCTCGGGCAGCTCAAGCAGAAGGTGCTCTGCGTCGAGAAGGACGAAGTGGGCGGCGTGTGCCTCAACTGGGGCTGCGTGCCCAGCAAGGCCGTCATCGCGACGAGCCACACCTTCGAGAAGGTGAAGAACGGCCCGAGCTACGGCCTCTTCGTCGACAACCCGCGCATCGACGCAAACAAGCTCCAGGACTGGAAAGACGGCATCGTCAAGAAGCTCACCGGCGGCGTGCGCACGCTCTTCAAGGGCAACAACGTCGACCTGCTCTACGGCGACGCGCGCGTGACGGGGCCCAAGCAGGTCACCGTCAAGACGCGCGAGGGCACGACCGAGGTGATCCAGGCGACCAAGGGCATCGTCATCGCCACCGGGTCGTCGACCATCGAGATCCCCAGCTTCAAGTTCGACGGCAAGCGCGTCATCGGCGCGAAGGAAGCCGTGAGCCTGCGGGAAATCCCGAAGCGGTTGCTCGTCATCGGCGGCGGCGTCATAGGTCTCGAGCTCGGAGGCGCCTACCAGCGCATGGGCAGCGAGCTCACGGTGGTCGAGGCACTCCCCCAGGTGCTCACGGGCGTCGATCCGGACGTCGCTGCCGTCGTGGAGCGCGCGTACACCAAGCACGGCGCCAAGATCATCAAGGGCGCGAAGGCGCTCGGCTACGAGCCTCAGAAGGACGGGTCGCTCGCGGTGCGGCTCGACCTGGGCGGCGGGAAGATCGAGACCGTGGTGACCGACGTCGTGCTCGTCGCCGTCGGCATGCGGCCCAACGGCGCTGGCCTCGGGCTCGAGGAGCTGGGGGTGCGCGTCGAGAAGGGCTTCGTGCCGAGCGACAACGTCGGGCGGACCAACGTCCCTGGCATCTACGCCATCGGCGACGTCACCGGCATGCCGATGCTGGCGCACAAGGCGACGAAGGAGGGCGAGGTGGTCGCCGAGGCCATCGCCGGCCACAAGGCGGCGAAGGACTGGGTGGGCATCCCGGCCGCCATCTTCACGGACCCCGAGATTGCGACCGTGGGCCTCGGCGAGCAGCAGGCCAAGGAAAAGGGCATCGAGGTGCGCGTCGGTAAGTTCCCCTTCGCCGCCCTGGGGCGCGCGATGGCGGTCAACGAGACCGACGGGTTCTTCAAGGTCGTCGCCGACAAGAACACCCACGAAATCCTGGGGGTACACATCGTCGGCCCGAATGCGACGGACCTGATCAGCGAGGGCGCGCTCGCCCTCGAGATGCACGCGTTCCTCGAGGACGTGGGGCTGACGGTGCACCCGCACCCGACGCTCGGCGAGGGCATGATGGAGGCGAGCCAGAACGCGCTCGGTCACGCCATCCACGTGATCAACCGCCCCCAGTAGCGCGCCGCGCCCCTGGACGCGAAAATGTCCAGGATTGCAAAGGCTTCTTTACCTGAGCACGATGGCCCTCCGCGTGAATCGCGGTCGAAGTGGGCCGTCCATCCTCCGACCGCTTCACCTCACGGAGGAGGAAACATCATGAACGTTTGGAAGCCCGTCGCTCTCGTCGCCATGGCCGGAATGGTCGCCTCGCTCGGTATCCAGATCGCCCACGCCGACGTGGTCTGCAGGAACCAGCCGCACATGCAGTCGGCGCTCGATCACCTGCGCGCGGCGCGCGGGGAGCTCGACAAGGCGGAGCACAACAAGGGCGGCTGGCGCGATCGCGCGGTCACCGCGACCGACAACGCGATCAACGAGACGAAGAACGGCTGCGCGTTCGCCGACACGCATTGACGGGACGAAGCGTGGGGAACGGGGCGCGCCAGTCAGCGGCGCCCCTTGAACCCCATCATCTGCTGCACCACCGCTTCGCTTTGCTCGGCGACTTCGCCTTCCTCGCGCGCCCTGTCCGCGCAGTCCTCGCAGAGCTTCTTCGCCTTGCCCGCGACCTTCACCGTCACGAGCGCGTCGACCTCGTCGCCACATCCCTTGCACGTCGGCATGGTCGTCACCCCTTCGTCGGCTCTTCCTCGAAGTCCGCAGGCGGAACGCTCTGGCGCTTGCTTTCGATGGGCAGCGCGCGCCACGCGGCGACGAGCGCGTCGATCGCCTCCCGGGCCATCTTGCCCAGGTCCGCCTTCGCCGCGTCCGCGAGCGCGATGCGCGTCTCGTCGTGGCCGGGGCGGAGGACGGTCACGTTGCCGTCGCGCCGGTTGAGCAGGAAGCGCACGCGCCCGTCCCCGAGCTGCAGCCAGATGCCGTCGCCCGCGACGTTGCCGGCTGCAGGGATGTGGTGCGCGCGCGCGAGCTCGAGCGCGTAGGTTATGGCGCTGCGAGCCTCGCCGAAAGCGATCTCGACGGCCGCCGCCTCGCCGGGAACGAAGCCCGCGGCAGTCTCGGAGACGAGATCGTGTGCCAGCTTCTGGTGCCAGTCGCCCATGAACCGCGAGCATAGACGATGACGGCCGCGTGTTACATTCTGGCGAGGGCCACCACATGGGCATCTTCGACCGGATGGGCAAGGTCATTCAGAGCAACCTCAACGCCTTGCTCGACAAGGCGGAGGACGACAAGAAGCTCATCGAGCTGAACCTGGACGAGATGGACGGCCAGATAAAGGCCGGCCACCAGGAGGTGGTGCAGGCGGTCGCCGCCGAGAAGCAGCTGAAGAAGAAGGTCGACGACCTGCAGGCCGACGTCGACAAATGGGACAAGCGAGCCGAGCTGGCGCTCAAGAGCGGCGACGAGGCCCTGGCGCGC
>Ga0335069_10012656_pt1 | contig 11864 bp, 9 predicted proteins | sample Lox_Sample_11_FD_206714 | JGI IMG/M metagenome (GOLD analysis project Ga0335069, IMG submission 206714) | Soil microbial communities from Loxahatchee National Wildlife Refuge, Florida, United States - Lox_Sample_1.1 | ecosystem: Environmental > Terrestrial > Soil > Wetlands | place: USA: Florida...
AACCGCGGTAGCTGCGCTTTGTCGAAGGGCAGGAGCGCGTCGACCGCGCCGGCGAGCGTCGCCGGCGTCAGTTCGGCGCCCACCTCGGGAAGTGGGATCGGCTTGCGCGCGCTGCGGGCCACGAGCGTGTCGTACTGGGCCTTCACGTTCCCGAACGCGTCATGGCACGCGGCGTCCGCGGTGCAATGCCCGAACAGCATGTCGAGCGCGCGTTGCGCGTCCCGCGGTCCGTTCTCGAAGATGTGGACGGGGAGGAGCGACCCGCTGTCGAGCACGGCGCGGCGTACGTGGCTGCCGTGGCGGAGCAGGTAGACCTGCTCCGTCGTGACGCCGTACGAGACGCCGTAGATGTCGATCGTGTCGTAGCCGAGCACGGCGCGGATGCGGTCGACGTCGTCGACGGCGATTGCGCTCGTGTAGTACTTGAGGTTCGGGCCGATGCGCGAGACGCACTGCTTCGTCGCCCGCGTTTCGGCCGCTGTTCCGTCGGTCGGGATGGTGCAGCTGAGCGCGTTCGACTGGCCGGTTCCGCGCTGGTCGACGAGCACGATGTCGTGGTCGCGGTTGAGGTCTGCGAACGCCCGGGCAATCCACGCGCCGTCCTCGACCCCGGCGCTCTTCCAGCCCGCGAAGTCGAAGACGGCGTCCGGCTTCGGGTTCGGCTTCGTCGCCCGGAGGACGGCGAAGTGGATCGAGATGTGGTGGCCGGCCGGTGCGAACGGGTTCTCGGGAACGCTCAGGCTCCCGCACTGCGCGTGCACGGCGGGCGAGCCGCCGATCGAGCAGGCGTGCAAGTGCAGGGAGCCGGTCCCTCCCCCGCCGCAGCCCCCGACGACCAGAGCAGCAGCGCACGCTGCGGCCACGGTGCGCATGTGCCCTTCGTGGAGACGGCGGCGCCGCCGCCCATCGGTATGAACTACGCGTAGAAGTTGCGGTCCCAGCGGTGCCGGGAGAGCGTCTCGAGCGTCGCGGCGTCCAGCGGGCCGGCCTCCGCGGCTGCGACGTTCCGTTCGACGTTGCGCACGGAGCGCATCCCCGGGATGACCGTCGACACCGCCGGGTGCGAGAGGCAGAAGCGGAGGGCGATCTCCGGCAGCGACTCCGTCCCGCCTCCGAGGTCGTCCGCGATCGCGCTCACGCGGTCCCACACCTGCTGCTTGCGGTCACCGCCGAAGTACTCGTTGCGGAAGTCGCCGTCCGGGAACTCCGTGTCGGGGCGGATGCGTCCCGTGAGCGCGCCTTCGTCGAACGGGACGCGCACGATCACGCCGACGTCGGACGCCGCCGTCGCGTCGAGCAGGCTGTCCGCCGGGCTCTGGTCGAAGACGTTGTAGATCACCTGCACGGTCTCGACCATCCCGCGCTCGACGAGCTTCAGCGCGTTCTCCGGCTGGTGGTCGTTGATCGACACGCCGAAGTGGCGGATCTTCCCCTCGTCCTTCAGCCGCTCGATCGCCTCGTACCAGCTGCCCTGGTCGACCCATTCGTCCGACCAGACGTGGAACTGCTGCACGTCGATCGCGTCGAGACCGAGGTTGCGCAGGCTGGTCTCCGTGCGCGAGATCACCCAGTCCGCCGGGAATGCCTCGTCCGCATGGATGCCCGCCGGCGCCGGCCACTTCATGTTCTTGGGCGGGATCTTCGTCGCGACGGTGATGCCGCCGCCGTGCGCGCGCACGGCCTCGCCGACGAGACGCTCGCTGTGGCCCTCGCCGTACCCGAGCGCGGTGTCGACGAAGTCGACGCCCAGCTCGAACGCGCGCCGCAGCGCGCGCAGCGACTCGTCGTCCTCGGCTCCGACCCACATGAACTGGCCGATGCCCCAGGCGCCGAAGCCGAGCTCCGACACCTCGATCCCGGTCCCTCCTAGCCGCCGCTGTCTCATACCGTGTTCCCTCCTGTGCCCTCGATCACGACCTGCGGAATGCGCGCATGCGGGCTCAGCCGGAGGAGCATGCGCACGACCTCGGCGCAGTCTTCCGGGCGGATCATCTCGTCGGCGGGGATGCCCGACCACGCCGCCATCGGCGTGTCGACGAACGCGGGGCAGATCGCGACCGAGCGCACGCCGTCGCCGTCGAGCTCCTCGTTGAGCGAGCCTGTCAGCGAGATGACCGCCGCCTTCGTCGCCCCGTAGGTCGCGAGCCCGGGCGTCGGGCCGGTGCCGGCGATCGAGGCGAGGTTCACGATCCAGCCGCGCGACTCGCGCAGCAGCGGGATCGCCGCCTGCGTCATGAGGAAGAGCCCGCGGAGGTTCACGCCGAGCTGGAGGTCGAAGTGCTTCGCGGGCAGCGACTCGACCGTGCCCGCGACGCCGACGCCGGCGGAGTTGACGAGCATGTCGAGGCGGCCGTGCCGCTCCCGGTGCTCGGCCACCGCCCGCGCGCAGTCCATCTCGTCGGAGACGTCCGCGGCGACCGCCGTCGCGCCGAGCTCGGCGGCTGCGGCCTCGACCTTCTCCGCCCGCCGCGAGACGAGCGTGAGCGCGAATCCCTCGTCCTTCAGGACGCGGGCGATCGCGAGGCCGATGCCCGAGGAGCCCCCGGTGACGAGCGCCGCCCGTTCCATTCGGACGTACAGTAGTCCTCGTGGAGACGCCGGTCCTCACGGGTCTGACGGCGGGCGGAGGCTGCGCGGCGAAGTACTCGGCTGCGCGGCTGGAGGAGCTCCTGCGAGGCTTCGTCCCCGCGGAGGCGGAGAACCTGCTCGTCGGGCTCGACCCCGCCGACGACGCCGCCGTGTACAAGCTCGACGACGAGCGCGCGCTCGTCTTCACCGTCGACTTCTTCCCGCCGCTCGTCGACGACCCCGCGACGTTCGGGCGGATCGCGGCGACGAACGCGCTCAACGACGTGTTCGCGATGGGCGGGACGCCGCTGCTCGCGCTCTCGGTGGCCGCGTTCCCGGAGGAGCTGCCGACCGAGGTCCTCGCCGCCGTCTTCGCCGCCGCCGACGAGCAGGTGCGCGCAGCCGGCGCGGTGCTCGCCGGCGGGCACACGATCCGCGACGTCGAGCCGAAGTACGGCCTCGCCGTCGTCGGCACCGTCCACCCGGACGGCATCTGGCCGAAGGCGGGCGCGCGGCCGGGCGACGCGCTCTTCCTCACGAAGCCGCTCGGCACCGGGCTCGTGCTCGCGGCGGAGGGCGACGCCGACGAGGCAATTCGGGCTATGACGACGCTGAACGCCGCCGCCGCCGACGCGCTGCGGCCGTTCGAGCCGAATGCGGTGACCGACGTCACGGGCTTCGGCCTCTTCGGGCACGCGCACGAGATGGCGGAGCGCAGCGGCGTGCGCATCGAGCTCGACGCGGCCGCGCTGCCCGCGCTTCCCGGCGCGCTCGAAGCCGCGCGCGCCGGCGTCCGCACCGGCGGCGACCGCCGCAACCGCGAGTTCGCGCCCGTGGAGGCGGACGGCGTCGGCGAGGACATCCTCGCGCTCGGGTACGACGCGCAGACGGCGGGCGGCCTGCTCGTCTCGCTCCCGTCCGACAAGGAGCTCTCGCTTCAGAGCGCATTCGGTGCCGCGGATCTCTTCCTCGCGCGCGTCGGCTCGGTCGTCGAGGGCGAGGGCATTGTCGTCCGTTAGCGTCACCCCGCACCGCTTCGCGCTCGAGCTCTCGCCGGCGTGGTTCCGACGCGTCGCGGTGTGGACGACGGGGATGCTCGTCCTCATCGTCGCCACCGGCGCGACCGTGCGCCTCACCGGGTCGGGCCTCGGCTGCCCGCACTGGCCGACGTGCAACGCGACGCACGCGCTGCCGAAGGGCTACCACTCCGACATCGAGTTCTCGAACCGCGTCGTGTCCGCGGTGACCGTGCTTTCGACGCTCTTGTTCGCGGTCGCCGCGTGGCGGACGCCCGGCCTCGGCCGCCGCGGGCGCTGGCTCGCCACCGGCGCGTTCGCCGGCACGCTCGCGCAGGCCCCGCTCGGCGCGATCACCGTGTACTACGACCTCGACCCCTACCTCGTCATCTCGCACCTGCTCCTCTCGCTCACCGTGCTCGGCGTCGCCGTGCTCGCGCTGCTCGAGGCGGCGCGACTCGTGCGCGGAGGCGCACCGGCGCTGCCGCGTCTTCCGCGCGCAGGCGGCGCGGTGCTGTTCGCAGCGGTCGCGGTGCTCGTCGTGACGGGCACGCTCTCGACCGCGGCGGGACGCTTCCCGGGGAGCTCGGGGACGAAGGTCGTCCCGCGCCTCGGCACGTTCCACCCCGCGGTGTGGCTGCACGTGCGCGCGGTGGCCGCGTTCGGGATCGTCTTCCTCGTGCTCGCAGGCTGGGCCTGGACGAAGCGGCGCGAGTTCCCCTGGCTCGTGCGCGCGTGCGCCGGACTCCTCGCCGTCCTGCTCGCGCAGATGGGGCTCGGCGAGCTCCAGTACCGCACGTACGGAACGGTGCCGTGGTGGGTGGTCGTCCTCCACGTCGTCGCGGCCGCGGCCGTGTTCGCGTGGACGGTCGGGATGGTCGCGCGGCTCTGGCGTCCCGTCCGGCACTAGACTCGGGGAATGTCGGAGCTGAACGTCGCCTTCCGGCCGCAGCTGCGGAAGCCGGTGCTCATCGCAGCGTTCCGCGGCTGGAACGACGGCGGCCAGGGCGCGTCGCTCGGCGCGGCGTATCTCGCGAAGCAGTGGGAGGCGGCCCGCTTCGCGGAGATCGACCCCGAGGGGTTCTTCGACTTCCAGGCCGTGCGCCCGCACGTGTCGCTCGAGGACGGCGAGACGCGGAAGATCGACTGGCCCGACAACGCGTTCTTCCACGCGCCGATCCCGGGCACGGACCGCGACGCGGTCATCCTGCTCGGGATCGAGCCCAACCTGCGCTGGAAGACGTTCTCCGGCCTCGTGCTCTCGCTCGCCCAGGAGCTCGGCGTGGAGCTCATGGTCACGTTCGGGTCGCTCCTGGCCGACGTGCCCCACACGCGGCCTGCGCCGGTGACCGCGTCGGCCACCGACCCGGCGCTCGTCGCCGAGCTCGGGCTCGAGGGCTCGCGCTACGAGGGTCCGACGGGGATCGTCGGGATCGTGCACGACCACGCGCGCTCGGTCGACATCGCGTCGGTGAGCCTGTGGGCCGCGGTGCCGCACTACGTCTCGCTCGCGCCGAGCCCGCGCGCGGCGCTCGCGCTCGTGCGCCGTTTCGGCGAGCTGATGCACGTCGACGTCGACGTGAGCGAGCTCGAGCGTGCCGCCGACGAGTACGCGGAGCAGGTGAGCGAGGCGGTGTCGACCGACGCCGAGACGGCCGCGTACGTCGAGGAGCTCGAGCAGCGCGTCGACGCGCTGACGGCCGAGAGCGACCTGCCGTCGGGCGAGTCGCTCGCCGCGGAGCTGACCCGCTTCCTCCGCGAGCGCGAGGAGGAGGACGGCGAAGGCGGGCCGGCGGAAGGCCCCGCCGGCTAGATGGTCCTCCGCGGCCTCGCGGGCGGGCTCGGCCTCGTGCTGCTCCTCGCCGGCACCGTGTTCTTCTTCCAGGGCATCGGCGTGATCGGCGGCTCGTTCATGAGCGGCAGCGCCCGGTGGGCCGTGATCGGCGCGGGGCTCGACGCCGCCGGTGTGGGGCTGCTGCTGGTGGCGCGCCGGTGATCGCGCTACTCGAGGCCGCTGCGTTTCTGCTCGAGCTCGCCGCGCTCGCCGCGTACGGGATCTGGGGCGACCACGTCGGCGGCCTCGCGCTCGGCATCGCCCTTCCGCTCGCCGTCGCCGCTGTCTGGGGATACGCGCTGTCGCCGCGCGCGCGGCTTCGCATTCCCCGCCGGCCCAAGCTCGCCGTGCGCGTCGGCGTCCTGCTGCTCTCCGCCGTTGCGCTCGGCGCCGCCGGCCACGTCGGCTGGGGCGTCGCCCTCGGGCTGGCCGTTCTCGCCGACAACGCCCTGCTGCTCGCCCTCGGCCGCTGACGGCTTCCGCCGCCGGCGCCGCCGTTTCGGCGCGGACTCTTCGGTCGTCTCCGCGGTCGCCGTCGCCGCCTCCGGCGTCGCCGCCGCGCCCTCGGGCGGCTTCTTCTTGCGCCGTCGCCTCCGCCGCCGAGAGCTCGACGGCTGCTTCGGCGCCGGCAGGTTCTCGGACAGCGCGAGCGCGACGTCCGAGATCGCACCGAGGTTCTCGCGCGCGTCGTCGAGGAGCTTCGTCGCCCGCGGCGTGTAGCCCTCCGCCGACGCGAGCAGCGCCGCGCCGACCTGGATCGGCTGCTCGAGCGCGGTCTGGACGAGCTTCGCGGCGTTCTCCTCGTGGCGATGGCCGCGCGAGTTCGCGAGCGCGCCGAGCAGGCGCTTCGCCTCCGGATACTCGGTGGACGCGCGCCGGTCCTGCACCTTGCGCGTCGCGCGCGCGAGCCGCCACGTCCAGCGCTCGAGGATCTGGTCGGGCGCGTCCGGCTTGCCCTCCGCGATCGCGCGCAGCAGTACGCGGATCCCGGCGAGACGCTCCTTCTCCCACGTCGGAGCCTGCGTCACGAGCGTGACGAGGTCGTCGAAGTCGGCGCGCTCGACGCGCATCGACACGCGGTCCTGCAGCGCCATCAGCCGGAGCCGGCGGTTCGGGTTCTCGGCCGCGCACGTGGCGAGGAACTGCTCGAGCGCAGCCTTGCTCGCGCGCCCCTCCGTCAGCTTCTGCACGAACGACGCGCGCTCGTCGAAGCGGATCTGCCGGCCGGCGATCGTCGCCCAGTACCGCTGCTCGTCCTCGTCGAGGAAGCGCGGGTCGACGCGCTGCCACTCGCGCTGAATCACCGAGATGCGGCGACGCACGTCCGGCGTCACCGGCACGAGCCACGGCGCCGGAGTCAGCCGCCGCCGCGCACGCCGCTGCGACCGCCGCCGCGGGGCGGGCGTGACGCGCGCGCCCTCGCGGTAGAAGTCCGCGTCGAGCAGCGAGTGCAGCGAGACGACGCGCTCGTTGTGCGTCGCCCCCTTTGGAACGAAGTCGACGACGATGCCCGCCTCCTTGCGCGCGTGCATGCGCATGATGCGGCCGATGCGCTGCTGATACACACGTCGCGAGGCGGTCGGCGCGAGGTGCATGCACACGGTCGCGCGCGGCGAGTTCCATCCTTCCGCGAGCAGCTGCGCGTTGATGAGGACGTTGATCTCGCCGCGCTCGTACGCCGCGAGCGTCTCGGCGAGGCGCACCGGCGGCGTGCGTCCCGACACCGCCTCCGCCTTCAGGCCGGTGGCGCGGAACTCCTGCGCGAGGTTGTACGCGTGGTCGACGCCGGCCGCGTACACGATGCCGGGCGTGTTGTCGAAACGGTCGCGGTAGAGGCTCGCCGCCGCCTGGTTCAGCGCCTGGTGGTCGAGGGTCTTGGCGAGGATCTCCTGGTCGAAGTCGCCGCCGACGATCGGCACCGAGTTGATCGCCGCCACCGGCGGCACGCGCAGGCAGCGCAGCGGCGCGATGAGCCCGCGCCGCGCGGCGTCCTGCAGCGGGAGGTCGTCGACCGAGGCGGGGAAGACGTCGGAGACCTGCTTCGCGATCAGCTGCTCCGTCGCGGTCATCCCGATGTAGATGGGCTCGGGGAACGATCGGATCGCGGCGGACGTCTTCTCGCCGAGCGCGGTGTGCGCCTCGTCGCAGATGACGAGCTGGTACGCCTCGCGGCTCAGCGTGTCGACGTGGCGCGCGAACCACGCATACGTCTGGATCGTCAGCGGGTTCTTGCGCAGCGGCTCGTGCCCGCGCTCGATCGCGTCGGTGAAGCGGTCGCCGTACCCCTCCGTCTTCAGGTCGCGCGTGAACTGCGAGACGAGCAGGCGCCGGTGGGTGAGGATCAGGACGCCGAGCGTGCGTGCCGCCTCGACGAACCCGGCGGCGGCGATCGTCTTGCCGGACGCGGTCGGATGGCGGAAGCGGTACCGGCGGATCGCGCCCGGGTCCTGCTCGGGCGTCAGCTCGACCGGCTCGTCCTCGTCGACCTCGCCCTCGACGACGACGTCGTCGTCCTCGTCCTCCTCCTCGACCTCCGCGAGCGCGTGTCCGTTGCCGTTCTCCTTTTCCTTCTCCTCGTCGCGCTGCGCGGCGGCGATGAGCTCGGTGAGCATCCCGGCGAGCGCGTCCACCTGGTGGCGGCGGAGGGCGGTGCCCGCCTTCGTCTTCGGCTCCGGTTCGGCGAGCACCCGCTCGAGCCCGAGCATGAGCCCGAACCGGACCTTCCACTGCGTGCTCGGCGAGCGCAGGCCGGCGTCGATCTCGGCGAGCGCCTCGTCGAGCGCGCTCCGGCGCGCGGTCCCGGGCGCGAGCACGACCGCGGGGTCCTCGCCGTCGCGGAGGAACGGCTCTCCGGCCCACGCTTCCGCGCGGTACGCGGCGGCGGCGAGCGGGTCGCCCGCCTCCGAAGAGGTCGTCGGCTGGTGAATGGCTTCTTGCATATGCGCAGCACGCCCAGGTGCTGCAAGGCCTTCCAAAGGTGGCGGGCTCGACGAGTCCCCTGGGCGAGCGCCGCTGGAACAAGCATACCCGGAGGCCCGGGAGCGTCAACCTACTGGCCCAGGCCCCCGAAGATCGCGAAGGGGTTCGGCGGGGTCTCCTCCGAGACCACCTCGCCGCCGGCCGCGACGAGGCCGTGGATGCGGGCGGCGAGCGCCTCGGCATCCTCCTTCGAGGCCGTGCCCACGATGACGTAGGTGAAGGCGCGGACGGGCCGGTAGCCCTCTCCTGTCAGCTGCTCGGCGAGCTCCTCGGCGGCCTTCCGCGAGCCGCAGTCGAGGCGCACCTCCCACGGGGCGTATCCCCGGTCGAGCTCCTCCTCCTCCCACGTCTCGCTCGGAGGCTCGTCGTCCCAGCGCTCCTCGTCCTCGAGCCAGTGCTCGATGCGGCTCGCCTTCGCCGGCGAGCCGAGCGTCCGCAGCTGTGCCTCCACCACCTGCTGCGCGCGTTCGGCATCGATCCTCGAGCTCGCGTACACGAACACCTCGTCGCCGCCGCGCGAGACGGCGAGGCGGTGGCTCTTCAGCTCGCGTGCGAGCTCGCGCGCCTCGTCGTCGAGCTCGACCCCGAGCCGCTCGAGCAGCGTGTCGTGCACGTCCACGACCTCGATCCGGATCCGCCAGTCGTCGGCCATCGCCGGCGAGCCTACCGCAGATGGTCGAGCACGCCGATCGAGCGGTCGGCGTACACGACGCGCCATCCCGTCGTGCGCGACGAGGCGGCCGCCGACGAGCGTGAGCCACGAGTCCTGGACGAGCGTCGACGGCGCCGCGAGCGCGGGCAGCGCGAGGCATGCCGCCGCAGCGGCGAGCGTCGTCGTCTCCCGACGGATCGACCCCGACCCCACCGCCTGAGGATAGGAGGGCCCCTGCCGGCGCTCAGGCGCGCGTCACGGCGCCGCCGAGGAAGAGCGGCCAGCCGGCGCCGAGGATGAGGCAGGCGTCCACGTCCGCCGGGTCGGCGACGACGCCCTCGGCGAGCAGGTGCTGCACCTCGTCCGCGACCGCGTCGAGCGCCTGCGCGCGGATCTGATCCTGCGTGTGGCGTCCGCCGCTGCCGTTCGGCGCGAGCGGGAAGCGGTCGGGCCACGAGCGGTGCATCGTCTCGAGCACGTGCTGCGCGACCGCCGGCCCCACCATCTCGCGGAGCACCGACGGCGCCATCGGCATGCCGAGCGAAAGGATCGCCTCGTCGACCTCCTCGGCGGTGTTGCCGCTCTCGAGCGCGTCGGTGAGAACGGTCGTCATCCGCGTGAGCAACCGGTTGACGACGAAGCCCGGCGCGTCGGCGACGAGCACGCCGCGCTTGCGCAGCTTCTTCACGACGTCCCACGCGGTCGCGAGCTGCTCGTCGGTCGTGTGCGACGTGCGGGCGATCTCGACGAGCGGCATGACCGCGACGGGGTTGAAGAAGTGCAGCGCGACGTCGGCGCCCATCTCCTCCACCGGGAGCGAGGAGGTGTTCGTCGCGAGGATCGCGCGGGGCGCGACCTCGCGCAGTTTCCCGAGCACCTGCTTCTTCACGTCGAGCTCCTCGAACACCGCCTCGAGCACGAGGTCGCAGCCCTCGAACAGCCCCCAGTCCGTGCCGCCGTCGACGATCGTCCCGAGGAACGGCTTCACCTCGCCGCGGATCGTCTCGAGCGCGGAGTCGACGCGCGCCTGGTCGAGGTCGGTGAGGACGAGCGGGACCTCGAGCCGCTTGAGGAAGAGCGTCGCGAGCTGCGTCGCCATCAGCCCGGCGCCGACGATGCCGACCTTCTGCACCGGGCGCGGCTTCGCGTCGGGGAGGTTCGACGGCCGCTTCGAGCGGCGCTCGACGACGGTGAACGCGTACGCCGCCGCCTGCGCCTGTGGGCTCGTCATCAGCTCCGCCATGGCCTGCTCCTCCGCGGCGTAGCCCTCCTCGACCGTCCAGTCGCGCGCGCCGGCGATGAGGTCGAGCGCGACGTACGGCGCGCGGGTCGCCCCGTGCACGGCGTCGTCGACGCGCGAGCGTGTCTTGCGGACGACCGTCTCGAGCTCCGACCAGGCCGGCTCGGCGCGGTCGAGCGCGAGCGAGCGTGCGAACGCGAGTGACTCGTCCACGAACTCGACCGGCTCGAGCATGCGGTCGGCGATCCCGAGCTCGAGCGCGTCCTGCGCGGTGAGGAGCTTGTTCTGCCGCAGCGGGTTGAGGACGATCACCTTCGCCGCCGCCTCGGGGCCGACGAGGCGCGGCAGCAGCTGCGTCCCGCCCCAGCCGGGGATGATCGAGAGCGCGACCTCGGGGAAGCCGAGGTGGCGGACGTTCGACGCGATCGTGCGCGCGGTGCAGTGCAGCGCGAGCTCGAGGCCGCCGCCGAGGCACGCCCCGTTGATCGCGGCCACGGTTGGGAACGGGAGCGCGCGGATGCGGGCGAACAGCTCGTGCCCCGCGCGCGTGCCCGCGAGCGCCTGCTCCGGCGATCCGACCTTCGTGAACTCGTCGATGTCGGCGCCGACGCAGAACACGAACGGCTTGCCCGTGAAGACAGCCGCCGCCCAGTCGCCGCGCTCGAGCTCGTCGATCACCGACACCGCCGACTCGAACGCAGAGCGGCCGAGCGTCGTCGGCGTGCGGTGGTCCTCGCCGTTGTCGATCGTGACGAGCGCGACATCGTCGGCGCGGTTCAGCTTGAAGACGGTGTCAGCCAACGTTCTCCCAGAGGATCGCGGCGCCCATCCCCATGCCGACGCAGAGGGCGGTGAGGCCGTAGCGGCCGCCGCGCTCGCGCAGCCCGTAGGCGAGTTGCGCGACGAGGCGGACGCCGGTCGCCGCGAGCGGATGGCCGCACGCGATCGCGCCGCCGTAGGGGTTGAGGCGCGGGTCGTCGGCGGCGATGCCGAGCTCGTCGCACCACGTCAGCACCTGCACCGCGAACGGCTCGTTCAGCTCGAACAGGTCGATGTCGTCGAGGCCAAGCCCCGTCTGCTCGAGCACGCGCCTCGTCGCCGGCACCGGGCCGATCCCCATCAGGTGCGGCTCGACACCCGCGTACGCATAGCCGACGAGGCGCAGCTTCGGCGTGAGGCCGAGCTCGGCGACCGTCTCCTCGGCCGCGAGCAGCGCGGCGGTGGCGCCGTCGGTGAGGCCGGCCGAGTTGCCGGCGGTGACGCGGCCGCCGGCGCGGAACGCGGGCTTGAGCTGCGCGAGGCCGTCGAGGCTCGTGTCGGGGCGGAGGAACTCGTCGCGCTCCGCGAGCTTCCAGCCGTCGTCGGTGAAGACGGACATCGGCACGACCGTCTCGCGCATGACGCCGTTCGCCCACGCTGCCGTCGCCTTCTGCTGCGACGCGAGCGCGAACGTGTCCGCGCGCTCGCGCGTGATCGCGGGGAAGCGGTCGTGGAGGTTCTCGGCCGTCCGCCCCATCACCGCGGCCGACTCGTCGATGAGCCGCTCCGAGACGAACCGCGGGTTGAAGTCGACGT
>Ga0335069_10012659_pt1 | contig 11859 bp, 9 predicted proteins | sample Lox_Sample_11_FD_206714 | JGI IMG/M metagenome (GOLD analysis project Ga0335069, IMG submission 206714) | Soil microbial communities from Loxahatchee National Wildlife Refuge, Florida, United States - Lox_Sample_1.1 | ecosystem: Environmental > Terrestrial > Soil > Wetlands | place: USA: Florida...
AGATCGAAGCAGCCGCATCGTCTGGTCCCTTCGTGGCTCCGGCTATCGCGATCACCGGCAGCGTGCTGGAACGGGTCCGCATCCTGCGCGAAGCGATGCAGGCCGATCTGCGGCGCAGGTATCCCGGAATCGCCTTCATTGACACGCCTGCCGATCCGCCCTCGGGAGCGCTTTGGGGCGCACGCGGAGCAAAGCGGCCGGCCTCTGCCTGACTCCGGGCGGGAGCCTGTTCCTGCTGGCCAAATATGCTGAGTTTCCTTCGCCGGAGCGCACACAAAACGCGCCTCTGACCCGTAGAATGAGGTGGTATCTGCTTCGATGAAATCTCGCCCGTCTTGCGCTTTGGCGAAGACCCTTCCCCGGCGAAATCAGAATTCCAGAGGAAAGCAACTGCATGCCTGCAGCGCCTGTTCCGAGCTCCAGTTCGATCGCAGAATCCGGTCCCGCAGGAAATCGCGGGTACAACTTCCTTCTCCTGATGGTGGCCGGCTTCGGCGGTCTGCTCTACGGCGTTGACGTCGGCATCATCGGTGGCGCCTATCCCTACCTGGAAGCCACATCGCATCTGACTGCCGGCGAGCTCTCCACGATCGTCGCGGCGGTGCTGCTCGGCAGCGTCTTCTCCACGCTCTTCGCCGGCATTTTGGCCGATTGGATGGGCCGCAAGCCGCTAATGATTCTGAGCGGCACTGCGTTCATCGTCAGCATTCCGGTCATAGCACTGTCGCAGGGCTTCATGCCGCTGTTTTGGGGCCGCCTGCTGCAGGGTATGAGCGCCGGACTCATCGGCGTCGTGGTTCCGCTGTATCTCGCCGAGTGCCTCACGGCGTCGCAGCGGGGTCGTGGCACGGCTGTCTTCCAGTGGCTGCTGACCGCGGGAATCGTTGTGGCAGCACTGGTCGGCATCTACTACAGCTACCGTGTGGCCGCTGTGGAAAGGGTCGCCAACCCCGACGCGCTCTTCCACTACAAGGATCAGGCATGGCGTCAGATCTTCTGGGTCTCGCTGCCCGCCGGCATTGTCTTTGTGCTCGGCTGCTTCTTTGTCTCCGAATCGCCGCGCTGGCTCTTCCGCCGCGGCAAAATCGAGCAAGCTCGCACGGCGCTCCTACGGTCTCGCGCGGCCGAACAGGCTACGCTCGAAATCCACGAAATGCAGGAGAACGCGAAACAGGCAACCAGCGCCCAGAAGGCTGCACAGTCCGCCGGCTCGCTCCTGCGTCGCAAATACATCGTTCCCTTTGTTCTGGCCTGCGTGATTCTAGCGGTCAACACTGCGACCGGCATCAACTCCGTCATCGGATACAACACGGGCATTTTGCTGCAGAGCGGCCTCTCCGATCTTTGGGCCCACTGGGGCTATGTCGGCTTCACCACCGTGAACTTCCTGATGACGATGGTCGGCATGACGCTCGTCGATCGCAAAGGCCGCCGCTTCCTGCTCATGGTCGGCACCAGCGGCATCATCCTCTCGATGATCTATGTCGGTGTCCTTTTCCTGCGTACCGAAAAGAATTCCGTCGATGCCGCAGCCACTCTTCAGGCTATGGTCAACCAGGATCAGACGCTGACCTTGCGCTTCGATCCCGCACAGGCCGCGCGGCTGTTGAGCGCGCAAAGCCAGACTTCGGCGGTCGTCGATCCTGCCCACGCTTCGCTCGACGTGATCTACTCTTACGGCGACTTTACTGCCGCCAGCAACGTCACGCGGTCCGACGATCCTTCGGCCGCTCCGCTTTCGATTGACCGCTCCAGCGCTGTCCCACCGGACCGCGTGCAGGCCATCTTCAAAGATCCCTTTGCCAGTCTCGATGCCGCGCGTTCGGCGCCGCTCAAGATCGAAAAAGCCATCGTGAGCGCGATTCCCTCAACGGGCAACGGCCTGTTAGTCGCGCTTGGGCTCTACGCCTTCGTCGCCTCCTATGCCATGGGTCCGGGAGTCTGCGTCTGGTTGGCGCTCTCCGAACTGATGCCCACGCGCATACGCTCCAACGGCATGAGTGTCGCCCTCGTCCTGAATCAGCTCGTGTCCACCACGCTGGCCGGGATCTTCCTGCCCTTCGTCAGCAAGCATGGTTACTCGTCGATCTTCTTCCTGTTCGCCGGGTTCACTGTGATCTATCTGGCGACGGTCACGTTCTTCCTGCCCGAGACCAAGGGCAAGACGCTCGAGGAGATCGAGGCGTATTTTGAATCGGGCGGGGCAAAGGCCTGAAGGGTTTGCCTTCGGCCCCAACATCAACCGAAGTCTAGGCCCGGATCACTTCGATCCCGCTCCTGGAGAAGTTGCAGACGGCTTCATCGGAGATGCCATCGTCCGTGATCAACACATCGATCTCGGTGACCGGGCAGATCACGGCAGGGCTCACCATGCCTACCTTACTCGAGTCCGCCACCACGACGACCTGCCTGGCCTGACGCGCCATCGCGCGAAACACGGCCGCTTCATCGGCCTCGATGGTTGTGGCCCCACGCTCGCAGTCAATCCCGCAGACGCCAACGAACACCCGGTCCATCACCACGACGCTCAGGCTCTCGATCGCAGTCGGACCAATCAGCGTAAAAGCGTCGGTGAAGCGCATCGAGCCGCCGGTCAGCATCGTCTCCAGACCCTTGCTGCCACTCAGTTCCATGCCAATGTTCACCGCGTTCGTGATGATGTGCAGATTCTTGCGGTGGCGCAGACTACGCGCAACCTGCGTGGTGGTTGTACCCGCCGTCAGGCCGATGGTCTCCTGGTCCTGGACGAGCTGTGCCGCAGCCCGGGCGATGCGCTGCTTCTCCGCTGCGAAGCGATCCTCGCGGATCTGGAACGAAGCATCGAAGCGAAACGGCTCGTAAACCGCCGGCTCAGCCAACACGGCGCCGCCGTGGGTGCGATGCACAAGCCCGCGCTCTTCCAGGCGCGCAAGGTCGCGGCGCACGCTGGCAGGCGATGCGCCAAACAGCGCCGTCAGGTCTTCCACAGAGGTTTTGCCGTGACTCAGAAGCTGGCGCAGAATCTTCTTGGCACGTTCATCGGTTTTAACAGACATGGTTCGGTTGTGTGATCAGGCTAGTGGAACTATTGTACGGACTCTCTGCGTCCCGCCATCTCTACCGCACCGTCCACAGCCTGCCGTAGAGCACGAACATCTTCCTCCAGCAGCATGTAGCGGGTGAACTCATTGTCTTTCTGGTCGCCCATCGAGAGGGCATGGTTGCGGTAGGTAACAGGGCTTGGTATCCGCTTGCGCAGCGAGCCGTGGAACTCCCTGGCGCCGGTCAGGCGCGCAATCTCCTGCACATTGTGCGCGCGAATCCCGCTGCCGACCATGACCGCGATCCGGCCATTGGCGACCTTGACCACGCGCGCGATCTGCTCGGCGCCCAGCTCCGCGGTTTGCTTGCCTCCGGAGGTCAGGATGCGGTGTGCGCCCGTGCTCACAATATCCTCACAGGCGCGCTCCATGTCCGGCGCCATGTCGATGGCACGATGAAACGTGACCTGAAGCGGGTAAGCCAGCTCAACCAACCGGGACGTGCGGTCGATATCGACCTGGCCGTCTTTGGTGAGCAGCCCCAGGACGACGCCGTCGGCTCCCAGGCGCTTGGTCTCGATCACATCCGAGACCATGATGTCGAACTCCGACGCCGAGTAGTACAGATCGCCGCCGCGCGGGCGGATCATCGCGAAGATAGGAATATCGATCTTCGACCGGACTGCCTGAATCAGGCCGGCACTGGGAGTAATGCCGCCTTCCAGCAAGTCGCTGCACAACTCCACACGGTCTGCCCCTCCCTTTTCGGCTGTCACTGCCGAATCCAGGGAATCCACACAAATTTCGATCAGCATAATGAACGAATCCCGTTATACCTCAAAAAGCCGGATTCCTCATGAAAAGGTGCGTCTCATGAAGAATCCGGGAGTAACAAGTAGAGCACGCGGGTCTGCCTGGCGATGCCGGGTCGGTCCCGCGAATCTAGAACGTGTACCGCGCCGAGAACTGCAGATGCCGTTCCACCGACCGGATCGAGTTCTGGCTGGCGATCTGGCCGAAGGTCGAGTCTGTGATGTTCGTATCCGGGTTCCCGTAGCTGACGATGTTGAACGCGTTGAAGGCATCGAACCGGAAACTGAAGGCCTGATGCTCGGTGATGTGGAAGTCCTTGAATGCCGAAGCATCCGCGTTGAAGAACCCAGGGCCGCGTACCGCGCCGTTGTTCGACGTGCCGAAGGTGTTGGGCGCCGGTGCACCGAAGGCGCACACACCATTGTCCACCCCGGCCGTGGTGCAAGGCTGTGCCGAAGGATCGTCGCCGAACCATTGGTTGATGTTGCGGTGCGTGACCTTCAGCTTGCGGTATTGATTGGGACGCGAAATGCCATAGCTGTTCGCGTTGTTGCTCGGACCGCTCAGCGACTCGGGGAATCCCGAATACGCGACGCCGGCCATCGAGATCTTCCATCCGCCGATGGCTTCGTCGAGCACGCGGTTGATGTGCGACAGATAAAGCTGATTGCGTCCCACGGGCAGCGCGTAGACCGAGGTCCACGACACGTTATGGGTTACGTCGTAACCCGACGGGCCGTAGTCGGCCTTGCTGTTGTAGTAGTTCTGGAACGCGCCGCTGTAGCCGTTGACGTTCAGCGCGTAGTTACCCAGGCTGTTGGTCATCGACTTGCCGTAGGTGTAGTTCAGCGTGAACTCCAGACCATGGTCGAGCCGCTGGCGCAACACCGCCTGCAACGCGTTGTAGTTCATCATGGCCCGCGACTCGGTGATCATCAGGATCTGTGAGCCGACCGATGAGCCGAGGAACTGGTTGTTGTAGTAGCGCGCAGTGGTGGGATCGCCGGGGGTCAGATACTGGTTGAGGTTGCCGTAGTCTTCGATGTGCTGGCCCTGCTCGCCCAAGTACCCCACCTGCAGCGAAGCGGTCCTGGTCAGCGCGTACTCCGTGGTCAGGTTCCACTCCTGGATGTAAGCGGGCTGCTGATTCTGCGGGTAGACCTGCGTCACGGAACCGCTGGCCGGGCCGGTGAACCCGTCTTCCACCGCGCGCGGCGTACCGCCCGGATCGGTTGCGGCGCCGGGCGTGGGTGAAACCGCGTTGATCGCGACGCCCTGGATAAACGGCGTCTGTGCTGTCAAACGCTGGTTCGACGAGTTGCCTTCGTAGAAGCTGGTGGCTCCATAGCCGGCACGAATCACCAGCTTGTCGTTCACCTCGTAGTCGAAGCCCAGGCGCGGCATCCACTGCCGGAAGTTCGACTGATAACAGCCACGATTGCTGCACACACCCGAGCCCGCCGGAGCGCCAGTCGGCACGTGGTCGGCATAGAGCACCTGGCCCGTTTCGATGTTGATGTTGGCTGTCTTGTTGTTCTGTTCGATCCACGGCTCGTCGTACTCATACCGCAGACCGACGTTCAGGGTCAGGTTAGGGAGAATCTTGTAGTCGTCCTGGATGTACTCGGCCGCACGCCACTGCCGCTGGCCGACGCGCACGCTGCCCAGGGTCGCAGCCACCTGTCCCACGCGATCGAGCACAAAGTCTGCGCCCGGCCAGCCCAGTCCGTCAGGCTGCGCCGTGTTGCTGGTGAACGCGCCGGTGTAGTTCATCGTGCCCAGGAAGCCGAAGTTGTTACTCGTCGGGTAATTGTTCTGATAGCGCAGAGCCTGTACGCCCATGCTCAGGGTATGCTTCTGCTTCTGCCAGGTCAGGTTCTCGATGTAGCTGTAGGTGTTGTCGATGACGCTGCCGTCGAATCCTGCCGTGCCCACATCGGTCAGGTCGCTTGCGCTGCCCCCGCCGCCAAACGCTGCGCCTGCGCCGTAGCCCTGATCGGAGAACCCGACAAACGGCTGCTTGCCAAACGGAATGCCGACAATGTTGTTGCCGTTGTAGCCGAAGTGCCCAGTCGGATCGCCCGGAATGCCCTGGTTCCAGTTCACACGCGTGAACCCGATGCGCGCAGAGTTCACGATATTGGGCGTGAAGATATGCACCCAGTTCGCGCCCACTATGTGCGTGGGATAGACGTTGATGCCGGGAAAGGTAATCGGCAATACCGCAGTGGTTCCGTCATAGGCGCGCGACAGCGAAGTGAACGCGGTGATCTTATCCGCGGGGCGCGGATCGTACTCGATCTTCACGTCGCCCTGGTTGTTCGCCCGATAGGTACGGGTGGGTCCTTGCAGGTCGTTCGCCACCAGTCCATCGGTCGGCGTTGCATTGGGCAGCGGGTAGTACTGCTGGTTCGCGATCAGATACTTCGCCACGGGGTTAACGATCGGTACTCCCAGGTTTCCTGCATACGGCGCAAAGTTGTTCTCCGAGTCGTAGAGCTGGATCGGAGTCGACGCAGCAAGCAACGCCGAGAAATCGCCGCCGCGCATCGCACCGGTGAGCACGCTGGCCGAGCCCAGTCCGCCCTTGTGATAGCGCGAGCCGAGATAGTCGACAAAGAAGAACAGCTTGTCGTGCCTGATCGGGCCGCCCACCGTGAGACCGAACTGCGACTGGGAGAACGGGCTGATGGGAATGATGGGATTCTGGTTCTTGTTGGTCCACGAGTTGGCGTTGAACTTGGCGTTCTGCTCGAAGCCGTAGAGAGAGCCATGGAAGTGGTTGGTGCCGCTCTTCAACACGCTCACCACACCGCCTCCGGCTACGTTGCCGTAGTCAGCCGGGGAGTTCGACGTCAGCACCTTGATCTCTTGCAGCGCGTCGGGAGCAGGGCTGTAGGCGATGTCGTTGTTGAACGTCTCGTTCATGTCGATGCCGTCGAGCGTGTAGTTGTTCGCCTGCTCGCGGTTGCCATTGATGTTGGCCTGGTCATAGAACGAGGTGCTGCGCTCGATGTTGTTCATGCCCGCGGTGCCGTCGGTGTTCACCGAGCCGGGCATGTAGAGCGTCAGGGCAGAAAAGTCCTGGCCGTTCAACGGCATGTTCTGGATGGTGTTCGTGGTGAATGTGGCGTCGAGCGTTGGGCTCTCGGTGTTCAGGATCGGTGCGGCGGATTCGGAGACGTTCACAGTTGTCGCTGAGCCGCTCACCGCAAGCTTCACGTTGAAGTTTGCCGTCTGCAAAACCTCCAGGGCGAAGGCTGGCAGAGTCTGTGCGGCGAAACCAGGCGCCTCGACCGTGACCTGATAGTGGCCGATGGGCAGAAAGTCGATGCGGAAGAGGCCCGTGGCATTGGTAGTCGTCTTTGAATCGACCCCGGTGTCGAGATTGTGCGCGGTCACTTGTGCGCCCACGACAATGGCGCCGCTCGGATCGGAAACCGTACCGGCGATCGACCCGGTCACGGTTTGCGCAGGCGACAACAGGGGACAGAGGACGGCAACAAGTGCCAACCAAAAGAAACGACGGACGAGGAATCGCTGCATGAAAGGCCTTCCTTTGCAAGGAGTTAAGGTCGATTACGCGGTCGAAATCTGTCGAACTTGCCAGCTTGTACTTTGGGGATTGCGTGATCCACGCCAGGGGAGCGCGTGTGAACCATTCTTGCGATCACGTGACATCACTATAGCGTTAATTGATCATTTCAAGCAAAAAAATAATCATTTCGAGCAAAAATGTGGGCTCGACGCTCTGGCAATTGATGTAAACGTGCATCAACGGAGTGCTGGGGATTCGGGCATGAGCACACCGTGCCGCACCGCACGAACCACCCAGAGATCGAAGTTGCCTGGACGGCTAGTCCTCGCGCCTGACGCTGAACTGCGCGCCGGCAAACAGGATCAACCCGGAGATATACGCCCAGAACAGCAGCCCCACCGACACAAAGAATGGTCCGTAGAGAGCCTTCAGATCGAGATAGGGCAGCACGGTCACAAAGATGTAGCGTGAGGCCAGCCAGATGAGGCCGGTGATGACGGATGTCCGCAGTACCTGCCGCGGCGGCGTGCGCCGGTTCGGCAGCAGCCAGTAGACGGAGAAGAAGAAGAGAATCGAGGCCACGCCTGTGCACAACGTCAGCCAGATCGCGCTGATGCCCTGGTAGACGAAGTTATCGGTGTGATGCCAGAAAAGAAATGCCAGCACGCCCCTCTGGGCAGCGCTGAGTAGAACGCTCCCCATGGCCAGCACCACCATCAGGATCACCAGCCCAAAAGCCACCAGCTGGTTCAGGATGTAATTGCGGCTCTTCGTGACGCCCCAGGCCTGGTTCAAGGCCACTTCGAGCGGCAGGAAGATTCCCGTGCAGGAGATGAGGATCATCACGAGGGACAACGCCTGCACGCCATGCCGCGTCGACATCACTGCTACCGCCTCGAGGCTATTGGCCATCCACTCGTGATGGGCGGTCGAGGGCAGGTAGTAGCGCACCACCTCGTCGACCACGTCGGCCATAGCGTGGGAGTGGAAGACGGAGAGCGACAGGGTGTAGAGCAACACCACGAAAGGAATGAACGAAATGATCGCGTTGGCCGCCACGCTGAAGGCGTAGGTATGTACTTCGCTGTCGAGCAGGTAGCGGACAACCGACGCACAGCTCTTGCGCAGCCGGTACCACTTCGAAAGCGTGACGGGCGGCGCCGCTTGCACAGTTGCGATCGCAGTCGCGCCCAGCGTACCGCTATTTGAGACTTCCGACACCTATACCTCGCCGAATCAGGCGCTTGCTGCACGGCGCCTTCAAACGTTTATTGCTGGCCTGTTTCCTAAGAATAGACGGTTTTCGCTCGCCGAATCCGTCACAAAGGTCCAATATGACCCGGAAGTCAGTGACCATTTTCTCCTTGCATCCTCTTCAGTTTCCTGCCATAACTGGAGCACGGCGCGCCGGGGGGCACGCTGTTCGTCACAATTGGAAGGCCATTTACGTTGGATGTTTTGGTTCTTGGCAGGCACAACCGAATAAGTCAACGAGCTGCCACTGCGCACGAAGGGGTGCGCGCCTGGGCGGCTCGCAATGTGTTCGGGGACTGAAATTCCACCGTTCAGGTGGGATTTGCCGGCCACACAAAAGGAGCAGGTAGATGAAAGAACAGGGCGTAGTGAAGTGGTTTAACGGTGCAAAGGGCTACGGTTTCATCCAGCGGTCGAGCGGAGAAGACGTTTTTGTGCACTTCTCGGCAATTCAGGAAGAAGGCTACAAGACCCTGAACGAGGGCGAATCGGTTGAATTCGAGTGCCAACAGGGCCCCAAGGGCCTGAGCGCAGCGAACGTGATGCGCGTTTCGTAATTTGGATTTTTCGTGGCCGGTTTAAGACTCTTGGCCACACTAGCCGTGGTTCGAAGTGCCCTGATCCGTTCGGACCCAATCACAATTTGAGCTTCTCCAGTGCCCACGCTGCAGCTGTGCGAAGGCCCTCGTCTGCCACGTCGGCCCATGCATGCAGGATGGGTGCAAGAGACGTTAGACCCATATTCGCTGCGGCGACCGCGACGTTGCGCTGAAATGCAGTAAAGCCAGCGCGTCGTACGGGGCTGCCGTTGAACATGTGCTCAAAAGACTTCTCATCCAGGGATGCCAGAGCCTCCAGGGCGGGGTTGATGAGTTCCGGGCGCGGTTGTAGCTCGGGGTCGGTACCAATGGGCGCCTTGCGGTTCCACGGGCACACATCCTGGCAGATGTCGCAGCCGAACACTTGGCGACCCGTCTTTTCCATGAGCTCCGGATCGATCGCGCCCTTGTGTTCGATGGTGAGATAGGCGATGCACCTGGTTGCGTCCATCTTGTAGGGATCAATCAACGCGTTAGTTGGGCAAGCCTGGATGCAGCGCGTGCACGTGCCGCAGTGATCTTGCATGAGCTGCGATGCTTTGTTCTCCGGGCTGACTTCGAGACTGGTCAGTAGCACGCCGAGAAATCCGAAGGAACCCAGCTTGGGATGAATCAGGCAGGTATTCTTGCCGGTCCAGCCGAGCCCTGCAGCTACGGCCAGAGAACGCTCGACGACAGGACCGGTGTCGACATAGGCGCGTGACACGAACTCACCGCACGATGCATGCAGCTTAGCTTCCAGTGCGCGCAAACGCTTCAACAGGACCTTGTGATAGTCGGATGGACGGCGCCGGCCATCGGGATCGACACGGCTCGACCACGCATAGCGCGCGATCCAACCGGCGTGTGGCGGATCAGGCGCAGTCGAACGCGGATGCGATGAGTTGTAATTGGCGAAACAGACGATCGCCGAACGCGCCCAGGGAAAAGGAGTACCAACGCGTGCGCGGACAAGCTGCTTCGTATCATCGATTCGTTTCAACCAAGTCATGCTGCCCGCGTGGCCTGCTTCGATCCATGCTTCGAATCGTGATGCATCGCGGGACTCGTTGTGATACGGCAGAGCAATAAGACCTGCTTCGCTAAACCCCGCGTCGCGCGCCGACAAACGCGCGTTTTCGAGCGTCACGCCAGTAACCGTTTGCTCGTTTGCCGTATCTCTCTTGTTAACGCGCAAGGGAACTTCTCCGTCTAATTTACGTACACCATTGCAACATGTTCGAGAACGGACGCCAGGACCAAATCCGGACACCCGGGATCAAACAGCAGGCCGCGCTGAGTGCTCGCATACCCTGTGATATCAGCATATTTCGGCCCCGCAGAGTTTGGCAGGCAGGGTGCACTAACAAGGGTGAGTAAGAAGCCAACTTTCGAGCCTCTCCTCCCCCAGAAGTTACGGAGATGGCTGGAATCCCCCAAGGAGGGTTTTATGAACGCCCAGGACACGTTACTCATCGCACCGGGCGAGTTGCACGAGTTGGTACGCGGGCAGGAACATGAGCTCGTAAACCGCTTGACACCGCTTGTACACATGCAGAACGTCACACTCGATCTCACGCACGTGGAACGAATCGACGCAGCAGGTATCGCTTCGCTGATCTCGCTCTACGGCACCGCGCATGCAGCCGGCAACGATTTTTCTGTCGTCAATGCCCGCACGCATGTTGCCGAGATCCTCAGACTGGTGGGCCTGGACCGCATCCTGATCTGTCACGATGCGGTCCCCTGCCCGCAGGCAGATCCCTGCTTCGCACAGCCTGCTGCCTGAGCGCCGCAACTGCGTGGAACGCGGTGCTACAGTGTGTTCGTTTGAATCGAGGTCATCACAAAAGCACGCTTTTTGAACCGTCATCTTTCCGTTAGATCTTCGATCCAGGCACTCCAGTACAATCGCTTCTGCTCCTCTGAGCGAAAGTGAGCATCGTTTGTGCGCGTTCGATTGCAAGTCTGGGTCGCTTTTCTTCTCTTCTTGTTCGTGCCGTTGGCGTCTGCTCTCGGGCAAGACGCCGCATCGGCCAAGAGCTTCGTCGAGTCGCTCTATCGGCACTACACGAAAAACAGCAAGGGGATCGATTTCAGCGGGCCGAAGGCGCTGAACCACTTCACCGTGTCGCTGAATGCCCTGATGGATGCCGATGCAAAGGCTGTCGGGCCCGGAGAAGTGGGTGTGCTCGATGGCGACCCGATCTGTTCCTGTCAGGACTGGGATGGGATCTGGAACCTGAAGATCGATGTTCGGATGCTCGCGAACGACCGCGCAAAGGCCGACGTTTCGTTTGCGCTGTTTGCGCCAAAGGCGGGAGCGGACCGGGACTTTCGCTCGCTTGAAATGACCCTCACCGGCAGCGGAAACCAGTGGCGTATTGACAACATTCTCGATAAAACTGACCCGAAAGCGCCCTTCGATTTACGTGCGGAATTGGAGAAGGAGATTCGCTCGCTTAAGTCCAAGGCAAAATCGAATCGCCCGCATTAAAAGCGATTTAGGGGCCTCATGCTCCGATGGGACGCACGTGAAAAACCCCGTCAATTCAGGGCCTTCGCGCGAGCCCTGTGATGAACGGCACATGCAAGTGTATACTTGGCGCGCTATCTGTTATAGCGATCGCGTTGTTCGCAAAGCGCAGTCGCAGTA
>Ga0335069_10012660_pt1 | contig 11859 bp, 8 predicted proteins | sample Lox_Sample_11_FD_206714 | JGI IMG/M metagenome (GOLD analysis project Ga0335069, IMG submission 206714) | Soil microbial communities from Loxahatchee National Wildlife Refuge, Florida, United States - Lox_Sample_1.1 | ecosystem: Environmental > Terrestrial > Soil > Wetlands | place: USA: Florida...
CTCGATCCGCACCCGAGCATCGATCAGGAACTCGGCACGATCGAGATCGAAATTGAGATCCCGGCCGTCGGCCTGGCGCCGGCGCTACGCAAGCTGCTCGCGATCGCGGCGCATCATGACAACGCCGTGCCGCTCGTCGAGCGCCCCGGGGTTCGGCGGCTCGGCAACGGGCTGTGATGGTGATCAGCAGCGATTTGCGGCCGGGCGCGGCGCGAAATCGCCCGGTCGCAAGAAAGTCTTCCGGGGTCGTCAAGTTCTGTGCGAACCTGCCGATTACGGCGTCCACGTTCCCTGGACTGTCGGAGGTATCCGATGCCGTTCTCGCGCAACCATCCCCGCACGACCGACACGCTGGATCTGTCGATCGAGATGCGCACCGCACGCCGCGGGGCGTCCCACCGGCGGGTGCTGAACCTATCGGAGGGCGGGATGCTGGTCGCCGGCGGGCGGCTCGAGGTCGGCTCGCTGACGAACTTCGAGCTCGAGGGCGGCGATTTTCACGCGGCAGGGGTCGCGGAGGTCGAGCACAGCACGCGCGATGTGACGGGCCTGCGCTTCGTCCGGTGGGACGCGCCCGCGGATCGCAAGATCCACGAACTGATCGTCGACCGCGTGCGCCGCCAGCAGCACGAGGAAGCGGCGCGAACGGTTCCCGGCGGCTACCTCGGCTGAGGAGCGGTCGACTCGTCCCGCGGACGGGCGACCAGCCCCATTAAGCGATGATCCCGCGCATGAACCGACGCCCAGCCACCGAGACTTCGTGCCCAACGGCGCCCAGGCACTGATCCGCACGCTCGTCGGGGCGGGCGTGAGGACGTGCTTCACGAACCCTGGCACCTCGGAGATGCACTTCGTCGCCGCGCTGGATTCGGTACCGGAGATGCGAGCCGTGCTCGCGCTGTTCGAGGGCGTCGCCACCGGCGCAGCCGACGGGTACGCGCGGATGGCGGATCGGCCGGCGGCAACGCTGCTGCACCTCGGGCCTGGTCTGGGCAACGGGCTGGCGAACCTCCACAATGCCCGCCGCGCGAAGGTTCCGATCGTCAACATCGTCGGCGATCACGCGACGTACCACGTGCGCTACGACGCGCAGCTGCAGTCCGATATCGAGACCGTCGCGCGCAACGTCTCGACGTGGGTTCGGACGTCCGCCCGCACCGCCGCGCTGCCTCGCGACGCTGCCGAGGCGGTCGCCGCCTCGATCGGTCCGCCGGCGCAGGTCGCGACGCTGATCTTGCCGGCGGACGTGTCGTGGAGCGACGGCGCCGAGCCGGTCCCGCCGGTCGCGGCCGCGACGCCGCTGCCGGCGCCCCCGGAGGCGATCGCGGCCGTTGCGCGGGCGCTGCGCGGCGGCGGGCGGACAGCGTTGCTACTCGGCGGCCGGGCGCTGCGGGAGCAAGGACTCGTTGCGGCGGGACAGATCGCCGCGGCAACCGGAGCCCAGCTCTTGGCGGAGGTATTCCCGGCGCGCCTGCAGCGCGGCGCCGGGCTTCCCGTGCTCGAGCGGGTCGAGTACGTCCCGGAACTCGCGATGGTCCAGCTCGCGGGCCTGAAGCATCTGATCCTGATCGACGCCAAAGCGCCCGTGTCGTTCTTCGCCTATCCGGGGAAGAAGAGCTACCTCGTGCCAGATGGCTGCGAGGTGCACGAGCTGGCGGCACCCGATGCCGATGTGCTCGCCAGCCTCGAGTCACTCGTGGACGCGGTCGGCGCCGGTGGCTCACGGCCCACTCTGCAGCGGCCCTCGCGCCCGCCCAGACCATCGGGTCCGCTGACCGCCGCGAAGGTCTGCCAGGCGGTCGGGGCGATCCTCCCCGAGGGTGCGATCGTCTCCGATGAAGCGGTCACCTCCGGGATGACCCTGCCCGTCACCACCGCCGGAGCACCGCGGCATGACTGGCTGACGCTGACGGGTGGAGCGATCGGGCAGGGACTGCCCGTGGCGATCGGGGCGGCGATCGCCTGCCCGGATCGAGCGGTGTTCGCGCTGCAAGCGGACGGCTCGGCGATGTACACGATCCAGTCGCTGTGGACGATGGCCCGCGAGCAGCTGAACGTCACGGTCCTCATCTTCAACAACCGTTCGTACGGGATCCTCAATGTCGAGCTCGCCAGGGTGGGTGCACAGGGCGGTGGGCCGAAGGCGGCCGCGCAGCTCGACCTCGCTGGACCAGGACTCGATTTCGTCGCGATCGGCACCGGGCTCGGGGTGCCGTCGCGCCGCGCTGACACGGGCGAGACGCTGATGGAGGCGTTGGAGCACGCCATCGCCGAGCCCGGACCGCACCTGATCGAAGTCGTGATCCCGACCGTCTTCACGGCTCGCCAGCTGCGCGCGTTGCCGTACGCGATGAAGGCGCTCAGCGTCTTGCCGAGGCCCCTGGCGGCCGCACTGAAGCGCCGCCTGTACCCGTGAGTGCGGCCGCTCACGAGCGTGCGCACACTCTGAGAGCGAGTTCTTAACAGTCGCTTCCGAGGGTCTTACCGTTCGATATCACCGGTCGCTGCGCCATTGAGGTGCATGGTGCTGTTTGCTCCAATGGCGGTGACTCGCCGATCCGCCCCGAGATCGAGTCATCTCTCCCCGGACTCACAGGATCGGTCCCCGGGTTACGTCAAGCCGCGACGAAGGAGAAGGAATGCGCCTGATGGCACGCATCTGGCCACGCATTGCCGTGCTCGCAATCGCGGGCGGAGGACTGTTCACCGCCACCGCAAGCGCGCACCGGTTCGACGTGGTCGGACATGTATATGTCAACGACAACACGGCGTCGGGTAACACAATCGTGGGGTTCGACCGCCACGCGGACGGCACGCTCACACCGTTGGCTGGATCGCCGTTCACAGCGGGCGGCGCCGGGACCGGCGCCGGTATCGGCTCGCAGGGCGCCCTGCAGGTGAGCGATGATGGGCGGTATCTGTTGGCGGTCGATGCCGGCAGTAACGAGATCTCGGTGTTGCGGATCCGGCACGACGGGGATCTCGCTCTGCGTGGGGTCGTTCCGTCCGGCGGGATCAAGCCGGTCAGCATCGCCGTGAATGGCGATCTCGTGTACGTGGCAAACGCCGGCGACGGCGCCAGCAACTACACGGGCTTTCGCTTGCACGACGGCGGCGCGCTCGTGCCGCTGGCAGGATCGACCGTCTCGCTCCCCGACGGATCGCAGCCGGGCGATGTGCTGTTCAACTCCACCGGATCGAACCTCGTCGGCGCGCGCGTCGGCACGTCGCTGATCGACAGCTTCAGCGTCGGCCGGAACGGGCGGCTGACGGCGGCCGCGGGGTCGCCGTTCCCGGCTCAGGGACCGGGACCGTTCGGCAGCGAGTTCCGACCGACGAACCCGGCTCAGCTGTTCGTCTCCAACGCCCACGGGGGAGCGGGCAACGGCACCGTGTCCGCGTTCGCCGTCGGCCGCGACGGTGCGCTGACGTCGATCGGCTCCTCCCCGTTCGCGGATTTCCAGACGGCTCCGTGCTGGGTCGAAATCAGCCATGACGGCCGGTATCTGTTCACGGTCAATACCGGCTCCGCGAGCATCTCGACGTACGCGATCACGCCGCGCGGAGCGCTCGATCTGCTCGGCAGCACCCCGCTGGAGGGCGGCACCGCGCTCGGGTCAGAGGACGCTCGGCTCGCTCCCGACGGCCGGACCCTGTGGATCGTCGACTCGAAGGCGGACGCGATCACCGGGCTCAGCGTCCGCGGCGCAACCCTGCTCGAGTTCCCCGATTCGCCAACGGCTCTGCCCCTCGGTGCGGCGCCGTTCGGGGTCGTGGTCAACTAGATCGGCGGCTGATGCCAGAGCCGGGAGGTGAATTCCTCCCGGCTCTGCTACGCGGCGAGATGCTCGCGCTCGGCGTGCGTGATCGCTGCGATCAGCTCGCCTTGTACGCGTTCAGCGTCCTCGTTGACGATCTGGCATGTCCCGGCCGCCTCGTGGCCGCCACCGCCGTAGCTCAGCATCAGCGCTCCGATATCCAGCCGCGAGGAGCGATCGACGATCGAGCGGCCGACGGCAAACACCGTGTTCTGGCGCCCCCGCCCCCACAGCACGTGCATCGAGACCGTGCACTGCGGGTGCAGCGCGTACACGAGAAAGCGGTTGGCGGGGTGGATGATCTCCTCGTCGCGGAGGTCGAGCACGACGAGGCGATCATGCACTGTGGAGCAGCGGCGGATCTGCTCGGCGGCCGCCTCGGCATGCTCGCGGTACAGAATGACCCGCTCGACGACATCGGGCGAGGCGAGAATGTCCTCGATCGAGGCGTCGAGACAGCTGTAGATCAGATGCATCATCAGCTCGTAGTTGGAGATCCGGAAGTCGCGAAACCGGCCAAGGCCGGTGCGCGGATCCATCAGGAAGCTGAGGAGGATCCAACCCTGCGGCTCCAGGATGTCCTGAATCGAGAGATCAGCGGCGTCGGCGCGGTCGACCGCCTCCATCATCTCGACGCTCACTTGCGGGAAGCGATCCGCGCCGCCGAAGTAGTCGTACACGACTCGAGCGGCAGACGGAGCATCGCTCACCATGACGCGGTTGTCGGCTTCGCGCAGCACACGCTGGCGCTCGGAGGCGTGATGGTCGAAAGACAGCGCGACCTCAGGTCGGTAGGGGAGGTTCGTGGTGATGTCGCGGGCGGTGAGTTCGACCTTGCCGTCCTGGACATCCTTCGGGTGCACGAACAGGATGTCGCCGACGAGGTTCAGTTCGTTGAGCAACGCGGCGCACACGAGGCCGTCGAAGTCGCTGCGCGTGACCAGTCGGTACGTGCGGTCAGGGGAGAGCGGGACACTTGTAGCCATGCCCCGTTAGTCGTCAGATGGCCGCACACTTTGAGCTCGCGTGCGGGAGCGCGCCGCGGTCCTCGTGCAGGCCGACGCAGGCGCCGCGTGCCGGACAGGCGTAGCCCGAGCGCGCCTGGGTGCCAAGATGGCGGGCGATGCGTGCGCTTCTCGCGACCACCGGGCGCCCTGGAGGTCCGGGGCGCCAGGCACCGGACCGCCGACTTGAAGCCTGGCTCGCGGCCGCGGTCGTTGCGCTGAGTGTCCTGACACTCTGCGCCGCGCTCGCACGGGCCGACGGCGACCCCGCGAGCGACGTGCTGCTCCGTGCCAGCGTCTTCTACCCCTACAGCGATCCTGTCTCACCGAGTCTGCAGAAGACGCTCGACGCCGAGACCGAAGCGGCGGATCGGGCTCACTTCCCGATCAAGGTCGCCCTGATCCAGTCCTCGGCCGATCTCGGCGCTGTCCCGAGCATGTTTGGGAGGCCGCAGACGTATGCGGACTTCCTCGAGCAAGAGATCGACTTCCAGGCCAGGCAGCCGCTGTTGGTCGTGATGCCGGAGGGCTACGGCGTCCAGGGACTGAGCGCGCCCGCCGCCGCGGTCCTCGCGTCGCTCGTCAGGCCGAATGGAAGCCAGACCGATGACCTCGCGCGCGCCGCGATCGCCGCCGTCGGAGCGCTCGCGGCCCGATCGGGCCACCGGATCGACACCAGCACGAACGCGTCGGCTGTCGCGAACAGCCACCAGTCAGTGACGCTCGAGCTGGTCGCGCTTGCGATCGTGGCGATCGCCGCGGCAGCGGCGCTGACGGCTCGCCGGACCACAGGGTGGCCGGGGTCGGGCGGCCGAGTCCACGCGGGCGCCGGTGCGATGCGACGAAGCTCGAATGCGGCCGCGACGGTCGCGCACGGCGAGCAGGCCACGGCGATTCAGCCTCTGTTCGTGGTCGCGCTCGTGCTGACCGTCGCCGGGGTCGTGTGGGCGGCCGTGCGGGGTCTGACGTTCTACGGCGTCGGCCCGGTGGAGGTGGGCTACGACCTCGACCAACCCCCGTTGCTGCTCGTGATCGTCGGCGCGTGGCTCTGGTATCGGAGTCGCCGGCGGTGATCCTGCCTCAGATTCAGATCGCCCGCGGGCACTGGCTGCTGGGAGCGCTGTTCCTGGCGATCATCCTCGAGGAATACGTGCCGCTGATCGGCCGTGACGGACGTCCGACCCGATCGCGCTCGTTGGTCGTGCCGTGGGCGATGATGATCGGCGGGGTCGGCGTGTGGGTCACGGTCGTGGTCGCCGACGTCGTGCACGACATGCTCGTGCACTTTCTCTGGGGCGACATTCTGTTCGCCGCAGGTGCGCTCGAGCTCGCCCGACGCCGTGGGGTGTACGAGCGACCGTGGCTCGACGGCGTGCTCCCGTTCACGTTTGCGAGCTGCGGCGTGCTGTTCATCGTCCATGTGCTGATCGATCCGGCGGGACAGGGGGCGCAGTGGCACCTGGCGTTGGGGATCCTCCTGATCGTGGCCGGGGTCCTCGACTTCATTCGCGTCGCCCGCCGGCAGACGTTCCTGATTCCGCTGGCGGTGCTGCCGCTCGCCGCCTTTGCCCTCACGCTGATCGCGATCCCGGTGGCGGCGGCGTCATGAGCGCGATCCGGCCGGGACGCCGTGGGCGACGCGCGCTGGGCGCGATGGTGTGCGGGCTGGTGCTGCTCCTGACGTTCTCCGCAACGGCCGGCGCCCATGCGGTCCTCGAGAAGACCAGCCCCGGCTGGGGGGCCGTGCTTGCCCAGACGCCGCGTGAGATCACGCTCGTGTACGACGAGGATGTGGTTGCGCACTACGCGCGGGTCGCCGTCGTGACCGCCGGCGGCGAGAATCTCGCCCGGCCGCCGCACGTCGCCGGCAGCGTCGTGGTCGTGCCGCTGCGGCCGGGCTCCACGGGGAGCTACACGGTGCGCTGGCACATGGTCGCGAGCGACGACGGGCACGTGACCGAAGGCGCGTTCAGCTTCGGTGTGCGGGCCACGCCCTTGCCGCCGGCGCCGGCGCGCGGGCTGAGCGTTCCCGTTGCACCGGACGTGCTCGCCTGGCTGCAGTTCCTGGGAGTCGTGCTGGCCGGTGGGATGCTGACGGTCCGTGCGCTCGCGCTCGCGCCCGCCGCACGGCTCCTGGGCGTACGCGCCGAGCGCGAGGCCGGCATCGCCATCTGGATCGGGGTGATCGGGGCGGTGGTGGCGCTGCACGCCGGCCTGCTCGCGTTCCTCGTCGGGGCATATCCGATCGTGGGCGGCGGACTGCTGAACGTCATCAACACCCAGATCATCCCGATCCGCGTCGGGACGCACCTTGGGCAGGCGTGGACGGTGATGACGTTCGCCTGGCTTGGGGTGCTCGCGCTGCTCGTCGCCGCGTGGGTGACGCCGCGCAGGCGAGAGTCGCTGCTCGCCGGCGCCGGGCTTCTGTCGCTTGGGATCGCGTTCGGCATCAGCTGGGCCAGCCACCCCGCGTCGCGCGGGACGGTCGCCCTGCTCGCTGACTACGCCCACCTGCTCGCGGGCGCGCTGTGGGTGGGAGGGGTGCTCGCGATCGCGATCCTCGCCGGGGTCGTGCGACCCCTGTCCCGCCCGACTCGCGACGCCCTCGTCCGGGCATGCCTGCTGCGTTTCTCAAGGCTGGCCGTTCCGATCGTGGTGGTGCTCGCGCTCGCCGGGACGTATGTCGCGGTCCGTGAGCTTCCCAGCCCGTCGGCGCTGCTCACGAGCAGCTACGGGATCACGCTGCTGATCAAGACGCTTGCCTTCACCGGCGCGGTCGCGCTGGGCGCGTACCACCACAGCGTCGTCGTGCCGCGGATCGAGGGGGGTGCGCCGGTCGCGACCATTCGCCGCACGCTCGCGCTCGAGGTGAGCGTCCTCATCGTCGCCCTGTCGCTCGCCGCCGTCCTCAGCCAGACGGCGCCGCCCAGGTGACGCTCAGATCTCGTGTGCAGGAACGCGTCCCGTCACGATCGTGCCCCGTGCCGAGGAGTGGATCGCGAGCGTGCCGCCGATCGCCTCGAGCCGATCGCGCATGCCGGTGATGCCGTGCGTCGTGGTGACTCGCGTCGGATCGAATCCGGGGCCGTCGTCGGCGAGCGTGAATGCGATCCGGTCGTGGTCGTCGGACAGCTGCAAACGCACGTGCGCTTCGCTGCCGCAGTGCTTGGCAACGTTCTGGAGCGCCTCGAGACAGGAGAAGTAGACCGCGGTCTCGACCTCGGGCGCGTAGCGTCGCGTCATTCTGCCGCGCAACGAGACCTGCATCGGCATCTCACGTGCGACCGCCGCGAGGGCGTGCGAGAGTCCCAGATCGCGGAGGACCGACGGGTAGATTCCCTTGGCGAGGTTGCGGATGTGTTGCAGCGTGGTGTCGACCCGCTTGCTCGCGTCCGCGATGCCCCGAGCGACCGAGGCCGGTTCGCCGCCGGCGAGGTCCTGGAGCGCGCCGAGCTTGATCCGCAGCGCGATCAGGTCCTGCTGCACGCCGTCGTGCAGGTCTCGCTCGATCCGCCGGCGTTCCTCGTCGGCTGCCCACGCGAGTCGCTTGCGTGACGCTTCAAGCTCTCTGATCGAGGTTGAGAGGTCGGACCGCAGGCGCTCGTTGTCGAGTGCGAGGCAGATCGCCGTGCCGGCGGCCTCGAGCACGCTGCGATCGCCCGCGAGCACCTGATCGTGGACGGCCGCTGCGATCGGCTCGCCGTCGCGGGTGAACTCGGTGACGGTCCTGCCCTGCTCGAGATCGGCCAACTCGACCGCCACTCCGTCCACGTCGCTGTAGTCGCGCGCCGACGGCCGCCAGAGCAACAACTGGAGCTTGGGGTCCGCGAGCGCACGCGACATCGCGCGCTGCAGCCGCAGCAGGTTGGGGTGCTCGCCGAGCGCCGCGATCATCGTCTCGAGCGCGCCGTGCGCGAACACCCGGCCCCAGACGAGCCCGACCGTAATCGCGAGCGGCAGCATCGCGATGATCGTCGCGACGATGATCGCCATCGGCGTCAAGAGCCCGCTGTACTCACCGGCGAGACGCGCGATGATGAACGAGCCGTACCCGAGGCCCGCGAGCAGCGTCCACGCGAACACGGGCACGCGGCTCCGACGGCGCAGGCGGTTCGCATCGACGGCGCGCAGCGCCGCCACAATCCCCGCCGCGAACACGGCACCGCTCGACGCGATCCCGAGCGCGGCCGACAGCCCGCGGCTCGGCCCCGGACCGAGGTCGAGCACGGCGAACGGATTGGGCGGGCAGGCACTGCCCGAACAACGAGTGAACGGCCCCGCCACGGGCGGAACATGAGACAGCAGCAGATTCGAGACATCGAGCACCACGAGGACCGCCGCTGTTGCGGCGAATCCGACCGACACAATCCGCTGCTCGATCCGGCAACTCGGGTAGCCGAGGCAGAAGTAAACGATCAGCAGCAATGCGAGCGTGATCGTTGCGCGCCCCACCGCGAACGCGACCGGCGAGTCCGCGGCGGTCAGTCCCGTGAGTGCAAACGTCGCGGCGATCGCCACCAGGAACCACCCCAGACGCCGATTCGACGCGCGCGCGAAGACCATCAGCGCGACCAACACGAGACCCACGGAGAACACGATCCGCAAGGTCACGAACACTGCCGGCCGATCGACGATCGAGCTGTCGAGCCCGATCATCGCCACGGCGCCGGTCAGGGCCAGGGCGCCCGCACACGCCCAGATCGCGCCGGGAGTCATGCCCGGAGCAGCCGGCTGCGCGGCCGGAGCGGCCTGCGATCGCCACGCGCCCGGCATACCGCGGCGCGGCCACGGCAGCGCGTAGTCCGGGCCGCGGCGGGTCAGCGAATCGACTCCGCCCGCGCCACGGTCAACCGCTCGCCAGTCACGGCGTCGCGACCCCGGTCGTGCCCACCCTGGTACCACTCGCGCTCCCCGGTTGCTCCGGCATTGCCGCCCACCCGCCAGCACGGGATTCTAGCCGCCCGTCCAGCGGTTGCCCCGCAGGGTCACGCGTGCGCCGCGACCCCCGCACCTCGATCGCGTCCTCGAACACGAACATCGACAGTGCGCTGCGGCCTCCACGCCCTGTGCATCCGCGGATGGGCTTGCGCCACGATGCCGGGGAGGTGTGCGAGACGCATCTGTCGATCGGCGAGCGCCGCGGCGACGGTCGGTGTGCTCGCGGTGGTGTCGATCGCGCTGCCGTCGTTAGCGCGGGCTGCATTCCATGAGCCGGTCGACGCCTCCCTCAACGGCGGCCCTGACCACAGCGGACTATCGATCGGGATCGCGGACCTCGGGGGTGCGCCGGGGGTCGGGTGGATCGAAGTCAGTCCGGCCGAGCTCCATGTCGCGACGTTTGTGAGCGGAAGCTGGGCTCGGCTCGGGAGCGCCGTCAGCACGTCGGCGGGCAGTGGGCATCCGCTGTCGCTTGCGGCGGTCGGCGGAGCTCCCGTCGTCGCCTGGACGGAGTCGACGCCGCCGGGGCCGCCGGCCGAGATCGTCGAGGTCGCCCGCTTCGACGGATCGAGCTGGCATCGCCTCGGCGGGTCGTTGGCGAGCACCATCACCGACAACACGTTCGAGTCGAGTGTCATGAGCTCGCAGGCTCTGTGTCTGCCGGGGCCGACCCCGTGCACGGTCGCGGCCTTTGGCGAGCAGACGCCCAGCTTCGGACTTCACGTCTCCTCCTTTGACGGTGTGAGCTGGAACCCGGCCGCGCCGCTGGTCAACGCCGGCTTCACGTCCGATCTGTTCGAGGTGGGCCAGATCGCGCAGGGCATGGACGGGACGTACGTCGCGTGGCGAGATTCCAGCACCGGAGCCGTCCACGTCGGCCGCCTGCCCAACATGCTTCCGGCGTGGACTGACTTTGCCCTCGGTGCGGGGGCAGGTCGGCCGAGTCTCGCACTCATCGACGGGATCCCCTACGTGGCCTGGAGCGAGATCGCCACCGGCAGCGGCGTCGTGCACGCCTCTCGGTGGGATCCCTTCACCGACACCTTCAAACCCGTCGGCGGTTCCATCGGCGTCCCCAACAAGCTTGCGAGCTCGCCCGCGATCGCGGGCGTCGCCGGCACGCCATACGTCGCTTATAACCAGGCTGAGGTCAGCGGGCCGCCGCAGGCCAAGGACCTCGTTGTCCGGTTCGATGGCAATAACTGGGTTCAGATCGGTGACCCGTTGAACCACGTGTTGTCCAACGAGGTGAGCGGACCGCAGATCACGACCGTCGCCGGCGTGCCGTACGTCGCGTGGCTCGAGCGAGATCGCCCGCCGCCGTCGCCGCATTTCGAGGTTCGTGTTGCGGGCTATGTCGCGCCGAGCTGCGCCGGCGCCTCGGTGGCCGTCGGGCACGATGCGCCAACCCCGGTGGCGCTGGCTTGCAGCGATGGCTCGGCCGACGCGCTGCGGGTGCTGGGCGGGCCGAGTCACGGCTCGTTGTCGGCGATCGCCGGCGGGTCCGTCACGTACACGCCGGCGCTCGGTTGGGCCGGCAGCGACAGCTTCACGTACACCGGCAACGACGGCGCGATGGATTCGCCCGCCGCCACCGTCACGCTGACCGTCGCCGCTGCGAGCGGCGGGCCGAGCGGAGGAGGGGGCGCTCGCCCAACGCTCTCACGCCTGCGGCTCGCGCCGGCGTTCAGAGCCGCCTCGCGCGGCGCGAGCGTCGTACATGGGCTGCCGAGGAGCCGGACGCGACACGCGATCGGCTCAGCGCTCACGTTCACCCTGAACGCCCCGGCGCGCGTCGTGTTCTCGTCCAGTCAGAGCGCTCGGCTGTGCTCCGGGGCGGACGTTGCGTCGCCGGGCGGGCAGCGCGACGCTCACGCTGTTCGCGCTTCGTCCCGGTCCGCGGCAGCTTCAGTGTCACGGGCGCCCGCGGTCGAACCCGCGTGCTGTTCAGCGGTCGCATCGGAGGCTACGCGCTTGCGCCGGGCGGCTACCGCCTATTCGCTCGGCCGGTCGGCGGCGCCACCGCCCACGCCGACTTCACGATCGTGCGCACGTGACCGATCGCGACCAGGTAGCGGGTTGCGATGTGCCACGATCTC
>Ga0335069_10012661_pt1 | contig 11858 bp, 7 predicted proteins | sample Lox_Sample_11_FD_206714 | JGI IMG/M metagenome (GOLD analysis project Ga0335069, IMG submission 206714) | Soil microbial communities from Loxahatchee National Wildlife Refuge, Florida, United States - Lox_Sample_1.1 | ecosystem: Environmental > Terrestrial > Soil > Wetlands | place: USA: Florida...
CTGATCCTCGCCACCGACCCGGACCGCGAGGGCGAGGCCATCTCCTGGCACGTGCTGGAGGTGCTCAAACAGAAGAAGGCGCTTGGCAAGGCCAAGGTCGAGCGAGTGGCATTCAACGCGGTCACCAAGTCCGCGGTCCAGGAGGCGATCGCCCATCCGCGCGAGATAAATGAGGAGCTGGTCGACGCCTACATGGCGCGGCGCGCGCTGGACTACCTGGTGGGCTTCACCCTTTCGCCCGTGCTGTGGCGCAAGCTGCCTGGCGCGCGCTCGGCCGGGCGCGTGCAGTCGGTGGCGCTGCGCCTCGTGGTCGACCGCGAGATGGAGATCGAGGCGTTCCGCGAGCAGGAATACTGGAGCATCGACGCCGATCTCGTGGCACCGGCCGGTGCCTTCACCGCCAGGCTGACGCAGCTCAATGGCGAGAAGCTGGAAAAGCTGTCGCTGAAGTCCGAGGCGGAAGCCAGCGCTGCGGTCGCGGCGATCAACGCGGCACAATTCCACGTCGACAGCGTGGAGAGCAAGCCGCTCAAGCGCCACCCGGCGCCGCCGTTCATCACCTCGACGCTGCAACAGGAAGCTTCGCGCAAGCTCGGCTTCGGCGCCAAGCGGACGATGCAGATCGCGCAAGGGCTGTATGAAGGCGTCGACATCGGCGGCGACACCGTCGGTCTCATCACCTACATGCGCACCGACGGCATCACCATGGTGCCGGAGGCGATCGCCGAGGCACGGTCGGTGATTGGCGCGAAATACGGCCAGAAATACCTGCCCTCAGCGCCGCGCAGCTACACGAGCAAGGCGAAGAACGCACAGGAAGCGCACGAGGCGATCCGGCCCACCAGCTTCGAACGCACGCCGGACGAGGTCGCGAAGTACCTCGATGCCGACGGCGCCAGGCTCTACGAGCTCATCTGGAAGCGCGCGATCGCAAGCCAGATGGAGAGCGCCGAACTGGAGCGCACCACGGTCGATGTCGCCAGCGCCGACAGGAAGATCGTGCTGCGCGCCACCGGGACCGTGACGCTGTTCGACGGCTTCCTCACGCTCTACCAAGAAGGGAAGGACGATAGTGCTACCCTTCGGGGCGACGACGACGAGAACGGCTCGAAGCTGCCGAAGCTCGCCGTCGGCGACCAAACGCGGGTCGAAAAGGTCACGCCGGCACAGCACTTCACAGAGCCGCCGCCGCGCTATTCCGAGGCGAGCCTGGTGCGCAAGCTGGAAGAACTCGGCATCGGCCGGCCCTCGACTTATGCGACAATCCTCTCGACGCTGCGCGACCGCAATTATGTGCGGCTGGACCGCGGCCGCTTCGTGCCCGACGACAAGGGCCGGCTGGTGACCGTGTTCCTCGAGCAGTACTTCCCGCGCTATGTCGAATACGGCTTTACCGCCGATCTTGAGGAACAGCTGGACGAGGTTTCCTCCGGGGAGCTGCCGTGGAAGGAGCTGCTGCGCAACTTCTGGCGCGATTTCTCGACCGCGGTCGGCGGCACGAAGGACCTCAAGATCTCGCACGTCATCGATGAGATGAACGAGATCCTCGGTCCGCACATCTTTCCGCCGAACCCCGACGGGTCGAACCCCAGGACCTGCCCGAGCTGCAGCAAGGGCGAACTGAGCCTCAAGCTCGGCCGCTTCGGCGCCTTCGTCGGCTGCTCGAACTATCCCGAATGCCGCTTCACGCGCCAGCTCGGCCAGAGCAACGCCGACGCGGCGGCGGCGCAACCGCGCGAGCTCGGCGAGGACCCGGCAACAGGCGAGAAGGTGACGCTGCGCAGCGGACGCTTCGGCCCCTATGTGCAGCTCGGCGAAGGCAAGACTGCAAAGCGGTCGGGCATTCCGAAGGGGACCGACGTCGCGGCGGTCGATTTCGCCTATGCGCAGAAGCTGCTGGCGCTGCCGCGCGAGGTCGGCCTCCACCCCGAGACCGGCGAGGTCATCACCGCCAATTTCGGACGCTTCGGGCCCTATGTGGCGAGCGGCGGCGTCTATGCATCGCTCGACGCACCGGAGGATGTGTTCACGGTCGGGCTCAACCGCGCAGTCGACTTGATCGCCGAGAAGAAGAAGAATCCGCGCAGCCGCCGCGGACCGCAGGCGCTGAAGGAACTGGGCAACGATTCCGGCGGCACGCCGATCAAGCTGATGAAGGGCCGCTATGGCCCCTACGTCACCGACGGCACGACCAATGCGACCGTACCGGACGCCGATGAGGCGGAGAACATCACGCTGGAACAGGCGCTGGCGCTGATCGCCGACCGTGCGGCCAAGGGCGGCGGCAAGAAGAAGGCGGCGGCGAAACCCAAGCGCGACGCCAAAGCGAAGAAAGAACCGAAGGCGAAGGCCGAGAAGCCCGAGCCTGACAAGAAGAAGGCCCCGGCCAAAGTGGCGAAGAAAAAGCCGGAACCGGTGGCCGGCGAGTAGGAATTGAAGAAAACGAAGACAATCACAATCGCACCCGCCCTCGACAAGGCGCGTGTGCTCGAACTGTTGGCCGAACGGCCGAATGCAACAAAGCGCGATCTGGCGAAGGCCTTGGGCCTCAAAGGCTCGGATCGCATCCAACTGAAACGAATCCTCAGGGAGCTCGAAGGCGACGGCGCGATCGGCGGCACACGCCGGCGCGGCTATGCGGCGCCCGGCGCGCTGCCCGACGTGGCCGTCCTGGAAATCTCCGGCCAGGACACGGACGGCGAACTGCTGGCGCGTCCACAGAAATGGGAATCCAACGAGGAGCCGCCCACGATCATCGTGGCGCCGGCGCGCGACGACAAAGGTCCCGCGCTCGGCCCCGGCGAACGCGTGCTGGCGCATCTTGTGAAGACCGACGGTGGCTACGAGGCGCGTGTCATCAAGCGGCTCGGCGCGAGCGCGCATCGCGTGCTCGGTGTGCTGAACGTCAGCGCGCGGGGCCTGCGCATCGATCCGATCGACCGCAAGAGCCGGACGGAGTTCGCCGTCGACAGCCGCGATCGCGGCGGCGCCGATCACAACGAGCTCGTGCTCGCAGAGCCGCTCGCCGGACGGGCGCAGGGCTTTCCCCGCGCGCGCGTGATCGAGCGGCTCGGAAGCATGAACGCGCCAAAGGCCGTCAGCCTCATCGCGATCCATGCGCATGGCATCCCGACGGAGTTTCCGAGGGAGGTTCTCGATCAGGCGGAAAGCGCGAAGCCGGCGGACCCGCGCGGCCGCACCGATCTGCGCCGGATCCCGCTCCTGACCATAGATCCGGAGGATGCGCGCGACCACGACGACGCGGTGTGGGCCGCGCCGGACGACGATCCGAAGAACCCAGGTGGGTTCGTGGCGCTCGTCGCCATTGCGGACGTCTCACACTACGTGACGCCGGGCTCGGCGCTGGACCGCGAGGCCTACAAGCGCGGCAATTCGGTCTATTTCCCCGACCGCGTGGTGCCGATGTTGCCCGAAGCGCTGTCGGCAGATCTCTGTTCATTGAAGGAAGGCGTCGATCGTGCGTGTCTCGCGGTGCGCATGGTGTTCGACCGCAGCGGCCGCAAGCGGCAGCACGAATTCATGCGCGGCATCATGCGCTCGGCGGCGCGACTCACCTACGCACAGGCGCAGCGCGCGTTCGACGGCAAGCCCGACGCTCACATCTCCGACATCGCCAAGCATACGCTGGCCGATCTGTGGCGCTGCTATCACATCATGACCATCGAGCGGAAGCTGCGCGATCCGCTGGATCTCGACCTGCCGGAGCGGCGGATCATCATCGGCGAGGACGGCAAGGTGAAATCCATCGCCTTCCGCGAGCGGCTGGAGTCCATGAAGCTGATCGAGGAGTTCATGGTGCTGGCGAACGTCGCTGCGGCCGAAGCGCTCGAGCAGAGAAGGTCGGCGCTGATCTATCGCGTGCACGACACGCCGACGAAGGAGAAGCTGTTCGGCTTCTCCGACTTCCTGCGCACCATCGGGATCACCTTCGCCAAGGGCCAGGTGCTCAAGCCCGGCGTGTTCAACCGCATCCTCGCCCAGGCCAAGGGCGGAGCGCACGAAGCGGTGATGAACGACGTCGTGCTGCGGACGCAGGCGCAGGCCGTCTATGCGCCCGACAATGTCGGGCATTTCGGCCTCAACCTCGCGCGCTATGCCCATTTCACCTCGCCGATCCGGCGTTACGCCGATCTCGTGGTGCACCGCGCCCTGATCCGGGCGCACAGGTTCGGCAACGACGGGCTGACGGACCGCGACCTCGGCCGGCTGGGCGAGGTCGCCGACCACATCTCGATGACCGAGCGGCGGGCGATGGCCGCGGAGCGCGACTCCACCGACCGCTATGTCGCTGCGTTCATGGAGGACCGGGTCGGCTCGACCTTCGATGCCCGCATCACCGGCGTGACGCGATTCGGCCTGTTCGTGCGGCTCGGCGATACGGGCGCCGAAGGACTGGTTCCCATCCGCGCGTTGGGCAGCGAGTTCTTCCGGCATGACGAAAAGGCGCATGCGCTGATCGGCGACCGCAGCCGCACGCGCTACAAGCTCGGAGAGACGATCGCCGTGAAGCTCGCGGAGGCGGCACCGCTCACCGGCGGGTTGCGCTTCGATCTTGCCGAAGCGTCAACCCGGCGCGCGGAGCGGCCGGGCTTCAAGGTTCGCTCGCAATCGCGCGGGCGCAGGCGCTAAGGTCAGGCATGAGCAACGCATTCGATTCCGAGGGCGAAAAGGTCGTCGAAGAAGTACTGCGGCCGAAGGATGCGGCGACACTCGTGCTGGTGAAGCGCGACGGCGACACGCCGCGGGTTCTGATGGGACAGCGCCACGGCAACATGGCCTTCATGGCGAACAAATATGTGTTTCCGGGCGGCCGCATCGATCCCGCCGACATGCGCATTCCCGTCGCGAGCGAGCTACGCCCAGACGTCGCGGCGCGCGCGGCGCATGGCGTGAGCCCGGCACGGGCGCGCGGCCTCGCACTGGCGGCGATCCGCGAGACCTTTGAAGAGACCGGAATCCTGGTCGGCGCGCGCAGCGAGAAGGTTCCGCGCACCCGCGCCCCGGCGTGGAAGAAGTTCTTCGCTCACAAGGTCATGCCGCGGCTCGACAGCCTGGAGATGATCGCGCGCGCGATCACGCCGCCCAACCGCACCCGGCGCTTCGACGCGCGGTTCTTCATGGCAGATGCGAGTCTGATCGCACACCAACTCGAGGGCGCCGAGACCGAGGAGCTTCTGACACCGGCGTGGCTCACTCTCGCCGAGGCGCGCGCCCTCGATCTTCCGAGCATCACGCGGACCGTACTGGGCGAGGTCGAGGCGCGGCTCGGCGGTGACACGGCGCGGCCGGTGCCGTTCTACCGCTTCACCCGCGGCAAGCCCGTTCTCATCCACCTCTGATGCAGCTGAGCGCAGGCGAGAAGCGGTCAAGCCTCGTCGCGATCCTTTCCGCCTGCGTCGCGTTCGCGATCGGCATGGGGCTCACCCTGCCGCTTCTTTCCCTGCTGCTCGAGCGGCGCGGCTATCCGGGCATCGTGAACGGCATGAACCTGGCGACGGCCGGTCTCGCAGCGATCGCGATCACGCCGCAGGTACCGCGCCTGATCCGCCGCTTCGGAACGGCGACCTATCTGACCGGCGCGCTCGCCACTTCGGCGCTGTCGCTGATCGCGCTCTATCTCGTGCCGAGCTTGTGGCTGTGGTTCCCGGCGCGGTTCGCCCTCAGCATCGGACTGAACGGCCTGTTCGTCGCGTCCGAGTTCTGGATCAACCAGCTTGCCGAGGAGAGCAACCGCGGCCGCTACATCGCACTGTACGGCGCGGCGACCGCGGGCGGGTTCGGCGTAGGGCCGGCGATCCTCTGGCTGTTCGGGGTGAACGGGATTCTCCCCTTCGTTCTGGGCTCGGGCATGCTGCTGCTCGCAATCGTGCCGGTGCAGCTTGCGCGCAAGGCGGCGCCACGACTCGATCCCGAGCCGGGCCCCCCTGTGCTTGCAACGCTCGGCAGGGCGCCTGCGATCCTGTCTGCGGCGCTGGTGTTCGGCGCGATCGACGCCGGGCTGGCCGGCCTCTTGCCCGTCTATGCCGTGCGCTCCGGCTACAGCGACACGCATGCGGCGCTGGCGATCACCGCAACATCAATGGGTTCGATCGTGTTCCAGTATCCGCTCGGCCATCTCGCCGACCGGATGGACCGCCACACGCTTCTTCTCCTCTGCACCGCCACCGGGATCGCCGGCGCGATCGCCCTGCCGTTCATCATCCACATTCCCTGGGCGAGCTATGCGCTGCTGTTCGTGTGGGGCGGGGTCATGCTCGGCATCTACACGATCGGGCTTACGTTGCTCGGACAGCGGTTCAAGGGCGCAGAACTCGCGAGCGCGAACGCGGCCTATGTGATGCTCTATGCCGTCGGGCTGCTCGCCGGGCCGCTGGCAGAGGGTGCGGCGCTCGACGCCTGGAATCCGCACGGGCTGATGGCAGTTCTGGCCGCGGTCAGCCTGATTTATGCGATATTCCTGATGGTTAGGCGGCGCGACCCCGCGGTCGGCGCGGCTTGACTTTGGACCAGCCGAAGCTAAATTCCCGCGCCTTCGAACGGATTTCCAGGAGTTCCGCCCATGGCGAAGCCCACCACGGCCAAGATCAAGCTGAACAGCTCGGGCGGCACCGGCTTCTATTACGTCACGAAGAAGAACACCCGCACGATGACGGAGAAGTTCAAGATCCGGAAATACGATCCGGTCCTGCGCAAGCACGTCGAGTTCAACGAAGGCAAGATCAAGTAAGCGCGGCTACTCCGCCGCGGCCTTCGCGCCTCGCCCCGCCTCCACCCGCCCGACGAAATCCGTGATGTACCCGACGACCGTCGGGATCACCGGCAGCGGCATGTCGTGGCCCCAGCCCTCGATCTCACGATACTCGCTGCCGGGGATGCACTGCGCCGTGTGACGCCCCGCTTCCACCCGCAGCAGCATGTCGGCCGAGCCGTGCAGGACGAGCGCCGGCATTTTCAGCGACCTGAGGCGTTCGGTGCGCGGCGGGCTCGCCATGATCGCGGCGTACTGGCGGGTCGAGCCCTCCGGATAGAACATCCGGTCGTAGTTCCTGCCGATCAGCTCGCCGAGGAATTTCTCGTCGAACGGCCAGGCAGTCGATGCGTAGGAACGACGGCCCTTGAGCGCGTGCGCAATGACCGTGGCGCGGTCCTCGGACGGCGCCGGCGTGGTGAGCGCCGCCATCGCCTCCGGGCTCGACGGCGGCAGCGAGGGGTCGGAGGTCGTCGAGAAGATCGAGATCAGCGAGCGCGTCTTCTTCGGATGATCGAGCGCGACAAGCTGGGCGATCATCCCGCCCATGGAAGCGCCCGAGATGTGGGCGTCCTCGATGCCGAGTCCGGTCAGGAGCGCCGCCGCATCCGCGGCCATGTCGTTCAGCGTGTAGGGCACGTCGGGCCTGCGGCCTTCGCGCACGGCCTGCACGACCGCGCGGGCGTCGACCTTGATGCCATGCCACTTCTGGGTGAGGCCGACATCGCGGTTGTCGAAGCGGATGACGCGCATTCCGGCGGCTTCGAGGCCGAGGCGGAATTCCTCCGGCCAGGACGTCATCTGGCTGCCGAAGCCGTTGATGAAGAGCAGCGGGACGCCGTCACGCGGACCGCTGTCCGCGTACTCGATCTCGATGCCGTTGGCGCGGATCTTGGCCATCCCGTCCTCCCAGTTCTTCCAAGAGCTTAACGGTCCGGTGTTCCTTGACAAGCGCCCGGGGGGACCGGAGTTTGCGAGCCATGCGCCGCGCCCTCGACCGCCTCGCCAACGAGACCTTCGACCTCCTGATCATCGGCGGCGGCGTTACCGGCGCGTGCGTAGCGCGCGATGCCGCCATGCGGGGACTGAAGGTCGCGGTGGTCGAGAAGAACGACTTCGCAAACGCCACCAGCGCGCACAATTCCAAGCTGGTGCATGGCGGCTTGCGCTACCTGCGCAATCTCGAGCTGGGGCTCGTCAGGGAGTCGCTCAAGGAGCGGCGCATCTGGCAGCGCATCGCGCCGCATCTGGTGCATCCGCTGCCCTTTCTGGTGCCGCTCTACGGCGGCGGGTGGAAGGCGCGCGCGACGCTCGCCGTCGGGCTCACGCTCTACGACCTGCTCTCTTTCGACAAGGCGTGGCTCGACGATCCGGCGCAACAGCTCGCGAACCATTCCTGGCTCGGCCGCGCCGAAGCGCTGAACAGCGAGCCGGTACTGGAGGGGCCGGGCTTCGAAGGCGCGTTCAGATATTATGACGCGCAGATGTACGCGCCGGAGCGGCTGGCGCTGGAATGCCTGATCGAGGCGGACGGCGACGGAGCGGCGATCGCCAACTATGTCGAGGCCGAGGCTTTGCTCAACCGCAACGGCCGGATCGAGGGCGCGCGCGTGCGCGAGCGGTTCGGCAGCGGCGCGTTCGACGTTCGCGCGAAGCTCACGCTGGTGGCGGCGGGGCCGTGGGCGGACGTGTTCCTCGAGCGCGCGCTCAAGAAGCCAGCGTCGCGCAAGCTGCTCCGCTCGAAGGGAATCCATGTCCTGGTGCCGGCGATGACGCGGGCCAATGCGCTGACGGTCGCAGCGGGCGGCGGCCACTTCTTCGTGCTGCCGTGGCACGGCCACACCCTGCTCGGCACCACCGACACCGCGTTCAAGGACGCGCCGGACGACGTCGGTGTCGAGGAGAGCGACATCGCGACGTTCTTCGCCTTCATCAACAAGCACCTGCCGGCGGCGAAGCTGACGCGCGGGCGCGTGGAGCACTTCTATGCGGGCCTGCGTCCGCTGGTCGACGACGGCTCGGGTGACACCTATGGCGCGAGCCGCCGCGCCGAGCTGGTCGACCACGGCGAAGATGACGGGTTCGAGGGGCTGTTCTCGGCGATCGGCGGGAAGTGGACGACGTCGCGCGACCTGGCGCAGACCGTGGTCGACGCGATCGTCGAGAAGCTCGACCTCAAATCGGCCGAGTGCGAGACCGACGAGGAGCCGACAGCCGGCGGCGATGTCGGGCGGTTCGGCGAGTTCCTGGCGGCGCAGCGCCGGGAACACCCGGACCTTCCGACCATCGAACACCTGACGCACATGTATGGTACGCGGCTCCCCGACATGCTGGCGGAAACGAACAACCGGCCGGAACTCCGGCAGCCGATCGGCGATGCGGGCGACATCGGCGCGCAGGTGCTGTTCGCGGTGCGCGAGGAGATGGCGCTGACGCTCGCGGACGTCGTGATGCGGCGGACCTGCATCGGGCAGGTCGGCGCGCCGTCGGCCGCTTCACTCGACACGGCGTCGAAAATCATGGCGGCGGAGCTCGGCTGGGACGAGGCGCGGCGCGCGAGCGAGATCTCATCGCTGGCACCCTGGTTCCAGACCCGCGAGGCGGCATGACCGCTTTCGTCGTGGTCAACCCGCGCTCGGGCGGCGGCCGTACCGCGCGCGGGTGGTCGGAGATCGAGCGCGCGCTTTCCGCCGTCTATCCGCACATGGCGATCGCGTTCACACGGAAACGCTGCGACGCCACCGTGCTGGTGCGCAACGCGCTGAACGAAGGACACCAGGAGATCGTGGCGATCGGCGGCGACGGCACGATCAACGAAGCGGTCAACGGCTTCTTCGACGGCGACGGCCCGATCGCGCCCGACGCGGTGCTCGCCTTCGTCACCAGCGGCACGGGCGGCGACTTCCGCAAGTCGTTCGCGATCGAGGCGGGGCCGGCAGCGGCGATCGCGCGGCTGAAGAACGCGGGCATCCGCGCCATCGACGTCGGGCGGGTGGCGTGCCTCACGGCGCACGGCGAGCCCACGGTGCGCCACTTCATCAACATCGCCTCCTTCGGGCTGTCGGGGCGGATCGTCGAGTCGGTCAACCGGGCGCGCATCGCCAAGCTGTTCGGCGGATCGTTCGCCTTCGCCTTCCACAGCACCGCCGCGATGCTGCGCCACAAGAACCTGCCGATCCGCATCCTGGTCGACGGGCGGGAGGACGTGATCGCCACGATCTCGACGGTCGCGATCGCCAACGGCCAGTTCTTCGGCGGCGGCATGAAGGTGGCGCCGGACGCACGGCCCGACGACGGGCTGTTCGACGTGGTCATCATCGGCGGTGCGCCCAGGGGCCAGTCGCTCGCCAAGATGCAGCTGATCTACAGCGGGGCGCACGTCCGCGAGCCGCATGTCCAGGTGATCAGGGGCCGGCGGGTGATGGTGGCCCCGGTCGCGGAGACCCGCGGACGCCCGGTATTGATCGAAACCGATGGTGAATCGGCCGGGCGTTTGCCAGCCACGTTCGAGATTTTGCCGCGGGCGCTGAATTTGCGATGCTGAGCGCGTCGAACGAGTTCGCTGGGGACATGAGTACCGATCGGACCAGGATCCGCTGGAACGGCTGGGGCTGGACCGCGCATCAGGACGATCTCGCCGGGCGCGAGGCGCTGTGGACGTGGCTCGCCGGCGAGCTCGGCATGCCGGCGCTGCTCGCGACGCCGGCCCGCGCGCTCGACTCGATCGTGCTCAGGCCGACGCGACTCTCCAAGGCGGCGCTCGACAAGTTCACCGCGGTGCTGGGCGCCGAACGTGTGCGCGGCGAGGACTACGAGCGCGCCTTCCATGCGCTGGGGCGCAGCTATCACGACCTCATCCGCCTGCGCGCCGGCGATCTCTCGACCGCGCCCGACGCGGTGCTCTATCCGCGCAGCGGCGAGGAAGTGCTGGCGGTTCTCGCCATCGCCGGCGAACAGGGCGTCGCGGTCGTGCCTTACGGCGGCGGAACCAGCGTGGTCGGCGGCGTGACGGGATCGACCGGGCCGTACAAGTCAGTCGTGACGCTCGACCTCTCCTGCATGGACCGCCTGATCGAGGTCGACCAGATGTCGCAGACCGCGACGGCGGAAGCCGGCATCCCGGGGCCGGTGCTGGAGAAGGCGCTGAAGGCGAACGGCTTCACGCTCGGCCATCATCCGCAATCGTTCGAGTTCTCCACCCTCGGCGGCTGGATCGCGCATCGCGGCGCGGGCCAGGGCTCCAACCGCTACGGCCGCGCGGACGACTGGCTGATCTCGGCCAAGCTCGCCACGCCGGCCGGCCTTCTCGTCAATGGCGATTTTCCCGCAACCTCGGCGGGCCCGCGGCTCATCGACCTCGTGGTCGGTTCCGAGGGCGCCTTCGGCGTCATCACCGAAGCGACGTTGCGCGTTCGCCCCATGCCCGAGGTCCGCGAGTATCGCGGATATCTGTTCCCCGAATTCCAGAGCGGCGCCGCCGCCATCAGGGACGCGATGCAGGACGGCTGCGCCTACGCCATGCTGCGTCTGTCGGATGCGGACGAGACGGCCTTCCATCGCGGCTATGCGGGGCTCGGCATCGTCCCCGGTGCCATGCGGAACGCCGGCAACCGGTACCTGAAGCTGCGGGGCGCTGCCGAACGGCCGTGCCTGCTGATCGCTGGTTATGAAGGCGACCGGCAGACGACGGCGTTGATGCGCCGCCGGTTCGGCGGCATCGCCAGCCGGTTCGGCGCGCTCGCGGTAGGCCGGGGAGCCGGCGAAGAATGGCGAAAGAACCGGTTCCTTGCGCCATACCTGCGCGATCCGCTCCTTGATCGCGGCATGGGCGTCGACATGATCGAGACCGCCACGTGTTGGTCCAAGGTCGATGCCGTTCATGCGGCGGTCCGCACGGCCCTGGAGAATGCGCTGCGCGAAGCGGTCCCGCGCGAGGGCGCGCGCGGGATCGTCATGTGTCCCGTCAGCCATGCCTATGCCGAAGGAGCCAGCCTCGGCTTCACATACATCTTCCCGCGGCGGCTCGACGACGACGTCGGGCAATGCAAGAAGATCAAGGCCGCGGCCACCGAAGCCATACTGGCCAGCG
>Ga0335069_10012662_pt1 | contig 11857 bp, 9 predicted proteins | sample Lox_Sample_11_FD_206714 | JGI IMG/M metagenome (GOLD analysis project Ga0335069, IMG submission 206714) | Soil microbial communities from Loxahatchee National Wildlife Refuge, Florida, United States - Lox_Sample_1.1 | ecosystem: Environmental > Terrestrial > Soil > Wetlands | place: USA: Florida...
CCAAGGTCAAGGCCGTGCTGATCGATGACAAGGCCGTCAAGGCTTCCGACATCACGGTCGACACTTTCAAGGGCACGGTGCAGCTTTCCGGCTTCGCCGGCAGCCGTGCCGAGATCGAACGTGCCGCGCAGGACGCGGGCAAGGTCGCCGGCGTCAAGTCCGTGCGCAACGACATCCAGCTCAAGCCCGGCGCGCAATAGCGGCGCCATTTGCGGCCGGAACCTCTGCCGCATCCGGCACTCGTAGTGCCATGGGATCGGGGCAACCCGATCCCCTCCCGCGGAGAAGGGTATGCGCCTGTCGCTGCGCTTCATCATTCCACTGATGCTCGCACTTGCCGCGATCGCCTATGCGGTGGTGCCGCTGGTGGACCAGTTGACACTGAGCTGGTTCGTGCGCGACCTCGACACTCGGTCGGCGCTGGTTGCCAACACGATCGAGGAGCCGCTGGCCGACCTCGTTCACGATGACGAACGGACCAAGCTGGCGGCGCTGCTCAAGAAGCTCGCCCAGGACCAGCGGCTCTATGCCGTCGGCTATTGCGACACGGAGCAACACTGGCAAGTCGCGACCGAGAACTACCCGCGCATCCTCGCCTGCGGCTCCATCAATACCTTCCTGGCCAGCGAATCGCCGCTGCTGCAAAGCGCCAGCGGCCCGCTGCACGCCTCGGTCCAGGGCATCGCCGCGGACGGCCGGCAGATCGGCCGCCTGGTGCTGGTGCACGACATGAGCTTCGTGCAGCGGCGCAGCGACGAGACGCGCCGCTACGCGTTCTACTTCTTTGCCGGACTGGCCGCCGTGGTGTCGATGATCACGGGCATCATCGCGCAGCTCTCCTGGCGCGGCTGGGTGCAAGGCACGCGCGCCATCATGCGCGGCGAAGGCCTGCTGCGACCCATCGAAAACGTGGCGGTGCCCGAACTGCAACCGATAGCCAAGGATCTGCACAGCCTGATCCGCGATCTGGAAGCCGACTTCCACGCGCGCGACGAGGCCCAGATCACGTGGAACCCGGCCGCGCTGCGCACGATCCTGCGCGAGGACCTGCGCGGAGACGACATCCTGGTCGTCTCCAACCGCGAACCCTACCTGCACCAGCACGACGAACAGCAGGGCATCGTCGTCCAGCGTCCGGCGAGCGGGCTGGTGACCGCGCTCGAGCCGATCATGCGCGCCTGTTCGGGCACCTGGATCGCGCACGGCAGCGGCACCGCCGACCGCAGCGTGGTCGATCACGGCGATCGCGTCGCCGTACCGCCCGAGCATCCGAGCTACAACCTGCGTCGCCTCTGGCTGAACGAGGCGGAGGAAGCGGGCTACTACTACGGCTTCGCCAACGAGGGATTGTGGCCGCTGTGTCACATCGCGCACGAACGGCCGATCTTCCGCGCCGCCGACTGGCAAATCTATACCGCCGTCAACGAGAAGTTCGCCCGCGCCGCCGCCGACGAGGCGAGGAAGCCGGATCCCATCGTCATGGTGCAGGACTACCACCTGGCGGTGATGCCGCGCATCCTGCACGAGATGCTGCCCGAAGCGACCATCATTGCCTTCTGGCACATCCCGTGGCCGAACCCGGAGACGTTCTCGATCTGTCCGTGGCGGCACGAACTGCTCGACGGCCTCCTGGGCAGCAGCATCCTCGGCTTCCACACGCGGTTCCACTGCAACAACTTCCTCGACACCGTCGACCGCCTGCTCGAGGCGCGCGTCGACCGCGAGACCTTCACCGTGACCTACCGCGGCCGCGACACCGCCGTGAAGCGCTACCCGATTTCGATCGCCTGGCCACCCGACGAGGCCGTGACCGCGAAGGGCGTCGCAGAATGCCGCGCCGACGTGCACCGTCGCCACGGCCTGGCCGAAGACCATCTGATCGGCGTCGGCGTCGACCGGCTCGACTACACGAAGGGCATCCTGGAGCGCCTCCTCGCCGTCGAACGGTTGCTCGAACTGCAGCCGCGCTGGCGCGGACAATTCTCGTTCATCCAGATCGCGGCGCCGAGCCGCTCGCGCATTCCGCAGTACCGCGATTTCCAGGCGCTCGTCGAGGCCGCCGCCGCGCGCATCAACGACCGTTATGGCGACGACGACTACCGGCCCATCATCCTGCACATCGCGCACCACGAGCCGGCCGACGTCTACGAATATTACCGAGCCGCCGACGTGTGCGTGGTCAGCAGCCTGCACGACGGCATGAACCTGGTCGCCAAAGAATTCGCGGCCGCACGCGACGACGAGCGCGGCGTGCTGGTACTGAGCCAGTTCACCGGCGCCGCGCGCGAAATGCCCGAGTCGCTGATCGTGAATCCCTACGACATCGACCAGTTCGCCGGCGCGCTCGGCCAGGCGCTGACGATGCCGCTCACAGAGCAGCGCGACCGCATGCGCATCATGCGGGCGCTGGTACGCGAGTTCAACGTCTATCGCTGGGCCGGGCGCATGTTGCTCGACGCTGCCGGCATGCGCAAGCGTGGCCCGCTGGCTGCCAATGCGTCGGCGCCGCGCCCGCGCCTGGTCCGGATAGCCGGTGCCGGCGGTTGAGCACCGTGCAGGCGCAGTCCTACAAGCGAACCGGCTCAGTCCGACAGATCGCGCCCTGGCGCATCGCTAGGATGGAATCGGCACCACCCGCCCCACGCCGCCGCCAGCGACGGCCGTCCCGGCCCCCGGGGCGACCGGGGATTTTCGAAAGGAGAATGACGATGAAGACCAGAACGATGATCGCCGCCCTGCTCGGCCTGCCGCTGCTTGTCGGCGCTTGCAACAAACCACCGGCGCAGTCGCAGACCAGTTCCATCCCGGATGCGGACAAGCCCGCCGTCGCCTCCACGCCGTCGGCGCAGGACAAGATGATGCAGAACGCTCCACCGGCCGCAGGCGCACCCGCCCCGGGCACCGCCGACACAGGCAGCGCAATGCCGTCCACACCGGCGACGCCGGGCGCCATGCCGCCGGCCGACAACACGTCGAACCCGCCGGCCAGTACCGGCAAGGGCTACTGAGGCCGGCTTCAGACCCGTTTCAGCACTGCCGCTGCGGCCGACGCCACCCTGCAGGCGGCGTCGGCCTTGCGCCACCTGGTATTCCGGTGGCATCATTAGCACATATGCATGACAAAGCCCCGCCGCGCAGCGGCGCCCGATCATGACGTTCGCGCGCAAGGTGCGCTGGCTGTTGCTTTGGGCCCTGCTTCCGGTCCTGCTGGCGCTGGGTGCCCTGTTCCTCGTCCTCTACGAACGCGAGCGGAACAACCTGCAGGAAGACTTCGAGCAGGACGCGCGGGAAATGAGCCAGCGCCTCGACGATCGGCTGCTCGGCGTGCAGCGCTTCCTGCAGGCACTGGCGGAGACCTCGCGCCAATTCGACGCGGGCGACCCGGCGGTATTGCGGCAATACCTGCGCGCGACACTGTCGGCGAGCGGCATCGCGGATGCCATCGTCGTCACCGACGCAACCGGGCAGCAGATCGTCAACACGCTGCTTGAGGACGAGCAGCCGCTGCCGCGCACGCGAGACATGGAACGCGTGCAGCAGATGTTCGCCACCGGCAAGCCGCTGATCTCCAACCTGGTAACCGGCACGGTGGCGCGCAGGCCGCTCGTCACCGTCGACGTGCCCGTGGTGCGCAACGGCCGCGTGCTGTACGATCTCAACGCGGTGCTGCTGTCGACACGCCTCGACGGCATGCTCCAGACGCAGCGCATGCCGGCAGGATGGATGTCCGTCATCTTCGACCGCACGGGCACGGTGGCCGCCCAGAGCGGAATTTCCGACTCATACATCGGGCGCAAGGTGATCGCTGCCGGGCCCGAACCGCTGGCCGGCCAGCAGGCTTTCTTCGACACCGAAGGGCCGGAGGGCGCCGAGATCACCGCCGCCTTCGCGCGCTCGGAGGCCACGGGATTCGGCGTCGCACTGGGCGTTCCCAAGGCCGTGCTGCTCAAGCAGATGGCCGGCGATCTGGCGCTGCCGCTGCTCGCCGTCCTTGGCGCGCTGGCTGCGAGCATGTTCATGATCTGGCGCTTCGGCGCCCTGCTCGAAGGGCGCCGGCGCTCCGAGTTCGTCGTGCGCGCGGAACGCGAGCGGCTCAACGACATCCTCGACACGCTGCCGGCGTTCGTCGCGCTCATCGATCCGGACTATCGCGTCAGGTTCGTCAACCGGGGCTACCGCGAGCGGCTCGGCGAGACAGGCGACAGGCGATGCTACGAGGCTTTGCTCGATCGGACCGAGCCGTGTCAGGGATGCAAGGTCGATTCACTTTTCGCTCGCGGCGGCAGCGACCGGTGGGAATGGTCGGGACCGAACGGCCACACCTACGAAGTTTACGGGCGCGCCATGACGGGCCCCGACGGCAACCCGGTCGTTCTGCAGGGCGGCGTCGACATCACCGAGCGCAAGGCCGCCGAACAGACCCAGGCGCGCCTGAACCGATCCCTGCGCCTCGTGAGCGAATGCAACGCCGCGATCGTGCATCACAGCGACGAGACGGCGCTGCTCGATGCGATCTGCGGGCTGATGGTGACCACCGGCGAATACAGGATGGCGTGGGTCGGCGTCGCCGAGAACGATGCCGGCCGGACCGTGCGGCCCGTGGCGGTGGCCGGCGACGACAGCGACTACCTGCACACGATCCGGGTGTCCTGGGGCGACAACGAACTCGGCCGCGGCCCGACGGGCACCGCGGTGCGCCTGCGCCAGACGCAGATCAATCAGGACGTGCTGACCAATCCGGCCATGGCCCCGTGGCGCGAGGCAGCACTGCGGCGCGGCTACCAGTCCAGCATCGCGCTGCCACTCGCAAATGGCGAGACCGTGATCGGCGTGCTGATGGTATACAGCAGCGAGGCCATGGCCTTCCAGGCCGACGAAGTTAAACTGCTCGAACGGCTCGCGGCAGATTTGGCGTTCGGCATGGTCGCTATTCGCACGGAGGAGGCCCGGCTCAATGCCGTGGCCGGGCAATGGGCCATCGAGGAACGCTACCGGCTCGTGCTCGACAATGCAGCCGACGCCGTGCTGGTCAATAACTCCGACCTGAACATCCTCTACGCCAACCGCCAGGCGGCGCAGCTGCTCGGCTACGAACCGTACGAACTGGAGGGACGTCGCGTCACGGACATCGTGCCGCGTGCGGCGGCCGCCGCCGCGCGTGAGCGCTTCGAGCACCTGCGCGCGCAGGGACACATGCGCGCCGAACTGGACCTGCTGTGCAGCGACGGCCGCATCGTGCCCGTGGAACTCAACGCCGTGCAGCTTCCAGGCGGCGACAGCTACGGCTCCTATCGCGACATCACGGACCGCAAGCGCTTCGAGGCCGAGCTGCAGTACCGCGCGACGCACGATGCGCTGACCGGCCTCGCCAACCGCAGCATGCTCGCCGACCGCATCGACCAGTCGATTGTGCATGCGCGCCGCACCGGCCGCCTGGTCGCCATCATGCTGCTCGACCTCGACCGCTTCAAGCTGATCAACGACAGCCTCGGGCACGAGGTCGGCGATGCCATGCTTAAAACGCTGGCGCTGGGACTCTCCGCCAGCGTGCGCCCCGGCGACACCGTGGCGCGCTTCGGCGGCGACGAGTTCATGATCGTCGCGGCGGACCTCGCCGTCGCCGAGGACGCGGCCACGGTCGGCTACAAGCTGCTCGATGCCGTCACGCAGCCGCTCGACGCGGCGGGGCATCGCATCGTCACCACGGCCAGCCTCGGCATCTCGCTGTTCCCGCGCGATGGCGAGTCGAGCAGCGACCTGATCCGCAACGCCGATGTCGCCATGTACCGGGCAAAGGACCTCGGCCGCAACGCGTTCCAGTTCTACGCGCCGGAGATGAATGCGCGCACGCTGGAACGCCTCGAACTGGAAGGCGAACTGCGGCGCGCGCTGGCGCAGGGCGAACTGGAGCTTGCCTACCAGCCCAAGGTCGACCTGCACGAGGGCCGCATCGTCGGCGCGGAAGCCCTGATCCGCTGGCGCCACCCGAAACGCGGCATGGTATCGCCGGGCGAGTTCATCCCGCTCGCGGAGGAGACCGGGCTCATCGTGCCCATCGGCCAATGGGTAATCGAAACCGCCTGCGCACAGATCAAGCGCTGGCGCCGCGAAGGCATAGGCGACATCGCCATCGCGGTGAACATTTCCGCGCGCCAGTTCCAGCATCGCGGCCTCGTAGACGTCATCGACCGCTCGCTGCGCAACGCCGATCTGCACGGCGGCTTCCTCGACCTCGAAGTCACCGAGTCCGCGATCATGGCGAACCCCGACGAGACCACGCGCCAGCTCGAGCGCCTGAAGGGGCTCGGCGTCTCGATCTCGCTCGACGACTTTGGCACCGGCTATTCGAGCCTCGGCTACCTCAAGCGCTTTCCGATCGACTGCCTCAAGGTCGACCAGTCGTTCGTGCGCGACATCGCGCACGACAGCGACGACGCCGCCATCGTCCAGTTGGTCATCGCACTCGGCCACAGCCTTGGCCACACCGTGATCGCCGAAGGCGTCGAGACCGAAGGCCAGTTGCACTTCCTCCGCCGCAACCGCTGCGACCAGATGCAGGGCTACCTGTTCAGCCGCCCGGTTCCCGCAGGCGACTTCGCCGCGCTCATCCGCGAGGACCGTCGACTCGTCGCGGTCCAGTAGCCGCGACCCGGCGAGTGCCGCCCACTGGGCGCCCAAACCTGGATCGCTTCGCCGGCAGGCGTAGCCCGCCAACGCGGGGGCCAAAGTCAGCCGTGGTGGAACGCCGTCAGGCGGGCAAGCGGGCGCGACCGCTCGTAAGGTCTCTCTGCAATTGCCTTGGGCCGGGATGTTCTAGCGCTTTGGGCATATACGGAAACGCTTAGCTCAGACGGACTATTTTCCCGCAATCGCCATAGGTGTATTTGTAATGTCGCTAAGGCAGAATTCTTCTGCGGTACGCCAAAAGGGAGAGAAATATGAACAGCAGGACTCGGTTGGGGAACTGGCTGGCCATCGCGGTTCTCGCCACTGGAAGCGGACAGGCGCTTGCGGCCACTTACGACCTCGACCTTTCGGGGACCGTCAGCGACGGCACCTACGGCAGTCTCGATTGGAACAACACGCATTACGATCAATGGTCCCTGGCCCTCGCCGGGCTCAACCCATTTAGCGTGTCGGCTGGCGACATCATCAACGCGACAATTACGCTCAACCAGAGCTTCACCGTCCCTGCGTCAGTTGACTTGACGTGGATGGAACTCGTTGTTGGCGGAGCTCAATTTCCGTCTGTCGACACCGCTACGCAGGCATCAGTAGCTTTCTTCAACAACGGCATCGCCGGCCCCACAGGGGGCAATGGATGTTCGACGAGCGGCCAACTGGCCAGCTGTGCACTGTTCTATCCACCCAACAACGGATCGTTCGCTTTCGACAAGGTCACGTGGAGCTTCACAATCACAGACTTGAGTGGACAGAGTGCGAACGTCGACCACGTGGGGTTGGGCTACTCCCTGTTCAGCCCCGCAGTTCCCGAACCCGAAACCTACGCCATGATGATCGCCGGCCTTGGCCTGGTTGGCGTGATGGCCCGCCGGCGCAGGCAGGCAGTCTGACCTTTCCGCTGCGCACGGACACGAACCCCGCTTCGGCGGGGTTTGTTTTTCTGGCCGCCATGAAAGTCAGCCGTGGTGGTACGCCGTGCGGAACATCCCGTTACAACTTCGCGACGGTCGGCAACAGCCCGCTTACGAGTCGGCCCCAGAGTGCGAGGCGTCAACTCAGAGGGGGCTGCCATGAACAGACTGCAGGTGCTTTCCGCGCTGCTTGCGGTTTCCAGTTTCTCCGCCTATGCGATCCAGGGCGATGACGCCCGCGGGCCGGGCGACTACGGCGGCCGCATGAACGGCATGCGCAATGAGCTGTTCAACGAATTCAAGGCCGTCGAATTGTACTCGCACATGGAGCGCATCCGCATCCTGCAACAAGCGGAAGCCTGCATCCAGGCCGCCACGGACCGCGACCAGTACCGCGCCTGCGAAGACCGCGAGGCGCGGGCGCGCGAAGTCGTCAAGGAACAGGTGAAAGCACGCCACGCGCAGTTGCGCGCCAGGATCGACAGCTTGCGGCAGGGCATGGCGTTGCGGCCGTAGGAACGGCAAACCCGCGCAGCGACGCGGCTTGGGTACACTATCGCGACAGACTCGACCATACCCAAACCGATGGCCACCGCCTGCAAGACGCTGCTGTTCCTTTGCGCGCTGTGCGCAACGAGCGCTTGCGCCCAGCCGCGCGCAGGCATCGTCACGATCGTGACCGGCGGTGACACCTTTACCCTGACCGACGACGGCCAGCGGCAGCAGCGCGTGCGCCTGGCCGGCATCGCGGCGCCGGATGCGGCCACGCCTGCGGGCATGCGCTCGAAGGCCGAACTCTCCGCGCTCGTGTTCAGCCGCCGCGTCACGGTATCCGGCAGCCGGATCGATCGCGACGGCTATCTCATCGGCAAGGTGATGGTCGTCGAGGGGAATTGCGAAGGCCCCGCATGCCCGAACAATCGCGATGTCGGTCTCGCGCAGGTCGCCTCCGGCATGGCGCGCTGGCAGGGCGACGACGGCGAACTCACGCCGAAGGAGCGCGAGGACTACGGCATTGCCGAGTTCAAGGCGCGCTCGCAGCGGCTGGGCTTGTGGGTGGCGGAACGCAACCCGCCCCGGCGCAACTCGCACTGACCGGCTCGTGCCGGCAGCGACCCTGCTTCTCGAACCAGTAGACTACGTTGCCGACGACGACGATGCTGCCGGAGACGATGGCGCTGGCGGCCACCGTCGCCGCGGCGGCGACTACGAGCGCGGCACAGCCGTCGTTGCTGCAGTGGGAGATCGACGCGACCTGCACGGTCTCGAGGTCCATGTGGCGAGCGACGACGTGGCAATCGGGGTCGTACACCTCGAACGTGCGCGGCAGCACCATGCACGCCTGAACAAACGGCAGCAGCAGCCAGGGCAGGATATTGCGATTCATGTTGGCGAGGGTCGGCGCAGTCCGGATCGCGCATTCTGTCGCGGCAGGAGCGCCCCTGTCCACCGCCGGGTACGGGCACCCGGCGGCGGTCGCCGTTGCTACCTTTCGACGATGTCTGCCTTCGTGCTCTCGATGAACGCCACCACATCGGCCTTCTCCGCCGCCGGCACCTTGAACTTGGCCAGCGTGGCATTGAGGTGGACCAGCAGCAGCTGCCAGTCGCGTTCGCTGACGCGCATGCCGACGTGCGAGATCTTCATGTCGCGGCCGGTGTAGTAGAGGGGACCGCCGGCACGGTTGACGATGAAGTTGACGAGCAGCTGCTTCTCGCGCGAAATGCCGTCGGCACCCCGGTTGGCCCAGAAGCGGCCAAGTTCCGGATCGGCGGCGAGGCGCACGGCGAGATCGTCCACGACAGCGCGGATGGCGTCGTAGCCTCCGAGCCGCGTGTAAAGGCTGGGCTTAGGCGCCGCGTCGGCAGCCGTCGCCGGCACGCTGCCCATGCAGGCAAGGCCCGCGACCAGAACCAGAAACAACCGACGCGCCGCGAGGCCGGCGCCGCTGCAGTTGCGCACTTCCATGATGTTCTCCTGTCAAGACTCCATCGGATCGATGGCGAAGACCACTGTGCGCGCGCGGTTGTCTCGACTCTGTAGCTTTGGCTACACTGGGCATCGCCTGCTGCGTAACAATTGGTACAGATCGGCAACGGCGCTTGTGGTGAGCGCTTTCGCGCCGGTCAGCGGAAGGAGGGAGCACCATGGCGATCACGACTGCGGCAGTTGTGCCACCCCCGACCCCGGCGCTGGCCAAGGCGTTTCCGTACTGGCTCAAGCTCGGCTTCATCAGCTTCGGCGGCCCGGCCGGGCAGATCGCGATGATGCATCAGGAGCTGGTGGAGAAGCGGCGCTGGATTTCCGAGCATCGCTTCCTGCACGCACTCAACTACTGCATGCTGCTGCCCGGGCCGGAGGCGATCCAGCTCGCAATCTACATCGCCTGGCTGATGCACGGCCTCGGCGGCGCCATCGTTGCCGGCGTGCTGTTCTTCCTGCCGGCCCTCGTGCTGCTCTCGGCGCTGGCGTGGGCCTACATCAACTTCGGCGACGTACCGGCGGTGGCCGGCATCTTCTACGGCATCAAGCCGGCGGTGGTCGCCGTGGTGCTGTTCGCCGCCTGGCGCATCGGCTCGAAGGCGATCAGGAACGGTTTGCTCGGCGGCATCGCCGCGCTGGCCTTCGTCGGCATCTTCTTTTTCGACGTCGACTTTCCTTCGATCGTGCTCGCCGCCGGCGTGCTGGGCGCGATCGGCGGCAAGCTCGCGCCGGAAAAGTTCAAGAGCGGCGGCGGCCACGGCTCAAGCAGGATGCAGTACGGGCCGGCGATCATCGACGACCACACGCCACCGCCCGCCCACGCGGCCTTCTCGCTGGGCAGGCTGATCTTCACGCTGGTCGCCTTCGCGGCCATCTGGGCGATTGCAATGGCGATGGTGGCAGGCACGCAAACGCTCCAGGACATGGGCGAGTTCTTCACCACCGCAGCCTTCCTGACCATCGGCGGCGCCTACGCCGTGCTGCCCTATGTGTATCAGGGCGCCGTGGAGCACTTCGGCTGGCTCACCGGCGCGCAGATGATGGACGGGCTGGCCTTGGGCGAAACCACGCCGGGGCCGCTAATCATGATCGTCACCTGGGTCGGCTACATGGGTGGCGTCGCCAAGCAGGTGTTCGCCAACCCGATTACGGCAGGCATTGCGGGTGCCGCAGTGGCGACCTTCTTCACCTTCCTGCCGAGCTTCATGTTCATCATCGCCGGCGGTCCGCTGGTGGAAGCAACGCGTAACGAGCTGAAGTTCACCGCGCCGCTGACGGCCATCACGGCCGCCGTGGTCGGCGTCATCATGAACCTCGCCGTTTTTTTCGCCTGGCACACCTTCTGGCCGAAAGGCACGGCGGCGATGCCGTTCGCGCCGCCCGTCGAGTGGCTGCCGGTGCTGGTCGCGATCGCCGCCTTCGTCGCGCTGTGGAGGTACAAGATCGACATCATGAAGGTAATCAGCGCCTGCGCACTGCTGGGGCTCGTGCTGGCGCTGCTGCGCTGACGCCACAAGGGCTGGCGCCAGAGTCAGCCCCCGTGGTACGCCGTGCGGCATGCCGTTCTTGACCCGGATCATTCTTTTACGGCGCGCCGTGCCGCATCATCCGGCGCAACATGCATCCTGATCGGACATCACGCCCATGGCATTCATGACTCTCGAGGAACCAAAGCGCAGAGGCACGCCGGACAAGTCCTTCGCGCTCTGGCGCCTCGGCTTCCGGCCCTTCTACCTCCTTGCGGCCACCTTCGCCGCGATCGCCATTCCCGCCTGGGTGGCGGTTCTCTCCGGCGCGCTGACGCCGCCGATCGCGGGCGTCTGGTGGCATGCGCACGAGATGATCTTCGGCTTCGCGGCGGCTGTCGTCGTCGGCTTCCTGTTCACCGCAGGCCGCAACTGGACCGGCCTGCCGACGCCGACCGGCGGCACGCTGGCGGCGCTGGCGCTGTTGTGGCTCGCCGGGCGGCTGTTCATGGCGTTCGATGCCGGCGTCGTAGGCACAGCGATCGACGTCGCCTTCGTGCCCGTCGCAGCCGCGTTTCTCGCCCGCGTGCTGTGGCGCGCCGGCAGCCGGCGCAACTACGTCATCGTCGTCATCCTCGCGTTGCTGACGCTCGCCAACATCGCGTTCCATCTCGCCCGCTTCGGCGCGCTCGCGATCGACCCGCTGTCGGCGCTGCACGCGGCGCTCGCCGTGCTGATCGTGCTGGAAACCACGATCGGCGGCCGCGTGATTCCGTCGTTCACCGCCAGCGCGCTCAAGGGCGTGAAGCAGTG
>Ga0335069_10012663_pt1 | contig 11857 bp, 10 predicted proteins | sample Lox_Sample_11_FD_206714 | JGI IMG/M metagenome (GOLD analysis project Ga0335069, IMG submission 206714) | Soil microbial communities from Loxahatchee National Wildlife Refuge, Florida, United States - Lox_Sample_1.1 | ecosystem: Environmental > Terrestrial > Soil > Wetlands | place: USA...
GCCGCCCGGTCGCGTCCGCGTCGCCTGCGAGCGCGAGCTGCAGGCCTTCCTGTGCGGCCTGCGTGAGCGCGCCGACCAGCAGCTCGCTGAGGTAGGCCGGGCTCGGGTTCACGTACAGCAGGCCGAAGCGTGGCGCGCGGCCGCCGGCGAGATGGCGGGCCGCCGGATTTGGCTGATAGCGGAGCTCGCGGATGGCCCGGAGAACCCGCTCGCGGGTCGCCGCGCCGACCGGCGCGCGGCCGCTCAGCGTGCGCGACACCGTCATCCCCGACACGCCGGCGCGCTTCGCGACGTGCGCGATCGTCACTTCCTGGATTGCGCGGCGACGCGGACGGCCGGTCACGGGGCGGGCTCCAGCGGGCGGCGGCTTCAGCGGCTCGCCGCGTCGGCCACCAGCGCCTCGCACAGCTCCTGGCGGCCGGAGCGCAGTTGCGGCGCGAGTTCGGCGGCGAGGGCGTGATCGGCCAGTTCCGCGAGGCTGAGGCCGCCGGCGAGGATCCGGGCACCGAACGCGCCGCTCCAGCCGGCATAGCGCTGCGCGACCAGCTCCGCCAGCCGGCGCTGCTGTACCAGACGTTCCGCGGCCAGCAGGGCGCGCGCGACCGCGTCGATGCCGCCGATGTGCGCCTGGAACAGGTCGTGCGCGTCCACCGACTGGCGGCGGAGCCTGGCATCGAAGTTGATGCCGCCGGTCATGAAGCCGCCGGCGTTCACGACGTGTAGCATCGCCGGCGCGAGCTCCTGCGCGTTGTTCGGGAACTGGTCGGTGTCCCAGCCGTTGCGCGGGTCGCCGCGGTTCATGTCGATCGAGCCGAAGATACCGTAGGCGAGCGCGGTGGCGATCTCGTGCTCGAAGTCGAGCCCGGCGAGCGTCGCGTGGTTGACCTCGATGTTGACGCGCACCTCCTTCTCGAGCCCGTAGCGCTGCAGGAACGCGGCCACCGTCGCCACGTCGCGGTCGTACTGGTGCTTGGTGGGCTCGAAGGGCTTGGGCTCGATGAGGATCGAGCCCCTGAAGCCGATGCGGTGTTTGTGCTCGACCACCATCGACAGGAAGCGCGCGTACTGCTCGAGCTCGCGCTTCAGGTCGGTGTTGAGCAGCGAGTCGTAGCCCTCGCGCCCGCCCCACAGCACGTAGTTCTCGCCGCCGAGGCGGTGGGTGGCATCCAGCGCCATCCGCACCTGCGCGGCGGCCCAGGCGAACACCTCCGGGTCCGGGCTGGTGGCCGCACCGCCGGCGTAGCGCGGGTGGCTGAAGAGGTTGGCCGTGCCCCACAGGAGCCGCACGCCGGTACGCTGCATGTGCGCGGCCAGCACGGCCTCGATGCGGCGCAGGTTAAGGTCGTGCTCGCGCAGCGTCGCAGCGCTCGCCATCGCGTCGACGTCATGGAACGTGTAGTAGGGGACGCCGAGCCGCGCGATGAAGTCGAAGGCGGCCTCGGCCTTCTGCTCGGCCATCGCCTGCGTGGCGGTCGCGCCGAGCCACGGCCGCGGCAGCGTGCCGCCGCCGAACACGTCGCTGCCGGGCCAGTTGAAGGAGTGCCAGTAGCAGACCGCGCAGCGCAGCCACTCGCGCATCGGCCGGCCGAGCACGCGGCGTTCCGGATCGTAGGCGCGGTAGGCGAGGTCGCGGGTCGCGTCCGGGCCCTGGTAGCGGATCGGCTCGATTCCTGAGAACAGGCTCATGGCGGGAACTCCTTGAACGAATCCTGGAGGCGCTCGTACAGGCCGCGATAGGCCGGCCGCCGGCGATGCAACCACTCGGCCAGCGACGGCTCGGGCTCGAAGACCGCCTGCACCGGCGGCGCGAGGCAGACGGCGCGCGCGTCCTCGCCGGACGCGATGCGTGCGAGCCGGGCGGCGCCGAGCGCGGCGCCGACGTCGCCGCCTGCACGCAGCACGAGGCGGCGGTCGAGCGCCGAGGCCAGCAGGCGCATCCAGTAGGGCAGGCGCGCGCCTCCGCCGACCACGCTGAGGTCGTCGATGTGTCCACCGGCGGCAGCCAGCGCATCCAGGCCGTCGCACAGGCCGTGCGCGACGCCCTCGAGCACGGCCATGACGAGGTCGGCCGAAGTCGTGTCCGCCGACAGCCGGAAGAACACGCCGCGTGCATGCGCATCGTTGTGCGGCGTGCGCTCGCCGGCGAGGTACGGCAGGAACAGCGGCGTGTCGGCGCGCGGGCCACGGCGCTCGGCTGCGGCGGCGGCGGCCGGCACGTCGGCGCAGCCGGTCAGGGGCGCGGCCCAGTCCAGCGCGCTCGCGGCGCTCAGCATCACCGCCATCTGGTGCCAGAGCCCGGGCAGCGCGTGACAGAAGGCGTGCGCGGCCTGCTCCGGGTTGGGCCGGAAGCGGTCGGTGACGACGAACAGCACGCCGGAAGTCCCGAGCGACAGCAGGGCATCGCCGGGCGCGACGACGCCGCAGCCCACGGCGCTCGCCGCGTTGTCGCCGCCGCCGCCCGCGACGATCACGGAGTCGAGTCCGAGGTGGGCGGCGACGTCGGGCCGGATGCGGCCGGCCGGCTCCGTGCCTTCCACCAACCCCGGCATGTGCGCGCGCTCGAGGCCGGTCGCCGCGAGCATCGCATCGGACCAGTCGCGGCGTGCGACGTCGAGCCACAGCGTGCCGGCAGCGTCCGACATGTCGCTGGCGCGCTCGCCGGTGAGCCGCAGGCGCAGGTAGTCCTTCGGCAGCAGCACACGCGCGGTGCGCGCAAAGAGCTCCGGCTCGTGTTCCCGGACCCACAGCAGCTTCGGCGCCGTGAAGCCGGGCATCGCGAGATTGCCGGTGATCTGGCGCGCGCGCGGTTCGCGACGCTCGAGTTCGGCGCACTGCGGCGCGCTGCGCCCGTCGTTCCAGAGGATCGCCGGCCGGAGCGGCCGATCGGCCGCGTCGAGCAGCACGGCCCCGTGCATCTGGCCGGTGAGCCCCACGGCCCGCACCGCACGCCGCACGTCCGCTGGCAGCGTGACCACGGCGCGCAGCGTGGCCTGCCACCAGTCCTCCGGCGCCTGCTCCGACCAGTGCGGGCGGGGCCGGTGCACGGCCAGTGCTGCCGTGGCCTGCGCGACGACGCGGTCGTCTCGGTCGGTGGCTACCGCCTTGACGCCCGAGGTGCCGAGGTCGATGCCGAGGCAGAGCTCACGCATGTTAGCGCTATCATACTCCGCGCACGAGCCGCTCGTCGCCTGCGGACCGCCGTTGCCGTGCGCCGGCGCGGGTCGCGTGCACTGCGGCAGCGGTCCCCGACACGCGTTATTCTTGCCGCACCTCGAGGACGGCGAATGGGGGCATCCATGGCTTCGGTCCGGCTCGCTTCACGCTTTCGCTACGCTCACCTGGGTGCCCTCGCTGCGGCAGCCGCGCTCGTCGGCCTGCAGCCGGCAGCGGCGCTCGCGCAGGCGCCCGCTCCCCGGCCCGTGGTCCTCAAGGCCGCGCACCTGTTCGATGCCGTGTCCGGCACGCTCGTCGAGCCCGGCATCGTCGTGGTCAGCGGCGAGCGCATCACGGCGGTGGGCCGCGACGCCGCGCTGCCGGCCGGCGCCGAGGTCGTCGATCTCGGGGATGCGACGCTGCTGCCCGGGCTCATCGACGCGCACGTGCACCTGTCCTTCGAGTCGGGCAACGACTGGTACCGCGATTTCTACGGCGACTTCATGCGCTTCCCCGCGGAACAGGCGCTGCGCGGCGCGCACTACGCGCGGGCGACGCTCGAGGCCGGGATAACGACCGTGCGCGATCTCGGCTCGCAGGACTACATCTCGCTCGGCCTGCGCAACGCGATCAATGACGGCATGGTCCCGGGGCCGCGCATGCTGATCGCCAACTACGCCATCGGCGCGAGCGGCGGCCACGCGGACAACAACCCGTACCCGCCGGAGCGGGTGGCCGAGTGGGGACCGACCCAGGGCGTGTGCAATGGCGCCGACGCCTGCCGTCAGGCGGTGCGCGAGCAGATCAAGTACGGCGCCGACGTGATCAAGTTCATGCCCTCGGGCGGCGTGCTGTCGCTCGCCGATCCCGTGGACGCGCCGGAGCTCACGCAGGAAGAGATGAACGCCATCGTCTCCGAGGCGCACACCTGGGGCCGCAAGGTCGCGGCGCACTGCCACGGTGACAGGGCCGCGAAGATGGCGATCGCCGCGGGCGTGGATTCCATCGAGCACGGCAGCTTTCTCAAGGACGATACGCTGCTCGAGATGAAGAAGAGGCACGTGTTCCTCGTCGCTACGCTGTCGGCGGGCGAGTGGGTCGGCGCCCACGCCGACAAGTTCCCGCCGGTGATCGCCGGCAAGGCGCGGGCGGCGGCGGCCGCGATGTTCGAGATGTTCCGGCATGCCGTCCGCATCGGCGTGCCGCTGGCGATGGGCACGGACGCGGCGGTCGAGCCGCACGGCCGCAACGCGCACGAGTTCGTGCTGATGGTGCAGAACGGGCTGACGCCGGCGCAGTCGCTGACCGCCGGCACAGCGGGTGGCGCCGAGCTGCTCGGGCTCGCCGACCAGGTGGGCACGCTGCAGGTGGGCAAGCGTGCGGACGTGATCGCGGTCGAGGGCAATCCGCTCGCCGACATCACGCGCGTCGAGCATCCGGTGTTCGTGATGAAGGACGGGGCGATCTACCGGCAGCCCGGCGCGCAACAGCGCTGAGCCGGGCCCGGAGGGACCGACGGGCCGCGCGCGAGAGCCGCCGCGGCGCCGACCTGGTGCGGTGCGTCGAGCCTCGGCCTCCGCGGCGGCCGGGCGGTCTGGCCGCGGCTGCGGTTGCTTCGGGCCGGCGCACCCGCTAAGGTCGGAAGCAAAGCAACAACACAGGCCCAGGCGTGTCGCGGCGCGACGTCTTCGTCAGCTACTCGAGGCCCGATGCCGATCCGACGGTCGAGCTCGTCTCGCACCTCGAGACCCACGGTATCGAGTGCTGGTACGCCGGCCGCGACGTTCCCGCGGGCGCGGACTGGCCGGGCGAGATCGTCAACGCCATCGCCGTCGCGCGCGTGATGGTGCTCGTGTTCTCGACCAGCGCCAACAACTCGGCGCAGGTGCGGCGCGAAGTCATGCTGGCGATGGACAAGGGCGTGCGCGTCGTGCCCTTCCGCATCGCGGACGTCGTGCCGTCCGCGAGTCTCGAGTACTTCCTCAGCGGTCAGCAGTGGATCGACGCCTATCCGCCCCCGCTGGCGCCGCACTGCGCGCGCCTGTGCGCCCAGCTCGACGCCATTCTCGCCTCGGGCGCGAGGCCGGAGCAGCGGCCTGAGCCCCCGGCGCCGGCGGTGGACCCGCGGTCGGTGCGTGTGGCCCCACACCTGTGGCTCGAGTCCGCGAACATCCGCCGGCTCGAGGGCGAGCTGGCCCAGTACATCGGCCCGATCGCCAAGTGGAAGGTCGATCGCGCCGCGGCGGACGCCGCCAACGTCGATGCGCTGCTGCTGCGGCTCGGCTCCGAAATCGAATCCGAGACGGAGCGGCGCAAGTTCATCAGCGGATGCCGCCAGTGGCTCCATCCGGGCGGCTGATCCTCAGGGCGGCGACAACGCCTCCAGCGCCTTTTCCACGGTGATCCGCAGCCGGTTGAAGGACTGGCCGAGGGCTGCGATCTCGTCATTGCCGCGGACGGTGAGTTTCGGGGCGTCGAGATGCCCGAGGCTCACCTCGTTCGCGATCGCCGACAGCTTCTGGATCGGGCGCAGCACCAGCGTGATCATCAGGACGTTCGCCGCAATGAACAGGAAGAAGAACAGGCCGACGAACAGGTACAGGAAGCTGCGCAGCGCGGCATTGGCGCGCTGCATCGGCAGGTCGTAGGGCACGCTCACGATCTGGGCGCCGATGACGTCGCGCAGCTGCCAGCCGAAGCCGTTGGCGCTGCCGTAGGTATCGAGCAGGGTCTGCGGCGCGGCGGCGACGCTGCTGTGGCAGGAGAGGCACGCCGGGTCAGCGATCTGCAGCGGACGCGCGAGGTACAGGATCCTGCCCACGGCCGAGTCGCGCTCGCCGATCAGCTCCTTGGCCTCCGGGTCCTCGCGGAAGTGATTGACGACGTCGACTTCCCAGTCCACCGCGCGGTCGCGCGGGTTGGTGGGATTGAGCGTCGCTTCCTTGTATGAATAGTCGGGGAACTTGCTGCGCAGGTTGTTGAAGTACTCGGTGGCCGAAAACGACGGCACCGTCTCCGGCAGGAACTTGTAGCGCATCTGCGTGTCGAGCAGAGGCTTGATGTGCTTGATCGTGTAGGCGCGCACCGCGAGCGCCGACTCCATCATGATGCGCGCGTTGCCCTGGATCTCGCTGCGGGCGTTGTTCTGCAACAGCCGGTCGGCGATCCGGTAGGTGATCGCCAGGCCGATCACGAAGATGACGGCGATGACGAGGTTCAGCTTGAGCAGGAGTTTCATCGGCTGCGCGGCCTCGCGTGAAGTGGGCTCAATGCGTCGTGGAGCTGACCGGCGGTGGCGATTCGCCGGGCGCGCCTTCGGGCGGGGGCGGGTACAGCACGCGCTTCCACTCCGGATGCTGCGCGAGATGCGCCTCCATCGCCGCGAAGAAGGCGTGATCCTGCAGCCGTCCGCGGAAGCGTTCGATGAGGCCCCCGCGCCAGTCGGGCGGCATCGTCAGCCAGGGCTGGACGTCGGCATAGGTCACGGTGCGCACGGACTGCAGCGCCGTGCTGCCGGCGCGCATCGCGACCCCGGTCGGTAGCGGGTCGCGGAACGGAACGGGCATCCGCTCGACGAACTCGGCCGACGGGCGCGGCTGCACGATGAGCGCGTCGCCCCCCATGCGCAGGTAGAACTGGCCGGCTTGCGTCTGTTGTCCGGCGCGCAGGCTGGCGCCATCGTGCAACAGCAGCGACGCCGGACCCTGCTCGTCGAACAGCGCATCGGCGCGTTCGTCGGCGTGCAGCAACACGACGCCCTGGCGCACCTCGACCCCCAGGCGCCGGCCGACGAGGCGCACGCTGCCGGAGCGGCAATCGACCTTGATCCAGCCCTTGGGGACCATGAGGATCGTCTGCTCGCCGCGCTGCTGCACGTAGAGCTGCGTGGCGGGCCCCAGGCCGATGGTGGCGCTGTCCCCGACCTCGATGACGGCGAAGGTCTCCGGCGAGGTCTGGATCATGTCGCCGGCCAGCAGCGTCCCGCCCCGGGAGCCGCTCAGGAGCTCATCGCGCCGGATGACGGTGAGCGGACCACCGTCGGCGATCGACACCCGGCCGTTGAATTCCTGCGCAGCGGACGCGGCGAGCGCGAGACCGGCGCCCAGCGCAGCCGCGGCTGCGGTGATCCAGCGCGTCGCGGGCGCGCGCCGGGGCCGGCCGATCCGCAGCGAGCGACTCGGTCGTGCTGATCCTCGGGCACACCCGCCACTCCTTCGGATCATCTGCAAGATCCCTCTGCCGGGTCCGGTCCGGGCCAACCATACCACTTGTGGGCGGCGGCGCCACGGCCACGGGAACGCGGCGCCGGGCCCGGCCCGGCGCGCCCCCTCTCGGTCACGCGGGCCGCCACCTAGAATGGTGTCCTGGCACCGCCCGGGAACCGCGGGAGTGACGATGATGTTCCGCTACGAAGACTACACCGCGCTCTTCAACACCGGCGACGACGCGGCGCTGGTCGGGCGCTTCTTCGCCGACGACGTGGTGTTCACCGGCGGCGCCCGCGAGCACCGTGGCAGGACCGCGCTGCTCGAGTTCCTGCGCTGGGCGCACGACGGGGTGAGCGAGGTGATGCGGCCGCAGAATGTGCTGCGCAGCGGCGAGCTGCTGTTCGCCGAGATCGACATGGACTTTCACGCGAGCAAGCCGCGGCCCGATTTTCCGTTCGGCGCGCTGCAGCCCGGCGACCTCGTCACCGTGAAGTTCTTCGTCACCTACCGCCTGCGTGACGATAGGGTCGTCGAGCTCAAGTCGATGACCTGGCCACCCGGGCGGGGCGTCAGCAAGCTGCCACGCCTCGGCGCGCACCCCTCGCAGGTCGCCGCCTTCCGGGCCTACACGGCGGCCTTCAGCAATGCCGACTTCGACCGCTTCCCGAGGTTCTACACCGACGACGTGCGGCTCGAACTCGGCTCCGTACCGCCCATCAATGGCCGGCAGGCCATCGTGGACTTCTACCGGCCGATGTTCGCGCGCGTGCGCGAGCAGCTGCGCGTCAACAGCGTGGCCGCGAGCGACGACGCGATCGAGCTCGACGCGCTCACGCGCTTCACCGCAGTCGAGGACGCGCCGGACTTCGTGGTCGGCGCCCTGAAGAAGGGCGAGTACATCGAGGGTCGGGTGCTGGTGAGTTATCGCCTGCGCGGTGGGCTGATCGCGCACATCGCCGTGCGCCGCGGCGGGCCGATGCGCCACAGCGCCCGCGGCGAACTCGCCTGAGAGGCCGCCGCGATTGCACCCGGGTCGCTGCGCAGGTGCCCGGGTCCGGCGACGGCGCTCCGGTCGAGCGACCCGCCGTGGCCTTCGGCTACAGTGGTATGGTGGATCGGGCGCCCGCTCGCGATGAGGGGCGGATCGCCGGGGAGGAGACGCGATGCGGATGCGCAGACTCGGACGCAACGGCCCGGAAGTATCGGCCATCGGGCTGGGCTGCATGGGCATGAGCTTCGGCCTGGGGCCGCCCGCCGACCGGCGCGAGATGATCGCGCTGCTGCGCGCGGCAGTCGATCATGGCGTCACGTTTTTCGATACCGCCGAGGTGTACGGCCCGTTCACGAACGAGGAGTTGCTCGGCGAGGCGCTGGAGCCGTATCGCGGCAGGGTGTTCATCGCTACGAAGTTCGGGTTCAAGCTCGGTCCTCCCCGGGGTCCGCAGCCGGCGGGACTCGACAGCCGCCCGGCGCGCATCCGGGAAGTCGCCGAAGCCTCGCTGAAGCGTCTGCGGGTGGAGGCGCTCGACCTCCTCTACCAGCACCGGGTCGACCCGGAGGTGCCGATCGAGGACGTCGCCGGTACCGTGGGTGAGCTGATGCGCGCCGGCAAGGTCCGGCACTTCGGCCTGTCGGAGGCGGGCGTATCGACCATCCGGCGTGCGCACGCAGTCCAGCCGGTGACGGCGCTGCAGAGCGAGTACTCGCTGTGGACGCGCGGCCCGGAAGCCGAGGTGCTGCCGGCGCTCGAGGAACTGGGCATCGGCTTCGTGCCCTTCAGTCCGCTCGGGCGCGGCTTCCTCACGGGACGGATCAGCGACAGCACGACGTTCGACAAGGGCGACATCCGCGGTACGCTGCCGCGGTTCACGCCGGAGGCGCGCCGCGCGAACCAGGCGCTGGTGGCGCTGCTCGGTGCCGTCGGCGCGCGCAAGCGGGCGACGCCGGCGCAGATCGCGCTGGCCTGGCTGCTGGCACGCAAGCCGTGGATCGTGCCGATTCCCGGCACGACGAAGCTGGCGCGGCTGCAGGAGAATCTCGGCGCCGCGAGCGTCGAGCTGTCGCCCGACGACGTACGCGAGATCGACGCCGCCGCGGCGCGGATCGAGATCTGCGGTGCGCGCTATCCGGAGCAGATGGAGCGGCTGACCGGCCGTTGAGCCGAAGGAGGGAGCGATGCAGCAGGTCGATCCGGCGGCGGTGGGATTCGATGCGGAGCGCCTGCGGCGCCTGGGCCGGGCGATCCAGGGCGACGTCGATCGTGGCCTGTACGACGGTGCGCAGGTCGCGGTGGGTCGCGCCGGCAAGCTGGTGCTTTCCGAGGCGATCGGCTATTCCGATCGCGCCCAGGGCCGGGCACTGCGGACCGACGACGTCCTGGTCGCTTTCTCGATCAGCAAGCAGCTCGTCGTGGCCGCGGTGCTGAGCTTCGTCGAGCGCGGCCTGCTGAGCCTGGCGCTGCCAGTCGCGGACGTGCTGCCCGCGTTCGGCGCACGCGGCAAGGGTTCCGTCACGCTGTTCCACCTGCTCACGCACACGGGCGGCGTGATGGCCGACCTGCCGGCGCTGCCGCTCGAGGAGCTGATCGATTACGAGCGTGTCACGGCCTTCGTCTGCGCGTCCGCGCCCGAGGCGCCGCCGGGCCAGCGCGTCATCTACTCGAAGATGTGCGCGCACGCGGTCATGGCCTCGATGCTGGTCGCCGTCGATCCGGAGCGGCGGCCCTTCGCGACGATCATCGACGATCTGATCCTCAAGCCGCTGGGCATGCGCGACACGACGCTCGGTCCCCCGCCCGGCGACCGCTACGTCGCGCCGGTCGTGCCGCGCTACCGCCGCCCGGCCGGCATGTTCACGGCCGAGGCGGTCGCGGTGTCGGCGCAGCTCATGCTGCACCCGGGTTCGCAGATTCCCGGGGCCGGATACACGACGACCGCCGGGGACTTCTATCGGTTCGCGGATCTGCTGCGCGGCGGCGGTGCCCGTGACGGCTATCGGCTGCTGTCGCCGCTGAGCATCGACCTCGCGACGCGCAACTGCACCGGCGACATGCCCAGCTCGCTGATGGACTATGCGCTGGGGATGCGTAACTGGCTGCCATGGCCCGCGTATCACGGCCTCGGCTTCTTCCTGCGCGGCGACACGCTCACGCCGGGGCCGCTGCCCAGCCTCGCGAGCCCGCGCACCTTCGGCGGCTGGGGCTCCGGCACCTCCTGTTTCTGGGTCGATCCGGCGCGGGACGTGTGCTTCTCGCTGATCACCGTGGGGTCGCTGGAGGACAGCGACCACCTGCCGCGCACGCAGCGACTCGGCGACATTGCGCTCGCGGCGGTCGTGGCGTAAGGGCGCATGAGAGTGGTCACCCGTCGCGACATGTTGCACGCGGCGCTCGCGCTCGGCGGCGCGGCGCTGGCACTGCCGCGGCCCGCGCGGGCGGCCGGCGAGGCGGCCACGCGATTCACCGTCGCGCCGCTCGCGCGGGTGATCGTCGACAACGACTACGCGGGCGACCCGGACGGGCTCGTGGCGCTGGCGCACCAGCTGCTCGCGCCGACGACGACGGTGCGGGTCATCGCCAGCAGCTTCCTGAACCCGGCGTTCCCGCTCCCGCGGGCCGAGGCGGGCGGTGGCGCGGCCGCGGGCCGCGCGCTCGCGGTGGCGCTGGCCGGCATGATCCGCCCGCCGGTCGCGCCCGTGATCGCAGCGGGCGCCGAGCGGGCGCTGGATGCCGTCGACGTGCCGCGCGCGAGCGATGCGGCGCGCGCGATCGTGGCCGAGGCGCTGCGCGATGATCCGATGCCGCTGTATCTGACCTGCGGCGGTCCGTTGACCAACGTGGCGTCTGCACTGCTGATGGAGCCGCGCATCGCCGGGCGGATGACCGTCATCTGGATCGGCGGTGGTGCGTATCCCGAGGGCGGCTGGGAATACAACCTCGCCAGCGACGTGCGCGCCGCGCAGGTCGTCCTCAACCATTCGGCCGTGCCGCTCTGGCAGGTGCCGCAACCCGCGTACCGGACCTGCCAGGCGTCGATCGCGGAGCTGGAGGAGACGCTGGGCGCGGGCGGAGCGCTGGGCGCGTGGCTGCTGCATCGCTTCACGGGCACGCGGCCCGACTGGCTCAAGCTCGGAGGCACGTGGCCCCTGGGCGACAGCCCGCTGGTGCTGGCGACGGCGCTGAGCTCGGAATCCAGCGACTTCGCGGAGCGGCCGGCGCCACTCGTCGGCGACGACCTGCGCTACGCATCCGGTGCCGGTGCGCGCATGATCCGCGTGTACTCGCGGATCGACTTCCGGCTGCTGTGGGGCGACTGGCTCGCGCGACTGCGACGCGCGGCGGGTCCGGCGGCGCCCTGAGCTTGCCGACTCGGCCCCGCTCAGGCGGCGTCGAAGCGACGCGCCGACGGCCGGGCGGCCGGGACTTCCCTCGGCAAGGTCGTTGCAGCAGAATCGGCGCGTTCGCGAGCGGTGCCGCGCAGCACGCCAACACGAAGAAG
>Ga0335069_10012664_pt1 | contig 11856 bp, 12 predicted proteins | sample Lox_Sample_11_FD_206714 | JGI IMG/M metagenome (GOLD analysis project Ga0335069, IMG submission 206714) | Soil microbial communities from Loxahatchee National Wildlife Refuge, Florida, United States - Lox_Sample_1.1 | ecosystem: Environmental > Terrestrial > Soil > Wetlands | place: USA...
TGCGCGTCGACCTCACCCCGCTGTCGGGCGCCGCGGCATGAGCGAGTGTGGCTTCATCGGCCTTGGACGCATGGGTGGCGCCATGACGCGCCGGCTGATCGCCGCGGGGCACTCGGTCATCGCCTACGACGTCAGCCCCGGGGCCTGCGAGGCGATCGCGGCCCAGGGCGCCCGCATCGCTGCGAGCGCGCGCGCCGTCGCCGACGAGGCGCCGGTCGTGTTCCTCAGCCTCCCGAACCCCAGCATCGTGCTCGACACCGTCGCGGGCGCGCGGGGCATCCTCGGCGGCCGCAGCCTGAGGACCTGCGTCGACCTGTCGACGTCCGGGCCCGAGGCGGCGATCCGTCTCGCCGCTGCGCTGGGCGAACGGGGCGTCGCGTCGCTCGAGGCACCGGTGTCCGGCGGCATCAAGGGCGCGCGCGAAGGGACGCTCGCGCTGATGGTGTCCGGCCCGAGCGCGGCGTGGGCCGAGGTTCGGCCTCTGCTCGAGATCTTCGGCAGGCCGTTCTTCATGGGCGAGCGTGCCGGCGCCGGCCAGACGATGAAGCTCGTCAACAACCTCCTCGGCGCCTGCGCGATCGCGATCACCGCCGAGGGCATGACGATCGGCGTCAAGGCGGGGCTCGATCCGGCGCGCATGATCGAGGTCCTGAACGTCTCGAGCGGGCGCAGCAGTGCGACGCAGGACAAGTGGCCGCGCGCCGTGCTGCCGCGGACCTTCGACTTCGGCTTCGCGACCGGCCTTTGCCTGAAGGACGTGCGGCTGTGCCTCGCGGCGGCGCGTTCGCTGGGCGTGCCGATCGGCGTCGGCACTGCGGTCTGCGAGCTGCTGGAGCGCACCGTCGCGACCTGGGGCGCGGATTCGGACTTCACCGCGATGACCAAGGTCGTCGAGGCCGATGCGGGCCTCGATCCGTCGCGACCGCCCTGAGCCGGCCTGATTCTTGGGGAGCACACCATGACGAGCGAGCTGTACCAGAAGGGACTGAAGATCCGGACCGAGGTGCTGGGCGAGGCCTACGTCAACAAGGCGCTCGCGAGCATGGACGAGTTCAACCGGCCGCTGCAGGAGCTGGTGACCGAGTACTGCTGGGGCGCCGTCTGGGGCCGCGACGGCCTCAAGCGCAGTGAACGCAGCCTGATCAATCTCGCGATGATCAGCGCACTCAACCGGCCGCACGAGCTCAAAGCGCACATTCGCGGCGCGCTCACCAACGGCGTCACTCGCGAGCAGATCCGCGAGGTGCTGCTGCAGGTGGCGATTTACGTCGGCGTACCGGCAGCGGTCGACAGCTTCAGGGTCGCGCGCGAAGCCTTCGCGGAAATCGACGGCGGCTGAAATGCGGCTTATTGCACGGGAAAATCGCCGGGCATAGAGTCCGGCCGCGGTCGCGCGATGCGGGTGGAGATGTTCCTGAACCCCGACCTACGCTGACCATGTAGAACAGAACGGGTGAGGTGATCGTGACAGCGCATCCAGGTTTCGACGCCGAGCGTCTCGGATTCCTGACGGCCGCAGTCGAGCGCGACATTGCGGCGGACCTCTACTACGGCGGGATCATCGCCGTGAAGCGCGGCGCGCAGCTCGCGTATCTCAAGACCTTCGGCAAGAGCGGGCCCACGAAGAACCGCCCGGTCACCGAGGATGCCGTCTTCAGCCTGTTCTCGGTGACCAAGGCATTCACCAATGTCCTGGTGTTCCAGGCCATCGAGCGCGGGTTTCTGACTCTGACGACGCCGCTCGCGAAAGTGATTCCGGAGTTTGCCGGCGGGCTGCGCGATCGGATCACGATCTTCCACCTGCTGACCCACAGCGCGGGCCTGCCGAGCATGTTCGAGGCGCGCCCCGGCATGTACATCGACCGGATGGCGGAGGTGATCGCCGCGATCCTCGCGGTGGCCCATCCGATCGAGGCCCCGGGCGTGCGGGTCGACTACGCGCCGCTCTTCAACCACGCGCTCCTGGGCGAAGCGGTTCGACGTCTCGACCCCAAGCAGCGCTCGTACCGGCAGATCCTGCACGAGGACCTGTTCGCACCGCTCGGCATGCAGGACACGTCCATGGGCGTGCGGCGCGACCTCAAGCCGCGCCACCTCGTGCCGGAGTTTCGCGGCAACTACCCGATCAAGCACCTCGGCCACAGCGACCTCGGCCCGAACGGCGCGTTCGAGGAGGAAGATGCGGAGATGCCCTGGGTGGGCTGCGTGTCGACCGCAGGCGACATGCTGCGCTTCGCGGACATGCTGCGGCTCGGCGGCGCGCTCGACGGCCGGCGCATCGTCTCGCGCGCGATGGTCGAGCGGGCCCGGACGATCTGGACCGGCGACAAGCCGAACGAGTTCTACGCCAACGCGATCCGGGCGGCCGGCGGCATCGCGCCGCCGGCGAACATCGGCCTCGGATTCTCGGTCCGCGGGCCGCAGATGGGCACGTCGATGTTCGGGACCCTCGCCTCGCCGGGCACGTTCGGGGCCCACGGCGCCGGCACGACGATCTTCTGGGTCGACCCCGAGCGCGACATCAGCTTCGTGGGGCTGATGACCGGGCTGATCCCCACCGTCGAGAACCTCTACCGCTGGCAGCGGCTGTCGGACATCGTGCACGCCGCCGCCCTCTAGCGCGACCGTGGCAACCGCCGCCTCATTCGACTACGTCATCGTCGGTGCCGGCACGGCCGGCTGCGTCGTCGCGGGCCGCCTCTCCGAGGATCCGGCCACGCGGACCTGCGTGCTCGAGGCTGGCGGCAGCGACCGGCACCCGTTCATCAGCACGCCGGCCCTGGTCGCCCCGGCAATCGCGACCAGGCGATTCAACTGGCGGTTCGAGACGGTGCCCCAGGCGCAGCTGAAGGGGCGCAAGATCCCGCAGCCGCGCGGCAAGGTGATCGGAGGCTCGGGCTCGATCAACGGCATGGTGTACTCGCGCGGCCACCCGCGCGACTACGACGACTGGGCGGCCGCGGGGGCGACGGGCTGGGACTACGCGCACGTGCTTCCGTATTTCCTGCGCTCCGAGAACAACGAGGACTTCCCCGCCTCGACCTACCACGGCCACGGCGGCCCGATGAACGTGCGCAGGCCCGGGCGCCCGAACCGGCTCAACGGCGACTTCATCGCGGCAACGCAGCGCCTCGGCTTTCCGCGCACGACGGATTTCACCGGCGCGGATTCCGAAGGCGTCGGCCTCAGGCAAGGCGTCATCCGCAACGGCAGTCGCGTGACGACGGCACGCGCATTCCTGCGGCCGGCGCTGCGTCGCGGCAACGTGGAGCTCCGCACCGAGGCGCTGGCGCTGCGGGTCCTCATCGAGAACGGCCGCGCGGTCGGGATCGGCTACGAGCAGGCGGGCCGGGTGCACGAAGTGCGTGCCAGCCGCGAGGTCATCCTGACGGCGGGTGCGCTGCAGACGCCGCAGCTCCTGCTGCTGTCCGGGATCGGTCCGGCCGCCGAGCTTCGGTCCGCCGGGGTCGCGCCCGTCCACGACCTGCCCGGTGTCGGACGCAACTTTCACGATCACCTCGCCTGCCCGGTGATGATGCGAACGGCCGACGCGACCTCCTACGGCATCTCCGCCAAGGCGCTGCCACGCGGCGTCTGGAACGTCTTCGAGTACCTGCTGTTCCGCCGCGGGCCGTTCGCGAGCAACGTGTTCGAGTCCGTCGCGTTCCTGAGAACGACGCCCGGGCTCGACCGGCCGGACGTGCAGTTCGTGTTCCAGCCGGCCGCGCGCCCAAGACCATCTTTCCCGTTGCCGGTCGGACACGGCTTCGCCGTGAGCCCGGTCGGCCTGTACCCGAAGAGCCGCGGTCGCGTGACGCTGGCGGGGCCCGACCCGCACCTCGCGCCGCTGATCGACCCGGCGCTGCTGAGCGCGCCCGAGGACATCCAGCCGTTGATCCGCGCGGTCAAGCTCGCGCGCCGGATCCTCTCGGCACCCGAGTTCGCGCGCTACGACGCGACCGAGATTGCGCCGGGAGCCGGCGCGCAGTCGGACGAGGACATCGCCGACTTCATCCGCTCGACCTCGTACACCGTGCACCACCAGGTCGGCACCTGCCGCATGGCCGGCCCCGGCGCCGTCGTCGATCCTGAGCTGCGCGTCGTAGGACTTCAGGGACTGCGGATCGCCGACGCGTCGGTGATTCCGCTGATCGTCGGCGGCAACACCAACGCGGTCGTCGTGATGATCGCCGAGAAGGCGGCCGACCTCATCCGGCGGCGGCCGCTGCTGGGCCCCGTTCATCTCGACCGGGCGCCGGCGCCGCACGGCGCAACGGGGGAAGCGTCATGGCAGTAGAGCACATGAAGACCTGGCGCGTCGGGCGGGTCGAGATCACGCGCCTCGTCGAGGTCTGGAAGTGGGAGGACGACATCTGGATGGTGCTCGAGGGCGGCAAGCCCGAGGTCGTGCTCGCGCATCCGTGGCTGCTGCCCGACCACGGAACGCCGCAGGGACGGATGTTCATCAATTTCCAGGCCTTCGTGCTCAAGGTCGGCCCGCGGCGCATCATGATCGACACCTGCGTCGGCGCCGACCGCGAGCGCGAGTTCCCGGTCTTCACGCGGATGCAGACGACGTTCCTCGAGGACCTCGCCTCCATCGGCATCGCGCCCGCCGACGTCGACACGGTGCTGTGCACCCACCTGCACTTCGACCACGTCGGCTGGAACACGCGCCTCGTGAACGGCCGCTGGGTGCCGACCTTCCCGAACGCGCGCTACCTCTTCAGCCGCAAGGAGTACGACCACTGGATGATGCTGCGCGAGACCGGCGGCTACCACGGCGTCAATCACCTCGCCGACTCGGTCGACCCGGTCGTCGCGGCCGGGCTCGTCGACTACATCCCCCACGACCACCAGATCTGCGACGAGGTGCGCCTGCTGCCGACGCCCGGCCACACCCCCGACCACGTGAGCGTGCATATTTCCTCGCAGGGCGAGCAGGCCGTGATCACCGGCGACCTGATGCACCACCCGATCCAGCTCGCGATGCCGTCGCACCCGGCGACCTTCGACATGGACAAGGTCGCCGGTTCCGCGACGCGCGTCGCGTTCGTCAACCGGTTCCAGGAGAAGCCGGTGCTGGTCATCGGCAGCCACTTCGCCGACCCCGGCGCCGGCTTCATCGTCCGCCACGGCGAAGCCTGGAAACTGAAGTCGAACTGAGGATCACCGCGATGGGCCAGGCCATTCCCGAGTACCCCGTCGACCTCTTCAGCCGCGAGTCGGTCCGGAACGCGCGCGCCGTCGACGACGCGGTCCGCGAGTTCTCGCCCGTCGTGCGCCTCGCGGACGGCACGGTGATGATCACCCGCCATGCCGACGTGCTCGCGGGACTCCAGGACTGGCAGACCTTCTCGTCCCGCTCGCGCCCGTGGCACGACCCGAAGTCGCTGCGGCCGGAGATCCTGCTGACGGACGACCCGCCGCGGCACACGCACGTGCGCCAGGTCATCGCGCAGGCACTGTCGGCGCAGGTGCTCGCGAACCTGCGGCCGTCGTTCGAGCGCGACGCCGCGGCACTGGTCGAGGAGCTGCTGTCGCGCCAGGGCCGGACGATCGACGCCGTGAAGGACATCACCCAGCGCTTCGTCTACAAGGCCCTGCCGGATGCGATCGGGCTGCGCGTCGAAGGGCGCGAGCACATGTACCGCTTCAGCCACATGGTCTGGGCGACGATGGGACCCGAGAACGAGCTGTTCCGGGAGGCGATGGTCGACCTTGAGCCCGTGCTCGCCTGGCTCGAGCAGTGCTGCAACCGCGAGAACCTCGCGGACGGCGGCATTGGCATGACGTTGTACCGGCTCGCCGACAGCGGCGCGATCACCCAGGCCGAGGCGAAGCTTCTGCTGCAGATCGTGCTGTCGGCCGGGGCCGATACGACGATCCTGACGATGGCGAACGCGATGCGGGCGTTCTCGCTCTTTCCCGAGCAGTACCAGAAGGTTCGCTCGGAACTGAGCCTCGTGCGCACGGCCTTCGACGAGAGCCTGCGGTGGGATTCGCCGTCGCGGATGGCGGGTCGCATCGCGACGCGCGACGTCGAGATCGGCGGCATCACCGTGCCGAGCGGCCAGCGCGTCGGGCTGATGTTCGCCGCCGCCAACCGCGATCCGCGCGCCTGGCCGGACCCCGAGCAGTACGATGTGACGCGCGACCTGCGCAAACAGGTCGGCTGGGGCTACGGCGTGCATGCCTGCGTCGGGCGGGTGCTGGCGCAGCTCGAGGCGCACTCGCTGCTCACGGAGATCGCGCGGCGCGTGAAACGCATCGAGCCGGCCGGCGAGCCGGAGCCCTGGATGACCACCATCGGTCACGGCCCGGCGACGCTGCCGATCCGCCTGTACGGCGATTGACTGGCGACGATGCGCGCCGGCCGATCAGAGCGGATCGCAGCGTCAGGGCTTGGCGAACAGCCGCACGATGTAGTAGCTGTCGAGGTACTCGCGAATGACCGCGATCTTGCCGGCGCGGATCTCGAACGCCCACGCATAGCGGTTGTCGTACGGCCGGCCGTCGCTCAGGTGCCCGGTGCCGTGCGTCTCGACGAGCACCAGCGGCCCGTTCGAGGCCATCGACAGGATGCGATTGCTGGGGCTGCCCTGGGCGAACAGGCCGCGGATCGGCTTCAGGAAGGTGTCGACGATGACGTCGCGGCCGCGATACTCGCCCGCCCCCGGCATGTCGCGGGCCTGCGGCAGCCAGGCCGCGTCCTCGGTCAGCAGCGCACGCACGCCCTCGAGGTTCTCGGCGTTCAGGAGTTCGAAGAACGTCTGGACCACCGACTCACTTTGCGCGTTCGATTGACCCATGGCCCTGTCCCTCTCCGCTAGTACGGCGTTTTTATGATCAGACAATCCAGCAGCGATACGCAATCCGCCCGCGACGACCACGACGTCGTGGTCATCGGCAGCGGCCACAACGGACTAGTCGCCGCCGCCTATTTGGCCAAGGCCGGCAAGCGCGTGCTCGTACTTGAGCGCAATGCGTGGCCCGGTGGCGGCGTCGTCTCGCGCGAGCTGACGCTCCCCGGCTTTCGCCACGACCAGCATTCGATGGCGCACATCTTCATCCAGGCCAACCCGCTGCTGCAGCGGGACGAGCTCGGCCTCAAGAGCCGCTTCGGACTCAGGTACCTGTTCCCCGAGTCGCCGATGATGTCGATCTTCGAGGACGGCTCGACGCTCGCACTGTATCGCGATCGCGAGCGGACCGTGTCGGAGATCGCCAAGTACTCGAGGAAGGACGCCGCGGCCTACCGGCGCCTGGCCGAGCAGGCTGCGACGTGGCTGCCGATGCTGGTGGCGACGTTCTACACGCCGCCGGCGCCGCTCGGCGCGTCGCTCGCGTTCCTCGACCAGAGCCGCGAGGGCCGCGACTTCTGGCGCACGATGCAGATGAGCAGCCACGACGTTCTGACGCAGTACTTCGAGCACGATCGCGTGCGCGCGCTGTTTGCGCGCGTCGCCGGCGAGAACCTCGTGTCGCCCGACGAGAAGTCGACCGGGCTCGGCGTGTTCGTGTTCCTCGGATTCCTCGAGGCCTACGGCTTCGGGGTACCGGTCGGAGGCAGCGGACAGCTGACCGAGGCCCTCCGGCAATGCATCGAGCACTATGGTGGCGCGGTGCGCACCGGCCAGCCGGTCCGCGAGGTGATCGTCGCGAACGGGCGCGCCGCGGGGGTCGTCACGGAGAACGGCGAGCGCCACGTCGCGAAGGAAGCCGTCATCGGCGCCATCCATCCGCACCAGCTCGGGACCATGGTGCCCGGCCTCGACGCCGACGTGCGCCGGGCCGCGGAGGCCACCCAGATCACCGAAGCCGGCTGCATCACGATCCATGCGGCACTCGACGGCCCGCTGCGCTTCCGTACGCCGGACCCGGTGCAGTCGGTGATGATCGAGCTGATGCCATCGTCGTACCGCGAGCTGCGCGAGTGCTTCGATGACCTGCGCTACGGCGGCTTCGTGCGCTCGCACCTGCTTGGGCTCGGATCGCTCTCGATGTTCGACGCGAGCCGCACGCCGCCCGGCAAGGGCATCGCGCACATCTGGGACTACGTGCCGTACGAGCGTCCCGACGGTCGCTCCTGGGACGAGGCCAAGGACAGCTACGCAAGGAGCATGCTCGACCGCTTCCGCGTCTTCGTCGCGAACCTCGACGAAGTCCTCCTCAGGTACCACTGCGACAGCCCGGTCGACATGGAGCGCACCTCGCCGAGCTTCCGGCGCGGTGACCTGCATGGCATTGCCACGACCAGCTACCAGAGCGGCGCGCACCGCCCGACCCCCGAGTTGGGTCAGTACCGCGTGCCGGGCGTCGAGCGGTTGTACCTGGTGGGACCCTTCCAGTATCCCGGCGGCGGCGTGTTCGGCGCCGGCCGCGCGACCGCGCAGGTCATGTGCGACGACCTCGCCATCGACTTCGATCGACTGGAACGGCCGGCATGAAGCTCTACGGCGCCGACATGCGCGAGCTGATCAGCGTCAGCCGCATCGAGCGCGGCGGCAACCAGCTGGTGATCAAGGCAAAGGTGTTCGGCACGATGCCGCTGACCGTGACGCTGACGCCGGCGAACGTCCGCGAGGCGATGCGCCTGCTGGGCTGGCGGGGCGTCCTCTTTCTGCTGACGATGCCGTTTCGCAGCTCCAAGACAACATCGGGAGATCGGCCATGAGCGTGTCGATGCAGGGAAAGATCGCGGTGATCACCGGCGGTGCGGGCAGCATCGGGCACGCGACCGCGCTGACGCTCGCGGCCGCGGGCGCCGACCTGATGCTCGTCGACATCAACGGCGAGGCACTCGCGGCCCGCCGTGACACGGTCGCGGCGCTCGGCGTGCGCGTCGAGACACACGTCGCCGACGTCAGCAAGGCCGCCGATGTCGCCGCCTATGCCGCGCGGACCCTGTCGGCGTACGGGCGCATCGATGCGTTCTTCAACAACGCCGGCATCGAGGGCAAGCTCGGCCCGACCGAGGAGTACGACGAGGCCGAGTTCGACCGGATCATCGCGGTGAACCTTAAGGGGATCTTCCTCGGCCTGCGCCACGTGCTGCCCGTCATGCTGCGCCAGGGCCACGGCGCAATCGTCAACACGGGTTCGATCGCCAGCGAACGCGGCCTCGCGGGCGCCTGTGCCTACAATGCGTCGAAGCACGGCGTCATCGGGCTCACGCGCACCGCGGCGAGCGAGGTCGGTGCCCGTGGCGTGCGCGTGAACGCGGTGATGCCCGGGGTCATCGACACGCCGCTGCTCGAGGCGATGCTGAAGATGATGTTCAAGGGCGACGTCGACGCGGGCAAGCGCGTGCTCGGCAAGGTCGCGACGCAGGACCGGATCGGCAAGCCCAGCGAAGTCGGCGAAGTCGTCACCTTCCTGCTCTCGGACGCTGCGGCGTTCGTCAACGGCGCCGCATGGGCGGTCGACGGCGGCGCGCTGTCAACTATCCGCCACTGAGCAACGACACGCCGGCGCCGCTCAGGCAGGCGCTTCGCCCGCGAGCGCGCGGCGCGCCGGCGCCGTCTCGGCGAGCCCGAGCGCAAGCAGCCCGGCGGCCACGCACAGCCCCATCATGATCCACATGGGCGCGTTGAGGCCGGCGCGGTCGGCCGCCCACCCCGCCAGCGTCGGGGCCAGCACGCCTCCGAACACCTCGCCGACGCCCATCACCAGCGCCATCGCGGTCGTCATGTGGCGCAGGCTCACCGTTTCCGACGGGATCGTCCCCATGAAGAGCGGGAACAGGCCCGTCAGCGCCCAGCCGAAGAAGAAGATCGCGGCCAGCACCCACGGTGAGCCCGTGTAGTAGAGCGCGCCGAGCGGCAGTATCACGCCGAGGAACGAGATCACGATCATGACCGGCCGGCGGCCGATCCGGTCCGAAAGGCCGCTCACGACGAAGCTGCCGACCGCGGCGGAGATGCCGAGCGCGCTCATCAGCCACTTCATCGTCTCGGGCGGGAAGCGCCGGACCTCGATCAGGAACAACGGCGCGAACGTCCAGCAGATCACGAGGTACGACACGAGCAGCACCGAGATCACCGCGCACAGCGTCATGTTCCGGTGCCGCAGGATCTCCCGCAGGCGGCTCTTCAGGGGCTCGGCGATCTTCGTCCCGTGGCCCATCTCGCCCGGCTCGCGCACGAAGTACCACAACAGCAACGCCGAGATCAGTCCCGGCACGCCGGCCAGGAAGAACGCCTTCTGCCATCCCCAGTTCACGGCGATCGCGACGAGCGCGACCGGCGCCGCGAACGAGCCGAGCAGATTGGAGCCGAGGTTCTGCATGACGCCCATCGCGAGCCCGCGCCGTGCCGGCGGCACCGAGAGCGCGGTGATCGACTGCGAGATCGGTGCGACCCCGCCCTCGGCGAAGCCCATCAGCAGCCGCGCGCCGACCAGCATCGCGAACGACGTCGCGATCCCGGTCAGGAACGAGCAGGCCGAGAACGCGATCGTGGCGCCGAGCAGGTAGGCCTTGCGGCTGCCGCCGCGATCGGCGGCCATGCCGACGAACAGCGCCGCGAGCGCCCAGGCGAGCGACAGCGCCGAGGCCGTGAGTCCCACCTGCGTGTTCGAGAGCCCCAGGTCGGGCTTGACGAACGGCATCAGGAAGCTGAGCGCGTTGCGATCGAAGAACAGGATGCCGAAATTCAGGCTCAGCAGGCCGACGACCAGCACGGAGTAGCGGGTATTCGGGGCGTTGGTGTCGACCATACGGTGCGCGATCCCCCTCGGCCGGATGCGGGGCATTGTGAACGATCAGCCGTCGAGTTTCATGTCTCGAGCGCGCGCAAACTCGACTGCCAAGGCAATCACTCGTTTATAGCGGCGCCGCCGCCGCGGCCATCGACACGCGGCAGTCGCCGTGGCTATGCTGCCGCGGTCGCCGAGCGCACGGCATCGTCAAGGAGTTCCCGTGAGTACCAGCGGCTCCATCCCGCGACGCGACTTCCTCGCGGCGAGCGGCGTGCTGACCGGGCTCATCGCGGCCGGCGGACCGCTCGCCCTGATCGCACCGGCACGCGCCTGGTCGGTCGAGCTGCAGACCCTCTCGACCGCCGAGGGCGCGCGGCTGCTGAGCATGACCCGGACGATCGCCCCGCACGACCGGCTCGAGGACGCCGCCTACGCGCTCGTCGTCAAGGCGATCGACTCCGCGATCGCCGCGGACGCGCACGTCCGGGCGACCGTGACGGGCGGCCTTGCCGCGCTCGGCGAGGACTTCGCGTCCCAGGCCGAGGCCGCACGCGTGCAGGCGCTCAAGGCGATCGAGCATTCGGAGTTCTTCCAGTTCGTGCGCGCCAAGACGCTCGCGACGCTGTATGCCTCGGCGATCGCGTACGCGGCCTTCGGCTACGAGGGCGAAGCGTTCTCCAAGGGTGGCTACCTGACGCGCGGCTTCAACGATCTCGACTGGCTGCCGGACGTGCCGCTCGAGGACAGCGGGCCGGTCGTCGGCCAGATGAAGAAGTGACGCGCGCACTCAGCCGACGGTAGACACGGGCGGGGGTTCACATGGCGCAGATTGCGCACGACGACTCGAATGCAGTCGTCATCATCGGATCGGGAGCCGGCGGCGGCACGCTCGCACATGAGCTGACGCGACGCGGCATCAAGGTCGTGCTCATCGAGGCGGGCGCGCGCCAGTCGTACGGCACGTTCTCGCAGAATCCCGGCGAGGCCTTCGTGCAGCTCACCTGGCTCGAGCCGCGCACGACCTCGGGGAACTGGACGGTGCGCGAGGATTACCCGGGACTGCCTTCCTGGACCTGCAAGACGCTCGGCGGCACGACGGTGCACTGGACGGGTGCGACGCCTCGGATCCAGCCGTGGGAAGTGCGCGCGCGCACG
>Ga0335069_10012666_pt1 | contig 11855 bp, 8 predicted proteins | sample Lox_Sample_11_FD_206714 | JGI IMG/M metagenome (GOLD analysis project Ga0335069, IMG submission 206714) | Soil microbial communities from Loxahatchee National Wildlife Refuge, Florida, United States - Lox_Sample_1.1 | ecosystem: Environmental > Terrestrial > Soil > Wetlands | place: USA: Florida...
ACGCTGCCCGGCCGCCAAGTGCGGCGCCGCTTCGGCTTCAGGGCCGGCAGCGGTCGTGCGATTTCAGCCATGGCGCTGCTCACGCTGCGTCACCGCGAGCCGCAGCACCCGCCCCGGCCATTGCGGGCCGGAGCTGCAGGCGACTTGCAGTGACCGATCGTGCACAGACCGCCGGCGGCTGCGGATCAGCGGATCGGTATGCCGTATTGCAGGCCGCCTTTGGTCCACAGAGCGTTCAGACCGCGTGCGACTTTCAACGGCGAGCCCTGGCCGACATTCTTCTCAAAGCTCTCGCCATAATTGCCGACCGCCTTGATGATGCGCACGGCCCAGTCATCGGTGAGGCCCATGCCGGAACCAAACTTACCCTCGACGCCAAGAAGCCGGCGGATGTCCGGATTGTCCGACTTCATCATGTCGCCGACGTTCTTCTGCGTTACCCCGAGCTCCTCGGCATTGACCATGGCATAGTGCGTCCAGCGCACGATGTCTTCCCAGTTGTCGTCGCCTTGACGCACCGCCGGCGCAAGCGGCTCTTTGGAAATGATCTCCGGCAGCACGATATTATCACTCGGATTGGTCAGTCGGAGCCGCTCGCCATAGAGGCCCGAGGAGTCCGTCGTGTAAGCGTCGCAGCGGCTGGTGTCATAGGCCTTCACGGCCTCGTCGGCCGTCGCAAACGTAACGGTCTTCAGCGTCATGTTATTGGCGCGGAAATAGTCGGCGAGATTGAGCTCGGTGGTGGTGCCCTGCTGCACGCAAACCGACGCGTCGTTCAATTCCAGTGCCGAATTCACCTTCAGCGACTTGCGGACCATGAAGCCCTGGCCGTCGTAATAGTTGACGGCGGCGAAATCGATGCCGAGCGTCGTATCGCGCGACATGGTCCAGGTGGTATTGCGCGACAGCACGTCGATCTCCCCGGTCTGCAGCGCGGTAATGCGGTCGGAAGCGGTCAGTGGGACGAATTTGACCTTGTTCGGATCGTTGAAAATCGCCGCGGCAATGGCGCGGCAGAAATCGACGTCAAAGCCGGTCCAGTTGCCCTGCGGGTCGGGGCGGCCGAAGCCGGCCAAAGTGCCGTTCGCGCCGCAGACCAGCTGGCCGCGGTCCTGCACCGCTTTCAGCGTCGCCTGCGCGAAGGCTGCTTGCGTGCCAAGGACGAAAACCAGGGCGAAAGCAAGCGCCATGGCACCACGTTTCATTACATGACTCATGATTTTAGCCCTTCTGCATTGAGGCGCGCGCTAAAGCCCCGCCAACGGGGGCGCGCGGAGGCGAGTGATCCGTCCCGAACGATAAAGTGCCGATATACCCGTGGAATGACAGTGCCGCATCTGAGAACGATCGCGTTGCAAGGTCAAGGGGTTGACGAAACCGACGGGTTGTCGAGGTAATGGCGCGAACGAAAGGCGCACACCACCCGCTGGGTCGCCGTTTTCCGCAATCTTCACGACTTCCAATCGAGATTTGCCGGTATGAAAAAGAAGAGCAACGGCCAGAATTCCCATCGCACGGCGACCAAGGTGGTCACCGCCGGACGCGACCCGGCCTCCTATCACGGCTTCGTCAATCCGCCCGTCTATCACGCCTCCACCGTGCTCTATCCGAGCGCCGAGGACTTCGTCGCCCATCGCGCGCGCTACCAATATGGCCGGCGCGGCACTCCGACCACCGAGGCGCTCGAGAGTGCGCTGCAAGAGCTCGAAGGGCCGCAATGCGCGGGCGTGTCGCTGCTGCCTTCGGGCCTTGCCGCGATTTCGGCGGCGCTGCTCGCGGTGGTGCATGCCGGCGACCATATCCTGGTCACCGACAGCGCCTATCAGCCGACGCGGAATTTCTGCGAACAGGTGCTCAAGCGGCTCGGCGTCACCACGACCTATTTCGATCCGGTGATCGGGGCCGCAATCGCCGATTTGTTCCGGCCGAACACGCGGCTGGTCTATCTCGAATCACCGGGCTCGCTCACGTTCGAAATGCAGGACACCGCGCCGATCGCGAAGGCCGCGCATGACAAAGGCGCGCTGGTGGTGATGGACAATACCTGGGCGACGCCGCTCTATTTCCGTCCGCTCGAGCATGGTGTCGATCTCGTCGTCCAGGCCGGCACCAAATATATCGGCGGTCATTCCGACGTGATGCTCGGCACCGTGTCGGCAAATGCGGCGACGGTTGAGGCGCTGAAGACCAGCGTGCGGCTCAACGGACTGTGCGAAGGGCCGGATGACGTCTATCTCGGCCTGCGTGGCCTGCGCACGCTCGCCGTGCGCCTTGACCGGCATTTCGAGAACGGCGTTGCCGTCGCAAAATGGCTCGAAGCGCGGCCGGAAGTGTTGCGCATGCTCCACCCTGCCCTGCCAAGCCATCCGCAGCATGCGATCTGGAAGCGCGACTTCACCGGCGCCTGCGGCCTGTTCAGCATGGTGCTCAAGCCGGTGCCGCAGAAAGCCGTCTATGCCTTTCTCGACGAGCTCGACCTGTTCGGCATCGGCGCCTCATGGGGCGGCTATGAGAGCCTCGCGATCCCCTTCGACTGTCGCGCAATTCGCACCGCGACCAAATGGGAGCCCGGCGGACCGACCGTGCGCTTTCACATTGGCCTCGAGGATGTGGGCGATCTCTGCGCCGATCTCGAGCGCGGCTTCGCGGCCATGGCGGCGGCAGCGACGTAGGATGGAGCCCTTGCGAAGCCGATCCTGTGGCTTCCTTGCACAGGCGATGGCTTCGCCGCGCTCGATCTACACCGCCTCTGCCGCAGCCTTCCGATCGCGCATCACGAAAAACAGATTGCGCGCGTAGACGAAGAACGAGAAGGCCTGGCCGGCGACGAAGACGGCATCCCTGCGGTACAGCGCATAGATCAGAAGGAGCGCGCCGCCGCCGATGGAGAACAGCCAGAACGCCATCGGAATGACGCTGTGGCCGGCGCGCTCGGAGGCGATCCACTGCACGACGAAGCGCATGGTGAACATCAGCTGCGCGACGAAGCCGAGCAGCACCCACCAGTCGAGCCGCTCGATGAACACATCCGACAGATAGGCGCCGACCGCGTGCGAAATATCAACGAGCAAGTTTGATCTCCTGGGATTGCGGAACGCGCTTCTTGCGCCGAATGAGCCACCAGACGCCGGCAAGATCGAGAATGCCGACCCAGAGCCGGTCGAAGAAACCGTAGTTGGACACGCCCGAATGGCGCGGCCGGTCGACCACATCGACGTATCCGATGTCGTAGCCCTCCCGGCGGACCAGCGCCGGCAGAAAGCGATGCAGCGCATCGAAATATGGCAGCGTCAGGAACAGGTCGCGGCGGAACGCCTTGAGGCCGCAACCGGTATCGCGCGTGCCGTCCTTGAGCACCGCGCCGCGCACGGCATTGGCGACGCGCGACTGCAGTTTCTTGAAGCCGGTGTCTTTGCGGCCGACACGCTGACCGGCGACGATTCCGATCCGCGGTCCGCCCTCCTCCAGCACGGCGATCATTTTGGGAATGAAGGCCGGATCGTTTTGCCCATCGCCATCGATCGTCGCAACAATCTCGCCGCGCGCCGCAGCAACGCCTGTGCGCACCGCCGCCGACTGGCCGCAGGACTGGGCGTGCTTGATCTGCCGCAGCCAGGGATGCAGCGCCATCAGCCGCAACAGCTCCTGCTCGGTGCCGTCGGTCGAGCCGTCATTGACATACACGATCTCGAAGGCGCGGGCCGGAAACGCCCCTTGCAGCGCGGCGGCGATCTCGCCCACGAGCGGCGCGATATTGCCGGCCTCGTTGCGCACCGGCACGACGACCGAGATGGCCGGGCGCGGTGCAACAGGATGATCTCGCCCGCTGGTTTCCGGCATGGGGTGTTCGGGCATCGCCTCGGTTTGGCTCGTCGCGGATGTGCCGGAAGCTTCTAAAGGGCATCCGGGGCTGGTTCAATCCGAAGAAAGTTCTAGTGAATTCATGTAGTTAGGCCGCCGGCCGGAGAAGACCTCGTGCAAAGCGGCCTTGATCCGGCGCAGTGACGGCCCCGGATAGGCGCGCAAATCCCGCGCGCAGAACACAAGCCGATGCGCCGCGAACCAGCGGCGCAGGAGCAGCGCGCCCACGGCGCCCACCAGTGCGCCCGCGATCACGTCGCTTGGATGATGCGCCATCACCAAGACCCGGCTCGCCATGATCGTGCAGGCATAGACCCACATCACCCGGCGGCTGCGCGGCCACACCGCGCCGATGGCGACCGCGGCCGCGACCGCCGTGGTCGAATGGCCGGACGGCAGGCTCGCATATGCGGGCCGCCAGACGAATGGATGATACAGGAACGGATTGTCGAAGCCGCCGACGAAGGGCCGCGCCCGGCCGATCAGGCGCTTGATGATGGTGCCGAACAGGCCAGGCAGACCGATCGCGATAAACAAAAAACCGAAGCGTGCCGCCAGCGCCAGCAGCACGCCGCGCGACATCATCGACAGTTTCGGCGTGATGATAGCAGCGAGAGCAATGAGGCCGAAACCGAGCGGAAAGAGAAACCAGCCGGACAGGCCTAAATCGGTGATCTTCTCAAAAAAATCCCGCAGCCATTGCGGCTCCTGGTGCGCCACCCAAGCGCTTGCCGGAACATCAAAGGCGAACATGGCGATCACGATGATGGCGATGGCCGCAATCGCAGCGGCGACCGCCGGCACGTGCGGCTGCAGCATTTTCCAAGGCGGCGGCACAGCGATCACGCGCGCCCAGTGCGCAAGATTGGTCAGCGTGTTTTCGAGGATCGCCTGCCCGTTTTTTTTTGCCGCGGCCGCGGCCGCGTCCGGAACATTGGCACTCACGGCGCGCCCGCCGAGGCAAAGACCGCGATGCTGAGCGGCTTGCCGACCGATATGTTGTAACCGTCGATGCGCGGGCCGCGGTCGTAATGCAGCCCGATGGCCTCGGCGCGCAGCGCAAAGGCGCGCTCCTGTCTCGCCTCGATGAAGGCGTAGCGGCAGCTGCCCTGGCGCAGGAAATCGGCGGCACCTTCGGCATCGGTGAAGCGGATCGCCGTGCTGGTGAGGAAGACGAGGCTCGGCTCCTCATAGCCCGCGCTCGCCGCGAGTGGGTGCTGGCACGGCGCGTCCTTGAGCACTTGCGCCAACGCTACCGCCGGGAAGCCGGCCGGGCTCAGCGACGGCACGACGACACCATAGACACCGAACGCCATCAACACGGCGGCAGCGGCAGCGCGCAGGAAGGCACGTTCGGCGCCGTCGTCGTCATAGAGCCGCCAGGCGAACAGGCCGCAGACCACGGCGCCGGCGAAGAACGGCCAGGCCAACAGCGCGAGGCCGTGCGCGATCATCACCGCGCCGACGATGGCAAGGACACTGATAATGCCGGGGACCAGGAACCACCAGATGATACCGCGCACCAGGAAGATCTGGCGCGACAGCACACGCAACTCCACGGCGCCCGCGGTGAGAATGGCGATGGCCGGATAAAGCGGCAGCACGTAATGCGGCAGCTTCGTCACCACGATTTCGAACACGATCCAGGACGGCACCAGCCAGGCCAGGAGAAATTTTGTCCCCGGCTCCTTGCGCATCGACCAGACGGCGGGCGCCGCAAGTCCGGCAAGGATCGAGGCCGGGAAAAACGTGGCGAAGAACAGCACGAGGTAGAGACCGGGCGGCGCACCGTGCGCTTCCCGCGAATTCGCCACCTTGGCCAGCATGTCCTCGCCGACCGAGGCGACCAGAAATTCGCGGCCGACGCGCATATAGATGAGGATGAACCACGGCAGCACGATCAGCAGGAGCCAGATCACGCCGGGCAGCGGCCGCAGTTTCAGCAGCCAGCGCGCCGAGCGGTCGAGCACCGACAAGCTCAGCGCGGCGAGGCCGACGAACATCAGGATCAGCGGACCCTTGATCAGGATGCTGACCGCCATCGCCGTCCAGAATATCGCGAGCAGTCCCCACCCCGGCCGGGTGACCTCGCCGCGGCGCGACGCCAGATAAACGCGCGCCAGCACGCTCATGGCGAGGATGACCGTCAAGAGCAACACGGCGTCGGTTTTGGCAAGACGGGCTTCGCCACCAAGAATGGCCGAAACGGTCATCATCAGGCCAGCGAGGAACGCACCGCGCCGGCTGACGAAGGCGAGCCCGCACCAAAAAGTCGCAAGCACCGCGCCGACGGCGCCGATCAGCGACGGCACCCGATAGAGCCAGATTTTGTCCCGTGCATTGGGCACGCCGAGCGCACTTGCGGTGTTGACCACGGCAGCCTGCAGCCAATAAATGCCGACCGGCTTGCGGTACCGCACGTCGTCCTGGTAGCGAATGTCGACATAATCGCCGGTTTCGATCATCTGCTTGGTGGCTTGCGCGAAATAGGCCTCGTCGCGATCGACCGGAGGGATCTGAAAAAATCCGGGAAGAAAGGCCAGCAGCGAGATCAGAATCAGCGCGGCCGCGGCGCGCCGGTTCGAAGCCGTGGCGTAGTCAATGAGCGCTGCTGCAAAGCCCTTTGCAGGCCATGAAGACCGCGACGCCACGCTGCTCGTCGTATTCATCCCGTTCCGCTGCAAATTCGCCTTACTCATCCAGACGCTTAATGGACAAGCCGTCTTGTACCATTATCGCTCGATGAGCTTCCAGTTTTGGTAATAGACGAACTTGAAGCTTTGCGTGAGCAGGCGGACACCGAAGATGACTGCGCGCATGATGCTTGGGATCGATGTCGGGCGGACCATGTCAACGAACAGGCAGTAGCGCGCTTGGTTGGTTCCGTTGACCGATTGATGCAGCAACGTGTCGTCGAATATAAAAAGCTTGTTGTCGCGCCAATAGCTGATCTTGTCGCCTACGACGATGTAGGCGGAGTCATCATTCATATCGTTGAGATTATACAAAATCCGCAGCGAGGCCCGGAGGAAGCCGAAATGCTTTGAGGTCAAAACCTTCTTATTGAAAACCGAAACGCCGATCGTCTGGATATATTTCCACGGCTGATGAAACGCCGGAACATTCAGGAACGTTTGCTTGTTCACGCCGTACCATCGGAAGAAAATCATCGTCCGCGGATGCTCTTTCGCCGCCTCCTTCAGTTGCTCGACGAGATTGGCGGCCTTCGCTGCTTCGATCAAGCGGGTCACCTCGTCCTGATAGGCCGGCGGCAGATCTTCCAGGCGATAAACGCCCTTATTGACATACGGAAGCGATAGAAGATCTAGCAGCGTGTTGAACGGCGAGAGCACCCAGGTCGGGAACCCGTTGCCGATGAAGTACCGGCGCAGCGTCGACAACTCCAATCCCGAGTTCCGGCTGACGTCGTAGGCTCCGCAAAGAACGTACAGGATCGCGATTTTAGGAAAGAAATAGGCAAAGGGGACGAGCACGCAAAGCGGAAACAAGATCCGCCGCAACGTGTACTTCCATATTCGGGTTACCCGCGCTTTTCCCGTTAAAGGCTCGACGAGTGTCGTACTCACAACACAACCCCCAGCAACGCGTGGCCACGTCCGACGTGATCCTAACAGGGATCGTGCCGTATCCGAAAGCGGCATCGTTCTCGCTGCATGGAACTGACGCCGCTCGGGGATCAGCGGAGTCGGATAACCCCTTTGAAAGTCATAGGAAGTCTCGACGGACAGCCGCTTTTCAACTCTTCACTGCGCCGTTATGTCCGCGGCCGAAATGGGATCGCCGACACGGATGACGACGCTGGCTGTCGCGCCCGAAGCGTCCGTCACGGTAACCCGCGAGAAACCCGGACCGGCCGGCGTAAAGAACAGCGCGCTACTGCCGCCTGCCTGATCCCCGCGCTGGATCGGCAGGCCGTTGACCAGCACGGTCACCGGCGCGACGGCGCCCGTGACCTTCAGGAGCACCGGATCGGGCTTGCCGCCGCTCGCCGCGAAATCGAGCCGCGCGCCGTCGGGCGGGAACATGATGCGCAGCGGCGGCTGGGCCGTCGCGCCGGCCAAACGCCCGGGCTGAAAGTGCCGCAGCGGCGGCGGGAGCTTTGCGTTCGCGGCAAATACCACGCCCGCGGGCGGGCGCGGCAGCGGTACGGTTGATGCAGCCAGCCGCGCGAAAGCATCGAACAGGATCGGGGCCGCGGCTTCGCGGCCGATCAGCCCCGGCAACGGCGCGCCGTCGGGCCGGCCGACCCACACGCCGATCGTGTGCCTGCCGTCGAAGCCGACCGACCAGGCATCGCGATAGCCGTAGCTGGTGCCGGTCTTGAACGCGATGCGGCCGGTGACCCCGTTCACCGGCGGCGGCACGCCAAGCAGCACGTTGCTCACGTACCAGGCCGCGGCCGGCTCGAGCAGCCGCCGCGCTTCCGGCACGTGCGCATCGAGCCGTTCGCTGAGCGGCACGGCCAGACCGAGCCGCGCGATGCCGGCATAGAGCTTGACCAGGTCGGCCAGCCTGATGCCGACGCCGCCGAGTCCTATGGCGAGACCTGGCGCCTGCCCGTCCGGCAAGCTCAATGCGGCGCCGGCCTGAGTCAGCCGCGCGGCAAGCCGTGCCGGACCGACACGGTCGAGCACGGCGATGGCCGGGACGTTCAGCGAAAATTGCAACGCCTCGCGCACGCTGACAGTACCCTTGAAGCCGTAGTCGAAGTCTTTGGGCGCATAGGCGCCGTAGCTGACCGGACGATCCTCGATCAGCGTTTCGGGATGAATGAAGCCGTCCTCGAAGCCCATGCCGTAGATGAACGGCTTGAGCGTCGAGCCGGGCGAGCGCACGGCTTGGGTCATATCCACCTGGCCGGCGCGGCGAACATCGAAATAAGCGGGCGAACCGACATGGGCGAGCACCTGTCCGCTGGCATTGTCGATCGCGAGAATGGCGAGCGAGACATTGGGCCCGAGCAAGGCCGCGAGCGCACGTTCACGCTCGCGCGCCAGCTGTTCAAGGTTGCTCTGGATCGCGGCATCGATGGTCAGGCGGATGTCAGGCGACCCGGGATCCTGCGCGCGCGCCTGATCGGCGGCATGCGGCGCGAGCATTGGCATCGCGAAGCGTGCGGCCGGCACCGATTCCGACTTGGCAAGCGCGATCTCGTCCGCGGGCACCTTGCCGGTTGCGGCGAAGCGATCGAGCACGCGATCGCGCGCCGCGCGCGCAACATGCGGGGCGCGATCGGGCCGACGTGGCTCCGGCGATTGCGGCAAGGCGACGAGGAGCGCCGCTTCGGCCAGCGTCAGATGCTTGGGCTCCTTGCCGAGATAGACCAAGGAAGCCGCGCGAATGCCCTCGATATTGCCGCCATAGGGGGCAAGCTGGAGATAGAGCGTGAGGATCTGATCTTTAGTGAGCGAGTGCTCGAGCTCCACCGCGCGCACCATCTGCCGAAGCTTGCCGGGAAGGTCGCGCGGGTGCCGGCCCTCGATCAGCCGCGCGACCTGCATCGTCACCGTCGAGGCGCCCGAGCGCAGATGGCCGCTGGCGGCGAATTGCAGCCCGGCGCGGATCACCGCGAGCGGATCGACGCCATGATGAGTGCGGAAGCGCTTGTCCTCATAGGCGAACAGCACATCGAAAAAGCGCGGATCGACGTCCGTTACTTTCGCCGGCAAGCGCCAGCGGCCGTCGACGGTCGCATAGGCGCGCAGAAGCCTGCCGTTGCGGTCGAGCACCTGTTTGGAGAATTCGAGATTTTGCCCGAGCGGCGCGGGGCCGAGCGACCAAACCCACCAAGCCGCGCCCGCGACTGAAAGGACGACAGCCAAGGCTATGGTGACGAGTCCGACGCGAAGCCGGTTCGGCTTCATTGCGAGCGAAGCGAAGCAATCCAGGCGGCCCCGCCGTGGCTGGATTGCTTCGTCGCTTTGCTCTGCGCAATGCTCGGTCATTTACCTGTCGTCACTTCCACATTCTCACTCTTGGTCCGGCCAAAGCGATCGGGCCGATACATGTCTTCGACGCTCGCTTGCGGCCGCACATATTTGCCGGGCGCGACGGCGCGCACGACATAGGCCACCGTGAACACCGCGGCGTCGTTCTTGTGGCGCTCGAAAGCGGCCGTGAACCGATCATCGCGGAATTCGCTGGAGACGGGTTCGACGGCATCGGTGAGCCAAGTCAGCGTGCCGGTATCGCCGGAGGAGACGAGATGCGGATTGTCGATCTCGAAGCCCGCCGGCAGATAGTCGGCCAGGATGACGCGGCCGAACTGCGGCTGCGACTCGGTGATCTTCAGCACCACCACGAAGCGGCTGTTCTGCTTCACTTTGGAGACGTCGAGCGGATCGCCGTCGAGCGTGTAATTCAATCGCTCGACCTTGAAGCCGTTCTCGGCGGCGGCTTCGGGCGTCACCGGCGCGCCGCTCACCGTCACCACCGCCTTCACCGCATCGTCACCGCTATTGGTGACGCGCAGCGCCTCCTTCAGATCGGCAGCCTTGATGGTGCGATAGAGCGGCTGCGTGACCGCGGAGCCGTTGACGTCGAGCGCGATCTTGCCGGGGTTCTTGGCCAAGGCGCTTGCGGCGAGGAGGAGCCAAGCGTCTTCCTGGGTCGAGGTCGGCTGCAGATAAGCGCGCGCCGCTTCGACCCGCTGCACCGCGCCCTGCACCGTCGCGTTCGAGGCGCCGCCTTCGGAGGCGAGCGTCACCAGCGCCGCGGCATCGCGCAACGTCGAGCCGAAATCTTCGCGACTGGCGAGATCGAGCTGCGGCTTGGGCGCGATATCGGCAAGCGCCGCGGCATAGACCCGCTCGGCGCGCGCACGATCGCCGACCATGGCGAGCGCGGCGGCAATCTGCGCCTTGGCGATCGGCGTCTTCAGCATGTCGAGCTTGGCGTCGGCGAGATAACGCAGATCGCCGATCGGCGCCAAGCCGTTACGGGCCAGCACGTAGAGCGCATAAGCGAGATCGCTGCCGTCGTTCTTCTCGGCGTCGGTGAGATCGGCAACGCCGTTGCGCAATCGGTCGAGCGAAAGCTTGAACGCGTCGTCCGGCACGGCGAATTTGCGTTCGCGGGCCCGCGTCAAGAAGTCGGTGACGTAGGAATCGAGCCAGATGTCGTCACCGCCCGCGCTCCACAGGCCGAACGAGCCGTTCGAGCCCTGCCGCGCCAGGAGGCCGTCGATCGTGTCGCGAATGCGCTGATCGGTATTGGGATCGAGCGCGACATGCGCCTCCTTCGCCAAGTCGCTCATATAAAGAAGCGGCAGCGCGCGGCTCGTGATCTGTTCCGAGCAGCGGAACGGATAACGGTCGAGCGCGGCCAGCAGTCCCGCGGCGTCGAGCGCGGTCGAAGAGCCAACCGAGACCGAGACGCTGCCGGTGCCCGGCACGAGATCGGCGAACATGTCGCTCGACAGCGTCAGGCTCTCGCCTTTGGCGAGCTGCTTCACGGTGCGCCGGGCCAGGATCTGCGCCGGCGGGCGCACTTGCATCATGTAGCTGCGCGACAGCGCGTAGCCGCCGGGCCCGCTGACGGCGATCTTCACCGCCCCGCTGCCGGCCTTGTCGGCCGTGATCGGAACGTCGGCGGCGCCGCGCTCCTTGGTGCGCAAAGTGAGCTTCTGGGTCGCGCCGGCGCCCGCGATCACCGCATCGGCCGAAGTGACGGCGATGGTGTAATCGCCGGGTGCGCCTTCGACATTGTCGAGGTCGAGATGCACCAGCGAGCGATCGCCGGGGAGCAGGAAGCGCGGCAAGGTCGCCGAGAGCACGACCGGATCGCGCACCGTGACATCCGCCGTGCCCTGCCCGACTTTGTCCTTGCTCCAGGCCACCGCCATCACCCGCACGGTGCCGGCGAAATCGGGAATGTCGAAGGCGATGTCCGCCGTGCCGTCACTGCCGACGGTCATGATGCCGGAATAGAGCGCGACCGGGGGGCCGGACGGCGGGCTGCCGTGCAGCTCCGCG
>Ga0335069_10012667_pt1 | contig 11853 bp, 14 predicted proteins | sample Lox_Sample_11_FD_206714 | JGI IMG/M metagenome (GOLD analysis project Ga0335069, IMG submission 206714) | Soil microbial communities from Loxahatchee National Wildlife Refuge, Florida, United States - Lox_Sample_1.1 | ecosystem: Environmental > Terrestrial > Soil > Wetlands | place: USA...
GCGGCCGCAGGCAACGATCTCATCGTCGATCATGTCATCGAGTTTCGAAGCTGGCGGGAGGACCTCAGCCGACTCCTGAGGCCCTTTGACGTGTTCCTTGTGGGCGTTCACTGCTCAATAGACGAGATCGCGCGTCGAGAGCTTCTCCGCGGGGACAGATGGATCGGGGAGGGCCGCTCGCACATCGAGGAGGACGGGGTCCACAGCTTCGGCCCCTACGACTGCGAGGTCGATACGACGGGAAGGGATCCTGCGGAGGTTGCGCAAGAGGTTCTGATGCGATGGCGGAAGCGGTCCGCGTCGGTCCTCTTCACTGGGGGCGCGACTCGATGAGCGCATGGGGTAGGGTACCCAAGGCCTCCGTAGCATCGCGACTCAAACCCCATCGTCGACGCCGTGCTCCTCATCCTCTCCGGCCTCCCCGGCACCGGCAAAACGACGCTCGCGCGCTCGCTCGCCCGCGACCTCCGCGCCGTCCATCTGCGCATCGACACGATCGAGTACGCGCTCCACGTCGCGGGCGTCGCGCAGACGGACGACAAGGGCTACCGCATTGCCTACGCGCTCGCCGAAGACAACTTGAAGGTCGGGCTCACCGTGATCGCTGACTCGGTGAACCCGATCGCGATCACGCGCGACGCTTGGCGGGCGGTTGCGACGCGGGCGAACGTCCGTGCGATCGACGTCGAGATCGTCTGCTCCGACCTCGCGGAGCATCGCCGCCGGGTCGAGTCGCGCAGGTCGGACATCGAAGGCTACACGGTGACATGGCGCGAGGTGGTCGACCGCGAGTACGAGGCATGGGCGAGAGTGGACGTTCGCGTCGACACTGCGGGGCGCTCGATCGACGAGGTGTGCGTGACTCTGGCGCGGGCGCTCGCGTCCCTCTGAAGCCTGGCTTGCAGCTCCGCTCAAACGAGGTGCGAAGGCGCCTCGACGGAGAGGCCGCGGTCGGTCGCCCATCGGGCGACCCCTCGCCAGAAGGCGTCCGCGGTGTCGTAGAGGGCACGCCCGTCGCAGCGCTGGCACAAGTCATCGTATCCATCCGGGCGGTCCGCGAGCGACAGCGACTCGGCGCGCGCGCGGGTGGCGGTGGAATAGAGGTGGCGGTTGGCGAGGCCGATGAACTGGTAGCCGAGGCGAACGAGGTAGTAGCCGAAGCCGGGGACGGGCTCCTCGCCGCGCGCGCACCAGTTTCGAATCTTCGCGACAGCCCCGTAGATCTCGCCGCCGATGAGCGTGGAGATCGCGTTGTCGAACTTCGACGCCGGGGTGCTTCGAACGGTCTCCGCGAGCACGGGAAAGAAGCCCGATGGGTCGTGGAGCGGCAGCACCCGGAGATAATTGCCGTGCGAGACGGACCACCACACGCCGACGTCCCCGGCCTCCCGGAGGATGGCGCTCCGGCCGCGAAGGTTGACCTCCGCTCTCCAGCCGTCGCAGATCCACCCGAAGTCCTGCTCGGCGCCGCCTTCGACAACGCAGTGCATCTCGATGTCGGAGAACGGGCCGTCTTCGCCTCGCGCGATCGAGCCGTACGCGCCGACGGCCACGATGTTCGGGAAGCGAGTGAGCGCACGCGCGGCGATCTCTCGTGCGAGCGCAAGCCGCGCCTCGCGCGGGTGCTCCTTCGGGCCGTCTTGCCACATGCAGGCGACGATAAGCCATGCCGCCCCCAGAGTCTCGTTGGGTACTTCCGGGGGTTAGGTCATCCGGCACGCAAGTGCGCGAGCGCCGCTTCCAGAGCGGCGTCTCGGCCCGCTGCGACATCGGACGGCGCGAACACCGGCACGAAAATCGTGGGAGGAATTCCGATGACGTCGAAGCTCCTAGCGCGAGTGACAAATCGCTCGGTCGGTACACCAATCGTCCATCCATTCGGCAACCGGCGCGCCATTACGTCGGAGAACACGCCCTGCGTGTTCTGACCCACGCGCGCCACCTCCGGTCGGCGCTCGATGAGGGCTTGCGTGAAGGTCTCGCCGGCACTGATCGTGTCGGGACCGATGAGAAGTGATACGGGCCCGTGGTAGCCGGGGCGCGCGGTGGGCTTGATCACGCTCGGCACCCCCGAAGTCCATCGTGACGGACTCTTTGGGCCCAGCCACACCTCTTTGGCGTAGGCGACATACGCGCTTGCCGTCAGCCGGACGGCCACGGCGAGGCCATAGGGATCCGCGCCACCCTCGTTCGTGCGAACGTCGATGACGAGGCCGCGCCAACGTTGAGCTTCCGCGAAAATCACGTCCAGGGCTGCGTCGAGAACTCCCAGCCCACTTTCGAACGAACCATCGTGTGTGTAGCCGGCGAAGCTATGAAGACGAAGGTACGCGATGCCATCCGGGAGCATGCCGAACGCGATCTGGTTCTCGCAGAAGGTCCGAACGGGCCCGGTAAGATAACGGTCCGTGATCTGGCGCACGCGGTCCCAATCCGCAGGATCGATCACGCCGGGGCCGAAACGAAAGCCGGCGTAGCCCCTGCCGTCGTCGGGCGTGTCGAGAGTCGGCGCCGTGAGCGTCACGTGCGCGTCTTGGAGGGGCGTGAGCATGCCCTGCATGAGGTCGTAGAGTTCCGATGGCTTGGTGCTCGGGTTGACCTTGCGTCGGGCTGCCGCGACAACCGCTTCCCAGTCGACGCCGTGCTCGGCGAAGAACGGATACAGCTCGGCGAACGTCGCGACGAAGACGTCGAAGTTCGATCCAGGCGTATCGGGCGTCGTGCGCTGACACACGGGTAGTGCGCCATCGAGACGATCAACGACGATCTCCGACGCAGTTTCGGTCGGATGGATGCGAATGCGGTCCGGTGAGGCGTCGCGACGGACCACAAACACGGCCGGTGAGTCGACCCTCTGGTAGGTCAGCGATGAGTCGTCGCGCGCGATGATCCGGGCGCGCCACGTTGGGATGCAGGACACGGACGTGATCTGGCTGCGCACAAGCTCGTCGTCAGCGAGGATCTCGAACTGGTATCCGTATCCCTCAGAAACCCAGAAGCCTCTCAGAGTTGTAGAGGTTGGCGATCCGTTGCGGGGCGCGGTCGGCGTTCGTGGGGCACCGGCATGCGCGCCTGCTTCGCATCCAGCGAGAACAACTGCGAGGAGTGCCACGAGCCCCGTCGTCAGTATGGGTTGCCCAGCTCTCATTGCTACAATTGTAGCATATGAGCGAAAAGTGTAGTGCGCTCGTCGCGTACGCGAGGCCACCGCAGGCGGGGTCTCGTTGGGTACTTTAGGGACACCGCTACTGGGACTTGTGACTCTTCTGTCGCGTCAGTGCGACGTCCTTCGTTGCTCGACGGACGGCCTCATCCAACGATGCGTCGGCGGCAACTGGAACATCCGGAACGACGCCGACGCCCTCCCAGTCGGTCTTCGTGATGGGGTTGACGCTGCGCCCGTTGGGCACGGCGACGTGGTACCAGTCGTCGAGGTCAAAAAGGATGGTCGGATGCGCGCCGCCGCCCGTTGTTTCGCCGATGATGGTGGCTCGCTTTAGAGCCTGAAGCTCGTACGCCAGGGCTTCGCCACCTGAGAACGTCTCTCGACTGGTGAGTACGTACACGGGCTTGGTGGCGCCAAACCGTGTGCCTTTGACGTTGCGCCACGTCCAAAGCTCCGTCGTCATGCCCCTTTCGGGCACGACGATGTCCTCAAGGTGAACCGGCTGTTTGTCAAAGAGGTAGCTGGCAACGATTGGCAGCGTGTGCGGGTCCCCGCCGTGGTTGTGCCTCAGGTCGAGGATGAGCGCGTCCGCGTCAGCGATCTGCGTCATGAAGCCGGCTATCGCACCCTGCACCTCTTCATCGGGAGGAGACACGAATGCGTCGATCGCCATGTGCGCAACGTTGCCGGGCAAACGCTCGATCGTCCCGAAGCCGTAATGGGACGCGCGCAACTGCGCGAGATGATCGCCAGCGCCTTGGGCCGATGGCGGCGGAGGCGGACGCCCAAACAGGCAGTTCATGTGAGCATCGTGGCTGGCGTCGCGCAGATCCTTGGTAACGCGATCCATGAAAGCCCGGCCATCGGTGATGCTGTCGTAGTCCCCGTGCGAAGCGTGATCGCGCAAGGACGCGATCGTCTTCGCCCCAACGTCCGGGAACACGTAGTGGCGCTGGATAGCATCTGCAATGCCATCTATTAGGGCTGCGCGTCGAGTGGCGTCGAGCTGGATTGCGACTCTCTCAGGGACCAGGAAGTCATCCGGCGTCGGGATAGGGTGGGTCTCGAACCGAACGACGTGATGATCTGGGCCTGGATCGATCTCCATCGTTGCGAGGCCGAAGTGGTTCCCATGCCGCATCTTGAGGACGGCAACAACAACCGTCGCGGCCTTGTCTTCGATCTTCTTGAGGTCGAATCCGCCCGTGCGTTGGCTCAGTCCCAGCTCCGCCTCGATGTCGGCCACGCCCTCCCGCCAACGAGGGCCCGGAGGGTTGTAGACCGCGCCGTACGGGAAGTTCTGGTCGTGGTACGCGAGGAGCTGCGATCGGTCTGCCGAGTTGAAGGCCGCAAGCCAGGCGGCGAACTGACGCTCTGCTGCGTTTCCGACGACTGGCGCGACTGGGGTCGCGGTCGTGGAGGCTACGGGCGTCGGGCTCCCAAGGGACGCTGGACTTTGGCTGATCGGTCTGCCAGATCCTGCGCAGGCGACAACGGCAAGCCCACACACCCAGAGTGGTGGGACGAATCGAAGCACGGACATGTCTCGCAAAGGTAGCCGCAACCGTCAGGGCGTCTTGAACCCGAGAAAGGTGCGGTACCGTGCCGGCGTCATGCCGACGAACCGCCGGAACGCCCGTGTCATGTGGCTCTGGTCAGCGTATCCAGCTTCCATCGCGATCTCGGCCAAGGGCAGATTGGTTTCCGCCAACCTTCGGCGGGCATGGTCGAGCCGGCGTCGTCGCAGATACTCACCGACTGAGCATCCATAGGAGCGGCGGAAGACTGCGGCGAAGTGCACCGGGTGCACCCCTACGTCCCTTGCGAGGCTCTGCAAGGTCGGCGGTTCGTCGAGGCGAGCATCGAGAAGATCGCGAGCCTCGATCAGCCAGCGCGGTGTGCCCCGAGTTGTACCCGTGTTGCATGCCGACGATGCGGAGAGGATCTCCCAGGTCAGACACTCGATGGTCAGAGCGGTGTCGCCATCGGGCGCTCGGAACTCGCGCAGAATCTGCAATCCCGCGCTGGCCACCCTGTCGTCTCGGAACTCCGCCGGCCGGTCGAGCGCACGGCCCAGCTCTGCGAGGCGGCGCAACCATGTACCGCCTATCTCGACATTCAGGGCGGCAACCCGATCGTGGTGTGTTTCGCGGTGCGGCTCCCCAGGTGGGTGGAAGATCACCATTCCGGGGGCACATACGCGCCGTCTACGGCCGTACTCCTCTTCGACCACGCCAGCATCGATCACGTTGAAGTACCCCTGCTCGTGCGAATGGCGTGGCAGTCGTGCGGCCCCCACGTGCTCAGAGTAGACCAGGACCAGATCGCTGACGCTTTGCTGTTCAAGCACTCGGCCGTAGAATTGTCCTCCCCGCAGGATGGTCTTCACGTTGCTTACGTGGCCGATCGTATCGCCCGGTTACAGTCGATGGCGAGTCGGGAGTGAGAGGCGCTCAGGTTGCGCTCGCGCATCGATCGGGACCCGCGGGAAGTTGGCCGAAGCGCGGCGGCTGCTCGGCGAGGTCCGCGACGAGGAGTGGAAGAGGTGAGATGAGCTACGTCGCGGGGTCAATAGGGGACGCCACGATTGACGGCTGCGGGATGGTCCCCTTTCCATCCGGGCGGATGCCGGGATCCACCGGATCGCGGCTCCGATATGGGATCCGAGTTCCAGCGTGGTTGCGGATCCGATAGCGAGTACAAGAAAGCGACAAATCCGGCCGATACGAGGCAGATGGCTACCCCGGACCTCGCGCCATGCAGCCTAGTGCGCGAGGCGCGCGAGGATTCACGAGGCGGGGGGGCAAAAGCGAGGCGATACGGTGTCGTGCCTACGGCCGCCACGGGGCGCGGCCACCAAACCCACCGGCAGGCCGCAGCGAACACCCAAAGCGCGGTGGCCGCGACCGATGCGAGCCAGACGTTGATGAACGCCGCCGCGTAATCGTCGCCGACGATCGGGGTGACCGGCGCGAGATGGAACGCGGAGTTCGCCGCGAGGACGAGCGGCGGGAGCACCGCCACGAACAGCGCCGGCAGCGCAAGCGCAAGTGCGACCTGCCACATCCACGGCGGCGCAGCGCTGCGACGACGGACCCCTGTTGCCCCTGCGAGCAGCAGCATCGGAATGAGGTACGGGGTCACGCACACCCAGATGGAGACACTGAGGGCCCATGGTGTCGTCGGTGAAAAGGCCGTGACTACGGTGGCCGTGCCAAGCGCGATCACGATGGGCAGCCAGGGCGCGAGCCGTCGCATGCCATCAGCGTAGCGCTGCAGGCCTTTCGCCGCATGCACGCTCTCTCCGATGGCGCCGTCGACCCGTGCCCGATGATTGACCGCTGCTATTGCCCCGTCGACGCGCTTTCATCGCCTCGGGCGACGGGCTTGTCACCGTTCATGCTGGGACGTTCGTGCGCGAGCCCCGCGCTGCTCGACTCCTCCCAATGATGGTTGCTCGGAATGATCGGGAGCGTGCGGTGGTGCCTTTCCGGCCACGGCTTGTACTTGAAGGGACGGTACCCGAAGAGAGAGATGCGAGTCAGGAACCGCAGGACTCCATGCTCGTTCATCCACAACGCGTACTGAACGTACGTTGGATCACGTGAGAGGTTCCACTCCTCAGTCTTCGCGCGCATGAAGTACATGAAGTTCCAGATCCCGAGCGCGATGCAGTGCTTGAGGGTGATCTGCCACTCTTGCATGTTCACGAACGGGATCGCAGCGAGCCACCACGAAAGGTTCTTCGACACATACGCAGGGTGCTTCGTGTAGCGATACGGCCCGTTCGTGAGGATCCCTCGGTGCGTGAGATTCGAGAACCGGATGCCGAACGTCACGGTCGCGAGCACGTAGACCGTGATGAGGGCGATGATTGTAAATGCCCACACCCAGCGCAGCGTCGGGTGCGCCACGAGGAACGGCCACCCGTCGAACCCATACGGTCCCCAGTAAGGCACGTACTGGCGGTCGAACAACGTCCCCGCGAACGGCTCGTAGCAGAAGAGAGCCACACCCCAGCCGAGGAACGAAGGCTCGGCGGTGCGGATGTGCGTGTCGAGCGGCTTGAAGCACGCCGCGTAGCCGACCGTCGTGAAGAGCAAGTCGATCTGGAAGACCCAGGCGTAGAGGAGGTCGTAGAGCCGCAGGTTGTTCCAGTTGGCGTTCGTGAGGTCGAAGTGGACGACATTGTTCGTGCTGTTGTTCAGCCACACGAACATGAGCGGGAAGAAGAACGCCTTGACGAGCCAGCCCTTGTAGTGGTTCTTGATCTCGTCGCCGTTTGCGTCCTCCCGGTGCCCGAGCAGCGCGCGCCCGATCTGCCAGTACGTGTCGTACGGCTGCTTCATGTGGCCGTCGACGACCACGAAGTAGAGGATGCTCGCAGCGGTCAGCCCGGGCCCGAAGTTGCGGAGCAGGTGATAGAACGGGTCGTAGAATCGGGCGCTGTACTCGGGAAAGACCCAGTACGCGAGCGCGAAGGGCGCCAGCGTCGCGATAAACCCGAGGAGCTTCGTGCCGACGCGCCGCCAGGCGGGCTTGAAGTCGCAGTCCCAGTCGATGCCGGTCGTGGACCGCTTGTGGACCTTGAGTACCAGCACGTCGAACGTGATGACCGGGATCGCGACAGCGGCGCAGAGCGCCATCAGCGGGTCCTTGACCCACCGAGTCAGGACGTGCGTGCGGAGGCCATACATCGTGGCGAGCACGATGAGAAAGGCGATCGAGTTCAGCCCGAAGTGGGTGACGGACTTGGGGAGTACCGGCTTTTCGGCCGGTGCGAAGGAATCAGGTGTCGACACGGATCGCACCCCGGTGTTGAATCCGCTGGGCGGTCACGGTTGTTGTTCGGAGGAGCTACCCCAGTAGATGGAGCGCGATTCGCTCTTTGATCACAACGGGCGGCGGTTTCTTGTCGCGAAGCCATAAGGGACCCGGTTGATCACGGTTTTCCCGTCAGGTCTTGGCCCTCAGGGTTGGTGCAACAGGCGGGCAGGAAACAATCGGTGGTCGGCCGGTGTCCCGGGGTGCGCTGGGGGTCCTACGCCGGGGTGCGTCTCGTGATCAATTCGCGCAGGTGCTGCCATCTATTTAGAGAGAGAATGCGTTCGGTCAGCCTTAGCGTGTTGCTAGGGCTCGCTGGGTGCCACGATCCAGCCCCTGCTGCCTTGCGTCCATCGCTCGCAGCGAGTCCCTCGCCACCGGCGCCGCGCATTGCCGGACGACGGCATGGTCGACGTCGGAGGCGACACATCGCTGCACGTACACTGCGGCGGAGACGGCTCGCCGCTGGTCGTCCTCGGCGAGCCGTTGCTCGGTGCTGGCGAGGGCGCCACAATCAGACCGTGAGGCTCGCTGCGCTTGTGTTCACTTCCATCGCGACCGTTGCGTGCGGGTCCAGCAGCAGCGGCGACGCCAGTCCCTCAGAAGTACCAACGAACACGAGTCCGAACCCGCCTCCGTCCCAGGGCTGCGGAGCAGACGGGCCGCCCTGTATCCCGCCCCCTTCGGCCGGCATGTTCTACTGCGCCATCAACTTGCCGGAGGCTCCGACCGCATGCCACATCGGTACGGAGTGCTGCTTCACGACCAGCCCATGCGGAGCGCCCTCGCCGAATCCGCTTTGGTCCTGCCTGCCGGCGTCGGCACCCGAGTGTAACAGTTGCTCTCAGGTCGATTGCGCGTGCACCAACTACCCGTCGAACGAGGTCACGGTGAGTTGCTGCGCGCAGGACGCGGGTGCGTCCGACGGACCTTCCGCCGCGGACGCGAGCGACAGCGAGACCCGCGACTCAGGGTCGGGCTCTCGCTCCGATTGAGCCGGGGTTGCTCCCATAGCGAGTCCAAAACGATCGCGTAGGATGGCGCCTCGATGGGCAACATCGGCATCACCGAGATCCTCCTCATCCTCGTGATCCGCGCCGTGCCCGTCGCGGGCCTCGCGCTGTTTCTGTTTCTCATCTTCGGGAGGTCGCGCCGCGCGAGCGATCTCGTGGAGTGCCGAGCGTGCGGCAAGCTCGTCTCGCCGCGGGCCGAGACATGCCCCAACTGCGGAGAGCCTCGTCTGGCTCTTCGGGGCTAGAAGGTGTTGCCGAGTCCCATGCGCTCGATCGTCATTGGGTTCGCCCTGCTGGCGGGCGGCTGCCTCGACCCGACGACCCGATCTGAGGTGAGATGGAAGGCTTCGCACGAGTGGAGGTGCGACGAGAGTGGCGTGACGGTCCGCGCGCTCCGCGTCGGCGTCTTCGAGGCGACCGGCTGCGGGCGCTCGCAGACCTACGACTGCAACGTGAGCGAGTGCGTCCCTGTCTCGGCGCCGTCGGATGCTTCGCCCAATCCTGACGCGCCGTAACATGCGCTTCTCACATCCCTGGAGACGACTACCGCGGCCGGGCTACGATCGACCGCATGACTCGTGGGGGCGTGATCGCGCTGCGGGCGCTCACCCCTGACGACTGGTCCGTCTGGCGATCCCTTCGGCTGACCGCGCTGGCCGAGTCCCCGGGTGCTTTCGGGTCACGGCTGGCTGACTGGTTAGGGGATGGCGACCGCGAGGACCGATGGCGCGCCCGGTTATCAATTCCGGGATCGCGCAACGTGGTGGCGGCGCTTCGCGGTGAGCCGTCAGGGATGGCGAGCGGGGTTCCGTTCACCGGTCCCGCGCGCCTGGCCGGAGTGGAGCCCGGCGCCGTAGAGCTGATCTCGTTGTGGGTTGCGCCTTCCGCCCGCGGTCACGGGGTCGCCGACGCACTGATCGAGGACATTGCCGTCTGGGCGGCCGGTCTGCGCTCGCCCGCGATCTGGCTGAGCGTAAGGGAGGACAACGCTCGCGCCATCGCGCTCTACCGGAGACGGGGTTTCGAGGCCACCGGCGAGCGGGTGCCGGACAAGGATCACACTGGCGCGGCGGTGGAGGAGCAGGTGTTCCGAAGACCGCTATGACTGGGAGTTCCGTCCGGGACCGACCCGGGATTGCTCCCGTACCGGGCCCGATAGACTACGCGTTAGGATGGCGGTCCATGGGCAACATCGGGATCACCGAGATCCTTCTCATCCTGGTGGTGCTGGGCCTGCCCGTCGCGGGCCTCGGGCTGTTCCTGCTCTTGTTCTTCGGTCGGTCACGCCGGACGACCGATCTCGTGGAATGCCGCGCGTGCCACAAGCCGATCTCGCCGCGCGCCCAGACATGCCCCAACTGCGGGGAGCCCAGACTCGCCCTGCGCGGGTAGGTCATGGCGACCCGCGACGACTTCTCGCAAGACACCATCCGCAAGCTCGGGGACCGGGTGGGGCTTCTCTGCTCCAACCCGGATTGCCGGGCGCCCGCCCCGGGCTCAGGCTCTTGCACGAGGGCACGCTCGACGACCACGAACTCGCCTTTGAGGGCCGGCGTCGGACGACGTGCTGGCCGCCTGGCGAGCAAGACTCCAGCGTATGGCCGGCCCGAAGGCGTTCTGGGGAGATCGCGTTGGGGAGTTCGAGGGGGCGTTGCTTCGGTCTTTGAGCTCGCCCGAGCACCGATCGACGGCCCGCGTCTTCACGGTGGTGGCGCGGCGACCCGGATGAACCTCCTCCACTTCGTCGGGTTCTGGACTAGCGCTCCGCAAGACGACCCCTTGCTTCGGCAGTCGCCTCGTGTGGCGCCTCTTCCGCCATCAGAGCGGCCCGGATGTCCGCGAGCACGGTTTCGTCACCTAGGACGCCCGTCTTCAGCCACGTAAGCCACTCGTCCATGATGAGCAACGCATCATCGCTCAGGCGATGCTCCGTAGACTCGTAGCTATCGTGATGCCGTCCGATGGGTTGCAGGTGGTCGAGTCGGACAACCGACTCGCGCTTGGCGCCGGGGATCGTATCGAGCATGAACTGCGGGTACTCGCAGCGCCGGATACGATCGAGAAACGGCGGATGCCACCCCGCCCGTGCATCGGTCTTCTCTGTACCGTACATGGGCACAACGAGTGCGGTCGGCGATGACTGCCATCGCGGGCTGGAGTTCGGCCGAAGCTCCTTCGGCACCTCGGGTCCTCCGATGCTCACGACGATGCAAGGTCGGACTTTCGAGCGGTGGACCGTGTAGACCTCGTTGTCAAAGCTGGGCAAGCCCGCAACGGGGAGGGACGGCTTCTTCGGTGGATCTCGAACTCGGAGGGCTCCGATTGTGTAGCGAGCAGTCGCGTGGTCAGTCGCGCTCGCACGCCCTTCGGGTACGAGCTTGTTCGGGATCATGTCAACGTGAGGAACGAATGCGCGAACGAGCTGCCCACGACAGAGGGGATGCGCCGTGCACTTGACCCACCACGGCTCTGCGTAGTCCTGCACCTTACCCACGACGCTCGCCTCGCGTTGGCGAGGTCCACACATCATCGTGGAACGAAACCTCACCGGACGAGCCTTCGATCTTGTCGCCCGCGAGCCCGTCGAGCCACTCAACTCCTTCGAGAAAAACCTCATCGTACCGCGGCGGATTCACGGGGCGACGAGCGTCGCGCTCCGCGCGTTTCTTCGACAACTTGTCAGCAACTCGCGCCTTGGTCTCCTGCACGCGGGCGTGTTGCCGCTTCTGTTGCTTGGCCGACAAGAGCGGTCGCTCACTCAACGGCTCGGCGGTCGGCGCGGTCGGAGCAGGCTCGAACACGAGGCCTTCATTCGGCGCCGCCTTCAGCATTGGTGGCGTCTGGTAGACG
>Ga0335069_10012670_pt1 | contig 11853 bp, 11 predicted proteins | sample Lox_Sample_11_FD_206714 | JGI IMG/M metagenome (GOLD analysis project Ga0335069, IMG submission 206714) | Soil microbial communities from Loxahatchee National Wildlife Refuge, Florida, United States - Lox_Sample_1.1 | ecosystem: Environmental > Terrestrial > Soil > Wetlands | place: USA...
CCGGCCGCAACGGCTGCTCCCAACATCCATTTGCCAAGCTGTTTCATAGTTCCTCCTCCGAGGGACCCGCTCCAGTGACGCGAAGGCCCTGCCGGCTCCGGGCTCTCTGAGGCTTGGCTCCTGCTGCCTCAGTGCCCGCCGGTTATGTCCACCTAAACAGCTTTTTTTCAAGGATGTTGCGGCAACGGCGCGAAAATATATCGGCGCAACTTTTACTGAAAATCCGCGTTCAATGCGCCCCTCAGAGGAGGACGGAGCGGGTTTACCGGTGTGCGGAAAGCCGATTCGACTGCGTCAGCTTACGGATCACCGGTCACTGACTGCCGCGCACTGTCCTGCGGGGAACCGTGCGGCCGGATGGTACCCTGAACCTTTGGACTCGCATGTTCGCCACCTCGCAGCACGCGCACTTCATCGGCATCGGCGGAATCGGCATGAGTGGCATCGCCGAGATCCTGCTCAACCAGAACATGAAGGTTTCCGGCTCCGACCTGCGCCGCAGCCCGGTGACCGACCGGCTGGCGCAGCTCGGCGCCATCATTTACGAAGGACACGAAGCGAGCCACGTGTGCGGGGCCACGGTGGTGGTGACCAGCTCGGCGGTGCGGCCCGATAATCCCGAAGTGGAGGAGGCCCGCGCGCGCAAGATCCCGGTGATCCAGCGCGCGGAAATGCTGGCCGAGCTGATGCGGCTCAAGTACGGCATCGCCATCGCCGGCATGCACGGCAAGACCACCACCACGTCGATGGTGGCGACGGTTCTATCGGCAGGCGGGCTCGATCCCACGGTGGTGGTTGGCGGACGCGTGGACGCACTGGGCTCCAACGCACGCCTCGGCACCACGCAATACCTGGTGGCGGAAGCCGATGAGAGCGACCGCTCGTTCCTCAAGCTTTCTCCCATTCTCGCCGTGGTAACCAACCTCGACCGCGAGCACATGGACTGCTACAGCGACATGGAGGATGTGGAGCGCGCTTTCCTCGCCTTCATGGACAAGGTTCCGTTTTACGGGGCGGTCACCGCCTGCATCGACAACCCGCAGCTTGCCGCCATTTTGCCGCGCGCGCATCGGCGCGTGCTGACCTATGGGGCGGACCGCTGCGCCGATTACCGGCTGGAGCCGCTGGCCGGCGAGCCCGGTTTGTTCGCGCGCTTTCAGGTGGTCACCGCAGCCACGACGCTCGGTCCCTTCGAATTGCATGTGCCGGGCCGCCACAACGTGCTCAACGCCACAGCCGCGGTTGCCATTGCGCATCAGCTGGCGGTGACGCCGGACAGGATCGCGGAAGGACTGAAGAGCTTCCGCGGCGTCGATCGCCGCTTTCAGCATCGCGGCAGCGCGCGGGGCATCGCGGTGGTGGACGACTACGGACACCATCCCACCGAGATTCGCGCCACGCTGGCCGCGGCGCGCGAGTGCGGCTACAAGCATGTTCACGTGGTGTTCCAGCCGCATCGCTACACGCGCACAGCCGACTTGATGGACCAGTTCGCGGATGCCTTCACCGATGCCGACAGCGTATTCGTTCTGTCCATCTATGCCGCCAGCGAGCTGCCCATTCCCGGCGTAACGGCGGAACGGCTTGCCGAACGCATCGAGGGCCCGCGGGTGCAGTTCGTGCCCGATTTTCAGAGCGCTGCGGAAGCCGTGGCCGACCATGCGCAGGAGGGCGACCTGATCCTCACGCTGGGCGCGGGCAATGTTTCCCAGCTCGCCCCCCAGATCCTGGAGAGACTTGCGGCGCGTTGAGGACGAGCCGTCAGCTTTCGTCAGCTTTCAGCCTTCAGCCGTCAGCCCGCAGCCCGCAGCATGGGCCTTAAACCTTTCACCAAAGCTGATTCCGCTGCTATCATGCGGCCGGCAATCCATCTGAGCACCAGGAGGAGCCGTACGCCATGTTCATGCGTTCCCGCCGCAGTTTTCTCAAGTCCGCCGCCGCCACGGCAGCCGTACTTTCGTTCACTCCGCGGCGCGCCTGGCCGCAGCCGTCGTCGCCGGTTCGCGTGTGGAGCACATTCCGCGACCGGCGCCATCAGCAGGCGGAGCCGCTGGCGTGGAAGCCCGCGGGACAGATCGGCGCCCAGGCGGTCATCCTGGACCCGGCCGCCACGCGCCAGGAGATTCTCGGCTTTGGCGCCGCCATGACCGATTCGACCTGCTACGTGCTCAGCCAGCTCACGCAGGCGGATCGCGATGCGATTCTGCACGACATCTTCTCGCCCAGCGAGATGGGGATGAACGTTTGCCGCACCTGCATTGGAGCGAGCGACTACGCGCGCACTCTCTACAGCTTTGACGAGAGCGACGAGCCCGATCCGGAGCTGAAGAAGTTCTCCATCGATCACGACAAGGAGTACATTCTGCCGGTGCTGCGGGAGAGCCGCAAGCATAATCCGGGGCTGTTTCTGTTCTCGTCGCCGTGGAGCCCGCCGGGGTGGATGAAGCCGAACCACTCGATGCTGGGCGGCGCGATGCGCAAGCAGAGCTTCGACCCTTATGCGCGCTATTTTGTGAAGTTCCTTGAAGGCTACAAGGCGGAAGGGGTCGCGATCGATGCCGTCACGGTGCAGAACGAGACCGACGCCGAGCAGGAAGGCCGCATGCCCGCGTGCCTGTGGGCGCAGGAGCAGGAGATGGAGTTTGCGGGGAAGTTCCTCACGCCCGCGATCCGCAAGGCCGGCCTGGACACGAAGGTGTGGATTCTCGATCACAACTACAGCCTGTGGGGACGGGCCATCGACGAGTTGAGCGATCCGGATGTGTACAGCGCCGTGGATGGCATTGCGTGGCATGGCTACGTGGGGGATGCGAGCGCGATGAGCCGCGTCCACGATGCGTTTCCGGCCAAGAACGCGTACTGGACCGAGGGTGGGCCGGACATCACGCAACCCGATTATCAGACCGATTTCACGAACTGGGCGCAGCAGTTCAACGGCATTCTCAACAACTGGACGCGGTCGATTACGGCGTGGAACCTGGCGCTCGATGAGAAGGGCAAGCCGAACATCGGGCCGTTCTCGTGCGGGGGGACGATCACCATCGAGAACGGGTCGCACCGGGTGACGAAGAGCGGGCAGTACTGGGCGTTCGCGCATTACTCGCGGCATATCCGGCGCGGGGCTAAGGTGTTTACCACCAACGGAGTGGCGCCGGCTGGGGCACATGCGGCGATCACCCACAGCGGGTTCGTCAATCCCGGCGGCGGGCACGTGGTGGTGGTGGCCAACAAGGGAGAGGCGCAGCGGGTGCAGCTGGTGATGGGGTCGAATGCGGTGGAGATGGAGCTGGCGGCCGACTCGGTGCATACGCTGGAGTGGTAGCGAAAAGAAAAAGGCCAGTGCTTTTCGGCGTCTGCCAGATGGCGCGCCGTATGTAGCCATATGGCAGGCATCTCGTTACAATGCCTGTATGAGACGAGCCTCCACGACGCAAGCGGCGCATGACGACAGCCCCCGGCAGACGCTGGGCGTGGCCGCGGCAAGCACCAGCGAGTTGATCCGCGAGATCGAGCGGGGCCTTCCCCTGGGGGCGCTGGAATCGCTCGCCATCGGCCTGGACATGGGGGTGCCCGAGCTTGCCGCCCATCTGGGCATCCCGGCGCGTACGCTGGCCCGCCGCAAGACCGCAGGGCGGATCAGTCCCGAGGAGTCGGAACGCGTGGTGCGCGTGGCCCGTCTGCTCGAAAGAGCGCTCAGCCTGTTTGACTGGAAGGCGCCTGAAGCGCGCCAGTGGCTGCGCCTGCCCAAACAGGGGCTGGCCGGGCAGAGCCCCCTTGATTATGCGCGGACCGAGATCGGCGCACGCGAGGTGGAGAACCTGCTGGGGCGCATCGAGCACGGGGTCTTTTCCTGATGATTTCCTCCTGGCGGATTGTCCAGGAGCGGCATGTGCACGATGCCTTCACCGGCGAAGGCGCGCGCCTGTACGGCGGCCGCTGGAACCCGCCCGGCGTGGCGATCGTCTACACCGCCGGATCGCGCGCGCTGGCCGCCCTGGAACTGCTGGTTCACCTCGACTCGCCTCAACTCCTGCGCAGCTTCGTTCTCTGCCAGGTCACGTTCGAAGACGGGCTGGTTCTCGATCTGGAGCCTGCCGGGATTCCGCCGGACTGGCGCCTCGATCCGCCCCCGCGCAGCGCCCAGGAGATCGGCGGCCGCTGGGCTGCTCGGAGCACCTCTGCCGTGCTGCGCGTTCCCAGCGCGGTCCTGCCCGAGGAGCACAATTACCTCCTGAATCCCAACCACTTGGATTTCAATAAGATCCGCATCGACGCTCCTGTCCCCTTCAGCTTCGATCCGCGTCTCAACCGGCGCTGACAGCGGGCATCCCTTCCGGCCGCCGTACTGTATTCTCAACCCAGCAATGAAACGTATCCTCACCGCTATAGTCCTGGTTCCGATCGTCCTGGTTCTGGTGTTTCTCCCCTCACACTGGCAGCCATTGTTTGTTGCGGTTACGGCCATCGTGGCCGCCATGGCCGCATGGGAATATATGGGGCTGGCGATGGAACTGGGCGCCAGGCCGCCACGGATTGCCGTGACGGTTGCGATGTTCGCGCTCTTCGCCGGCTGGTGGCAGTGGCAGGATCCCGACAAGTTTCTGCCGATCTATGGCATTCTGTGCCTCGCGCTGCTGATCTACTGCACGTTTGCAAGCCCCATCCAGCGCGTTCTTCCGGATGTCACCAGCTCCATTTTCTGCCTTTTCTATACCGGATTGACCCTGCTGGCTCTGCCCGCCCTGCGCGAGCAGCCCAACGGCCCATCGCTGGTGGTTTTCCTGTTGTGCGTGGTGTGGGCGGGGGACATCGCTGCCCTGTACGCGGGCCGGGCCTTTGGGCGGCACAAGCTGGCGCCTTCGATCAGCCCCAACAAGTCCTGGGAGGGGTCGGTGGCCTCGGTGGCGGGCAGTGTGGCCGTGGCTGGCGGGCTGCTCGCGCTGGCCGACTACCTGTCTCGATGGAACTCGGTCGTGCTGTCGTACTCCGAGGATCCGCTGTGGTATTGGCTGACGCTGGCTGTCGTGATCAATATCGCTGCCCAGGTGGGAGATCTGGCCGAGTCGGCGCTCAAGCGCTCCGCTGGGGTCAAGGACTCCGGCAGCCTGCTACCCGGCCATGGCGGCATGCTCGACCGCATCGACGCGCTGCTAGTGGCGGCGCCGGCGCTGTGGTACGCGCAACTGATTCATCATTCGTTTTAGCGGAGTTAGCGGGGTTCGCGGGGTTAGCGGGGTTAGCGGAGCCAGAGGGGTTAGCGGAGCTGGCGGAGTTAGCGGGGTTAGCGGGGCTAACGGCATTGAATCGACCGCTGGCCAGACTGGCACGAAGCGCGCGACGGAACCTTTATCATGGAGTAGACCGCCAAAGCGGAAAAGACCAGGCCATTGAAAAGACTCGCCATTCTCGGTTCCACGGGCTCCATCGGACAAAGCACCCTTTCCATCGTCGAGCAGTTCCCTGAGCGCTACTGTGTAGCCACCCTCGCCGCCGGCCGCAACGTGGACGAAGCCTTGGCCCAGGCGGCGCGGTGGCGGCCGAAGGTCGTCTCCATGGCCACCGGGGAGCTGGCCGGTCAATTATCCGCCCGGCTCAGGGATGCGGGGATCACCGGCGTCGACGTCGTCCACGGAACGGAGGGCACGGTCGCCTGTTCCACGCATCCCGAAGCGGATTTCGTGGTTTCGGCCATCGTGGGCGTGGCGGGGCTTGAGGCGACGCATGCGGCCATCCTGGCGGGCAAACCGGTCGGCCTGGCCAACAAGGAATGCATGGTCGCGGCCGGAGAGATTCTGACCGCCGCAGCGCGCGCGCGCAACGTGCCGATTCTGCCCATCGACAGCGAGCACAATGCGGTGCACCAGTGCATGCGCGTGGGGCAACACAAGGAAGTGAAGTTTATCTGGCTAACGGCGTCTGGCGGCCCGTTCCGGCAGACGCCGCTGGAACAGTTTGCGTCCATCACGCCCGAACAAGCCCTGAAGCATCCCACATGGGTCATGGGGCGCCGCATCACCATCGATTCCGCGACCATGCTCAACAAGGGGCTGGAAGTCATCGAGGCGTGCCGCCTTTTCGACGTGCCGCCCGCCAGGGTGCGGGTGACGGTACATCCGCAATCCACCGTGCACTCGCTGGTGGAGTACGTGGACGGGTCGATTCTGGCGCAGATCTCGGTGACGGACATGCGGTTGCCGATTCTTTACGCGCTGGCCTACCCGGAACGGCCGGTCTCCAGCCTCACCTTTGATCTGGCCGCCCTGCGCCATCTCGATTTCGAGGAACCGGATTTCGAGCGGTTCCCCTGCCTTCGCCTGGCCTTCGAGGCCGCGGAGAAGGGCGGCGCCCACTGCATCGCGCTCAACGCCGCCGACGAGGTCGCGGTGGAAGCGTTTCTCGCACGCCGCATCCCTTTTATCGGGATAGCAGATACAATTGAGAGAGTGCTCGCCGCCACTCCTGAAGCGCACCCGGCCACCATCGCCGAGGTGCTGTCGGAAGACCGGCAGGCGCGCGAAAGGGCTCGGACGCTCGTGAGTTGAGCCCGCTCCGGGCCAAAGGATGCGTTTGTTTTCTATGCAGGATCTTCACACCATCGTGGTCGCCATCGTCGCCTTCATTGTCCTCATCGGCATCATGGTGGTGGTTCACGAATTCGGCCACTTCGCCGTCGCCAAGCTGTGCGGCGTGCGCGTCGAATCGTTTTCCGTCGGCTTCGGCCCGCGCCTCTTCGGCATCAAGCGCGGCGACACCGACTACAAGGTCTGCCTGCTTCCCCTGGGCGGATACGTAAAGATGACCGGCGAAACGCCCGACCAGATCCAGGCGGGCGCTGCACCGGAAGATGCCGCGGAGCCGCAGTTCGACCCCGGTTCCTTCAGCAACCATCCGCGCTGGCAGCGCATCCTCATCGGGCTGGCCGGACCGGTGGCCAACTTCATTCTCGCCTTCGTGCTGATGCTGTTCTATTACGCAGTCATCAACGAAGTGCCGCAGCACCAGGTAACCACCGCCAACATCGAGTGGGTGGTGCCCGACTCGCCCGCCGCCCAGGCCGGCTTCCAGACCGGGGACGTGATTACAGACTTTGACGGCGTGCAGAATCCCGACTGGATGCAGGTGGGCAACCAGTCCCAGCTCAATCTCAACCAGAATGTGCCCGTCACCGTCGAACGCAACGGCCAAAGCATCCCGCTTTCGCTGCACATCCCCGCTCTGCCCAAGGGCGAAGAGGCGGTGGACATGAGCGACGCCGGGATCGAGCCGCAGTTCATGCAGGGCCCGATCGCGGTGCACGAAGTGAGCCCCGGCACACCCGCGGAGAAAGCCGGCCTGCGCGCCGGCGACCAGATCGTCTCCGTCGACGGACGCCAGTTCCACTACGTGGGCACGCTACTGGCCTACATGAAGGCCTATCCCGGCAAGCCACTCGCCCTGGACGTGCTGCGCAACAGCCAGCACCTCGCGCTCACGGCCACTCCCGCCAAGCTGGATACGAGCTGGAAGCTCGGCTTTGCCGCGGTGAATCCGCCCATGCGCCGCGAGCCCGTGCCCCCACGCATCGCCGTTTCCAAATCCAAAAACTTCTGCGTGGACAACTCCACGCTGATCGTCGAAGTGCTCGGCCGCCTGTTCACGCGCAAGGTTGCGGTCTCGCAGCTCTCGGGTCCGGTGGGCATCGCGCGCATGGCCGGCGAAGCCGCCAGCATGGACGGATGGCTACCCAAGTTCGGCCTTGCCGCGGCCATCAGCATCAATCTCGGCATCCTCAACCTGATGCCCTTTCCCATCCTCGACGGCGGCCTGATCCTGCTGCTGCTCATCGAGAGCGTGCTGCGCCGCGACATCAGCATCTACGTCAAGGAGCGCATCTACCAGGCCGCCTTCGTGGTCCTGGTGGTCTTCTTCGCCTTCGTCATCTTCAACGACGTGACCAAGCTGCCGATGTTCAACCACATACACCCCTGAGAGTCGTCAGTGATCAGTTGTCAGTTGTCAGAATCGCGATGATGAAGCGCGATCAAACGGACTGCTGAAAACTGAGAACTGAGAACTGAAAACTGCTCTATGCCTGTCACCAGCCATGTTCGTGTACGTTATGCCGAAACCGACCAGATGGGGGTTGTCTACTACGCCAACTACCTGGTCTGGTTTGAAATCGGCCGCGTGGAGCTTATGCGCTCGCTCGGCCTCGCCTACAGCCAGATGGAGAAGGATCACAAGCTGATCCTGCCGGTGGTGGAAGCCAGCTGCCGCTACCGCGCTCCGGCGCGCTACGACGACGAGATTCTCATCGAGACCCGGCCCGCGATGCAGCGCGGCGCAGTGCTCAGGTTCGCCTACCGCATCCTGCGCAACGGCACCGACGGCGCCGAGCCGCAACTGCTGGCCGAAGGCGAAACAACGCACGTGGTCTGCGACGAGAACATGAAGAAACAGCATCTCCCGCATGAGTATGTGGTGGCGTTGCGGAAGCTGATGGATCATCCACCGGCCATGCACTGATACCCTAGAAGCATGAAATTCGGCGTGCTTGTGTTTCCCGGTTCCAACTGCGACCACGACACCTACAACGTGATTGCGGAGATCGCGCACCAGCCGGTCGCCTTTCTCTGGCACGACACCGAGGACCTCGAGAATGTGGATGCGGTGCTGGTTCCCGGCGGCTTCGCCTACGGCGACTACCTGCGCACCGGCGCCATCGCGCGCTTCTCGCCTGTGATGGGTTCGGTGCGGAAGTTTGCCGCTTCCGGAGGCCTGGTGCTGGGCATCTGCAACGGCTTCCAGATCCTGACTGAAGCGGGCCTGCTGCCCGGCGCGCTCATGCGCAACGCCGGTCTGAAGTACATCTGCAAGCAGGTGCATTTGCGCACCGAGACCGCCAACAGCCCCTTCACCAGCACGCTGCAGAAGGGCGAAGTGCTGCAGATTCCCATTGGGCACATGGAAGGCAACTACTTCTGCACGCCCGGGGAACTCAAGCGCATGGAAGCCGAAGACCGCATCGCATTCCGCTATGCGACGCCCCAGGGACAGATCACTCCCGAGGCGAATCCGAACGGCTCGCTGAGTAACATTGCCGGCATTCTGAATGAGGGCCGCAACGTGCTGGGCATGATGCCTCACCCCGACCGCTCCAGCGAAGCCATCCTCGGCTCCGCGGACGGATGGAAGATCTTCGAATCGATGGTGGCGGCGCTGGCGGCCAGGTAAGCTCGCCGGCCGCCGCTCACGTTAAAGGTTACCTGGTTGCGGGAAATCGTCCTATGATATGGACGTCGCCGCGACCGGCATTCTTCCCAGTTCCGCATTTTTCTGCCTGTCATGCACGTCGCAATTCCCGATCGCATTTCATTCCGGCTTGATTCATCAACAGAATCGGGGGACTGCAGCAAATGATACGCAATGCACGCATGATACTTATGGTGCTCATGGCGCTGGTGTTGCTTCAACCGGCAATGGCTCAGTTTGCCATCACAGTTTCATTCGGGCCGCCTGCACTGCCGGTGTATGAGCAGCCTCTCTGCCCGAAGAGGGGTATATCTGGGTGCCCGGATACTGGGCCTGGGATCCGGAATTCCAGGACTACTACTGGGTTCCCGGGACGTGGGTGCTCGCCCCGCAACCAGGCTTTCTGTGGACTCCGGCATGGTGGGGCTGGGGCGACGGCGGATATCGCTTCCACGAAGGCTACTGGGGCCGGGAAGTGGGCTTTTATGGGGGCATCAACTACGGCTACGGCTACTTTGGCCACGGTTTTGCAGGCGGCCGGTGGGACCACGACCGCTTCTTCTATAACCGCGCCGTGGTGAACATCAACGAGGTCAACATTCACAATGTCTACATCGACAAGACGGTCATCATCAACAACGTCACAGTGAACCGGGTGAGCTATAACGGCGGCGAAGGCGGCATTCGGGAGCGTCCGACGCAGCGTGAGGAAGCCGCGGAGCACGCGGAGCATCTTGCGCCTGAGGCGGTGCAGCGGCAACACCTGGAGACGGCGCGGACCAATCCGCAGATGCGCGCCACTGCCAACCAGGGGAAGCCACCTGTGGCAGCAACGGCGCGGCCGGCAAAATTCAACGAGGGCGCCATGCCCGCGCGCGAGGCCGGCGCGCCGTATCATCCACCGGCCAACCGCCCCGCACCGGGTGACCGAACGATGTCACCGGGCGGGAATCCCAATGGCCCTCTCGCGACCAGTATCCCCGGCCACGCGCGCGAACTGCAGCCGCATGCGCCGGTTGCGGCTCCGGAAATCTCCGATCCGCGGGCGGCGCAGAAATACCAGCAACAGCAGCAGAAGCTCATTGACAAGCAAAACCAGGAACATCAGAAGCTGCAGCAGCAGCAGGAGAGAGAAGACCAGCAGGCTGCCCAGAAAAAGTGGAATCAGGAGAAACAGCAGCAGGTGGAGCAGCGCCATCAGCAGCAGACGCAGCAGTTGGAGCAGCGCCACCAGCAGCAGCAACAACAGTTGCAGACCAAACAGAAGCCGCAACCGCCGAGGTAGTCCATCAACGTCGAGGCGATGCAGCTGCCACTCTTTTGAAGCCGGGTTCCAGCGGCACGCCCTGCGACCATGTGCCGTCGATCTCAGTGCCGGCGGCGCTGCCGTCAATGGATTTGAATCGCAGGGTGAGCCTTGAGTGCCCGGGGGCGACCGAGGTCGCGGATATGCCGTTGACGCCCTGATCCACGGTGTCGAGGGTGGGGAACGACAAGGCTCACCGTGCCCTTGTCCCCGTTTGGTTTACGCTTCTGGTGTGCCCCCCATTCTGAAGTCTCCAGGCCTCGCCCTCGTCCTCGCCATTCTCGCCTCGCTTCCCTGCGCCGCCCAGCCCGATCACCCTTACCGATATTTCCGCTCCGGCAATCCGGCCGAAGCCGCCAACGCCACGCCACGCGCCGGCTTTGCCCTCATGGGCGGCGGCAGCGATCTCGACGAGGCCTTCCAGTGGCTGTGCGAGCGCGCCGGCGGCGGCGACCTGCTCGTCCTGCGCGCCACCGGGTCCGATGACTACAACCCCTACCTCCAGAAGCTCTGCCATCTGAACTCGGTCGCCACGCTGGTGATTCCGGATCGCGCCGCGGCCGAAGACCCCTTTGTCGCGCATGCCATCCGCCACGCCACCGCCCTCTTCCTCTCCGGCGGCGATCAGGCCAACTACATCAACTTCTGGATGAACACCCCAGTGCAGGCCGCTCTGAACGAGGACATTGCCCGCGGCATCCCCATTGGAGGCACCAGCGCCGGCCTGGCCGTGCTGGGCGAGTGGGCCTACTCCGCGCAGTCCGACAAACCCGGCGACCCCAACCTCGGCGGCGCCATGGCCCTGGCCGATCCGTTCAGCCCGCGCGTCACTCTCGTTCACGGCTTCCTGCACATCCCGGCCCTCACCGGCATCATCACCGACACGCATTTCGCGAAGCGCGATCGCATGGGGCGTCTGCTGGTTTTTCTGGCGCGCCTCGACCAGCCCGATTGCAAGGCTCTGCCCGCCGGCACGCCCCGTCCCCGCAGCATCGGCATTGATGAGCGCGCCGCCGTTCTGCTCGATCCGGACGGGGACGCCACCGTGGTGGGCCACGGCGCCGCTTGGTTCATCGACACCCAGGAAGCCGATGGACCGCTGTGCAACCATCAGCCACTCACCTTCGGGCCCTACCCCGTCACAAAGGTCACGCCCGGGCACGGCTTCAACCTGCGCGACTGGAAGGGCGAGGCAGTCCGCTACGAGCTTTCCGTCCGCAACGGAGCCATCCAGTCCACCCAGCCCGGCGGAGCCGTCTACTGAATGTCTGCCTGACCCTTCCGCCCGGCACCGGGTTCAAAGGCTGAAAGCTCAT
>Ga0335069_10012671_pt1 | contig 11852 bp, 13 predicted proteins | sample Lox_Sample_11_FD_206714 | JGI IMG/M metagenome (GOLD analysis project Ga0335069, IMG submission 206714) | Soil microbial communities from Loxahatchee National Wildlife Refuge, Florida, United States - Lox_Sample_1.1 | ecosystem: Environmental > Terrestrial > Soil > Wetlands | place: USA...
TTTGAGCTCGGACTTGGGGCGTTGCCACATCGCGCTGGCAGCGTTGACCTGCTCGGTGGTGCGGGTCTTGCTGGACTCCTTCTTCTCGGCATTCCACTCGCTCTTGTCGTGCGTGAGAAAGATGGGAAACGCGATGTGGTTGGAGTACTTTTTGATGATCTCCTGCAGGCGCCAGCCGTTGGCGTAGTGCGCGCCGTCGTCGTTGAAGTGAATCAGGACCCGGGTGCCGGCGCTCGAGCGCGCGTCGCTGTTCGAAGCTTCCTCGAGGTCGAAGCCGGTCTTGCCGTCGCTGGTCCACTTCCAGGTCTTCTCTTCACCAGCCTTGCGCGAGGTGACCTCGACTTTGTCGGCAACCATGAAGACGGAATAGAACCCGACGCCGAACTGGCCAATGAGATTCGAGTCTTTGCGGGCATCGCCGGAAAGCTGAGCCAGGAAGTTCTTGGTGCCGGAGCGGGCGATGGTCCCCAGATGCGAGACCAGGTCTTCCTCGTTCATGCCGATGCCCGTGTCCGAGACGGTGAGGGTCTTGTTGACCTCGTCCAGTTCGAGGTCGATGCGCGGCGGATCGATCCCCTTGCCGACCAGGGCCTTGTACCGGTCGTCGGTCAGCGTGAGGTAGCGCAGTTTATCGAGAGCGTCGGAAGAATTGGAGATGAGCTCGCGGAGGAAGATCTCCGGGTGGGAGTAGAGCGAATGGACGATCAGCTGCAGCAGCTGGCTGACTTCTGTCTGAAAGGGCTGTTGAGACATGACATCTCTGATTATTACGAACTGGAGGAAGATCCTCAACCTCAGGGACGGACATGGATTCCTACTCACGGAAGCTGGTGCCTCCCCGGTGCGGGCACCGTTCCCTTCGTCAAACAGACGCGAGCACTGAAATGTCCCTTAGGGGAAGGGACTTTGCATTAGGATGGGTGCGATCTTGCTTCCACGTTCGTGAGCCTTCGGCCCAGATCCGGAGTTGCTGTCGCCCTGCCGGCATCAGATTGGTGGCGAGCTCTGGTGATTCTCTCCATTCCCCTTTCGGCGCTGGTGCTGATTCTTTCGCTCCCGCGAACCAGTTCCGAGCGTTTCCGGCGATTGCCGGAAGCGCCGGCGACCACCGAACTCTCCGCCGAGAACCAGAAGCAGAGCTGGACCGACCGGTTCGGGGACGGCACTCCGGATTTCCTGCGCCTGCCGGATCCGACGGATCAGGCTGCTTTTCGCCGCTGGTTTGTTGTGATTGCCGAATACCAAGCCGTTCGCCCGCCTGCAGATGTGCCGGCAGAAATTGCCGACTGCGCGAGCCTGCTCCGTCATTCCTATCGCGAGGCATTGAAGCGCCACGATGATCGTTGGTTTGTGGACACAAAGAGCTCGGTCGCCTCCACGGTTCGACGTACAGAATCGCAGCCGCGATGGAATCAAAGCGCAAGCACAACTCGATCGTGGTTTGCAGGGCTTTGGGGAATGAATAATCCGGGGGGAACCGCAGCTACGGACCTGCACCCTAAGGGCGTTGAAAGCCCGAAATCCCAGTTTCGATAGGGTTAGTTTGGGTTGGCCGTAAGCTAAATGGTTGCGGGGGCTGGATTTGAACCAGCGACCTTTGGGTTATGAGTTCTTAAATGCAGTATTTACATAGAGTTAGCGTGCATGGCTTGGTTACTACTTCTAGTTCGCAGCAATTTCCTGGAGCTTGAAGGAGGTTTACGGATGGGTTGAAGTTGGGTTGACTCAGTTTCAAGTCAGCCCTATTCCCAGTCCGTGGTCCTCCTCTCCTCACTACACATTCACGACACACCGACCGCAAACTCTTTGTCTAAGGAGATCGCGTCGCGAAGCATTGTTTATGAGGCGCCATGTCTACCCTTCAAGTACCAACCAATACGGAATTCCTGTTTGAACCGCTGCTGACCTCACGGGAAGCGGCTCCGTTTCTCCGCGTCCACTACAAGACTCTGGAAGCCATGGCGCGTGCCGGCGCGATCCCTGCTATGAAAAGAGGCAAGAGTTGGGTGTTTCGCCTGTCGAGGCTAAGCGAATGGATCGACCGTGAGCTTGAACGCGAAGCCGGCTCCCGCCGGGCATCGTGAATTCTCCGCGAAGGCAGCGCGTTCCCGGCAGAAGGCCGAGAGATTTTGGCCGACGAATCTATGCTGTGCAAAGCTATGTCGATTGTCAATTGGGATAGGGCACGCGTTGTAAGGTGCCTGAAGTCGACGGCAGAACGTATCGAATTCCGCCGTAGACCATGCTGAGATGCGCATTTCTGGGGTCACCAGGAGCCACGTACCACGGAGTGCGGGTCAGGTAGGAATACTGTGTGTAATACTGCAGCGCTCCGTATTTTTCGCTTTTCCAGAAAGTCAGCAGCCAGTCGAACGTGGCCTGCTGGATGGAGCGATTATTCGTATTCGGAGACCCTGGACCGCCATAACCGATAATCGTTCCGGGATGGGCAGTGTTCGTCGCATCGGAAAAGTAATTCCGCCCGTAGTAATCCGCACCGTAATAGACCGCAAACGCCTCCTTTTGGCTTGCTCTCCATTCGAGACCTGCAGAGCCGGCTCCAGAATGAAGCATGGAAAGGCTCACGTCGGTTCCAGCCGTGTTCGGGCGAACCACGAGTTGAGGCCCTGTTGCAACTAGATAGTGTGCACCGCCGTCACTCCAAAATGCATTGGCAAGGAGAACGAGTTTGTCAGGCAACAATTCATAGTTTGTGGCGATTTGCCCGCCTCCGCCGAAGGCCGTGTGTGTGTTAAATGAAGTCGATCCAACGGGCATTACCGAGGCGTGCGCCCCCGTAAAAAGACCTGCAAGTTCGGCGTGGAAATGTCTGGCCACGAAATTCGTGTCATAGGTGGTCTTGGCAATTATGTCAGGCATAAGGTTCGCCGCTCCCCCGTTGGAATTGTTATCGAACTGCGAACCGACCGAACTGAATTGAGCTGGGAGCGCGATAAAGTTGCCAATAAATTGATTGGAGTTTTCGATGCCCGCCCCTACCGCCCAACGCTTGTTGACGTGGTACGCTACGCGTAACTCAGCCGCCCGCTCGTAAGGGATGCCGACGCCGAGGTTCTGATCCTCGTTGTACGTGATGGCTAGATCGCTTGGCATGGGCCCGATACCTTCGCGATTCGGCGTCAGCCAACTTACAGTTTGTCCGCCCAAGAATTCCAACTTGCCGCGCGTCAGATACCCGAAATAGAGCCGCAATCGATGGGTGAGGCCGTTCACGCTTTGATAGACGTTGGGAGCGCTGTTCCCGCTAAAGTCGCTCTCAATGTAACCCATGATGTTATTGCCTCTAAACTTGTCTTCGACCTTGACGCTTATGCGGGAGTACTGAGCCGTTGTACGAAATTCGGAGACTCTTCCCTGGGGTGTGTTGCTGAACGGTATCCCAGCAAGATCAGTAGCGATATTGCTCTGGGTATTCGTCGTACGAAATACGTTCTCGAAGTCAACGAATCCTCCAAGGGTCAACTCAGCGTCGCCGAGTTTGATAGATGCTGGTGAAACCGTCTGTACCGCGTTCTGCACTGGCGCGTCCTTAGGTTGGATTGAGGTTTTCGCCACGTCATTTTGGACTCCTGGTGTTAGATCCAACGGGTTCGGCTTGGGTGACGTCGGACTCGGAGAGGCTGCCTCGTTTCCAGCGGAGACTGGTGCGGTACTCCCGGCCTCGCTCCGACCAGTTCTCAATTGCGCATTTAAGATTTCAATTTCCTGTTGTTGCGCAGCCACTTGCTCCTGCGTCGTCGAGAGTGCATCGCGGAGAGCCTTCACCTCAGCCTCAACATCCGAGGCCCGGGACGAAGAATCGCCTTGGGCGGTCGATTGGGGATACAAGGGACTAGGCACCACCAGTAGAAGCCCAAGGGCGTATAGGAGATGTCGCATGCTTAACCTCATCGACTGCGTGAGACTCAGCAAACGGTCCCATCCGCACATGCCAACCGATTCGCTAGATTCAGCTATCTGATCAAGTTCACCTTTGCCAGATCGATGATTTCGTCGCCGCGACCATTGAGAACTGCCTTCATCATGAAAAGGCTGAAGCCCTTAGCTTGTTCATACGTGACCGTTGGAGGCATCGACAATTCCTGTCGAGACACGGGGACCTCGACAAGCGCAGGCCCATCAAAGCTCAGGGCTTGCTCGAGCATCGGCGAAATATCCTCGGCCGTTTTTGCGCTCAGTCCCAGCATTCCTGCTCCTTCAGCGATTTTGGCGAAATCGGGGTTCTTAAGATCCGTAGCAAAGTCCACGATGCCGGCAGCCTTCATCTCCAGTTCGACGAATGCCAGTGAATCGTTCTTAAAAACAATTACCTTGACGGGCAATTGTTGCTGCCGAAGCGTGAGCAGATCGCCCATCAGCATTGCGAAGCCGCCATCACCTGAAAGAGAGATGACCTGGCGACCGGGATGGCTGACTTGTGCGCCAATCGCCTGGGGTAGAGCGTTGGCCATGGAACCATGATTAAATGACCCGATGATCCTTCGTTTGCCGTTCATTGTGAGATAGCGCGCCGCCCAAATCGTCGGAGTGCCGACGTCACAGGTGAAGATCGCGTCTTGCGTCGCGAGTTGATCGAGCACCCGCGTCACATATTGAGGATGAATGGGGACACTCCTGGAATTGACGGCTAGTGTAGTCCGCCATAAATAGAGTCATATAAACAGGGGCAATCATCTCCTGTAGAGTCGAGGTGATTGCGATGCGGGTTGCGGCGGCGGTTGATCTGAATTCCGAGCAGCGAGCGGAGCTGCAGAGGCTGGTGCGGCGGAGGACAACTCCGTTGCGGGTGGTGGAGCGGTGCCGCATCGTTCTGCTGGCCGGCGAAGGCATGCAGGATCTCGAGATCGCCCGGCAGCTGGAGGTCGCGCCGCGCATGGCGGCACGCTGGCGTGCCCGCTTTCTGAAACTGGGCGTCTCGGGGCTTCTGCAGGACGCTCCGCGGCCCGGGCGCAAACCAACCATCTCGGCGGAAACGGTGGCCACAGTGGTGAAAAAGACCACGCAGAGCGTTCCAGTGAACGCGACGCAGTGGTCGCGCAGCACCATGGCCCGAGCGGTGGGCATTTCCGATTCCAGCGTGGGCCGCATCTGGCGCGCTCACGGACTGAAGCCGCATCGGGTCGAGAGCTTCAAAATCAGCAACGATCCGAAGTTCGCCGAGAAGCTGGAAGATATCGTCGGCCTGTATCTCAATCCGCCCGAGCACGCCCTTGTGCTGTCGGTGGACGAGAAGAGCCAGATTCAGGCGCTGGACCGCACGCAGCCCGGCCTGCCCATGAAGAAAGGCCGCGGCCAGACCCTGACCCACGACTACAAACGCAACGGCACAACCACGTTGTTTGCCGCGCTCAACACCGCCACCGGCGAGGTCTACGGCCTGTGCCAGGAACGGCATCGCCATCAGGAATGGCTGCGATTTCTGCGCCGCATCGACCAGACCGTCGCTCGGGAAAAGCAAATCCACATCATCTGCGATAACTACGCCACCCACAAACATCCGGCCGTGGAGCGCTGGCTGGGAACGCACAAGCGCTTCCATGTTCACTTCACCCCCACCTCGGCATCGTGGCTGAACATGATCGAGCGGTTCTTCCGCGACCTGACCGAAAACCGTATCCGGCGCGGAGTCTTCCGCGATCTGGAGCAGCTGATCATGGCCATCGGCGACTACATCGACCGTCACAACGACAACCCCAAGCCCTTCATCTGGACTGCCAAAGCCAGCGATATCCTGGAGAAAGTTACCCGAGCACGCACTGCCTTGATTAATGCACGGAATTAACGGCGGACCACACTAGCTTACGGGACTGCACTGGAGACGCCGGATGACATGTGGAATCGCATGATGGCGGTGAACTTGACGGGAACGTTTTTGTGCTCGAAAGCAGCGTTGGCGCACATGGCGGCGAAGAACCGAGGCACCATCATCAACGTCGCGTCGACCACCGGTGCGCACGATGCTTGCGCGCGTGCAGCAGCCTACGTTACATCGAAGGGCGGGGTTACGCTTCTGACGCGTTCCATGGCAGTGGATTTTGCGAAGCAGGGCATCCGCGTGAACGTGATTTGCCCCGGGCCAACGGACACGGCAATGTTGCGGAATGCGATGTCGGCCGAAGAACTCGAGGCTTTTGCCAAGACCTATCCCATGGGCCGGCTTGGCCGGCCGGAAGAGATCGCGAGCGCAGCCCTGTTTCTGGCCTCGGAGGACGCGTCGTTTGTGACCGGCGCCGTGCTCTACGTGGATGGCGGACAGACGGCCGAAATCTAGTTGGTTTGTAAGAAAACCGGAGGATTTTCGATGGATTCGCGGGAAAGAACCAGCGGCAATGCCACTTCTCTCAAAATGCGGAGGGAGCGGCATGAGCCAGCCCAAAAGCGGTGGGGTTGAGAGACTGCACCGGGTTCTTTCTTTGCGAGATCTGATTTTTTATGGGATTGTTGCCGTTACGCCGAGTGCACCCGCCACGGTATTTGGGCTTGCCGAAGCGAGATCGCACGGGCACGTCGTGGTCACGATCCTGGCGGCAATGGTGGCCATGGTATTGACGGCGGTGAGCTACGGGCGCATGGCGGCGGTGTATCCCTCCGCGGGGTCAGCGTACGCGTATGTCAGCCGCGGCATTCATCCGTATCTCGGATTTTTTGCCGGATGGGCGATGCTGCTGGATTACGTTTTGATTCCTCTGTTTTGTGTGATTTACGGGACGCTCTCGTTGCAACGAGCCGTGCCGTGGATGCCGTTTGCGCTGGGCGCGTTGCTGTTCGCGGGAGGAATCACGCTGCTGAATCTGCGCGGCATTCGTTCGACGGCCCGCGCCAATGACGCGATGCTGGTCTTCATGTTTGGGGTGCTCATTACGTTCCTTGTGCTGGCAACCCGCTACATCGTGACGCGACACGGCGTGGGAGGGCTGATCTCGATCCAGCCGTTCTACAATCGGGCCACCTTCAACCCGCGGGATATTGCTTCGGCCACTTCGTTTGCGGCACTCACGTATCTGGGATTTGATGCCGTGACTACGCTGGCGGAAGATGTGAAGAATCCGCGCCGGAACGTGCTACTGGCCGCAGTGTTCGTGTGTCTGTTCACCGGCTTGTTTGGAGGACTTCTTGTCTACCTGGCCCATCTTGCGTGGCCCGACTACACGACCTTCGCCAACGTGGAGACCGCTTTCATCGATGTAACGGGCCGCGTGGGCGGGCCCTGGCTATTCCAGGCCATGGCGATTCTGCTGGTCGTGGCGAATATTGGCGCTGGGCTTACGTCGCAGGTCGGGGCGGCACGGCTGCTGTTTGGAATGGGGCGGGAAGATGTCATTCCGCGGCGTATTTTTGCGCGACTGCACCCGGTGCGCAATACGCCCTGGATCAACATTCTGCTGCTGGGCATTCTGGCTTATTTTGGCTCTCTGGCGATGAGCTATGAACTTACGGCCGAGTTGTTGAACTTCGGAGCATTTCTCGGCTTTATGGGTGTGAATGCGGCGGTGATCTGGAACTTCTGGTTCAGGAGAGCCGATGCGGGATCACGGAGTTTTCTGTTGGATATGGCAGCTCCGGGTCTGGGCTTTCTTTTCTGCGCCATTATTTGGATTGGTTTGAGCCGTCCGGCGAAGATCGTGGGAAGCATCTGGCTGGTGGTCGGTTTCTTCGTGCTGGCCGCACACACGCGGCGATTTCGCGAACCCATGGTCCTGACGGACCCTTCCGCGTACGAGTGACAAGGAGCGATGCCAATGCGCATGAAGAAATTCATCAACGATCCGAGGCGACTGGTTCCGGAGCTCTTGGAGGGTTTCACGCGGGCGTTTCCGCAGCAGGTGAAGCTGAGCGGAACGAACACGGTGGTGCGGAGGACGCCGAAATCAGGGGGCAAAGTGCGCCTGGTGACGCTGGGAGGAAGCGGGCATGAGCCTGGGCTAAGCGGATTTGTGGGCCGGGGCATGCTGGACTTCTCGGTGGCGGGAGAGATTTTTGCGGCACCCGGCGCCGCGAAGTGCATTGAGACGCTTCGGGAGGCTTGTGTGGGCGGACAAAGTGCGCTGCTAGTCGTGCTGAATCACGCGGGAGATGTGCTCGCTGCGAATATCGCCATGCAGGCGGCGGAGCGCGAACGGCTGGACGTGAAGCTGGTTCTGACCGAGGAAGACATATCCGGCCCGATCGGCGATCGCCGCGGGTTAGTTGGCTGCGTTGCGGTCTACAAGGTAGCCGGCGCCGCTGCTGAAAACGGGGCGGCCTTGGAGAAGTGCCGGGAGGTGGCGCAGCGCATGGCGGACAATATGCGCACGCTCGCAGTGGCAGTGCGCACGGCCACGCATCCCTCGACGGGGCACCCCATCTTTGACCTGGGCGACGACGAGATAGAGATCGGCATGGGCCAGCACGGCGAAGCCGGCACCGGCCGCATGCAGTTGAAGTCTGCCGATGAGACAGCGGAGATCATGCTCGAAAAGCTGCTGACGGACCTGGGTGTGAAGGCCGGCGAGGAATTATTCGTGATGCTGAATGGGGCGGGTGCAACTACGCTGATGGAGTTGTACCTGATTTTCCGGCGAGTCGCGCAGATATTGGAGGCGAAGGAGATCAAGCTGGCGCGCAGTACGATTGGGGAGTTCATCACGACGCAGGAGCAGGCTGGGTTCCAGATGACAATCGCACGGATGGACAAGGAACTGGTCGAGCTGTGGGATGCGCCTGCCGATGCGCCGTTTTTCAAGATGCTATGAGCGATGTTGTTTGCATTTCGGATTTGCGGCTCATGTTTGGGAGCGCGGCGGAGCAGATCCGCAAGAACCAAGATATGCTGTCTCAGCTCGACTGCATTGGCGGCGATGGCGACCATGGCACCACGATGGTGCGCGCCATGGAGGTTCTGGAGATCGAATTGAACGCGGAGAACGACAAATCGCTTCAAGCCCGGCTTGAGGAAGCCGGGTGGAGTGTGCTGGGTGTGGGCGGAGGCGCATCCAGTGCTCTTCTTGGCACACTCATTGTGGGAATGGCGGAGGCCGAGCTGGGCACTCGCCGGATTGGACTGAGGCGCCCGGCTGTATGCGAAGCTGTCCCACTGTCACTCTGTGTTGTCATTGCCGGAGGCCGATTGTCCGCCGGACGAGGCGGGCGCCGTTGAGCCTGTAAGAAGCGAGCGTATATCTCCGGCCAGTTTGGAGTTCGTCAGGGCGTAGAACGTGCCGCCGCGCCCGTTCTGGCTGCTCTTGCAAGTTCCGTCCAAAGTGCCCTGCTGGTTTTCATCTCCGAAGATCGCATAAGGAGTGCTCCCGGTGATCGAAATACCGATCTTGGCGTGATTGCCGCCTGGGGCGCCAGTCAGGTCGAAGCTGGTTTGCTTCCAGATACCCGAGGTCGCGATCTCGACCGGACCGGGCGTTCCCAGGGACTCATCCCAGCAATCTGGAACGGTGTCATCGGTCGTGGTTGGGATCTTGGGAGATGCCCAGAAAGTTGCGGTCCTGAGGCTCACGCTGCCCAGCTGCGCCGACACCATCTGCCACACCGGAACATGCATGGCCGAAGGTTTGGAGATGAAACGGACGCCGGAGGAAAGCGTTCCCTCTACAAGCGCCTCGCTGTCGGACTTCTTTCCCAGCGAATCCACAAGTTGCTGAATATCGGATGGACCTCCGTTGTTCACCACCTGCTTGTTATCGGGATCGGTCACCACGCTTGCATTCGCGAGCCCCTTCAGGACCATCGCCATGTCGTCCTTGTTCAGGCGCAGGGCAAAGAAGTGCTGACTGAAGGTGACGTCGTTGTCCTTCACGCATCCCAGAGAGTTTCCGTCATTCTGGCGGGGAAACTTGGCGCTGCCGGCCTCGGGCCAGGACGGCGTCGAGACCTGCATGACAAATCCCTCGCCGTCGTCATTCCAGGCGGCCATGCCTTTGGAATGGCCCCAGGGGCCGCCGCAATTCCCACCGCTTGTGCAGGCACCAATGTCCGGATCCCCATAGGGTTGATCATTCCAGATCACGTAGTAGTAGTTGCCGTGATAAACCTCATCGAAGGTTGCACCAACGGGATCGGAGGTTGAGTCTCCGAGGCAACCTGATGTGCCGTCCTCGAGGTTCGGGTGTTCGTTGGTCGCAAAGACAAACTGCTGCCCGAATTTGGAGTAGGTTGCGGTTGTCTGAACCTCGCCTCCAAAGGGACACGAGCGCTGGGCTCCACCACAAGCCGGAAAACTCCTGGCATTCAGTTTGAAGACAAACCACCACATCACCGGCTGTCCCTTGGCGGCCAACGGGCAGGGCACACTGCTGCCGCAGTCCTGCAGCGAAGGCTGGGAGGCACTGATCTCCTGGAGGCTGCCCGGCGAAGCTTGCTGATGGACGATTGCTCCATGGACGAGGGCGATTCCGAGAGGAATTGCAGGTGCAATTGTGCGGACAGCAGTCGGAAGATGGGATCTGCGGCCGGTGCCTGTTTTCGTTGTCTTCGATTCTGTATTCGACTCCATTTCTCTCGCCCCCTTCCGGCTGTCCGACGGCTCGAGCCCCGCATTATCAGTCACCCACGCTCCTCGTCAAGCTACGGATTGGGTGGCGTCGCTGTGGGATTTGGTTCCAGGCTGTGAGGTGAGCTGGCCAGTTGTCCTGGCTTGATCACGCCTTCGGGCCGGGAAAAAGAGATCCCCTTGCCGGCGGCGTAGGTGCTGGCGCTGATGCCCAGCAAGGTCAGGATGCTTTGCGGCACGTCCGGAAGCGCCAGATGCTTCAGCATGTAGAGGTACACACCTACCGCGACGACCAGCGAAAAAATCAGCAGCTGAAACCGGGACATGCTGGCATCGCCGTTGGCTTCTTTCAGAAGCGTCGACAGATTGATCTGGTTGGTCCACATCTTGTAAAGCAGCATCGTGCACAGTAATCCCATGATGCCGAAGAAACCAAAACCAAAGACCGCCAGAAGCACATTCATGAAACCCGCCATGGGAAACCTCCTCAACCATGGATTAGAGACATCCGGATAGCCTTCACGCCAAGATAGGCTCCACAACAAGAGCTGTATGTAATGACCCAAATGCCGTCGATACCTGGCATATCCGCCGCGTCGACAAGCTCACTTCCATAACGGACTGCGACGACCAGTGCGGCCCCGAATAGGAGCCAGCCCTCAATGCTGCCGCGCAGAGTTATCGCCCGGGCCTGCTTCGACAGATGTTCGCGCCCGATCTGCCTGCCAAGTGCGATCACGTACAGCAGGAACAAACCCCCGAACCCATATACGAAGAGGCGCAACAGGTGCATAGGCTGCCCTCAATATTGCGCAGAATGCTAGCACCGACCACGTTGCGGAGCAAGAAGAGTTTTATCTTTTCTAAGAGAACTAAGCTAAGGGAAGATACCGAGACCCCAGAAAGCCAACTACAGAGCAAAGCTCATCAGTCAGTCGAGATAGTTCAGCAATTACTTTGTATTCACTAATTCAACTAGCGCGTATTAACTACTTACTATATATAACTCCTGCTCAACTCGCCCTTAAGATCGGGACCATCACGGCATTCTGGGGGAAGCGTTTTTGATAATCAGCGCCTTGCAGATAGGCTGACTCATGGACAAGGGAACCGGCCGGCATAGTGCGACGCCGGTAAAGGTTCATGCGGCGTTCCCAGCGCTCTCGATCTGCATTCCAGTGCCTCTTGGGGATAAATTCGGCAAAGTTCCAAGCGCCTTTCAGCGATTTGTGCTTCGTGGCGTCCGGCGCGGCTGGGGCGTACTGGCTTCCAGGACTCAACCCCAGAACATCGAACTCCCTGGAGTCATCGACCATCAGACCTGCTGCCTTTCCTTCCTCGATCATCCATG
>Ga0335069_10012672_pt1 | contig 11852 bp, 7 predicted proteins | sample Lox_Sample_11_FD_206714 | JGI IMG/M metagenome (GOLD analysis project Ga0335069, IMG submission 206714) | Soil microbial communities from Loxahatchee National Wildlife Refuge, Florida, United States - Lox_Sample_1.1 | ecosystem: Environmental > Terrestrial > Soil > Wetlands | place: USA: Florida...
TCCGAGACCGTTCGCTGCGCCTGACCCGCGCCGTGCTGGTGGGCCTCCCGGCGTTCGCGCTGGCCCTGGCCGCCGCTGGCGTCGCCGTCTGGCTGCACGACCGTGCCGCCGGGCCGCCCGGGCCCTCCGACCTGCTGCTGCCCGCCCTCGGGGCACTCGGCGGCGTGCTGCTCGGCCTGGCCCTGCGCCGCGGGCTGGGGGCGCTGCTGATGCTGCCGGTGAAGCTGGCGGCCGCGGCGGTGCTGCTGCTGGTGGTCGGCCTCGGGCTGCTGGTGAGCTCCCTGCAGCGCGAGCCGGCGCTGTCCCGGGCGCCCGAGGTGAGCCCCGCCGACCGGCGCCGCCTGGTCGCCGTCTTCCGCGGCAAGGACCCGCGGGACATCCCCGAGGGAGAGGTGCGGACGCTGCGGCTCGAGCAGCAGGACCTCGACCGGCTGCTGGCGTGGCGACTGCCCCTGGTGCAGGACCCGGAGGGCACCCGCGCCGCGGTGGCCCTCGAGGGGGACGACGCCGTCACCGTGCGGCTGTCGGTGCGGGTGCCGCGCGTCGGCCGCTGGGTGAACCTCTCCGCCGCCGCCCGGGTCGGCGTCGACGCGGGCCGCTTCTTCCTGCGCCAGCCGCGGCTCTCGGTCGGCCGGCTCACGGCGCCGCCGCGGCTGATGGACGCGCTCGCCCCCGCGCTGGCCGCCGCGGTGCGGGCGGAGCGGCGGCTGCGGCCCGTGCTGGCGGCGGTCCGCGAGCTGCGGGTCGAGCGCGACGCGTTGGTGGCGACGTACGGGCGGGCGCAGTTGCCGGGCTCGATCGCCGGCCAGTTCTGGGGCGAGAGCGGGAGCGCGGGACTGCCGGGTACCGGTGAGCGAGAATGACCGGGTGCGTCGGCTCGGGCGCGTCCTGGAGGAGTGGCAGAAGCGGGTCGCCGAGGCGGCGGCGCCAGCCGGCGCGCTGAAGCCGGCAGCGCTCGCCCTGCTGGAAGCGGCCGAGCGCGCCCTGGCCGACCGTGCCGGCGCGGAACCGGTCGCCTGGCACGCCTGGCTGGACACGACACGCCGGCCGGCCTTCCTGCAGGCCCTGGGTTCGGCCGAGGCGCGACATCGCTGGGCGGAGGCCGCCTTCGCCGCGATCCGCCGCTCCCGCTACAGCCTGGGCACGCTGCTCGCTCAGCGGGTCCGGGAGCACCCGGCGCGGACGCTGTTCCAGGAGTCTCCCGACCCGGCCGCGGCCCGCTGGAGCTACCAGGCGATCGAGCGGCGGCTGGCCGCCACCGCCGCCGCGCTCCTGCGCGCGAGGCGCGGCCGCTCCCGCGTCCTCATCCTCTCGGCGAACAGCCTCGACGGCGCGGTGGCCGACCTGGCCTGCCTGGTCCATGGCATCCCGGTGACGCCGCTCAACCCCGAGACCGACCTCGACGGGGTGGCTTGCGTCGTCGATCGCCTGCGCCCCTCGCTGGTGGTCGTGGGGAGCGAGGAGGAACAGGCCCGGCTCGAGCGCGCCGGAGGGGCGGGGACCGCGCCGGTGCTGCTGCTGGACCCGGCGGCGCCCGTCCGCGGCTCCGCGGAGGCTCGGCTTCTCGAGCTGGTCGCCGCCCTGCCGCCGGCGCAGGTCGAGCGCGCGCTCGAGTCGCACGCCGGGCTCGATCCCGACGACGAGGCCACCGTGATGTTCACCTCCGGCAGCACGGGCCTGCCCAAGGGCGTCGTGCACACCGTGCACGCCATCGTCAGCAAGCGCTTCGCGCGGGCGGCGGCGTTGCCGGAGGTCGGCACCGACGAGACGCTGCTCTGCTACCTGCCGCTCTTCCACACCTTCGGCCGCTACCTCGAGATGCTGGGCTCCATCTTCTGGGGCGGTACCTACGTCTTCGCCGGCAACCCCTCGTTCGAGACGCTGGCCCGTGGGCTCCCGCAGGTGCGGCCCACCGGCCTCGTCGGCGTCCCCCGGCGCTGGCTGCAGCTGCGCGAGCGCTGCCTGGCGGAGGAGGAGCGGGGCGGCGAGGTGCGCGCGGTGCTCGGCGAGCGGCTGCGCTGGGGCCTGTCGGCCGCCGGCCACCTGGACCCGGCGGCGTTCCGCTTCTTCCAGCGCCACGGAGTGGAGCTGTGCAGCGGGTTCGGGATGACCGAGGCCGCCGGCGGGATCACCATGACCCCGCCCGGGGAGTACGAGGACGGCTCGGTCGGCCTGCCGTTGCCCGGGATCGAGGTGCGCCTCAGCCCCATCGGCGAGCTGCAGATCGCCGGCCCCTACGTCGGCCGCTACCTCGACGACGCGCCCGCGCCGGCCGGCGAGAATCACTGGCTCTCGACCGGCGACATCTTCGCCCGGCGGCCGAGCGGGCAGCTGGAGATCGTCGACCGGGTCAAGGACGTCTACAAGAACACGCGCGGCCAGACGGTGGCGCCCGCCGCCGTCGAGCGCCGCCTGGCCGACGTGCCCGGCGTGCGGCGGGCGTTCCTCGTCGGCGACGGGCGCGACCACAACGTGCTGCTGATGGTGCCCGACCGCGCCGACCCGGTCATCGCCGGTGCCTCCGCCGAGGCAGTCGAATCGTACTTCGGGCAGATCGTGGCCGCCGTCAACCGCGACGTGGTCCCGGCGGAGCGGGTGGTGAGCTTCGCCCTGCTGGAGCGCGACTTCGAGCCGGAGCGGGAGCTGACGCCCAAGGGGTCCTACCGTCGCCGGGAGATCGAGAAGAGCTTCGCGGCCGTCGTCGAAGGGCTCTACCGGGGCTCGGCGGTGGAGCTGGCCTGCGGCGCCCTGCGCGCGCGCGTCCCCCGCTGGCTGTTCCGCGATCAGGGGCTGTTGGAGACCGACATCGCCTTCGACGACTCGTCCCTGGTCGAGACGCGTTCCGGGCGCCGGCTGGCGCTGCAACCGGGCGACGACGGCCTCGTCCAGCTCGGGGACCTGCAGTACGAGACGGGGGGCGAGGTCGTGGACCTCGGTCTGTTCACGCGCCAGCCCCTGCTGTGGGCCGGCAACCCGGCGCTGCGCGCGTTCGTCCCCTGCAAGGACGGCTGGGACGTGCCGCTGGGCCCGGTCTCGCCACGCGTGCGGCGGATGCCGGGCGTCCGGCCGGAGCTCGACCGTCCCGCCGCGTTCCCCGTGCGCGACGCCGCCCTCGAGGAGGCGCACCGGCTCTGCGCGACCGCGCTCTTCGGAGACGGCGAGCCCGCCCGGGCGGCGGTCGCCGAGATGGCCGACCGCCTGCCCAACGCCGACCCCCGCATCGGCGCGCTGCTGCGGCGCCGGCTGGAGGCGCTGGCCTGGCACCCCGACATCGAGATGCGCGTCGTCGCCTACCGCACCCTGCTGCTCGACGAGCCGGCGCCCGGGTACGGCGAGCGGCTGACCTCCTTCGTCGAGTCCGGCCGGCCCTTCCTCACCGCGGAGGCGATCGACGCCATCGCCCGGGCCCGGCCGGAGCCGGCGCGGCTGCAGTCGCTGCGGCAGCGGCTGCAGGGTTACCGCCGCGACCTGCGCTGGCCGGCCGCGCCCCGGGTGCGCGCCGTCTTCGAGGACGTCCTCGACCTGCTGGCGCGCACGGCGGGCGAGCACCCGGAGGACCTGGTCCCGGTCCGCGCCGAGCTGGCGGGCTGGGCGCTCTTCGACGGCGACCCGGAGCTGGCGGCCCGCGCCCGCGCGCAGCTCGCGCGCGTCGAGGCCTCCTGCCGGGGCCGGGTGGCGACGCGCGGTGGTGCCGTGGCGCTGCACGGCCCGCTGCCGGAGGCGGAGGCGGCGGCGCTCGAGGGGGTGCTCGCCGACGGGAGCTTCCTGCCGGAGTCGGTGGCGCTCGCCTTCGACGAGCCGGACGCGCGCGGCCTGGAGGTGGGGGAGGGCGGCGCCTGGGTGACGCCTCTCGTCTCGGGCCACGGCCACCGCCTGTACCGCGTGAGCTTCGAGGACCGCGCCGGGCACCACCGCGACCTGCTGCTCGCCCTGCGCGGCGACGTCAGCGACGCCCAGGTCGAGGAGACGACGCTGTGGATGATCGCCCTGGGCGACCCGCCGGGCGGCAAGGGCGTGGTCCCCCGTTTCGGCTGCGCCCGGCCGGACCTGGGCGTGCTCTCCACCGCCTACGTCAGCGGGCTCAGCCTGTGGGAGAGGGTGCGCGCCTGGGTGGGGCCGCAGGAGGCCAGCCTGGCACCGACGCCGCTCGCCTGGCGCGGCCTGTTCGTGCGCGGCCTGGCTGCCTTCTTCGCGGGCTGGCGCGCCAGCGACGGCCGGATCGTCCCCGGCCAGGTGGTCCCCACCAACGTGGACGTGCCGCGTGCGGACTACCTGCGCCAGGCGCGGATCCTCTCCCTCGCCGGCTTCTCTCGCTACTCGGGCCCGTCCTCGCTGGTCGTTCCCATGCACCGCTACTTCCTCGAGCAGGCGGCCGGGCACTACCCCGCCCTGCGGGGTCGTCTCGACCCCGACTGGGTGTACGAGGCGGCGATCGAGGGGCTGGGGACCGAGCCGGCGCGCCGCTTCCTCGACGAGCTGGCCGGCGAGCGCGGCGACCCGCCTGGCGGGCGGGACCGCCTGGAGCGCGTGCGCGGGCGGCTCGCCCGCGAGTACCACCTGCCGCTGGCCCTGCGCTGCGCCGTGGCCCGCTACGCGGAGTGGCAGCGCACCAGCCCCCGGGCCACCGCCGCGGCGCGGCGCCAGCTGGTGGGCCAGATGCTGCAGCTGTACCGCCTCGACGGCGACAGCGAGCTCGCGCGCTTCCACCTCTACCGGCGCACGTACTTCGCCTCCGCGCCGCCGGCGGTGGCCGAGGCGTTCGACCGCCTGCTGGCGCGCATGTTCGCGCGGCCGGGCGAGGCGGCGACACGGCTGGTCGAGCTCTCCGAGCTGCAGGCCACGCTCGAAGGCGCCGAGGACCGGCGCGCCTTCGGCGAGCTGGTGTTCCCGCGGGCGGTTCCGCTGCAGGAGGCCGAGCTGCGCACCCCGCCGGGCGGCGCCCGCGTGTTCGTGCAGTCTCACGTCGCCGACGGCCGCGGCGCGCGTTTCACCGTGCGCGAGCCCGCGGGACCGGCCGAGGTCGGGCGGCTCTACCGGCTGCTGTCGGAGGCGGGGCTGGCCGCCGGCGCGGCCTCGCGCCAGCTGGTGCTGCTCGACCGCGAGGAGCGCGTGGTCGGCGGCATCGCCTGGCGCCCGGCGGCCCCGCGGGTGGCCCACGTGGAGGCGCTGGTGGTGGCGCCGGCGCTGCGCTCGCAGCGGCTGGCCGCGGCGCTGGTGGAGGACTTCTGCGCCCGGCTCACGGCCGCGGGCTATGTGGCCGCCCACACGCACTTCGGGCCCGAGCCGCTGCCCTTCGCGCCCGGCTTCCGGATCGACCGGCGCTGGGGCGGGCTCGTGCGCTTCCTGGGTCCGGCCGACCGGCAGGAGGCCCCGCGGTGAGGAGATCCGACCGGCTCTTCGACGTCGTCTCCGCCGCGCTGCTCGCAGCGCTGCTCGGGCTCATGCTCGCGACCTTCCTCGATTACGGCATGACGGTCGACGAGCCGGTGCAGAACCGTTACGGCAACCGCCTGCTGCGCTGGTACCGCACGCTCGGCGCCGACCGCGCGGCGGTGGAGCAGAACGACACGGGCTACTACGGAGGGCTCTTCGAGCTGGCGGCGAAGGGCGCGGAGCGCCTCTCGCCCCTCGGCCTGTACGAGACGCGTCATCTCGTCAACGCCCTCTTCGGGTTCACCGGCGTGCTGGCCGTGTTCTGGATGGGGCGGCGGCTGGCGGGGCCGGCGGGAGGGCTGCTGGCGACGGTGATGATCGCCGCCACCCCGTCGTTCTACGGCCAGTGCTTCAACAACCCGAAGGACCTGCCGTTCGCCAGCCTGTGGACGCTCGCCGCGGCCGGGCTCATGAGCGTCGGCCTGGACCGGCCGCCCGGCCCGGGCTGGCGCGTGCAGGCGCGGCTGCTGGGCGCGGGTGGCCTGGTCGGGCTCGCGGCCGCGGTGCGGGTCGCCGGCCTGGCGCTGCTCGCCCTCGCCGGCCTCGCCTGGCTGGTCTCGCTGTGGCCGGAAAGGCGCCGGGCGGTCCACCCCGGCCGGCCGCTGTGGCGCGACCTTGGCCGCGTCTTCCTCGCCCTCGCGATCGTGACCTCCACCGCCTGGCTGGTCATGGTGCTGTTCTGGCCCTACGCCCAGCTCGACCCGCTCCGCAACCCTTTCCAGGCCTTCCGCGCCTTCTCGCACTACTGGAACCCCGTGCCGGTCCAGTACGAGGGCGTCCTCATCACCTCCGACGAGGTGGGGCGCTCCTACATGCCCTGGCTGCTCGCGATCACCCTGCCGGAGACCTACCTGGTGGCGGCGGCGATGGGCGCCTGGCGGGTGGTGACGGGGCTGCGGCACTCCCCGCTGCCCGAGGAGACCCGGCGCCGCCTGCACCACTTCGGCTGGCTGCTCACGGTGACGCTGTCCCCGCTGCTCTGGGCCGTCGTCGCCGACACGCCGTTCTACAACGGCAGCCGCCACCTGCTGTTCGTCGTCCCCGGCCTCGCCGCCCTCGCCGGCGTCTCGGCGGCCTGGTGGCTGCGCAGCCGGCTGCCGGTGGCGGTCCGCGCGGCCGGCGGCCTGCTGCTGGCGGCCGCGTTCGGCCTCACCGTCCGCGACATGGTGGAGCTGCACCCGTACGAGTCGGTCTACTTCAACCGGCTGCTGGGCGGGGGCCTCGCGCGCGCGGGCCGGCTCTACGAGACGGACTACTGGTGCCAGAGCTACAAGGACGGGATCGACTGGATCGTGCGCGAGTACTCGCGCCCCGGCCTCGTGCGGGTGAAGGTGGCCGGCCACTCCGTGTTGCCGCAGATCGCGTACTACCTCGAGAAGGACGAGGCGCTCCGGCGGGGGTTCAGGGCCGTGACCGTCAACGACCAGCCCCACCTGATCCTGGCCACCACCTCCATGCACGACGACCAGCGCACGCCGGGCCGCGTGGTCCACGTCGTCGAGCGCCAGGGGCTGCCGCTGCTGAAGGTGTTCGAGGTCCGGCCGCCGGAGCCCGCCGGCGCCGCCGAGCCGGCCGTCGGCAGATGAGGTAGGCTGCCCCCTCGAGGACAACGTGGCCGAACCCCTCGCCCCCGGCGTGCGCATCGGCTCCTACGAGGTGATCGACCGGCTGGGGACCGGCGGCATGGGGGCGGTCTACCGTGCGCGCGACACGCGGCTGGGCCGGACGGTGGCGCTCAAGGTGCTGCGCGCCGGGGACGACCCCGAGCTGCTGCGCCGTCTCGACCGCGAGGCGCGCGCCGCCTCGGCGCTCAACCACCCGAACATCGTCCACATCTACGATGTCGGCGAGGCGGCCAGCCGGACGGGCGCGCACTACGTGGCGATGGAGTACGTGGAGGGCGAGACCCTTCGCCGCCGGCTGAGCCGCGGCCCGCTGCCGATCCCGGAGCTCCTGGAGCTCGGCGCCCAGCTCACGGACGGCCTGGCGAAGGCCCACCGCGCCGGCATCGTCCACCGCGACCTCAAGCCCGAGAACCTGATGGTCACCGCCGACGGGATGCTGAAGATCCTCGACTTCGGCCTGGCCAAGGTGGTCGCTCCGCCCCTCGGCGACATCGACACGCAGGAGACCCTGTCGCGCTACGGCACCCGCGCGGGCACGCTGGTGGGGACGCTCGAGTACATGTCGCCGGAGCAGGCGAGCGGGAGGCCGGTCGACCACCGGACCGACCAGTTCGCGGTGGGCCTGATCCTGGGCGAGATGGCCACGGGCCGGCCGCTGTTCCGCCGCGAGACACCGGCGCAGGTGCTGGCCGCCGTCATCGAGCGCGACCCCGAGCCGTTGGGCCGGCAGCGTCCCGACGTCCCGCCGTCGCTCGAGGCGGTCGTCTCCCGCTGCCTGCAGAAAGACCCGGCCCGGCGCTTCGCCCGCACCGACGAGCTGGCCTCTGAGCTGGCCTCGCTCGCCGGCCGCTCCCGCGCGGGCTCGCTGGTGGCGGGAGTCGCGCCACCGCCGGCACCGGCGGCGCCCGGCCCCGCCGCGCCCGCAGGCGCGGCCGTGTCCGCGGAGGTCGTGCTTCCCGAGGGCGAGCACGACAGCTCCTTCTACGCGGTCGAGGATTACTTCATCTCCAGGCACCCGGGCCACCGCCGCGTCCGGCGCTACGACCGGGAGGAGCTGACGCGGCTCATCCGCCGCGGCCGGCTCACCGGGGCGGAGCTCGTCCGGCGGGAGGGCGAGGACCGGTGGCGGCCTCTCTACGAGAGCGCGGTGTACCGTCGCGAGGTCCCGAGCGCCGGCGACCCGCGGGACGTCGCGCGCTGGCGCCTGCTGCGCGCGCTGGGCGGCCACTTCACCGGGTTCGTCATCACCGGGGTCGTCATGTACTCGACCCAGGGCCACCTGCCGTTCTGGATGGGCATCTGGGGCGCCGTGCTGGGGATGCAGGCGCTGCGCACGGTGCCGGCGGCCTGGATGCTGCTGCGGCGAGGCCAGCCGGCTGTCGCTGCCCCGGCCGTGACGCCGGGGGCGGGCGGGGCGCTGCCGTTGCCGCCGCCCGCGGTCGGCGCGGTGCCGTCGGTGGTGGCGCAGGAGGCGGCGCACGTGCGTGCCCTGATCCAGCAGCGCGGCGGCAGCGACGCCGCGCGGCTGCTGGCGGAGGTCGACGGCATCGTGAAGCTCACGGGCGAGTTGTCCCGCTGGCAGGCCGACCTCGAGGAGCAGACCTCGTCGCAGGAGCGCATGGCGCTCGCCTCCGCGCTGGCGGAAGCGCGCGCGCGGCTCTCGACCGTCGGCACGGCGCAGGACCGGCGCCTGTTCGAGCGTCAGCTCGACGTGCTGACGAAGCGGGAGGAGGCGATCGCCAAGGCCGTGCGCGTCCTCGAGCGCCTTCGCGTGCGCCGCGATCTCGCCGAGCAGCAGCTCAAGCAGCTCCGCCTCGACCTCTCCCGCGGCGCCGCCGTCGGCCTCGACGTCCCCGAGCTGTCTTCGCGGCTGCAGTACATCCGCCACGAGGTGGACGCGCGCGAGGAGGTCGAGGAGATCGACGCGGCGACGGACTGACCCGCCGCCGCCGACCGGCGCCTCGGGATCACTTCCCCGGGTAGACCGGCCGCACCAGGCTCGGCGTGGGCTCGTACCGGCTGTCGCTCGCCCACAGCATCCCGCGCTGGGCGATGGCGAGCGCCTGCGGGATCTTGAACACCTCGGCCGTGTGCCCCAGCGAGGTGTAGAAGACCCGGCCCTTGCCGTAGGTCTTCTTCCAGGCGACCGGCATCGTGTACCCGTCGATCCACGGGTCGACGGCGCCGTCGAAGGTGGTGGTGGCGAGCACCTGGTTGTTCGGGTTCACGTGCATCAGGTACTGCTCGCTGTGCACCTTGAAGTCCGTGAGCCCCGCGGTCACCGGGTCCTGGTGGTCGGTGATGTTCACCGTGTAGTCGACGACGCCGCCCGGGTGGGCGACCCAGTTGCCGCCGACCATGTACTCGTACTCCGTCTCCTGCCGGTACGCGTCTCCCAGGCCGCCGTGCCAGCCGGCGAGGCCGGTGCCGCCCTTGACGGCCGCGAGCAGGCCGGCCAGCGGTGCCTTGGCGATCGTGCCCATGGTCCACACCTGCACCACCAGGTCGATGGTCTTCATCAGCGCCGCGTCGGCGTACGGCGCCTGGGTGTCGGAGACGACGACGTCGAAGGCGTTTTCCCTCAGCCAGGGCACGAACAGGTCCCGGCAGCCGATCGGGTCGTGGCCTTCCCAGCCGCCGTGGACGAACAGCGCTTTCTTGCGGGCGGGCCCGCCCCGCGCCGCCGCCTGCGCCAGCGCGGGGGCAGCCAGCGCCCCGCCCGCCGCGAGCCTCACGAACTCACGCCGACCCAGGTTCCGGTCGCCCATCGTGCCCTCCTCGCGGACGGCGTGAGCATAACCGAAGGGCCTCGCGGGTGAACGGGAACCAGGCGCACGGGTCAGGGCGGCGCGGACGGCGGCGGCGCCGCGGTCGCGTCCGAGTGCGGCGGGCTGTGCTCGTCCTGCTTCCCGGGCGGCACGGTCTGGTGCCGCTCCGCGGCCCGCCAGGCGGCCACTGCCTGGCACTCGCCCGTGTACTCGCCGAGGAACTCGTAGCGGAAGTTCGGGAGCCGCAGGAAGGTGTTCGGGTCGAGCCTGTGGTCGGTGAGCAGGGGCCGCTCCACGTCGCCGTTCCAGGTGCGGTAGAGGTAGAAGGTGTTGGTGCCCCCGCTGACCATGCGGATCAGGGACTTCAGGGTGCAGCCGGGGTCGAAGGAGACGCCGCCGGTGGCCGACAGCGGCGCGCCTGGCATCTGCCGCTGCAGCTCGGCGTTGGTGGGGACCATGTCCGGGGCGGGCCCGCCCTCGGTGCGGTAGCGGCGCAGCGCCTCCGCAACCGAGAAGCGCGGCCCCTCCTGGTCGATGCTGACCGGGAAGCAGGGGACTCCCTCGCGGGCGGCCTTCGCGCAGGGGTCCTGGTGCGACTGGAAGACCTGCTCGACGTAGTCGTCGATCGAGGTGCGGAAGCCCCGCCGCCTGCCGTAGCTCGCCAGCAGCGGGGGCGGCGCCGCCGGGGAGTGCGCCTGCGCGGAGGGGGCGGAGCTCGCGGGTGGCTTAGCCTTCGGCTTCCGCTTCGGCGCAGGCGTCTGCTGCTGGGGCTGGTCGGACGCCGACTGCGCCCGCCCGGTCGCCGGCGCGAGGGCGACCGTCGTCGCCGCGAGGGCCCACGCCGCCCGACGGGTTGCCCTGTTCACAGCCGTGCCTCCGCCTCCATCCTAGCGCCGCGCGAGCAAGGGGCCAGCCGCCGGCACGGGTTCGCACAAACAAACACATGCCACCCGCCGACTATCATGCGGCGATGGACCTCGACCAGGCCGCCCGGCGGGTCTGGGACTACCACCACGTCGGCCACGCGCTCGCGCCGGCCGACTGCAGCCGCTCCTCGTCCTCACCGGCGGGCTGGGCTCGCTCACCCGCGGGCTGTTCGACCGGCCGGAGGCCCAGGCCTTCGCCGGCGGCGCGGCCGAGCTGGGCGTTCACCCGCGAGCTTCTCCGGGTGCGCGGGCTCACGGTGGGGAAGGCGATCGCGGTGCAGAAGCCCTACATGGAGCGGCGCGCGCTGGCGACCTTCCGCCAGCTGTGGCCGGGCGTGAGCGTCACCTCGCCGCAGGTCGCCTTCGACGCCTACCCGAACCGCACGTTCAGGCGCGACGACGTCGTCCACGTCATGGTCGGCGGACCTGCAGAGGCTCATGGTGTACGCGGCGAAGGGCTGGAGCGCACCGCAGGAGATCCCGCCCGAGGTGCTGGAGGCCTACCAGCAGTCTGGTGAAGGCGGGTTACACGCGCCGGCTGCTCGCCGGCGAGTGAAGCGGCGGAACGGCCGGCGCCGCCCGCCGACAGTACTAATAATTGATATAGCTGTGGGCCCGGCCGTGCTCGGCTATCATCACTCGACGCGCCCGTAGCTCAACTGGATAGAGCGCCAGGCTTCGAACCTGTAGGTTGGGGGTTCAAGTCCCTCCGGGCGCGCCACCTACAGAGACGGTCTTTTCAGGCGTTGCACAGGCGTTGCGAAATGGCGCTGGCCGAACCAGGGGGCTGGAAGGCCAGCTCGAGCGATAGAATCGGGCTGAGCGTGGACTCATGACGATCACGGTGGCTGCCGTCTACGAAGGCGATGGCATCCTCAAGCTCGAGCGGCCTGTCGACCTCAAGGAGAACGTCAAGGTCAACGTGATCATCGAGGCCGAGCCCGCGGCACTGGCAGAGAGTGACGACCCCACGGGCTGGAAGGCGATCGACGCCCTGCGCGGGATCGTCAAGGGTGCACCGGTGGACACGGCTGAGCAGCACGACAAGTACCTCTACGAGAGCGAGTGATCTTCCTCGACACGGCTTCCTCTTCGCGTAC